>Ga0070717_10000125_pt1 | contig 57538 bp, 39 predicted proteins | sample LARL113metaG_FD_71366 | JGI IMG/M metagenome (GOLD analysis project Ga0070717, IMG submission 71366) | Corn, switchgrass and miscanthus rhizosphere microbial communities from Kellogg Biological Station, Michigan, USA - LAR L11-3 metaG | ecosystem: Host-associated > Plants > Roots > Rhizosphere ...
ACCAACAGCTCGGATACACCGAACACCTCGAACCGCACCATCAGCTTTGTGGTCAACGACGGCAGTACCGACAGTTCAGCCACGACCAAGACGGTCAGCGTTGCCTCGGTTAACGACACGCCGATTGCAACCGCCAGCGGCGGCACCACCGCCTTCACCGAAGGGAACAATGTCACGTCGACGCCCGTCGCGGTCGACAGCGGTATCACGATTTCGGATGCGGACAATATCACCCTCGCCAGTGGCACGGTTTCCATCACCGGCAATCTCCAAACCGGCGAAGACGTCCTCGGCTTCACCAATAACCCCGCGACGATGGGCAACATCTCCGGTTCTTACACCGCTGGTACAGGTGTCTTGGCGCTCAGCTCCGCGGGCGCGACCGCCACCCTCGCGCAGTGGCAGGCCGCCTTGCGCGCAGTGACCTACACCAACAGCTCGGATACACCGAACACCTCGAACCGCACCATCAGTTTCGTGGTCAACGACGGAAGCACCAATAGCTCCGCCACGACCAAAACCGTCAGCGTCGCGGCGGTCGACGATACCCCGACTGATATTTCGCTCTCAGCCAGCACCGTGAATCAATCGGTCGGAGTGAATGCCAGTATTGGCACTCTCAGTACAACCGACGTCGATAGCACTTCTTACACCTACACCCTGGTCGCCGGTGCCGGTTCGACCGATAACGCAAGCTTCAATATCTCTGGTTCGACTCTTCGGGCCAACAACTCCTCGGCCCTCGCCGCAGGCTCCTTCTCGGTGCGAATTCGCAGCACCGACGATGGCAGCGCCTTCTTCGAAAAGGTTTTTTCCATCACGGTCGTGGACAACATCGCGCCGGCCGCTCCGTCCACCCCCGACCTCGCCACCGCCAGCGACTCGGGAAACTCGTCGACGGACAATATCACCAAGGTGAATACGCCGACCTTCACCGGCACCGCCGAGGCCAACAGCACGGTCCAGCTTTTCGGCGGCATCACTTCGCTCGGCACCACCACCGCCGACGGCGCGGGCAACTGGTCCTTCACCGTGGGCAGCGCCTTGGCCGATGGAACCTACAGCATCACGGCCAAAGCGATTGATGCCGCGACCAATACCAGCGTTGCGTCCGGCGCTCTCAGTATCACGATTGACACTACCGTGGCCGCTCCGATTTTCACCGCGATCACCAATGACACCGGGGTTTCGTCCACCGACCAGATCACGAGCGATCCGACCTTGATTCTCAGCGGCACGGCGGAGGCGAACAGCAGCGTGGCCGTGACTCTGGTTGGCACGGGCTCGATCGGTTCCGCGACCGCGAACGGCTCGGGCGCCTGGTCTTTTGACTACACCGCCACGACGTTGGGAGCAGGAGTTCACATCTTCCGCGCAGTCGCGACTGACGTGGCGGGCAACGTCTCCTCCACCTCAACGGATTTTCTCGTCACGATCGATACCGCTGCGCCTGGTCAGGTGACAATCACTGCCATCTCCACCGACTCCGGTTCAAGTGCGACCGACGGAATCACGAACGATCCAACTCTGATAATTTCCGGTACGGCCGATGCGAATACGGTCGTCACGGTCAACCGCACCGGCGTCGGCGCGCTCGGCACCGCGACGGCCAACGGTTCAGGTGCATGGAGTTTCAACTACACCGGCACCACGCTGCCGGAAGGAACTTATATTTTCACCGCGACCTCGGTCGATCTCGCGGGGAATACGAGCGCCGCGTCGGCCGCGTTCCCCGTCACGATCGATCTCACGGCGCCCGCTGCTCCGGCGATCACCGCGATCACGACCGACACGGGAACGAGTTCGACCGATCAAATCACCAGTGACGCGACCTTGGTGTTGAGCGGCACCGCGGAGGCCAATGCCACCGTCACCGTGACCCGCACCGGCACCGGAGTGATCGGCACCACCACGGCCAACGGCACAGGCGCCTGGTCTTTCGACTACACCGCGACCACGCTGCCGGTGGGAAGCCACATCTTCACCGCCACCGCGACCGACGTCGCCGGAAACACCAGTACCGCCTCGGCCAACTTCACCGTAACGGTCCAAGCCGCTCCCGCGATTTCCACTCAGCCGGTCGGCGGCGCTTACGTCAGCGGAAACACGATTTCACTTTCCGTCACCGCCACCGGAACGGGGCCGCTCTCTTACCAGTGGTACCTAGACGGCAACGCGCTAACCGACACGGGAGGGCGCTCCGGTTCCACCACCGCCACCTTGACCGAAACCGGCGTGACGGTCTCCGGTTTCAACGGCACGTACACCGTCGTCGTGAGCAACACCTCGGGCACCGCGACCAGCGCAGGTGCAGTGGTCACGGTGAGCCAGGCAAGCCAGACCATCACCTTCCCTGTCATTCCGGATAAACTCACGACGACCGCGCCCTTCGGCCTCACCGCCACGGCATCGAGTGGCCTGGCCGTTTCCTACCTTGTAGTCAGTGGTCCCGCGACGGTGAGCGGTAGTACTTTAACCATTACAGGAGCGGGCAGCGTGACCGTTCGCGCGACTCAGGCAGGGAATGCCAACTACCTCGCCGCCTCCAACGTCGATCGCACCTTCTCCGTCACGAAGGCGCCCGCCACCGTAACCTTGGGGAACTTGAGCGCGACCTACGATGGCACCGCGAAAACAGCGAGCACGGTGACCAGCCCTGTGGGCCTCTCCGTCGTCGTGACGTACGATGGCACAGCCACCGCGCCGACTAACGGCGGGAGCTACGCAGTCGTGGCGACGATTAACGACGCGACATATGCCGGCTCCAATTCGGGTACGTTGACCATCGCACCGGCGAGTCAGACCATCTCCTTCGCGCAACCGGTGGACCCGTTTGTCAGTGTGCCGTTGACCCTAGGGGCGACCGCCTCTTCCGGATTGGCGGTTACCTATAGCATCGTCAGTGGATCCGCCTCGATCGTGAATGGAAACCAAGTCCTCGCCGCACAAACCGGCGCGATTGTGATCCGCGCGAGCCAAAGCGGCAATGGCAACTACAGCGCAGCCAGCCCAGTTGACCGGACCGTCACCGCCGCTTTCGGTCCCCCCACCATCACCAGCCAACCGACAGGCGGCACGGTCAACGAAGGTGGCGCCTTCACCCTCAGCGTCACGGCATCCGGAGTGGGTTTGACCTACCAGTGGACCTTCAACGGCGCCCCGATTTCGGGGGCCACGTCGGCTTCGCTCGTCCTGAGCAACATCACGCAAAACCAGGACGGCGCCTACGCGGTGGTCGTAAGCAATGTCGCCGGCAGCGTAACCAGTAATTCAGTACAAGTCAGCGTCCTGGTCGACAACCGGTTGATCAACCTCTCCTCTCGTCTGCGCGCGGGCACGGGAAACAAGACTTTCATTTCCGGTTTCATCATCAGCGGAGGCGCCTCTAAGTCCGTCGTGATCCGCGGCGTGGGCCCCGGTCTGGCTCAATTCGGAGTGCCTGGAGTGCTCACCCATCCCACGCTGCAACTTTATCAGGGCAGCACGAAGATTGGCGAATCCGCGGAATGGGGCAAACAAAGCAATGTGGCCGATCTGACCGCGACGATGCAACGCCTCGGTATGTTTACGCTGAATACAGCAGACAGCGCGATGCTCGTCACGCTCACGCCCGGGAGTTACACCACCATGATCACCGGAGCGAACGGCGAAACCGGAGTGTCACTGGTCGAGATCTACGATGCGACGACCGCGTCGGGACGCTTGATCAATATTTCCACGCGCGGCGACGTGGGCCGCGGCCCCGACGTCCTGATCGCAGGATTTATTATCGCGGGCAGCAGTCCGAAAAAACTCCTGATTCGGGCTGTGGGACCCGGCCTAACGACCTACGGAGTTGACGGCGTGCTGGCCAACCCCGCGCTACGTTTGTTCAATGGCGCAGGCGTGAAGATCGCCGACAACGACGATTGGGAAGAGACCGACGGCGGCGCCGCGGTCTTGACCGCGACCACCGCCACCGGGGCATTCCCCCTCGTGCACGGCGCGAAAGATTCGGCCATCGCGATCACCTTGCCCCCCGGCGCCTACACCGCCCATGGTTACGGGAAAGACGACGGCGTCGGGATCGCACTCGTCGAAGTCTACGAAGTGCCCTAGCCGCGCGCTCAACAAGCACCCTCCTCGGCCGCGGTCACGTATTTTTGAATACGGACCGCAGCGACCAAACCTATCTGGCAAAAAACCGAGAGCGATTTCTATCCTCAGACCGGTAATTCGACCCAGATCGCTCGGTTGCGAGGCGATCCGAGTACGAGTTAGATCGACCCGTCCCATGCCGAGGCTAGAGCAGTTTCAGTAAGGTCGTAGCCACCGCGATCATGGCGGTGACACAGAGCTTTTAACTGGAGGGCCCGGCTCCGTCCGGGCCGATTGGACGTGAAAGCCCGGACGGCGCCCGGCCCTCCAGGAATCCGGTCCGCTCCGCCACTCTCAAGGATCCGCGCCGATTTCGCGGTCGGCGGCTGGGGCGCTCGCTTGGCCCAGGGAGGTGCTGGCGTGCTCTTCCGGACTGCTCTTCGGGACATCCGCAGCGGCGAGGGCTCCGACGTGGAGCGGTTCGCCGTAGGGGAAAACTGCATACTGAGCGGTTAGCATGCGGCGATCGAAGGGAGAAAGGTTTCCTTCCGGATGCAATTTGGCCCAATCGACCGCAAAGCGTTCGTGGAGGCGTTGCGGGGTGGAATCCAGCTCCAACACGCCTAGCTGCAGTCCAATTTGGAGATTCGCGTGAGTGCGCTCGACCCAGGCCTGTCGCCAATTGAAATAAGGCGGATTCCGCGTCGCAGGAGTGAACCAGCGGCCCACCAGTTGATAAGAGAGCTCACGACGCTCGGGCGCATCGCGGCGGAGATCCAATAAATCGTATTCGTTCCCCTCCACCGTGGCCGTGACCCAAGCGTGGCGTTTCCAGTACGAGGCTTGTAGTTGCCACTGGATACCCAGGCTGGCCAAGAGGTGCGCGGCAAAAATCGCGCGGCCGTCGCAGTCGTCACGGAGATAAACCCAGCCGGCTTGCCGGCGGCGAACGATCATCTCGTCCAGCGTGGCATGAAATTCCACTTTGCCGTAGACGCGCTCGTCCTCGTCATAATCGACCAGGAGATGGGTGACGTCGTTGACCATTATCAACTGTTCGCGCGGGTCTTGAGTGACGGCTCGAATCGCCGCGACCACCGGCAGGATGGCGGGATGGTCGGCCCGGACGGTCTTCGGAAGGTCGTGCCGAAAATGATAGCGGTCGTCTTGTCGATGGTCGCGCACCTCGCTCGGCGCAGGTTGAGCCGAAGCGCCAACCCAACTGAACCAGCTCAGAGCGAAAAACCAAAGGACCTTGAAAGGACGAACTGCCGGAGCGCGCACAGCCCGAAAGCAAAAAAGAGAAGAAGGAAGACCCACAAGGATTGTTCGGCACGTTTCGGGCCGAAACGCGCAAAAAAAATGCTAAAAGCAATAGCGGCTTTACCGCTTGAAGAAAAATGCCGAACGCCAACGATCTCCCGCTGGGAAATTAGTCTCGTGCGCTAAATCGTCGCAGGCAGGGTGGTTCGTGGTTTTGGGTGGCTGGCCACGTCTCACTCGCGCCCCGGGACGGGTCGCGCCACCTCGACTCGGCCTTGCGGCGAGGAAGGTGATCGGTCCCGGCGGCTCAGTTTCCGCGAGGCGGGATGTTGCTCCGCCCTGGGCTCGGGGGCACGGCGAATGTATCCAGAGGATCAGGACGGGCGGGGTCGAAGGGCGGCAGGTGATCCAGCAGATGGTCGGCCAAGGGCAGCTTGGACGCCTTGATCCCCTCGACCACACAGCGGGCGAGTTCGTATGCTCCGTAGTTGTTATGGTGAGTCGCGTCTTTGCCGTCGTTTGAAAAAGCCTTGGGCGCTTTCTCCGGTCCGAGCGCTTCATAGAGCGTCGCGCTCATCGCATGAAGGTCGATCAGCGCGACATTTTCCTCCTTCGCCACCTGCCGTACCGCTTCGGGATAATCGCCGTGGCTGTTCGTGATCTTACCGTTGGCGTCAAAGGTTCGGCGGTTCATCGAGGTGACCAACACCGGCGTGGCCCCTCGCCGCTTTGCCTCCGCGATATAAGTTTTTAGATACGCGCGATACGTGGTCGCCGGTTCGACGTAGGTCTGCGGCCAGTTCACCTTCGAGTCATTGTGGCCGAATTGAATGAAGAGGTAGTCCCCCGCTTTCATTTGGCTGAGGATTTTGTCCAGGCGCAGCTCGGTGAGAAATGATTTCAAGGTTTCTCCCGATTCGGCGTGATTTGCGACCGCGATGTCGGCCTTGAAAAACCGAGTCAACATCTGACCCCAACTCGCGCCCGGTTCGCGCGGTTGGTCCGTGACGGTCGAATCTCCCGCGAGAAAAATCGTCGGGACGTCAGCCGTCTCGATGTCCACCGCGGTGACCTTGGGCGCCGAGCCGTTGAACTCGAGGGTCAGCTTGTCGTCCCAGTTGAAGATCCCCTGCTCCCGCTCGTTGAGGCGAACTTCGGTTCCGCCGGGCGCGTTTTTCGGCGGAGGCGGAAGAAAGCGGTTGCGGACGTTCACCACGAAACTGCGGGTCAGAAATTCGCCGGGTTTGGTCGTGACGTTTTCGAGCATGAGCCGGCGCGACTCGGCCTTGACCGTGGTGACCGACGCAGCATTGGCATCGCCGAGGGTCACGGTGACGCGATAATTTCCCTCGGGCACCGCGACCGAGAAAAGAAAAACCGGGCTCGCCGCCGCTCCCGCGGTTCGGGCCGGCGGCGCTCCGGCGCCCTCGTTTTTCATCGCAGACTCCGGTTCGAAGCCGAATCCGGTGGTGGTCGAGAAAAGCGTCCCGGGTAGAACTTGGGTGTAGCCAAGCGGCACATCGCCGGTGCCAAAATCGAACTTCTTCGAAAACGGGGCGGGCTCAGCGGCGAAGAGCGAGCGTGAGGCCAGAGAACCGGTCAACGCCATCAGGGCCAGGGACACCGCGGTCGCAGAACGGTGGATACCGAAGAGGAGTTTCATGGGATGAAATCGAGGGGTTAGCTCACCCCATCAGATTTTTTGACCGACGGAAAGGATGGCAACGAGCTGCGTTCTGGTCGAGACGCTCTGACGGTTAGATCGGAAAGACACGCCTCCTCGGTCGGAGCGGCGCGGCTTCCGTCCCGGAGCGACACCGCCTCTGCGTCGATTCTCCCGGAGCTACGCGTCCGACCGGTGGTAACGTTTGACCAACGCGGTCGCGGTCTCGGCCACGCTGGCGCGCAGCTCCGCGGGCGCGAGGACTTCGGCCAATTTTCCCCATCCCAGGACCCAGCGCTCGATCTCGGCCAGAGCGCCCAAACGCAGGGTCAACTCCACCGCGCCGTCTGGAAGTTCCTTCACTTGCTGCGACTCGTGCCAGACCCGTTCGCGCACGCGGTCGGCCGCTTGAGCCTCGAAACGGATACAGACGCGGTGGTCGCTCGAACCCGGCAGCACGCCCAGCGCGCTGGCGAAAAATCGATCCGGAGAGAAATCCTCCGGACGCGCAAAACGCTTGGGTGTGACCTTGACCCGATTCATCCGAGGCAGAGCGAAAGTCCGCAGCGCCTGACGCTCTGTATCCATCGCAATGAGATACCACAAATTTTCCCGATGAGAGAGGTGATAGGGCTGCACCCGCCGCAGCTCCCCCGTAGTGGCGCCCGGCTTACGGTATTCAAATTCCACTTCGAACTGCCGCAGCACCGCGCCGCTCAGGACGTTGAAGGCGGCAAGATCAGTTTTTCCCAGACCGACATTTTTGAACGACACGGCCCGCAACTCATCGGCCGGCGAAAACGAAATTCGGTCCTTCAAGCCACTCGTCAGTTTGTCGAACGCCAGTTCGAGCTGCCGATGAAAGGGAGTCCCCTGATATTGCTCCAGCGCCCGCCGAGCCACGAGCAGCGCCATGAGTTCGCCCTCCGTCACCTGCACGGTGGGAAACGCGTTGACCGGATGGGTGTAGCGGTAGGCCTGGATCTGCGGGTCGTATTCGATCGGCAAGTCTAGCCGGTCTCGCATGAAGGCGATATCCCGCACCACCGTCTTGCGCGACACCTCCAAGCTGCTCGCGAGTTTGGTGCAGTTGGTCAACGCACCGCGGCGTAGTTCTTCATGGATACGCAGCATGCGCTCAAGCGGCGGGCGTGAAAGTTTTACGGGGGAAGGCATTTGGCGGTGGCCGAAGTGAGTTGCGGCGCGGATCAGGCTTGGTTCGGCAGAATGGGGAAGAGTGGTTGGGAGTTGGTAGTTGGTAAGACCTTTTGAATACGGAGGTATTCCTAACTACCAACCACTAACTGCCAACTGCTCCCCCGCCATCCTGCAGACCGGCATAAGAATGCTAGCGGTGTCTTCGGCCACCTGGCATCCAAATTGGATGCGAGGTGCAAAAATTGAGCCTGGGACAGCCAATGTCCCAGGCTCATGTTAAAGTGGCAGCATTATGAAACCCGCCGCCACACAAAAATCCGCTCGCGCTGTTCAGCTCACCTGGTCGCATTTTGGTGTTCTTCACCGGGTGACGGCCTGGCCCGAGGTTGTTTTCGAAGCCCAGCACGATGGTCAGTGGATCGCGTTCGAGCCAGATCCGGCCAGCGAGGTTTTCGGTGCGGCAGCGATCATGCTGGGTCGCGCGGAGTGGAACCGGTATCTGGAGTTCGTGCCCGCGGCGGAGCGAGCGTTTCTCGAAAAATTTCGTCTGGGCCGCCTGGCTGCGCTCGCGGTCATCACCCGCTGCCCCGCACTCCTCGGCGATCTGGACGAGACGCCCATCCTGACCTCCTTCGTCGCGGCGCATGTGGCGTTGCGCGGCGGCAGTCGTCCAGCCTGGGCCGAGATCGCGGCGGTGTATGATCGGACGGGACTTTTCGGAGTGATGGAATGGCTGGGGCTGCCGGCCTCGCGGCAGACGCTCGAAGCGCTCGGCCACATCGCCGACGTCGAGCTGGCCAAGCGGCTGCTCGAGCCGTTGCGGGAAACGCTCTGGAATCCGGTCGGCACCGGCGTCCTGGGCCGCGCCGAAGCGATGAACGAACGCGATCTTGCGGTCACATGCTCAGCATGGGCCGCGTAATAGCAGCCTAACAGCGGGTTATTGGCTGGGAGGGAAAAGAAGAACGCCCGGATGGGCCGACCCCTGGCGGGAGTCGGCCCATCGGGACAGAGACAGGGCATTCTCAAGATCGGGGTCGCTACAAGGGCGAATCGTCTTGGGTGAGCCGCGTTGCCTACGGCTCGGCGGGGACGCGCTCGCCCTACCTATCGAGCCGCTTCGTGGGTCCTCAGGGGAATGATGGGGGCGAATTCGATCCCCGGGGTCGGCGCCCCCGGCTACAACGGGCTACTGGAGCAGGCGGACGCGACGGTTTTTCTGCGGGAACTGCAGCGTCACGACGGTGCCAACGCCTTCCTTGCTCTCAATCCCGACTTGGCCGCCATGATCGCGAAGGATCCGTTGCACAATCATCAGGCCGAGGCCATGGCCGCCCGGTTTGGTGGTATGGTAAGGTTGAAACACGCGGACCAAGTCCTGCTGTTTGATGCCGCTCCCGGTGTCGGCAAAAAGAACATACACGTGATCGTCGTCTGCCCGGGTCTTGATTCGCAGCGTTCCGCCGGGCTGCATCGCCTCCATCGCGTTTTTTACGACATTGAAGAAAACTTGCTTCACCTGATTGCGGTCGGCCAAAACCACGGGGAGAACTTCTCCGATGTCGGCCTCGACCGAGATACCGCGGTCCTCGAGCTCTCCGTGTTGAAAACGTAACACCTCCGCCAATACATCGGCCAGGTTGGTGTCGGCCAAGTCAGGCGGACGGGGGCGAATGGCTTCGAGGAAATTGGTGATGATGCCGTCGAGCCTTTGCACTTCGTCTCGGCAGACTTGGATCGAGTCGGCCAAAGCGGCCGAATCGCGGTCCTTGATCCCTTTCAACTTCTTCAGACGTCGCTCCATCAATTGCAGGTGGATGGTGAGCGAATTCAGCGGGTTGCCCAGCTCGTGCGCCACGCTGGCGGCGAGCAAGATGATGGAGGACGTACGTTCATTTTCAATACGCTCCTCCGTGCTCTCTTTTTCCCGGGTGATGTCGGTGAGGATGACGGCGAAACGCCGTTCGGCGCCCGCGTCTTCGTCGCTGAAAGGCACCATGTAGACCCGAACGATGCGCGACTCAGGATAATTCAGCTCGATTTCGCGAGCCACGATAGGCAACGACGGCGCGGCCTCGTCGAGGGCGGACTCCAGCGATGGCCGGAGCCCGGGAATAATCCGCCAAAGGGTGGACCCGTTTAATCCTTCGTCGCTTACCCCGAGGATGCGGTGCGCGGCTTGGTTGCTGTATTCAATTTCTCCATCCGCGCTGATGACCAGGATTCCCTCCTGGAGCGTGTTAAAGATGTCCTCGAAGAGGGATCGCTCGCGCGCGAGCCGCTGCACGAGATTGGTCAGGTTGACCGAATCAAGTGTATCCAAACGGCCTAATACACGATCGAGCGAGGTATTTTTTTTGCCGGCCATAGAAGATCTTCAATACCAAGTAACAAGGGACAAGTAGCAAGTGGCAAGAAACAGCCCGCGCCTCGGCGCGGTTCATTTCCTTGGTCCTTGTCACCTGGCATTTCTCGCTTCACTCAGACAGCTCTTCGCTCGCAAGAAAATCCATCTGCGAGGGATCGACGCGGTGGGATAGCAGTTTGCGCAGAAAAAGGTCTCGATGGTGCACGCACCGGCCGAGTTTGAGGAGGGCTTCACGGTGTTCTTCGGTCGCATACCCTTTGTGTTGAGCGAAACCGTAACCGGGAAAATGTGTATCCAATTCGGTCATCAGCCGATCACGCGTCACCTTGGCCACAATCGAAGCCATCGCGATGGACAGGGAGCGCGCGTCTCCGTTGACGATTCCATCGTGTGGATACGCGAAGTTTCGCAGCGCCAGTCCGTCCACCAAGACGCGGCAGGAGACTCGGGGATGAAAGGCGGCGATCTCGTCGACCGAGGCAAAAAGGTCGGGCTCGGCCTGGTGCTGAAATGCTGCCGGGGGATAAATCTTCTCGAGCGCGCGATGCATCGCACGCTTGGTCGCCCCGAGAATATTATATTGCTCGATTTCCTCCACCGTCGCGAGACCGAAGTGGGCCTGGATTTGCCGCTGCGCGTTCAAGGTCTGGAACTCCTGCCAAAGCTCGTCGCGTTCCTCGGCGGTGAGTTGTTTTGAATCGTTGACCCGCCCGGCGCGAGTCGTGGCCCAGCGACCTTCCAAAAACTCCTGACTGACCAATACCGCAGCCGCCACCACCGGTCCAGCAAGCGCGCCCCGCCCGGCCTCGTCGACGCCGATGAGACCGGAAAAACCATAGATCTGTTTGAGGTCAAAACCGCGCAGCTGCCGGCGCTTCATGCGGACGTATTGTAATGAGAGTTCGGGTACCGCAAGGAAATCGACAGGAGGCTGATGTCGCGGCTGGAGCCATCTCTCGATCCTTTTACAGAAGATCGCTAAGGAAACGAAGAGGTGAAGGCGGGCTGACGAGATCGAGCCAGGGCCGTCATCCCAATCTGCAACCGGGATAAAACGCGCAAACGGTCAGCGGCAGTTTATTCTCTTCGTTTTCATCTGAAAAAGGGAGAACGGAGCTTTTGGTTGAGACGGCACGAGACGCCGCCACACTGTGTGCGCGATGACCTTCCTGGAATGGTGCGAACTGTTGAGCTATGTGGTGACGATCATCGGTCTTCCGTTCGCCATCATCGTGTTTTTGATTGAACAACGAAAAGAACGACAAAACGAGGAGGAGGAAATTTTTCAGCGGCTGTCGGACGAATACCGCGAATTTCTCAAATTGGTTTTGGACAACGCCGATCTTCATCTCCTTCGCCAGGAGAGTAAGCAGGGAGAAATGTCCGAGGAGCAGAAGGAACGGCGACTCGCGATTTTCGGGATCCTGATCTCGCTCTTCGAACGCGCCTACTTGCTGGTTTACGAGGAGGACATGGACAAACAGGCCCGCCGACTCTGGCAATCCTGGGAAGACTACATGCGCGAGTGGGTGCGACGGGCAGAGTTTCGCGAAACGCTTCCCCAGCTACTCGAAGGCGAAGACGAAGATTTCACGAAGTACATCCGCGAGCTCGCCCGGCAGGAAAAAGCCAAAGCCAACGTCGCCGGGTCAAACACCGGCGTCACCGGAGCGTGAATACAGCAACGCAGGCCGTTGTAGCCGGGGGCGCCGACCCCGGGGATCGGGAATCGAATTGAGGATTATGGACGGCCAAATCAAACCACCTCCCTCGACTGGTTTTCCAAAGAAACGGTGAGCCTCGACCAACCGCGCTCCATCGCTCCAGCGACACATCCTACGTTAGCCCATGGTTGCGTCCGATGTATTGCTAGATTAGATACGAAAGCCCTACAATGGCGGCCTAACGTCGCGTGCTGGTGACCGAGTCGCCTTAAATCGCCCCTTCCGGGCTAGCGCTAGCTCTTCACCTGTTCCCAGGCCGCTGGCCTGGGCTGTCTTAGTTCGGGCCGTTGGCCCTAAGAACTTCGATCCGGTTTTGGGTTATCCAGTCAGTTAAACGCCTATGGGTAGGCGCTCGCAAGGTTCGAGGATCGATTGAGGATGACGAATCGAAGAATCGATCCACCGGCCTCAGCGCGGCCAGCGACAACGAACCGCTCAGACGGTTCGAACGGGAGAAAGAGAACGAGAACGACGAAAGAGAAAATCATTCCCCCCACCTCTGCGGCGCAGCCGCTAGACTCGCACCTTCACACTTTCATACCTTCGCACCTTCACACTTTTTGCGCACCTTCGCACCTTTTACTTACTCCCACTCCACCCGCTCCTTCGGCTCTTTGAGTGGCAATTCATCGAGCTTACCGGCGGCGGAGACCACTTCGTAGGCGGTTCGGAAATGGAGTTTGGCGAAGTCGGCCAGGCCCTTGGCGCCGAACTTGGCGATGATCTCGTGGGCCTGAACTTTGACCGCGGCACTGGCGCCTTTCTGCAGCTTGGTGCCGAATTTTTTCGAGAGCTCGTGCATCTGTCGGACGTATTCGGCCCGAGCGACGACGGAGGCGGCGGCCACCACCGGGTCTTCTTCGGCCTTGGTCCGCATGCGAAGATCGAAATTTTTCACCTCGGTTTTCGCGAGCTCCTTTTGCACCAGAGGCTGCTCGGTGAATTGATCCAGTAGTCCCCAGGGAACCCACTTTTTATCGAGCGCCCGCACCAGGGTCTTGGCGTGTTGCCAACCGAGGAGCCGATTCACATTCGCGGTGGGCCGCATCATCAGCTCGTTGTACTTCGCCATGGTCCAGGGAAAAACTTCCACCACCACGCCCGGGGTGTCGCGAATGATGCGGTCGAGCTTGATGATCTGGGCTTCGACGATCCGTTTGGAATCTTTCACCCCCGCCTTGATCCACGCCTCGATCGCGGGTTTGTCCGCAATCACCGTGGCCGTCACGGTCGGACCGAAGAAGTCGCCTTTGCCGCTCTCGTCCAGGCCGGCGTGGGATTCAAACCAGTCGGGGTGCAACACCTCGTCATAACCAAGTCGAGCGGCCTTGGTGATTTCGCCTTCGATCACGTTGAGCACAAACTCCTCCGTCCCTTTGCCTGCTACGACCACGACCTTTCGCTTGTCGTAGGCGGTGACGTTGCAGTCTTTCCCGCGAAAAGCGTAACGCGCGTAGGGCACCTCAAAACGCTCCCAACCGCGGCCCTCGAGCAGCTTCTGCAATTCGTCCAACTGGGTGTCGTCCAACTTGATGGTATAGGTGGACAACTTCTTCGGCTTCTCCTCTTCGTCGGAAGAATATTTCGGCATTCAAACTAAGGCCGCAAAAACGCCCTCAAAGCGCAAAACAAAAGCCCGGAGCGCAGCCGGTTCTTTCTTGCGCCGGCCGCGACTCTTTGCGGCCAATCCCTCGTGTCGAAAACCGTCGAATCACTCCGCGCGCAAAAAAACGCTTTTCAAGAGGCTCTCCTCGGCTGGTTTAAGGTTCATCAACGTTCCCTCCCCTGGCGCGAGGCGCCGTCGCTCTACAAAACGGCTGTAAGTGAATTTATGTTACAGCAGACGCAGGTGAAAACGGTTCTGCCGTACTTCGCCCGCTGGATGGAAACGTTGCCCACGTTCGAGGCGCTGGCCAACGCGCCGGAGGAACAAGTGGTCAAGTTGTGGGAAGGGCTTGGATACTACTCGCGCGCCCGCAATCTGCACCGGCTAGCCAAAGCAGTTGCGGCCCAACCCACCCCGCCGCGAACCCCGGAGGCCTGGATGGAGCTGCCCGGCGTGGGTCCCTACACTGCGGCGGCAATCACGAGCATCGCCTTTCAAGCTCCGGTCGCCTGCGTCGATGGCAATGTCGTGCGTATCCTCGCGCGCCTTACAGCGGACGCCACCGACTTTCGCGACTCGGCCAGCGCGGCCAAACGCTTCACTCCCCTGGCCAACGAGCTGCTCTCGCCTCGCGACCCCGGAGATCACAATCAGGCAATGATGGAACTGGGCGCGACGGTCTGCCGTCGGCAAAGCCCGCTCTGCACGGTGTGCCCGGTGTATTTATTTTGTGCTGCGGCCAAATCCGGCGCGCCGGAGGAGTTTCCCAACCTGGCGGCGAAAAAAATCGAGCAGGTCACGGTGCTGCGGGCCTGGTGCCGGCACGAGGGAAATTTACTCCTGCATCGCGCGATCGCATCGGCCAAGCGTCTGGCGGATTTGCACGAGTTACCCACTCTCGGCGACCTCGGCCTGAAGATTGAAACGCTGCCGCCCGGCGCGCTCGTCGCGCGAAAAAAACGCGCGATCACGCGGTACCAGATCACGGAGTTGATTTACCAGGTTGAGCTTTCTCCCGCGCAGCGAGCGGAACTCGCGCGCTCATCCACGCTGCACTGGGTTTCGGCGGAGCGACTGGCGAGTGTGACGCTCTCCGGTCCGCATCGACGCTGGGTCAAGGAGCTCCTGGAGAGATCCGAGAACGGGCGGCCCGCCGTGTCTGCCTGATCGGGTTCTTGGTTTTGGTCGTGTTCTTTCGTCTTCCAGAGTTGGCCTAATCAGGCGGCCCGACGGTCCGCCCGTCCCGGAGGCGCTGCCAACGCGGCACAAAAAAAACCGGAGCCCGTTTTGCGGAACTCCGGTCGAGTTATGACAAAAATCCGTGTAGTGTCCGGCTCAATACTTGACCGAGCAGCCGTAGGGTTCAGCAGAAGATTTAGCGATCGGCTGTCCGGTCTTCAAAGCGGTCAAGGCATCGCGCACGTAATTTTCCGCGCCGATGTGCGTCTTGCGGTTGTTATCGATCCCGCCGGCATAGACCAGCACGCCGTCCTTATTGATCACATACATGTGCGGCGTGGTTTTCGCGCCGTACATTTTCCCGATCTTTCCGTCCTGGTCGCGAAAATAGGCCGTCGGTACGGCGTGTTTCTCTGCCAACCAGGATTTGACCTGGGCGGGTTCAAAGTCTCCCTGAGCGCCTTTCGAACCGGAGTTGATCGCGAGCCAGACAACGCCGTCGGCGGTGGCTTCTTTCTGTAGTGCCGGAATATTACCGGTTTCGTAGTGACGCCCGACAATCGGACATTCCGGATTGGTCCATTCCAGAACGACGGTTTTGCCCTTTAGTTCGGAGAGCGTGTAGGACTTGCCGTCAATATCGGTGAGAGTGAAGTCGGGAGCGGGTTGGCCGATCTCCGCCGTCTTCGCATACACGCTGACCGCAAACGCGGCACAAACCGCCGCGGTGGAAAGAAAACGAAAGATTGATTTCATAAAATGAGAGGAACGACCGATTTTATTCGGTTAAGCAAAATTCGCCAGCGCGGTTTCAACTTTGTCGCCCGGAGCGACGGAAAGACATTGCTGGAGTAACTGCAGCCACAGTAAACTGCTTACGTGATCGGTCGTCTCAGTGACGCGTTTCAACTCGCTTGGGGACTCTTCTACTGGAACCTGCGCAAAACCTGGTTCCGCCTGAGGCACGGCCACGTCCCCTGCCCTTGCCAGAGCCCAAGCGACTCCGGCCGCGCGATGGAGACGCGCTGCGAGCCGTCGCTCACGCTGCAGCGACCGGCGCGCTTTCGTCACGTCTGCCCGCTCCTCCGGCCCGATGCCGAGGGCCGCTGGCGTTGTTCGGTGGATACACCCGACGTCCGCCCGTTCTGGGGCCGCGCCCTCGTCCTCATTGGTCTGGCGCTCGTCTGTATCTACGGGGTGGGTACGCTGGGAGCGTGGGGACTCCTGCGCTGGCGCGGTTATCCCCTCTCCTATTTTGCCGTGGCCTGGCCGCCCGCGTGGACCCAGTTTCATCTCGCGCAAAGCCGTTTCTTTGTCGCCAAAGCCAATCGGGCACTGGCCCGAAACGACATCGAGGAGGCGCTCATGTCGTTGTCCGTCGCCTACCAGAAAGACCCGCAAAATTATCCCCTCGGGCGGCTATTCGCGCGTCTGGCGCAGGCTGGTCAGCCCGCCCTGGCCGATCGCGTTTATAGTCAGCTGGCGCATGACCACCCCGCCCAGCGAGCCGAGACCTACGCGGCCTGGTACGAGGCGTTGCTCTGGCGAGCGGATTTCAAATCGATCACGGCCTTGGCCAAAGAGGCTCTCGCGCTCGATCCGAACCGGGGCAGCGCCTGGCTGAATGCGCTGATCTTTGCGCTGCGGCGCGAGCCCGACCGGCAACTGGTGCGGGAGCTGGCCTCGTCTCCCACCTCGCCCGACGCGCGAACCGTATTCTCGTTGGAACTACAAACCCTCGAATCGCCCGTGTCGGCTAAGTCTGCGCTCTTGAAACCCATGGCTCAGAACGCTTCGGCCTACCTCGCGTTTTATCGGCCGAAACGTCTGATCGAACTCGGATTCGCCCAAGATGCCCTCGGTCTTTTGGGCCGCAATAATCCCCTGCCCGGCCGGGACCAGCTCGTCCTTCGCTTCGAAGCGCAGACCGCCCTGGGTTGGAAGACGCTAATCCGAGGCGAGGTCGAGTCCCTCCTGGCCAATCCACTCAACCCCACCACGGCGGAGCTGCTGATCGGCTACCTGATTCGTCACCCCGACGCGGAACTCCTCGCGCTGACTTTCGACGCGTTCAAACAACAGCCGCAAGGCAAGGACGAGGGCACGTATCGTTTGTGGGCCGGATGGCTCTGCGCAGCCGGAGCGTGCGGCGATTTCGAACGCTTTCATCAGGCCGGCGCGCAAATGAAAGCGATCTCGGGTGCGGAATTCCGCGCGTTGAAGCAAGTCGAGGGTTTCTTCCGCGGCGACAATCCCTCCACCCGCATCGAGGGCTACTTGCCGGCCATGCAACCGATCCCCCTCGAGGTGACCTACGCGCTGCTCGAACGCTACTATCGCTCGCGAGCCCCGGCCAAGACCCTGCCATGACGCGCGCCGTTTCTCCCGCGCCTGAGCGGAAAGCCGGTCCGCTCCGAGGGACCGTGAAGCCGCTCCACTGGATCGGCGGTGGATGGTTGCTCGTGCTTCTGGGCGCGTGGACCCTGCATCTCTTGCCCCAGTGGCTGCGCAACCCCGATCTCTCGCATGGTTTGTTCACCCCGCTTGTATTTATTATCTTGTTACACGAGGCGCGCGCCCGTGGGACGGCGCGCTACCTGCCGACGAGTAAAATTTGGACCGCGGTGATCGGGCTGATCGGAGCAACCGGCTTGTTCCTGCTGGCCGGCGCGGGGTTGTACGCCGCGGCGCTGGAGTGGAATCATTCCCTGGTCGAGTTCCTCCTCGCCGGAGCGCTCTGTGCCCTGCTCACCGCGGCCTGGCTGACCGCGGCGCTCGATCGGGTTCGACTCCTCCCGTTCAACTGGCCGGCAGCGATGAGCATTTTGGTTTGGGCGCTCAGCGCGCCGATTCCGCCGGGCACTTACACTCGGCTGACGCAGCAGCTGCAGATCACGGTCACCGGAGGCGTCCTGTTTTCGCTCAATCTGATCGGTGTCGCCGCCTCTCAGGATGGCAACGTGATCGATCTGGCCCACACCAGCGTAGGCGTGGAGGAAGCGTGCAGTGGCGTGCGCAGCCTGCTGTCCTGTGTTTTCGCCGCATTTTTTTTGTCAGCCGTGATCAGCCGTCGGCCGGCAAAACGAGCGATCCTCATTCTCTTGGCCGGGCCGTTGGCGATCGGGATGAACTTTTTCCGCTCCTTGCTGCTAACCTTGTTGGCCAACGACGGCATCGATATCCGCGGACGGTGGCACGACCTCACCGGTTTCGGAATTTTAGCCGTGACCGCCGCTCTGCTCGCGGGCCTGGCCGTTTGGATGGAGCGCAGCGGCCGCGGGCCGGCGGGGAGCACACAACGCGAGAAAGCAGAGGAATCGAGCCCGCTGACGCCACCACCCGTGGCGGGAATCCAGCCCGACCCGAGCCTCCCGGCGAGTCGTTCCTCCAGTAGTGGAAATGGCACTACTTCAGCCGAGCGGCTGGTTGCCGGGACCTTGGCTTTGTCGCTCGCCACGCTGGTCTTTTTCGTCGTCCACACCCAGCCGACCCATCACCGCAAAGAGCCCGCTCCAGATCTCTGGGCGCTACTTCCTGCTTCGCCTCCGGGCTGGGAGGTCTCCACCCGGACGGACCTCTATCGTTTTTCTTCGCAACTCCAGACCGACATTTTGGCCGAGCGGACTTACACGCGCACGGAACCGCGCGGGACGTTCCAGGTGACGGTTTATCTTGCCTACTGGCCCGCCGGCCAGGCCTCGGTCAGTCTGGTGGCGGCACATACGCCCGACGCCTGTTGGCCCGGTTCGGGTTGGGTGGAAGATCCCACTCAGCACCGCTCGATCTCGCTCGCGGTGGGAGGGGTCAATTTGCCGGAAGCGCAGTTCAGGTCTTTTAAACTGGATACGTTTCCCCAGAACGTTTGGTACTGGCATCTCTTCGACGGCAAACCGATCGAAGGCAAAGTCGGTTCGCCCCGTGAACTGCTGTCATTGGCCTGGCACTACGGGTTCCGCGACGAGGAGGAACAGGTTTTTATCCGCGTATCGAGCAACCGCGGCTGGCAGGAAATTGCCAAAGAGCCTCTGCTGGCCGAAATCGTCGCGCGCTGTCGTTCACTGGGTTTGGCCGCACGAAACGAGCGAGCAGTACCAAGTGACAAGTAGCAAGTGACCAGGAACCCCACGCGCACGTTCTTGATCCTTGATCCCCGCTCCTGATACTTGGTGCCTGTTACTTCCCTCCGCATGCTCTTCCGCCTGACCCAGAAAGAAAAGATGACCCTGCTGGTTGTCGCCGGTTTGCTGATACTGGGACTGATCGGGATGTGGCTGCTGGGGTAGCGACGAAGGGGGCGACAGGATGAGGCGACGTATGACGCCGCGGGGCGCGGCGAAGTACAAAGTATCAAGGGACAAGTACCAAGGAAGAGCGCGCGCGGGGCGCGACGGACTCGGTTGATACTTGGTATCTGACTTTGCTACTTAAACCTTAGCCGTAGTCCTCGACGATCGCTCTTGCCTATGAACCGTTTGCAGCGGGCTTTCGCAGAAATCTATTTGCTTTGATGCCCGCGACCGAAAACATGGCATCCCATCGAGCTCCCCACGCGTAATGTTATGAAATGTCATCAGTCGGGTCACACCTCATTGAGCTCCCCTGCGGCAACCCGTTCGCCGCGTTGCTCGAGGATCGTGCGCCACTGAGGTTTAAACGCGGCATGAGTTCCCCTCCTTCCGAACCCAAATCTGCGCTGAACGAGGCCCAAATTGCGGCCGATGCGGAGCTGGTTCGAAAGATTGCCAAGGGAGATCGCGAGGCTTTCGCGCAGCTTTACGATCGGTATTCACGGCCTCTCTACGCCACCGCCTTTCGGATTTTGAGCGATGCGACGGAAGCGGAGGACATCGTGCACGACGTGTTTGTCGCGTTGTGGACGAAGGCGTCGGAGTTCGATTTGAATCGCGGCACAGCTTTCTCCTGGGCGATCACGTTCACGCGCAACCGCGCGATCGATCGCGTGCGCAGTCGCAAACGGCGGATCGAACTGCTCGATCAGTCGGCTCCGTCCGACTTGAACTACGCGACCGGGGCCGACCAGACCGATCTGGGCGATGAACTTTGGTACAAGGAAAAAGCGGCCGCGGTGCGCATCGCGGTCAAAGAGCTCGCAGCCGATCAACGGAGCGCGCTCGAACTGGCATTTTTTGGTGGACTCACTCAGCAGGAGATCGCCGCAAAACTTCAAGAGCCGTTGGGAACGGTGAAAGCCCGAATTCGTCGCGGGCTTCTCAAGCTACGCGATCGACTCGCGCAACGCCTATGATCGACGAACGCAAAGAAGAGGCTGCCTCACTCTACGCCTTCGGATTGCTCGAAGGCCCGGAGCGCACCGCGTTCGAAGCGGAAATGGCGCGCGATCCTGAGCTGCGGAAATTGGTTGACGAACTGCAGCAGGCGTCGTCCGGGCTGGCTCTCAGTGCACCGCAAGTCGCGCCTTCGGCCAAACTGCGCGAACGGGTCATGAACTCGATCGGCGCGTCGCCTGCGTCGGCAACCTTGAGCAGCGCGCCCGCCGCCAAAGCTCCCGCGCCCGCACGAAAAGCGGAGGTGATCGCCTTTCCCACCACTCTCTGGCTGGGCTGGGCCGCCGCGGCTTGTTTTGCGATTCTCGCCGGGTACGTGAGTATTCGTTATATCGGCATGCGCTCCGAAGTTGCGATCCAGCGCGAGAACGCCCGCTTAGTTGAAATTCAACTACACAGTCTGGAGCAAACCCTGGAGGCGGAGCGGATCGTGACCAGCAAGCAGATCGCGGATCTGCGGAAGGCTGGCGATCTCGCGCAGTTGAAGATCGCGCGCCTCGCCTCGCTCAATAAAAATTCTCCGGAGGCCGTCGCCATCGCGGTTTGGAATCCGCTCAAGCAAGAAGGCGTTCTCACGGTCGAGAACCTGCCGTTGATTCAGCAGGATCAGGATTACCAGCTTTGGGTGGTGGATCCGCAGTACAAGAATCCGGTGAACGGCGGTGTATTCACGGTGGACCAACGCGGTGCGGCGCACATCAATTTCCGTCCGGATCAACCGGTCACAGCGGCGACTCAGTTTGCGATCAGCCGCGAGCGCAAAGGCGGCGTTCCGAAAGCCGAAGGCCCGATGGTCGCGGCCGGAGCGCTCTAGAAAGTGTGAAGGTGTGAAGGTGTGAAGGTGCGGCAGCGCGCCTGCGGCGCGCTGGCTCCTGTTCCTTGATCCTTGTTACTTGCCACTTCCCGAGCCCGTCTTCCCGTCCGCGATCAACTTGAAACTTGTCAGCTGGCGCTCGGCCCACCAAGCCTTTCCGAATGGTCATCAAACCCAAAGTCCGCGGATTCATTTGCGTCACTGCGCATCCCCAAGGCTGCGCGGCCCATGTCCAGGAGCAGATTGATTACGTGAAGTCCAAGGGTTCGATTAAAAATGGACCGAAAAAGGTTTTGGTCATTGGCGCTTCGACGGGCTACGGACTGGCCTCGCGCATCACCGCCGCTTTCGGATCTAACGCCGCGACCTTAGGCATTTTCTTTGAACGTCCGTCCGACGAAGGCCGTCCCGCCACTCCCGGTTGGTATAACACGATCGCCTTCACCCAAGCCGCCCGGGCCGCGGGCCTCTACGCCAAGAATATCAATGGCGATGCGTTCTCCGAAGAGATCAAAAAACAGGCGATCGATTTGATCAAAGCGGACCTCGGCCAAGTCGACCTGATCGTCTACTCCCTCGCCTCTCCTCGCCGGACCCATCCGAAAACCGGCGTGGTTCACAAGTCCGTGCTTAAGCCGGTGGGCACTGCTTACACCAATAAAACGGTGGACACAGACAAGGGCCTGGTCAGCGACGTCACGATCGAGCCGGCGAACGAAGCAGAGATCGCCGACACCATCGCAGTGATGGGTGGAGACGACTGGGAAATGTGGATACAAGCCCTGGCTGCAGCGGGAGCGCTTGCGCCGGGCGCGACCAGCGTCGCCTACTCGTACATCGGGCCGGAAGTGACCTTTCCCATCTACAAAAACGGCACGATCGGCTTGGCGAAAAATGATCTCGAGCGCGCTGGCAAACGGATCGACGCTTTACTCAAAGCCCACGGCTACGGACGTGCCTTTATCTCGGTCAACAAGGCTCTCGTCACCCAGGCCAGCTCGGCCATTCCGGTGGTTCCGCTCTATATTTCGATTCTCTACAAGATCATGAAGGCGCGGGGCACCCACGAGGGCTGCATTGAGCAGCTGCAACGCCTTTTCGCCACCCAGCTCTACAACGGTTCGGCCCTCAATTTCGACGAAGGCGGACGCGTCCGAATCGACGACTGGGAAATGAAGCCGGACATCCAAGCGGAAGTGAAACGTATTTGGCCGATGGTTACGTCGGAAAACATCGAGTCCCTGACCGATATCGTCGGATACCGCCGCGAATTTCTCAAACTGTTCGGATTCGGTTTGCCCGGGGTCGATTACGAAGCGGAGACCGAACCGCATCTGCCCATGCTTTAAAACTCCAAAAGTCCAGCGGCCCGAACTTCAAAATAAAGGGTGCGGCCCACGGTCGCCGTGCTTTGGGGTTTGGCCTTTGGAACTTTGGCGTTTCCGAAATGAGAGTGGTTCTTCAACGGGTCCGTTCGGCTCGCGTTGCGATCGCCGGCCAAACTGTCGGCGAGATCGGTCCAGGACTGCTCCTTTTGATCGGTATCGGGACGGGCGATACGGGGGCGGATGGGCAGTGGCTGGCGGAGAAGATCGTCGCACTCCGCCTTTTTCCGGACGAAGCGGGCCAGATGAACCGGTCCGTCTTGGAAATTGGCGGCGGCCTCTTAGCGGTCAGTCAATTTACCCTCTACGCCAACACCCGAAAAGGGACGCGGCCGTCCTTCAATGACGCCGCAAAGCCCGAGGTCGCCCGTCCCCTTTACGAGTTGTTTTTGCGCCAGCTGACCTCGGCTCGGGGCCAACCGGTCGCGGCGGGCGAATTCGGAGCCGACATGCAGATCGAGCTGATCAACGACGGGCCAGTGACGATTGTGATCGATTCACCGGGCAAGTCGCCGAGCGGATAGCGATTAAGCGTTGGTTGTTGGGGGTCAGGCCCACGGACGGAGTCGCGCTCCTATCTTCAACTCCTGGAAAACTTTTCGACTATCTGTGGTCATGGCACCGCCGCAGCCGTGGGTGGTCGGTAGTCCTCGATCCACTACGTCGTGGCCGCGATTTTCTCGCGGCAGTGTCGGACTCTTGAGGCGCGCCGGGACGTCGCGCCCCACCTGCGGCGGAGTTTGGCGTAGTGGCGGTTGGATACACGCTACCTGCGGGCACCCCAGACTCGGGCCTGGCGATCGGCCAAGGCTCGGGCAACGTCGCGGCCGAAGAAGGGTCCGCGGAAAATCATCCCAGTGTAGACCTGGACGAGCGTTGCGCCCGCGTCGAATTTCTCGCCGGCGCTCACCGCGTCGTCGATGCCGCCGACGCCGATGATGGGCAACCGCCCGCCGGTGGTCCGCGAGATGTAGCGAATAATCTCGGTGGAGCGGGTCCGCAGCGGCCGACCGCTCAGTCCCCCCGCTTCGTTGACCGCGGCAAAAGGTCCGGGCCGCGCCAACGTGGTATTGGTCGCAATGATACCATCGAGGCCGAAATGCGCGATGGTGGACAAGACCGCGTCAATCTGAACAAAACTGAGATCTGGGGCGATTTTGAGGAGCACCGGTTTCCGCGGTTTTCCCAGCTGCGCGAACCGCTCGCGATTCGCGGTCGTGATCACGCCGAGCAGTTCGCGCAAGCGATCTTCGTCCTGCAGCCGCCGCAGGTCCGGCGTATTGGGACTGCTGACGTTCAACACGAGGTAATCGGCGTGGTCAGCCAGTTTGGCGAAACTCACCAAGTAGTCCGCCACGGCTTTGTCGAGCGGCGCGGCCTTCGATTTGCCGAGGTTGATTCCGAGGGGAATTTTCCGTCGGCCGGGTCCCGGCTGCTTGGCTAACCGAGCGGCGACGAGGTCGGCGCCGTCATTGTTAAAACCCATGCGGTTGATCACCGCTTCCTCCGCCGGATAACGAAAGACCCGCGGCTTGGGATTCCCCGGCTGTTGGAGCGCGGTCACGGTCCCGATCTCGACATGGCCGAAGCCCAGGGCAGCAGCAGCCGGCCAAGCCCGCCCGCTCTTGTCAAAACCCGCGGCCAGCCCCACCGCGTTGGGAAATTTCAAACCCAAGGTTTCGACCGGGCGAAAGCTGCCGGACGAAAGGTTGTTCCACCGCTCCATGATTCGGCAAAGCGGGGGACAATGGGCGAGCAACGCCATGGCGTGCACCGCGCGCTCGTGGGCGCGTTCGGCATCAGTCGCAAACAAGAAACGGCGTACCGCTCGTTCATAGAAAAACCCCATAAACGGGCAGACTGAAAACTCGACTCGGAGAAATCAAGTGCCACGGAGCGGCAGTATAAGTTCAGAAGCCCGACGCGTACATGTTTTTAGAGAAGCGATTTTTGTGCTTGTTTTTCGAAACTCGCCTCACACGCTGCGGCTCCGTTTTTCAGCCCCGGCGCTACTCCAGCTCGTTGTCGCGGGAAGAAAACTCAGATAAAAATCACTTTCCCCGTTTGACTCTGCTCAAGCCTGAGCTTTTTGCTCCGAAACGATACCATGGCTAAATCCGCAACAACTCTCGACTGGTGTATAGTGCGTCTAGGTGAAGACCACAACTGGTGGGTCGACGAGGTCAGCGACCCGGTTCGCTGGGACGTCGACGGATTGAGCATTATCGATCCGCGTCAGGTCGCCCACCTCATCGAGCTCATCGAGCCCCTCCGTGACTACGGTTTCGACCAAGACGGAATGGAAAAGGCGTTCATCCCTTTTCGGATCGAAAAAGATTTGGGCGACGGCCGCGTGCGGCTGAAGCGGGTCAAGGACTCCATCTTTGAATCGGACGAAAAGCTCTTCGCTTTAGCCGATGTGATCGATGAAGAGAACGGACCGTACGCCGATCTGCTCGATCACCTCACGCGCCTGCGGGTGAAGATGCTCAACGAGCTCTTCGACTTCGAATCGAAGCTCACGGTCGATGAGGTGGAAGACGAAATCCGCGAAGATCAAAATACTAATTTTATCGAAGGCAAAGCGGTCCATACCTTCGAGGAAATCACCGCCATCCTCGAATACGTCCCCGCTGGCTGGGACACCGACGAAGAAACCTCCGAAAAAGCAGTCGAAGACGAAGAAGAGGATCTCCCTGAGTTGGACGCCGAGGAAGAAGAGAAATTGAAGAACGACGAGTCCCTCAAGTGGGACGAAGACGAAGAGGAAGATCCGGACAAGGTCGAAGGCGCCGAAAAGAAAGAAGGCGGCGATGACGACGACGACGAGGAAGACGACGACGATAGCGACGACGACGAGGAAGACGAAGAAGAAGAGGACGCCGACGAAGACGAAAAGCCGAAGAAGAAGTCGCGCGGTAAACGCTAACATTGCGTTCCTCCGAGGTTTGCTTCACTGAACCTCGTTGTCATGGACTCCTTCCAGTTGCGTCTTTTCGGGCTGGTCGCGTTTTTAATCGGGCTCACGTTTCTCGCCGGCTGCAATAATCCGGCGGGCTCGAATGGCACCAATCCCAAACTTCCGGATACGGTTTCGTCTGCCGGGTTGCGCCCCGGAGACAGTTTGGTGGTCGTCGTGCAGGGAGTTCCTGATCCGACGAGCAATAACGTTCAAATCGACGATCGCGGGCTGATCTCTCTGCCGTATATCGGCACGCTTCAGGCCTCGGGGTTGAGCACCGCCGGTCTTTCCCAACGGATCCGGGAGACTTATCTCTCGAAGAAAATCTACATGTCGGTCGACGTGTCTGTCACGGTCACGGAGCGCTACGTCTATGTCGGAGGAGAAGTCGTGCGGCCGGGCCGAATCGTCTGGACGCCCGATTTGACGGTCGCCAAGGCCGTTCAAGCCGCAGGTGGTTTCACCCTCTATGCGAAGGAAGGCCGCGTCAGTCTGGTGCGGGAAAACACCGCCTACACCATCGACGTTCCGCTGGCCCAGCGGAATCCCAACGAAGATCCGCGCCTTCTCCCGGGCGACTCGCTGCAGGTCCCGAAATCGGCCTTTTAAGCCCTACAATTTGGTCTGAATTTTAACGTTCAGATCTGGCCGGCGCGGTCGATGGCAGAGATTGGTGCACGAATTTCGTGAAGACGGTTGCGCCCAGGCACGAGTCCTCCGTCGGCCCTGGATTTTTCCACCCGCGCCAGGCAGAACCTGTCGTGTAGTGGAGATTCGGAGACAAATCCGAAGTGCGGGTGGGCCGGGCTCACCAGGATCTGAATACGCGGGTAAACGAGAGAGAGCCGCTATGCTTTTATTTGAAATGCCCCAGCGCCGCCCCGCCTTCAGCGCAGAATCGCTGCGACGTCTTTTGCGAAATAGGTCAGAATCATGTCGGCGCCCGCGCGCTTGATCGCGAGCAAGGACTCGAGTCGGGTCCGTTCCAGGTCGAGCCAACCGAGCCGGGCGGCGGCGTGAAGCTGGGCGTATTCTCCAGAAACCTGATACGCGGCCACCGGCTTGCGGGTGGCGTTGCGCACTTCGCGAATGATGTCGAGGTACGGTCCAGCCGGTTTGACCATGACGATATCCGCGCCCTCGGCCTCGTCCAAGAGCGCCTCGGTGATCGCCTCGCGGCGGTTGGCCGGATTCAACTGATAGGTCCGTTTGTCGAGCGCATGCGTGCCCGCGGCGCTCGCGCTCCCGACCGCGTCGCGAAAAGGACCGTAGTAAGCGGAGGCGAATTTCGCCGAATAAGCCATGATCGCCGTCTTGGTAAAACCAGCTTCGTCCAGCGACTGCCGGATCGCTCCGACCCGGCCGTCCATCATATCGGACGGAGCGACAAAATCGACCCCGGCGCGGGCGTGCAGCACCGCCATTTTCACCAAGATCTCGACCGTGGCATCGTTCGCCACGTCGCGTCCATCCGGAGTCAATACACCGTCGTGGCCATGCGTGGTGTAGGGATCGAGGGCGATGTCGGTCATGATAACGAGATCCGGCACCGCTTTCTTCACCGCGCGCACCGCCCGCAAAATCAGTGCATCTTCCGCCAGCGCGGCCGAGCCGGTATCGTTTTTGTATTTGGAATCGAGCTTCGGAAAGAGCGCGACCGCGGGTACGCCCAAGGCATGAAGAGCCAGGCATTCCTTCACCAAATCCGAGAGGTTCATCCGTGAAACGCCAGGCATCGAACCCACCGGCTCCGGAGCCGCGTCGCCGTCGACGACGAAGAGGGGAGCGATCAAGTCGGCGGGACGAAGTTGGGTTTCTTCCACCAGCGCGCGCACACTGGCGTTATGGCGAAGACGGCGGGGGCGGTGAAGCAGGTCGAGTTTAAAGGGGTCAGCCATGGTCGAGTGCGGCTACTGAAACAGGGACGAGGGTTTCTCGCCACCCGTTTTTCTACCCTTTCAGAAAACGTATCCGCTCCGCTACCTGGGTCCGGTGGTGATGCTAAAATTTTCTGTTGAAGTCTCCACCGCCCCACTACGGCCACCCATGCGCAAAAGCAGGCAACGGAAGCGAGTCTCCCACCCTAGCGACGGCGGACGAATAAAGATGAGGCTTGAATTCGCCTGGCATCTCCCTGTTTTTCAACTGATCTCTGCTTTCGTGAAACTGGCTGTCACACGTTTTTGCACCCTCACGCGTCAAACCACCACGACGCGAACGACGCAGTGCGGTTGTTGAGCGGCCCTCGCGGCCCGCAACCGCCGGTGCTCTAGGCGCGCCGCACCGACCCCTACCCGCTTCTTTGCCGCCTGCTTCGGTCTCCGCAAAAACAGGGTTCCGCTCCGGCGGAAACTTCACTAGCACCAGCCCTTCTCTTTCATGGCCATCAAGCTCTTCGACTCGCTCCGACGAGAGATCCGCGACCTTCAGCCCTCCCACGCCGATGGCGTCTACCGTTTTTATAATTGCGGGCCGACGGTCTATGCGCCGGCGCACATCGGGAATTTTCGGACGTTTGTAGTCAACGATGTCATACGCCGCCTCCTCGAGCTCGAGTTTCCGGGCAAGGTGAAGCACGTGCGCAACCTGACCGATGTGGACGACAAGACGATCAAGCGGTCGCGCGACGAGAAGCGTCCGCTCTCCGAGGTGACGAAACAGTGGACGGATAAATTTCACGCCGACTGCGCCGCGCTGAATTGCTTGCCGCCGCATGTCGAGCCCACCGCCACGGGTCACATTCGGGAACAAGTCGAGATGATCGACGTGTTGTTGGAGAAAGGAAACGCCTACCGCGCGGCCGACGGCTCCATTTACTTCAAAGTGTCGTCCTTTCCTGAATACGGCGCGCTCTCGCGGGTAAAGGAACGCGAGCTCCAGCCCAGCTCGGCCTTGAAAGCCGCTTCGGTCGATGCCGATGAAAAAGAGGACGGCAGCGACTTCGCGCTCTGGAAGGCCTGGAAAGAAGAGGACGGCCCCAACCAATGGCCCGGACCGCGGCAGGCCGAAGCCGGCCGGCCGGGCTGGCACATCGAGTGCAGCGCGATGAGCAAAAAACACCTCGGCGACACGATCGATCTGCACACCGGCGGCGTCGATCTGCTCTTCCCTCATCACGAAAACGAGATCGCGCAGAGCCAGTGCTGCAACGGCACCACCTTCTCGCGCCACTGGTACCACAGCGAGCACCTGCTGGTTGACGGCAAGAAGATGAGCAAGAGCCTGGGAAATCTTTATACCCTGGACGATCTCGCGGCCAAGGGGGTCACGCCCATGGCTCTCCGGTACGCCCTGCTCGCGGGCCATCCGCGGAAGCAGCTCAACTTCACTCTCGATTCGCTCCACGCGGCGGAAAAAGCCCTCGGATCCCTGCGCGCTTTCTACGCCAGCCTTCCCCCAAGCGGAGGCGACGCCGCCGTCTTTGCGCCGGTCTTCGCCGCCTTGTATGATGATTTGAATACACCGGGCGCGCTCGGGGCCTTCTTCACCGTGGTGAACCGGGGCCCGGCCGGGGTGGATCAAATCGCGTTCAACCGCGTCCTTTACGCCTTCGGTCTGAAACTGGACGTTCTGGCTCCAAAAGCGGAAGTTCCACCCGCCGTGATCGCTCTGGCCGAAAAACGCTGGGCGGCCAAAGCGGCCAAAGACTTCAAAGCCGCCGACGCGCTCCGCTTGGAAATCGCCGCCACCGGCTGGTCCATGCTCGATCGAAAAGATGGATACAGCCTGGAGCAGAAGAAGTAACGAGTAACAAGAATTCAAATACCAAGAGCCAGCACGCTTCCGGCGGCAAAACCCGATTCCCTGCAAACACCTCCTCCGTTTTAAATCTTCTTTCCTTTTCCGTATGCCCATGACCCCCCTCGAAGAAATCCGCCACTCGTGTTCCCACGTGCTGGCGACGGCGCTCCTGCGCGTCTTCCCTGACGCTAAGCTCGACATCGGTCCGCCGACCGACACGGGGTTTTATTACGACGTCGACCTCGATCACAAACTCACGGCCGAGGACCTAACCAAACTCGAGGCCGAGATGAAGAAAGTGGCGGACGAGAATCAACCGTTCACCCGCCGCGAAGTTCCGCGCGAGGAAGCGGTGGAGATCATTAAAAAAATGGGCCAAGAGCGCTACAAGCTCGGCCGTCTCGCCGACATTCCGGAAGGCGAGCCGATCTCGTTTTATCAAAACGGCGAGTTCATCGATCTCTGCGCCGGCACACACGTCCGCTACACCAGCAAACTCAAAGCGTTCAAACTCCTCTCCATCGCCGGCGCCTACCATCGAGGCAATGAGAAGAACAAACAGCTGCAGCGCATCTACGGCACCGCTTTTGCGACCAAGGAAGAGCTCCAGCAATACCTCGAGCGAGTCGAACAAGCCAAGCAGCGCGACCACCGCAAGCTCGGCAAAGAGCTCAAGCTTTTCCACATCGACGAGGATGTGGGGCAAGGCCTGATTCTCTGGACCCCGAACGGCTCGATCATTCGCCAGGAGTTGCAGAACTTCATCAGTGAAGAGCTCCGCAAACAGGGCTACTCCCAGGTCTTCACGCCGCACATCGGCAAACTCTCGCTCTATAAAACCTCAGGGCACTTCCCTTATTACAAGGACTCGCAGTTCACTCCGGTGGTCGAGAACGAGTCGTTGGCCAAGGCGCTCAAGGAGGGCTGCAGCTGCGCCGAAGTCTACGCGCGGCTCGACGCTGTATCCGAACACCTGAGACAGGAAATCAATGGCCGGGTCGGCCGCGAAGTCATTCCAGCCGAGCGGACCAAACCAGACGACCAGCTGCTCGACGGCTTCCTTCTGAAGCCGATGAATTGTCCGCACCACATCAAGATATTCGCGTCCCAGCCGCACAGCTACCGCGACCTTCCGGTCCGCTTGGCCGAGTTCGGCACCGTCTATCGGTGGGAGCAATCGGGCGAGCTCAATGGCATGACCCGCGTCCGCGGTTTCACCCAGGACGACGCCCACCTCTTCTGCACCGAAGATCAAGTCGGACAGGAACTCCTCGGCTGTCTTTCGCTCGTCAAAGTCGTTCTCACCACGCTTGGGATGAGCGATTATCGCGTGCGCGTGGGCCTGCGCGACCCCGACTCGAATAAATACACCGGCTCACCGGAGAATTGGGACAAAGCGGAGAACGCCTGTCGCCAGGCGGCTAAAACCCTCGGCGTATCGTTCACCGAGGAGCCGGGCGAAGCAGCGTTTTACGGACCCAAAATCGACTTCGTGGTGAAGGACGTGATCGGCCGCGAGTGGCAGCTCGGCACCGTGCAGGTGGACTACAACCTACCGATCCGTTTCGATCTCTCCTACATCGGCGCGGACAATCAGCCTCACCGTCCCGTGATGATTCACCGCGCGCCGTTCGGCTCGATGGAGCGCTTCTGCGGCGTCCTGATTGAGCACTTCGGCGGTGATTTTCCGGTTTGGCTCGCGCCCGAACAAATCCGTCTCGTCCCGATCAGCGACAAGGTAAACGACTACGGACGCAATCTGCTCGGGCAGTTGCGCGCCGCCGGACTGCGCGCGACGCTCGATGAGCACAGCGACAAACTCGGGGCCAAGATTCGCCGGGCCGAGTTGGAAAAAATTCCCTACACCCTCGTGCTCGGGGCGAAAGAAGCGGAAGCCCAGTCCGTCAGCGTGCGCAGTCGCGCCCGCGGCGACGAAGGCGTCTTGCCCTTCGCCCAGTACCTCGAGCGAGTGAAGCAGGAAGTATCCACCCGGGCACTCGCGGAGAAAAAGAAGGCGTAGCGAGATCCTGCGAAAACCATGGCCTTACATGGAAGAAACTTAGCAGAGTTCTTCGCAGGGCCAAAGAAAACGCCAATCTCCAAAGGTCCAAACTCCAAAAGATCGCGCGCTTCGCGCCGCCCGGATAAGCCGGCCCTTCACCACAATTTGGATACGCGGTGGAGCGAGAGCCGGCTTGAGGTGGGTCGGCGCGTCCCGCGGCGACGGTCGGACATCGCCAGCTTAGGCGGTGTCGATCGTCCAAGTTGCCGTCACTGCCGACGAAGGGTGAGTTCGTCTTTCGTCGCGTTGGTCATGTTCCAATCGCGCCCCGGGACGGGTCGCGCCACCTTCATTCGCTGATCGGCGCAGCGGATTGTCTCTCTATAGATTGGTCTGGCAGAAATTACTCTCTTCTCGACGAGGAGAAAGAGAACGAGCGATCCGAGAGAACGAAAAAAAGCCGGCCCCTTTTTTGAGGGCCGGCTTTGCAGGTGTGGTTATGGCTAAAGGCTCAGATAGCGGCGGCTCCGCGTTCCTCGGTACGGATACGCACGGCTTCTTCGACCGAAAGGACGAAGATCTTTCCATCACCGATTTTGCCGGTCTTGGCGGACTTCGTGATCGCGTCGATCACCTTGGCCGTGATCTCGGTCGGAACCACCACTTCGATCTTCACCTTGGGGAGAAAATCGACGGTGTATTCACTTCCACGATAGATTTCAGTGTGACCCTTCTGACGACCGAAGCCTTTGACTTCGGTTACGGTCATACCCTCGACGCCGATTTCGGACAAAGCTGTTTTCACTTCTTCAAGTTTGAACGGCTTGATGATGGCAATGATGAGTTTCATAGGATGCGAGATGGGCTTCGGTTAGGTTTAGTCGACGTAGCCTTCTTCGCCGTGTTCGTTGATGTCCAAACCCTGGCGTTCCACTTCCGCGGTCGGACGGAGGCCCACCACCGCTTTGACGATGTAGGCGATGATCACTGTGGCGACGACAGCCAGGACCAACGTGAGACCGATCGCCTTGAGCTGCTCGAGCCAAAGGGTGTGACCGACGACGTCCTTCAAATTCGTATTCAGATTTCCATTCACCGAAGTGACCGCGAGGATACCGGTGACCAAGGCGCCCAAGGTCCCACCGACCGCGTGCACGCCGAAGGTGTCGAGCGCGTCATCGTAGCCGAACATCGCTTTGACCTTGGTCACGAAGATGTAGGGAACAACCGCGGCCAGAATGCCGATGATCACGGCACCGTTGGTGTTAACGAAACCGCAAGCCGGGGTAATCACGACCAGACCCGCAACCGCGCCGGAGCAGAAGCCGAGAATCGAAGCGTGTTTGCGGAAGATCAATTCGATCAGACCCCAAACGAATGCCGCGACCGCGGTGGCGATGGTGGTCGTGGTGAAGGCATTGGCCGCGATGCCGTCAGCGGCCACCGCGGAACCGGCGTTGAAGCCGTACCAACCCACCCAGAGCATGCCGGTACCGACCATACACAGCACCATGCTGTGCGGGGCCATCTTTTCCTTGCCGAAACCGAGACGAGGCCCGACCAGCAAACAGAGAATCAAGGCTGACCAACCGGAGGACATGTGAACCACCGTACCACCGGCGAAGTCGATCGCCTTGATCGTGGCGTTGGCATTCCACACGCCGTTCATCAGACCGTTCACACCCCACACCATGTGCGCGAGGGGGAAATAAACCACGAACATCCAGATCGTGACGAAGGCCATGATCGCGGTGAACTTCATGCGCTCGGCGATCGCACCCACGATCAGGGCGGGCGTGATGATCGCGAACATCATCTGGTACATCGAAAAGACATTCTGGGAAACCCAGTAAGCATAATCGGTGTTGGGCGCGGAATCGACGCCCTTGAGGAAGAAGTACTCCGAGCCTCCGAAAAGGCCGCTGTTGAAATTTTTACCGAAAACCAGACTGTATCCAAACGCCCACCACAGGATGGTGACCAGGCCGGCGATGCCCAAACACTGGGCGAGAACAGAGAGAACATTCTTGCGACGAACAAGACCGCCGTAGAACAGCGCCAACCCGGGCAAGGTCATGAAAAGAACGAGCGCGGCGGAGGTCATCATCCAGGCGTTGTGGCCAGGGCCGGCGACGCCGGTCAGGCTTTTGCCGGGATCACCATTATTCACATACGCTTCGAGGGCTGCGATGCGTTGATCAGTGGTGGGGGCGGCAGCAGCAGCGGCAGGCGCAGCTGCGGGAGCAGCGGCTGCCGCGGAGGCCGGAGGAGCCTCCGTTTGAGCAAACAAGCCCAAGCTGGACACGCAGAGCGCGAGCCCCAGCGCGAGGGCGCGGGAAGATTTGAGGAACAGGTGGTTCATGATGTGCAGGGGGCAATTAGCAAAATCGATGCCATGAACAAAGTTCATGCATGGTTCGCGTAGAATTGTTTCTTTTTTGTTCCGAAGCCCTGACATGTGCGCACAAAAAAGTCGTTCCACCCTCCAGGGGAACGACTTGGAAAGAGGAAGAAACCGCCTTCGGCTAGACCGCAGCTTCGCCTTTTTCGTCCGTTCGGATCCGGATGCTTTCCATTAACGGCACGACAAAGATTTTTCCGTCACCGATTTTTCCGGTCTTCGCGGTGCGAACAATGACGTCGATTCCTTTGCCTACCAACTCGTCGGCGATGGCGATTTCCAGACGCACCTTGGGAAGAAAATCCACCGAATACTCGCTGCCGCGGTAGATCTCGGTGTGGCCCTTCTGCCGCCCAAACCCTTTCACCTCGGTCACGGTCATCCCTTCGACCCCAATCTCGGTCAGCGCAGATTTAACTTCCTCGAGTTTAAAAGGCTTAATGATGGCGATGATATATTTCATAGAGATCGTCGGAGTTCGGGAAGGTGTGCGGGTGGGTTAAAACCGCTCCACGCCGTTCCATAAAAACGACAAGCGTGAAGCTCGGACCGTCCCCGGAAGGAGCAGCGCACATGCCAACTCCCTCGGGGACGCGCGTCGGCCATCTTCCCTGATTCGCCCCAAAAAAAAGGCCGGTCCGCAGTGCGGGCCGGCCAAAGGGGTAAAATCCAAAAAGACTTAAATCGCGGCTTCGCCGCGCTCATCGGTGCGGATGCGCACCACTTCCTCCAGAGGAATGACAAAGATCTTTCCGTCGCCAATCTTCCCCGTCTTCGCGGCCTTGCCGATGGCGTCGACTGTTTTGTTGACCAGCTCATCGGTGATCGCGATCTCCAGCTTAACCTTGGGCAGGAAATCGACCGTGTATTCACTTCCTCGATAAATCTCGGTGTGCCCCTTTTGGCGACCGAAGCCTTTTACCTCGGTGACGGTCATCCCTTCGATTCCAATCTCCGAAAGGGCTTCTTTCACTTCCTCGAGTTTAAAGGGCTTAATGACGGCAATGATGAGTTTCATGAGGATAATTTCTTAAGTTCAGTGCATGGATGGTTTCTAGTCGGACGTAACGCAAGCCAGAGGAGCACAAAAGGCAGATTTTGCGAAGGGTTGTGCAGAATACGAGCGATCGTGGTCACCACCCGCCGGGCGGCCTGCAGGCTTCCACTTTCCCAGCGGTCTAAATATAACCAAGGCGCAACCCCAGCGGATTTTGAAGAAAATCGCACCCGCTCGATCGCGATCCGCTCCGCCGCTCGGGCCGGTCGGATCGCTTCGTCAGGAATAAATGAATACGTAGAACTATTCTGGAGCGACGGTCTGGATATGCAGTTCCTTGAGCTGCTTCGCTGTGACCGGAGTCGGGCTCTGGGCCATGAGGTCCTGGCCTTTTTGCGTTTTCGGGAACGCAATGACGTCGCGAATACTCGTCGTGCCGCAGAGCAGCGCGACCATTCGGTCCAAACCAAAAGCGATGCCACCATGAGGTGGAGCGCCGTAGGTGAAAGCCTTCAGCATGTAACCGAAACGGCTTTCCACCACGTCCTGCGGGATCTTCAGCACGTCTTCGAATACTTTTTTCTGCAGCGCCGGTTGATGAATTCGAATCGAGCCGCCGCCGAGTTCCATGCCGTTCAGAACGACGTCGTAGTGCTGGCCGCGGACTTTCTTCGGATCGCTGTCGAGGTACTGCGCGTCCTCCGGCACGGGAGCGGTGAAAGGATGGTGTGTGGCCACGTAGCGCTTGGCCTCTTCGTCATAAGACATGAGCGGGAAATCGACCACCCAGAGAAATTTCCAATCATCGTGGCGAACCGTGAGCTTGCCGCGTTTTTGGAGCAGCGCCGCCGCTTCCAAACGGATACGTCCCAGGATCGCGCAGGCCTTTTCCCACGGCGCAGCGGCAAAGAAAACCATGTCGCCTTCCGCGATTCCGAGCTTCTCGGTCAACGCGGCTTTTTCGGCGTCGGAGAAGAATTTCACGATCGGCGATTTCCACTCGCCACTCTCGACTTTGATAAAGGCCAGACCTTTCGCGCCGAGTGACTTCGCCACATCTTCCAAGGCCTTCAACTCGCCTTGCGTGAGATCGGCCAGGCCTTTTGCGTTCAGGCCTTTGATCACGCCGCCGCCGGCAACGGTCGATTGAAAAACTTTGAAAGCCGAGTTCTTGAACGTATCCGAAAAGTCAACCAGCTCGAAACCGAAACGCAGATCCGGCTTGTCCACCCCGAAACGGTTCATCGCATCGACATACGGCATGCGCAGGAAAGGCGTGGGAATGTCGACGTTGAGCACGTCCTTCCAAACCTTCTTCAACATGCCTTCGAAGAGACGATAAATGTCTTCGCGGTCGACGAACGAAGCCTCGACGTCCACCTGAGTGAACTCCATCTGCCGATCGGCGCGCAGGTCTTCGTCGCGGAAGCACCGCGCGATCTGAAAATATCGCTCCACTCCTGCGACCATCAGGATCTGTTTGAACTGCTGAGGCGATTGCGAGAGCGCGTAGAATTGACCGGCGTGGATCCGCGACGGCACCAGATACTCGCGCGCGCCTTCCGGCGTGCTCTTGAAGAGCGCAGGCGTTTCCACCTCGATGAATTCCTGGGCGTCGAAGTAATCGCGAATCGTCTTGGACGTTTTGTGGCGGACCTGAAGATTTTTGCGCATCTTCGGCCGACGCAGATCCAAGTAACGGTAAGTCAAACGAAGGTCTTCGTTGACCTTGTCTCCGCCCACATCGTCCAACGGAAAAGGCGGTGTATCCGAAATGTTGAAGATCTCCAGGTGCGTCGCTTCGACTTCGACGTCGCCCGTCGAAAGATTCGCGTTCTCGGTCCCGCTGGGGCGACGAGTCACTTTCCCGGTGATACCGACGACCGACTCGGGCTTCACCTGCTTCAACTTTTCGCCCAGCGCCACGTTGTCCTTCGGCTCCAATTTGATCTGGGTCACGCCCTTTCGATCGCGTAAATCGATGAAGAGGATGCCGCCTTGGTCGCGAAGCGTGTCGACCCAGCCGACGAGTGAAGCGGTGGTTCCGAGGTCAGCTTGAGTGAGTTGGGCGCAGTGGTGTGTCCGGTGCATGCGTAAGGAGATAAAAGTCAAAAGAAAGCCGGCCCACCGCCTCTGGCGCAAGCACAACCCTTGGCCAGCGGGGAGTACAGCGCTCTCCACTTTCTCCGGAGTCTTGCGCATCGATCCTCTTCTTCCTCCGGTGCGAAGCCAAGCGCTCGGCCGCAACTCGATTATTACGAGGGCCGGACCGAGAAAGATTGAAGCGAACGAATGGGGAGAGAGATTCGATTCAGGTCCCTGCTCGCTGCACCCTCCCCTCTCCCCGAGAATCGATGGAATTTCAATCACCGCGGTGGATGCCCCCGGCGCTGGCTTTCGCGCTCGTCACCGCTTTCTTCACCGCGGCCGGCTGCCACCCGCCTCGCGGCGACGCCCCACTCGACCGTGCCGAGGGAAGGACTCCCGCGGATTTTCCGGAGCTGGCCGACGATGTATTCCAGCCGATGGACGGAGGTCTGGCGCTCGCTCCAGACGAAATCAAGGGCCGCAATACCTGGAATCTCTGGTGCGGCGGCGACGAGCAGTTCTGGGAGCGCATGTCGCGCGAGAGCTACGGCTTGATCGACCTCCTGAAAACCATCGACTCTCGCCAACGCGCCGAGCGCTTCAAAGAAATGGGGTTGATCAACCAACCTGGCTACCGGCAGGCGTCGCAGCCGGATGAATACGGCCTCTGGATCGACGAAGCGGTGCAACCGGAATCGCGCGCGATCGATCCGCGCGTCTATGGCCGCTCCACGGGAGTGATGGGGTTTCGGCTTTTTCCCAATCCGGCGTTCGACGAAAACGCAAAAAGAGCCTGGAACGCGGAGAAGTTTTATACCGATCCGGACTATGCGGTAAATCCCAAGCTGATCCGACCCTACCGCGTAGGCGTGTCCTGTGGCGCTTGCCACATCGCGTTCAACCCATTGAAGCCGCCGGCCGATCTGGCCAGCCCGACTTGGGAAAACCTCTCTTCCGCAATCGGCAATCAGTACCTGCGGGAAGGCCGGGTCTTCGCCCACAACGTGAAGGAAGGCGGCTTTTTTTGGGAGATGTTGAAAGCCCAGCCGGCAGGCACGTCGGACACGTCGCGTATTGCGACGGACCATATCAACAATCCGAATACAATTAATCCCATTTTCGAACTTGGCTCGCGCCTCGCCGCCGGCCACGACGAAACCGTCTCCGGCGAAACCCTCCTTCTCCCCAGCATCAAAGAACTGGGGCCCGCCGGCGCCTCGCGCCAGGTCCTCAAAGTGCCCATGGTCTTGAAGGACGGCGCCGATTCGGTCGGCGTGCCCGGCGCTACCCTGCGCGTCTACGTCAATATCGGGATGTACTCTCAGCACTGGCTCCAGCAACACAATGCGCTGATTGGGCTGACGGCCCAAAAACCCTTCGAGATTTCCACCGCCCAAAAAAACTCGGTCTACTGGAATGCCACCCAGCAGAAATTCGCTCACGTCGCTCAGTTCTTCCGGCGCCTAAAACCGCTCCGATTGGCCGACGCTCCGGGCGGCAAAGCCTATCTGATCGATGACCAAGCCGTGTTGACTCGGGGCAAAAAGGTTTTCGCTTCCGAGTGCGCCGGGTGCCACTCCAGCAAACGTCCCCCCGCCGAAGTCGACCCAGATGAATGGTTCGCTGCGGAGGTACTGAAACCAGATTTTCTCGAGGGAAATTTTCTCGCCGACGAACGACGCCACCCCGTGACCAAAATCAAAACCAACGCCGCGCGGGCCTTCGGCACCAATGCGACCCAGGGACACATCTGGGCCGCCTTCTCGTCCGACGATTACAAGTCACTCCCCTCGGTCGGCGCGATCGAAGTCTACAACCCGTACTCCGATCAGATGGAAAAATTCGCCGCACCCGCCGGCGGGCCGGGCTACTACCGCACGCCTTCCTTGATCAGCCTTTGGACCTCCGCGCCCTTTTTTCACAACAATGCCCTCGGCCAGTTCACCGGCGATCCCTCCGTCGCGGGCCGGATGGAGGCATTCAACGACGCGGTCGAAAAACTCCTTTGGCCGGAAAAACGGTTGGGCAAAGGCTCCATCTGGCGGACCAGCCGCGAGTGCAGCCTGCAAGTACAGCTCGCCGTAGTTCCCGAGCCACTACGGGCGCTGCTCAAACCGCACGCCGACCCTGACGGCTATTTCCGCCTCGGCCCCATCCCCGAGGGAACTCCGATCAATCTCCTGGCCAATCTCAATCCCGAGTCCGATCCGGCGACGCTGCTGAAACTCTTTCTCGCGATCAAACACACCTTGGCCGAGATCAAAGCGAAATCGCTGAACGCGGCGGACACGAAAGCCCTGATGCGAGAAAAACTCGCTCCCCTCCTCTTCGCCGCGAGCAAGTGCCCCGATCTGATCGAAGACCGTGGCCACACCTTCGGCGCCGATCTACCTGATCAGGACAAGCGAGCCCTGATCGAATTTCTGAAGACGCTGTGAGGGTCGGAAAACGCCAAAGTCCAAATCCCAAACGCCAAAAGAGTCCGCGCGCAGCGCGCTGGCTTTGGAGTTCGGTTCGAATGGCGCTAAACTACGACGATGCTTCGTAAAATCTACAAATTCATCCGGGTGTAGGCGGGGTGCCCCCACCCGCGACGGCACAGCCGCCTCGGTCGTGCAACCTCTCAGGGGGGCGATCCCGCCGGGGCGGGACCGCCTACATCTGGACATGCAGCAATCCGGCCCTCCACACTTTGAATACGCGGCGGGGCGAGCGCTTAACCCACCACCAAGCTCTTCCTGGGTTACACCAACAAACTCGAGACGGCGTCGTACTATTGTCCAGAAAGTAGATCGACAACCGTGGGTGATAGAGCGGCTCTATTCCCTTTGGGATAATCTATCATATCGACCACTGGGTCTCGGATTTGGTCACTCGAATGATTTTTATCAACCAATGGCGTACCTTCTATCGGGTGTAACAAAACACAGAAAATATATTTCAATATGATAAAAGAAAATTGTTGCACATGACTGGATTGTTCAGCAACCAGATCTCGCAACTTTACGGCCGGTCGGTATACTAGTCACTTAACTAGCTTGTCTGCTTACGTCTCCCTTTTCATGGAATCGCTCAGCGTTCAGCGCCCACGGGTCCCTATACAGATTACAAATGCGATCGACGTTCTCGTCGGCCGCGCGAAAGCAAGCCGCAACGGTGTTTTCTGGACCCTTGGTGCCCACCATCGGCAAACCAACCCCACCCAACTCGAAAATTCACTCGGTTACGGAACGCCTGGAGTACTATTAGGGCTTCTTGAATATTATCGCTGCACCCAAAACAAAGATATCGGCGAATTAATCGTTAAAGGCTTAGATTGGGTCACCCACAAGAGCAGGATACAACAGTTCTGGCATGGTTTCTATGCCGGAACGTCGGGAACTTGGTTTTTATACAAACAGGCTGAAGAGGCATTTCCAGGCGCACTAGGCACCTGGAAAAAAGATGCCGTTTTAAAAATTAAAGATCGGTCCGATGGAGATTGCATAGCCAACCTAGCTTTTGGGATAGCGGGAACTATTGTTGGAGCGCTCGCCGGGCTGGGCTTGGAACCAGTAGAAAAAGACGAGCTAATACAGAGTCTTCTATCACCATTGATTGCTGCCACAAAACCCGCCCCTTTAGGCGTATTTTGGGATTTCAATCCAACATCGTTTCGACCTCCTACGGGATTCTTAATCGGAAATGCCGGCATCGACTACTGTTTAGCGCAGTTACACGCCCAACTAGGAGTGGCCCTTTCTTCAATACTCAGGGGCTCCCTTGCCTATGCAGATAGCTTATTCGATCCGAAAACTGGCAACTGGCCCGACCAAGACGCGACCGAACGGTTTAAACAGCTAAAGCCAGCCGAAATAGAAAAGGCACTTAAGCAAGGCAAACTAGACACTGTAACCAACTCGATTAGACCCGAAGATTCGCCGTCTTGGAGCGTAGGTGCAGCAGGTATGCTCCTTTCTCGTCTTACGGTATATTCAAACTCTAACGATGAGCATATCAGAAAGCGTGCGCTAGAGGGATGCCGCTGGGCGAGTCAACGTTTGCACCGCGAGACGCAAGAAGATCTTGCGAAGTTCGACTCTTCCCTCGCGACCGGACTAGGCGGGCTAATAAGCGTTTTAAAAGACTGTCATCTCATGCTCCCCGAAGGCGAGGCTGCGTCTCTCGACACACTGAGTCGCAATGCGATCGACGTCCTCAATCAACGGACCGCCTCGGTTATAGACGACGACGTATCTCTACTTACCGGCGTCGCAGGAACGCTATATGCGCAGTGCCGTTCTCTGACGAATCCAGATACCCCCGACTGCCTGAACCCCTTGGGAATATTGCCAAGGAGGGCGGCCGAAAGAATAACAGCGGGCGACCTTGAACCGCTATATAAACGCCGCATTCCCGCAGCCGCGTCTGTGCCTGAAGTTCGCGCAGCCCTTTCTGCTTCGACCGCTAGCCTCAACACAATCAACGCGGCCCTAACCACGCAGTACCAAAAAGAGCCGGCTAGTGTACTTACGAAATCTATTCAGCACGAAATTAAGCTATACGAAATGTTATCCACGAGTTGCTTCCAGGCGCTATTTTGGCGCGAGGCCGCAAATCGACGTCGGACCAATCAGATTTACTCCGAGGGTATCAACAGTGATCTTTTGTTCGAACGTTTCCAAATCAATAAAACCGTGACGTTGCTAAACCTCGACTATGATCCTTATACCCGCACCCAATCTCAATCGAGAGTATTTATTCTCCGTCAGGCTACGTCACTTGGCGTCAGTGAAGTCACACTCTCCGGCTTGCAACACGGATTATTAGTTGGATTTTCGGAGAGTGCGGTCGCGGTTGAGGTAATTCGAAACGTTGTTCAGCAAGTCGAAACACCTGGCGTAACCCCACGCCAGCTTGCTGAGCTTTGCCGAAAGATGATACGAAGTTTTCTACAAAACGGCATACTTGTTGCAGATCCATCGAATAAGCTCGGCGCCTGGATTGATCGGAAACGCTTGGAGAAGACGCGGAACAACTTGTTTCCAAGTTCAAAAGCCTAGCCCTCCTTCATGTGAATTCCTCCAAGTTTCACAGTGTTGACGATGTAACAGATTCGATTGAAAGCCTCCAAAGTCTACACGGTCGTAACCATTTTATAATTTATTGGATGGTGCTGATCATTACTATTGCTTCGCTCATCAGCATCCCCCTGATTAAGGTCGATGTAGCAGTTGGCGCACCTGGACAAGTCCGGCCTGATATCGAGCGTCTGATTGTCTACGCGGCCGTTGCGGGAAAAATCGAATCCCTTTCGGTTAAAGATAATCAACCTGTAAAAAAAGGCGATGTACTACTAACAATAGATTCAGCGTCGATCGATGCACGTATCCTCAATAATGAAAAACAAGACGAGGAGAACGAAAGGATTTTGGTCGATTTAGGAACAATGCTCGACCGGGTGGCATCTGCTCTTTTGTCAAAAACTTTGGACCGATTTGAATACCTTGAAAGCAGGGAATTTTCGGTTTCACTTCCGCAGTTGCTTCGCTCGCCCCAATGTATTCGGCAGCATTCGGTGCTATTGACCGACATTCAGCGGCTTCTGCTTCAACGTGGGAAGGCTTTGCACGGGCTTACACGTAATCAAGCTTTACACGCCAAAGGCCTTCTTACTGACGCTGACTTTGACGATCAGCAGTATGCGGTCAAAGCGGTGGAACAAGAACTCGAACTTCTTCTTCAACAAACACTCAACCAATGGCAGACCGAAAAAATGGAGCGTGAGCTAAAAAAGCTGGATTTATCAAGTGAGTCTAAGCAATTGAAAGAGCAGAAGACATTTTATACGATACGCGCGCCCATCGACGGAACCGCACTTGGTTTTATTGGGCTGCAGCCCGGCCTCTATCTTCCCGCGAGCCAAAGCGTAGGCGAAATATCGCCAGGTGGAGACCTGCAGGCTGACGTATATATTAGCCCTCGCGATGTTGGTTTCGTTGAAACAGGTCAGTTGGTTAATCTGCAGATAGATGCTTTTCCATATACAGAATGGGGAATGATCAAAGGGCGGGTGCGACATATTTCCCAAGACTTCGTGCAATTCGGCCAGCAATTTGCTTTTAAAGCAGTGGTAGACTTAGACCGCACCCGGCTAGAGTCCGCGACGGGGGCGATTGTCGACCTTCGTCGGGGAATGACCGTGAATGCGCGTTTTGTCGTCAAAGAGCGCACCCTTTTTAACGTGCTATATAGTAAAATAAGCGACTCGCTTGATCCGCGGACCCGAGCCAAATCCGGCGGATAATAATTCGAAGTATACACGAATAATGAGAGATTTCAGACAACATGATGTAACAGATTGCGGTGCAGCTTGCCTGGGATTTGTCTTTCACCGATATGGCCTGAACATATCTCTTTCCGCAATTCGCCAGCGCGCAGGCACAAGCCGCTCCGGCACCACGGCGTTGGGCTTGGTGGATACCGCAAAATCATGTGGCTTTGAATCCAAAGGCATTCGCTGCAAATATGATGATTTACGCTCCGTGCCGCTTCCTGGAATTGCACATATTATTACAGACAATGGTCGTCCTCACTATGTAGTAGTCTGCTCTATCGGAAAAAAAACTATACGTGTAATGGATCCCGGCGTGGGTCGCGTCGAGAAATGGCCGATCGATAGTTTTCGCGCGAAATGGACACACGTATTCATAATTCTTACTCCGGCTCTAGGTTTTGTGCCGAGCAAACAGGGGGGCGGCGCTTGGTCTCGACTTCTCGCTCTATTGCGCCCGCAGAAATATGTGCTGATGCAGGCGCTTGCTGGTGTCGTACTCGGAACCGTGTTATCTCTTTCCGGGGCAATTTTCGTACAAAAGATTGTCGACAACGTCATTGTCGATGGTAACCGCAATCTTCTGCGCTTACTCGGAGTGTCAATGTTGGTTATATTGGCGGTGAGGACCTTACTCGGATATTTCCAGTCGGTTCTGATGCTACGTTCCGCACAAAAAATAGATGCCGGTCTGATTCTTGGTTATTATCGTCATTTAATGCGTCTCCCCCAATCGTTTTTCGACACGATGCGGGTTGGAGAAATCACCGCCCGGGTGCGGGACGCGGTAGCAGTGCGGGATTTTCTAAACGGGACTATCCTCAATATGATTGTCAGCCCGTTGGTCCTGATTGTGGCGTTGGCCGCGATGTTCACCTATTCATGGCGGCTCGCTCTTTTTTCTTTAGCCCTTTTACCAGCCAATGTTGGTATCTATTTTGCTTCCGATTGGTTAAATCGGCGTTATCAGCGCGAAATCATGGAGCGATCGGCAGATTTCGATTCCCAATTGGTGGAATCGCTCCACGCGATGTCGGTTGTACGCAGCTGTGGAATGGAGGAGGAAATGTGCTTCCGCAGCGAGACTCGGCTAGTTAAACTCCTTAAGCGCATCTGGACGGCGACAAATACTGGATTTGTAATTGCGGGGGCGGGTTCGATAGTGACGCAGGCCTACTCTGTCGGCCTGCTTTGGATCGGTGCTGGACTGGTGCTTGATTCTCAGCTCACAGCAGGTGAACTAATGTCATGTAGCGCACTCGCCGGCTATATTACAGGACCGATAGTGACTTTGCTGGGAATGAATGCCAGCATCCGTACCGCCACTACGGCAACCGAGCGTTTATATGAGATACTGGATTTGGAAAGGGAGCGAGACGAAGGCAGTGCGGAACTTACTTTGCCTGGAACGTTTGATCTTATAGTGGAACGGGTGAGTTTCCGCTACCCTGGCCGAGTTGCGGCTTTGACGGACGTGTCATTGCGCTTTTCCAGTGGAACAATTAGCGCGCTTGCCGGAAAATCTGGATGTGGGAAGAGCACCATTTTAGGGCTGATCCAACGGCACTATTTACCGGAAAGCGGCAAGATCTTCGTAAATCAGTCTGACATCCAATATATTAAACTTGCCGCTCTCCGTGCTAAAATAGCTTATGTCCCACAGCGCATAGATCTGCTTGCAGGAACGGTGCTGGAAAACATAGCCCCAAACGAAGGGCAACCCGATATGCAGCGAATCGGTGAACTTTGCCGTCGTGTGGGTATTTTGGAGTTCGTCGAAAACCTGCCGCGCGGGTTCCAAACCCTGATCACGGAAAATGGAGCGAATCTTTCGGGCGGCCAGAAGCAACGACTCGCAGTAGTACGGGCTTTATATGCTGATGCTCCCATCGTGTTGATGGACGAGCCAAGCTCCGCGCTCGATCAGGAGTCCGAAGATATGCTAACTAGTACACTCGAGGCGATGCGCAAGGATGGAAAACTTATCATCCTTGCCGTACACAACCGACGACTGCTCGCTATGTGCGACCAAGTTATAGAATTAGATTCAGGAAAGGTCATCGCTGTCCACCCACAGGATCGTTGCCTCCCCGCCATTGAAGCCCGTGGCCTGGCAATTACCAGCACTTTAGCCGTCCCCGCCACCATAGCTGATGAACCGTATAACAGAGATCTCTCGTTTCGTAAAACGGGTCGCTCCGGAATAAATGACTATTCTAAAGAACAAATCACTGGACTGGCTGACCAAGCCTTAACCGATCAGGCAAAGGCATTATATTATAACCTCAGGGAACGCAGTTGCGGGGGAACACTGCTTGGCCAGACCGATACCAACGTAATGGGCGTTAGGGAAGATGGACGCGGCTGGTTCATGGAAGAAGGGCGCTGCGACATACTTGCCGTCACAGACAAGCGACCCGCTGTTTATGGATTTCATATTGGTTCTCTGGCCCACGGGTGGGCGGTCGAATGTGGCTACATGGTGCCCAAGATTCGTGAAGCTTATAGTTATAATGGTCTTGTTACTGTCAGCTGGCATCCAGAAAATCTCGTTACAGGCGAGAGCTGTCGCACAGGCTGTGCAGTCTCGGATATTTTGCCAGGGGCATGTCGCCATAAAGAGCTATGCGCGCGATTAGATATTATTGCGGACAACTTAGGTAATTTAACTGACGTACATGGCCGATCTATACCGATTATATTTCGCTGCTGGCACGAACAGAACGGAGATCACTTTTGGTGGGGCCGTTCACGATGCACTAAAGAAGAATTCCTCCGACTATTCCGCTTTACGGTGAGCTATTTCCGGGAAAGACGTCGGGTCAAAAACTTTTTATATAGCTTTTCCGTTAGTGTGATGAATGGCTCTTTTGACTCGTGTCTGGATCGCTATCCGGGCGACGAATATGTCGACGTGATTGGAGTCAATTGGTTTGGAGATGAATCGCTAGATTCCAGAAATCAACTTATTCGCTTCGCCGCGGAGTGTGTCTGCTTTGCCGCGTCACGCGGAAAGGTGCCTGCTTTGACTGAGATCGGCTATGAAAAAACCAAGGGGAAGAACGGTCTCGCCCATTGCGACGATCCCAACTGGCTGCGCATTGGATTGATCGATCCGCTTCGATCTCATCCGGATGCCGCGCGAGTCGCATTTATTTCTTTCTGGCGTAATGAAGCCTACAATCCATCGGTATATCACCTGCCACCGCCCGGATCAATTCATTCGGCTTGCTTGGCGGAACTTGCTGATGACCCCTGGTTAGTTCTAGGTGACCGGGTTAGCGATTTATACAAACACGGAGAAACGGTCGAGGCAATATCAAAGAAGGTTGCGTGAAAATTCTCTTCAAAATTTTCCCCCAAAAAAGTCATTATAACGCCACTTTTTCTCTTGCGCGTGAACTTGAGCGCGCAGGACACGAAATCGTTTACGCGGGCTTGGCATCAATGCGAAGTCATGTAGAAGCCCAGGGATTTACGTATTTTACCCAGCAGGATGATATCTTTAAATATATAGAGTATAAAAAAGATTCCCCATCTTTTACTTTTTATAATATAATTAAAAATTGGAGAGAAATTCGCCATACGGCGAAAAACATGCGGCGGCGCTTTGCGTCACAGGACGCGTTTGTGGAGCTGCTGCGGGGCTTGAAACCGGATTTTGTTTTGGTCGACAGTCCATATACTTTTTTTTCGTTACCACTTTACAAACACGGCGTGCGTTTTGCCATTCTTGAGTCGATGGTAAACCTGGCTCGGGCGCCGGGATGCCCGCCCCTCGACACTAGTTATGTGCCGCGAGGTAATTCTTTTAGTCGGCTTATCTGCGAACTCCACTGGCAGCGCTACTTCCTCAAGCGCGCGTTTTTGGGATTTATTGGACTCAGGATCGACTTTAACAAACGGTTTGTTCGGAAAACAGCCGCCATCTACGGGATCGATCAATCGGTTATCTCATTTGATCGGTATTTTCATATTGGCTTGTGCAACGTGCCAGAATTCATTCTGTCACCTTTCAGAATAGACTTTCCGCGCACACCAAAAAAAAATCAGGTATATGTAGACCTGCCTGCAGAAGTCCGTCGGCAAGAGGTGGCAAGTGATTATCGTTTCAACCAGCGGTTTTCTGAGCTAGTCAAAGAGCGGAATCATGGTGTTCCTCTTGTGTACTGCTGCCTTGGCACTGCCGCGTGGCGATATAAAGGAGCGGAGCGCTTTTTACATCGGGTCGTAGAGGCAGCAAAAGGGCGCCCGTGGAACCTGCTTATTGCGATCGGAAATGAATTTCAGCTCGAACAATTCACCGGCTTGCCTCGAAACGTCGTTATTTTTCAAGTCGTTCCTCAGCTGCAGATTCTCCAGCACGCAAATCTAATGATTTCGCATGGCGGAATGAATTCAATCACTGAGTGCTTATCGGCCGGCGTACCTATGCTCGTTTGTCCCGGGACAAACGAAATTGATCAGGCCGGTAATGCGGCGCGTATAGTATTTCATGGAGTCGGATTAATAGGGTGTATGGCGCTGGATTGTCCGGCTGCGATCACACGAAATGTTGAAACAATCTTGCAGGATTGCAGGTATGCGCGACGCGCCGCGAGCCTGGGTGTTGCAATAGCTAAAACGGCAAAAAAGCCGCCGACGTCCATCATCAATTTCCACGCAACTGCCTGTGCATCTCCTCAAGGCGGCGAAATCGCGTGGAGCAACAAAACATAAATACACATGAATACAATGGTAATGGGTGGTCCTATCGTACTCACAGAGTATGAACTCGAGGCAATCAACGGAGGCGAGTGGTCTTGGTCTGCCTTCGTTGGTGCTATTATCGGTGGCGCTGTTGGTGGCGCCATTGCGGGAGGCGGCGTTGGTGCGCTAGCTGGTGGAGTGGGTGGCGCTGTTGGTTACGCTGCCACCGAAGCCTGGAATTACTTCTTTTAAGTTCTAGGCGGGATTCGCAAACGCCCGGTTTGCTCTTATGGGCAGACCGGGCTCTTGTCATTTCATACAAAAATTCGAACTATGATAAAAAACGTATTCTTATTCGCTCTCATTTGGAGTGCAATCACTACCCTTGTCTCGTGTGCTATTCTTAAGTTTGTACCGAGTTATGAGCTGTCGGCTAGTCGAGTTGCAGCCTTTACTTTGACTTATTTCATCGTCGGTTTATTTTTTGGATTTGTCCGTCACTCACGAGGCACATCGGAATAAACGGTGCGATAGTATCCCATACTTATGTGAAATTCGAACCAGCCTCTGGGTGAATATCTTCCATATCAGACGCGGGCTTTTACGTGATTATGTATAGTTATAGAACAATACACATAGGGTCACGCTCTACATCCAATTCATCACCGACGAACCCGTTAGAGGCGCCCGGAGATTACCGACCAGCTATAAGAGATCACCCTTGTGTTACCGGGCGCGAACACTCAGGGAAACTGACCTTATATCTGCCCCCTCAAAACGGATGACGTTTCATTACATCCAATGATGGGGGAGAAAAGTTTTCGCCGCCGCGCCCCTATCAACCTAGAATCGTCACTTTGATAACTGCGACCGTGCCAGTGACGGCCCGCCTCACAGTTCACCACCAGGGAGGGTGCTCCGGGAGCCTGACAAGGTCGCCCGAAATTCAGGACGGACTGTTAACCCCCAAATTTTCGGGCCCAGAACCTGAAGCGAACCATCGGACCCACGATCTAACACCGGCGCAGATCGAACAGTTGCAGTCACCCCCACGGCGGGCGTACTCGACGTCGTACTACCGGTATAGTTGCGGTCCACGACGGATGCGATGACCGGATACGCGCCCGGCCCCAAAAGTCGGGGGGCGAGTTCGCCCGCCGTCCAGAATCTGAATACGGCCCGGTTAGCCGATGACCAAGCTTTCCCCGGTCATCTCCACCGGCTTGGGCAGGCCCATCAAATGAAGCACGGTGGGAGCGATGTCGGCTAAGCGACCGCCTTCGCGCATCTTGGTCTTTCCCGCCGCAAAGCGATCACCCACGACAAAGAACTCGACGAGGTTGAGGGTGTGCGCGGTGTGCGGCCCATTGACCGTCGGGTCCCACATCTGCTCCGCGTTGCCATGATCGGCGCCGATCACCGCTTGACCGCCCACTTGCGCCAGCGCATCGATCAATTCCCCGACACCGCGATCGGTCGCTTCGACCGCCTTGATCGCCGCCTGGAGCGAACCGGTGTGGCCGACCATGTCGGGATTGGCAAAGTTGACCACGATCAACCCGTACTTACCGGAGAGGATCGCCTCCTTGGCCAGCCTCGTTACCTCGGCGGCTGACATCTCGGGCTGCAGATCGTAGGTCGCGACTTTCGGGCTGGCCGGACAAGCGCGGTCCTCACCGGGAAACGGCTCTTTCCGATAGTTGTTAAAGAAAAAGGTGACGTGCGGATTCTTCTCGGTTTCCGCACAGCGAAACTGAGGGATCCCAGCGGCCGAAACGACTTCGCCCAGGATATTTTTCAGGCGCTCCGGCTTCATCAGGATGACGTGGACCGGCAGCCCTGACTCGTACTCGGTCATGGTGGCGTAGTATAGATCCAACTTCGCTCCGCGATCGAACTCATTGAACTCGTCGTAAACAAACGCCTTCGTGATCTCGCGCGGGCGATCGCCGCGGTAGTTATAAAACACTACAGCGTCGCCGTCGCGAATCGTGCCGACGGGTTTTCCGTCCGGCCCAACGATCCAGGTCGGCACGACGAATTCGTCGCCCGTCTGCGACGGCGTCGCCGGCTTGTCGTAGTACTGCTGAACCGCGGTGGCTGCGTCCGGCGCGGTGGCCTCGGCCTTCCTTCCCGTCAGCATGTAATACGCCTTGCTGACCCGCTCCCAACGGTTGTCTCGATCCATGCTCCAGAAACGGCCGCAGACGGTAGCGATTTTGCCAATACCGATGCTCCGGCAATGTTCATCCACTTGGCGCACATAAGCCAAGCCGCTGTGGGGCGGAGTGTCCCGTCCGTCGGTGAAGGCGTGGATAAACACCTCCGTGACGCCATCCGTCTTTGCCTGACGGAGCAGCCCGTAGAGGTGTTCCAGCATTCCATGGACGCCCGCATCAGAAACAATTCCCATGAGGTGCAAACGAGACTTTCGCGTCTTCACGCGGTCTACCACCCCGTGCCAAATCGGATTCGTGACCAGACGTTTCTCGGAGAAAAGTTTGTTCAGCCGCACCAGTTCTTGGTCGACGATTCGGCCGGCGCCGATGTTTTCGTGCCCGACCTCGCTGTTGCCCATCACCCCGTCCGGCAGACCGACGTCGAGACCGCTGGCCCGGACCAGGGCCACCGGATATTTTTGGTGGAGCAGGTCGTCACAAGGCTTCTTCGCGAGGAAGACAGCATTGGTGTTATCCATTTTGTGGTCCGGGGTCTTGCCCCAGCCGTCACGGATGATCAGGAGAACGGGTTTTCGCGATGTGCTCATAGTGGTGGCGTGGTAAAAGACCACGGATGAACTCCGAGAGGCTTAAACGGAAGGCAAATCTCCCTCAGATCCCGGCTTGAAAAACCTCAATCCGCGTTTAAAAAAACAGACATTGTGCCGTAGTTTGGCAGTAACCCTGCTATAACGGATACCTCGATGACCCTCATCATCCGAGACCAACTAGTTAATCCCCCGACTTGGTTTGCGTCCTTTCGTGATTTGACGCTCTACTGCGCCATCTTCATGCAGCTCGACATCGTGGTGGAGTCCGACGACATCGACACCTATTATCGCTGGATTAAGCCGCGCGGCGGCATGGATTTCGTCAAACAATTTGTCCGCCCCGGCAGCGAAGACGGGCTTCATCTCGACATCGAGCACAACTACCCGCGTTCCGTCGTGACCGACCGGATCGCTCCGGAAAATGTCCATCGTTTAATTAACCAAATTCGTGGGGCACGCGGACTCTGAAGAGGTAGTAGTGACAAAGGGATGACGTTTCCTTCCCTCGTGAAACCGGATCGAGCGTAGTGGATCCACCCAATTTGTATCCAAAATCGAAAGTCGCGCACTCTCGCTCTTGCGGAGTTTAGCAAACCGTAAATGGTAACGGGGCATGCCGTCCCGCGCCGTTCTTCTGGTCAATCTTGGATCACCCGACTCGACCTCCGTCCCGGATGTTCGTCGCTACTTACGTGAATTTTTAGGTGACGAACGCGTCATCGACAAACCGGGCCAACCGTGGCGATCCATCCTGGTGGATTATCTCATCACGCCCCGCCGCGCGCCAAAGTCGGCTCATGCTTACGCCTCGGTCTGGACGGAAAAGGGTTCTCCCTTAGTCGCGACGTCAAAGGCGGTGCAGGAAAAACTCGCGGCTAAACTGGGTCGCGAGACGCCGGTGTATTTGGCCATGCGCTACGGCAACCCGTCGATCGGATCGGTGCTCGATCGCATGGTGGCCGACGGCGTCACGGAATTTCTCCTTTTCCCGCAGTATCCCCACTACGCGATGTCGTCCTGGGAAACGGTGGTGGTGAAGGTCTACGAAGAGGCCACTCGCCACGGGTCGAAGCTGCAGTTCACCACGGTTCAGCCGTTTTACGCGGACCCCGACTACATCGAGGCGCTCTACGCCACCACCCAACCCTATTTCGCGCAGCCGCACGATCACGTCCTCTTCAGTTTCCACAGCCTCCCACAGCGGCACCTCCAGAAAGCTGATACATCGAAGGCTCACTGCTTGATCGTGAAGGACTGCTGCACGACCTGCTCCCCGATCCACGCCACCTGCTATCGCGCCCAGGCCCTGAAAACCACCGCGGCCCTAGTCAAGCGGGCGGGAATTAAAGCTAACCAGTATTCGGTTTCCTTTCAGTCCCGCTTGGCCGGCGAACCCTGGCTGACCCCCTACACCGACTACGAATTGGTCCGTTTGCCCAAGGAAGGGGTGAAAAACCTGTTGGTCATCTGTCCGGCCTTCGTCGCCGATTGCCTTGAGACCCTGGAGGAAATTTCGGAGGAGGGCCGCGACATCTTCCTCAAAGCCGGAGGAGAAAAATTTCAACAGATCCCCTGCCCCAATGAGCAGGCGCCTTACATAGGCTTTCTTTACGAACGTGTTACTCGATGGTTGAAGGAAGCTCGCGAGATGAAATCGACAAGTGCGGCTTAACGCACATAACTAGCCCCGACCGGTCGCTTCCCGGTCGTACCTTGATCCGCTTACTTCAATCCGGACTCACGCTTTCTTCACCCAGCGTTGAACCGCGGGGCGGAGCTGTGCTGTCGCCACGCCCGCGTGGTACAAATTACGACGACGGTCGCCTTCTTTTGTGGTAAACGATACCACCAGTATCCGTGTTCCCACGACATCCCGGCCGCGGCTGGAGTCGCCGGCCCTGTTTGCCCTCGATGCCGACGGCGTGATCAAGAGCGCCAATGTCGCGGCCGAGACTTTTTGGACCTGTGCGCCCAACGCGATGATCGGCCTGCCTTTCAATGCGTTGATCACGCTGTATCCGGTAAGTGGAGTGATCACGCCTCGGAGTCAGCAATGGGAAGTGCTCTGCGCCAGCGCCCTGAATCAGTCGATCGCGTGTAGCGCGCGTCTGCCCGACCAGCCGCCGATCGAGGTCAGCGTTCGCCTGGAAGAGGCGCGCGGTGAATCGATCCGCTATTTCGCTTTCATCGAGGATCCGACCCACCGGCGCGAAACGTCGCCGCCGATGCTAGTCGACTCCGGGCTAGCCTTGCTCGCCGACCAAGGCGCGGTCGGCTTCTTCGACCTGAACTTCAAAGCCGGCCAAGTTTATTATTCGCCCGCCTGGAAGCGCGTGCTCGGTTATAACGACAACGAACTCGCGAATACCTACGACAGCTGGCTCCGCCTGATTCATCCCGACGACTCTGCCGCCGCCCCGGACTACGACGGTCGGCGCAAGGTCTGCGGCGTCCGCGGCTTCGGGGTCGAGATCCGCATGCTGCATCGACGCGGGCACTACGTCTGGGTCCACTGCCTCGGCACTCAAGTCTACAGCTCGCGCGGCGATTTGGAGCGCGTCACCGGTTTACAAATCGACATCAGCGAGCGCAAAGAGCTGGAGGAAAATTCGCTGGTCAACGAGGAGCGGTTGCATCGTCTCTGCGAGCAGGGCGAGCTGGCGCTTTTCGACCTCAATTTCGCGACCGACGATTACTGGTTTTCCGCCGGATGGCAGCACCTGATCGGGGCGCCGATCCTCACGGGTACGGACGCGCTTCACACCTTTGTCGATGCTCTTCCTTCCGATTTGGCCTCACAGGGCGCGCAGCCTTTCTTCCTTAGGCCCGTTGCGGACCAGCCCTCCTTCGTCACCGCGCTCCGGCTGAAACGACCGGACGGCACCGGCGAAACCACTCTCTTCGGCGCACACCGCCAAGTTTCCCGCAAGGGCGAACTCCTGCGCGCCGTCGGTTTCTGCTGCAAGCTTCCCTCCAGTATCACCGAACTCGCCTCCACCCCGTTCCCCGCCTCGATGGTCGATCCGGTGCTCGCTTGCTTCAGCGAAGCGCTGATCGTGACGGACGTACGCGGCTGCGTCAGTTACCTCAACACCCGCGCGGAACGCCTCCTCGATATCACCTGCGACGAAGCGCGGCGGCTAAAACTCGGAGAAGTATTTCGCCTCGTTTACCGCAGCGACGGCAGTCCGGCCGAAACCGCCCTCGATGAGGCGCTGGCCAGCGATGACGACACGCGCATGTACGCGAACCACGCGCTCCTTCCCGCCGGCCGCCCCGGCACTCCGCACGAGATCGTTTGGTCCGCTCGGCGCATCGCGTCGACCGACGGTTCGCCCAATGGCATGGCGATCGTGTTTCGCGATCCGGATGAGATGAGTCTCTCGCCCGAAGAGCTGCTCAAAATCAATCGCTTTGAAACCCTCGGCGTGGTCGCCGGCGGCATCTCTCACGATTTCAATAACCTGCTCACCACCATCCTCGGCGGAATTTCTCAGGCCAAGGACAACAACGATCCGAGCTTCCTTCCCGACAGCGAACGGGCCTGCATGGCGGCCAAAGCGTTGACCAAACAGCTCCTCTCGTTCGCGAAAGGCGGAAAAGCGGAAGCGGTCCAAACCCTCACCCTGATCGACCTCATTCGCGACGCCGCGCGTCTCGCGCGCGCGGGCGCGAACGCCGACGTGCGTATCGACGTTCCAGATACAATCTCCCCGGTTTGCGTCGACCGCGCTCAGATCCTGCAGGTTTTCCAAAACCTTATCATCAACGCCGTCCAAGCCCTTCCCGCGCGCGGCGGCACGGTCTGGTTGAGCGCGGCCAACGTGGAGCTGACCGAGGCTCTTCCCGGCCTGGTCATGAACGCGGGGCCCTACGTGCGGGTGCAGGTTCGCGACAACGGCTCCGGCATCGCACCGGAAAACCTCGAGAAAATTTTCGAGCCTTTCTTTACCACCAAAAAGCACGGCACCGGCCTGGGTTTGCCCATGGTCCGCGGCATCGTGCGGCGCTACGGCGGAGATGTGAGCGTGATCTCCACCGTGGGTTTTGGCACGGCTTTCGACGTTTATCTCCCGCAGGCTCGGGCCGGCGCGGTTCAAGATCAACCGACGCGCCGCGCGCCGTCGCTCCGTTTCGGCACCGGCACACGACGTATCCTTTTAATGGATGACGATCCCGATATCTGCCGCTTGACCGAGGGCATGTTGGCTAGCCTCGACTACCAGTGCGACGTCGCTCGCAACGGCGAGGAAGCGCTCAACCTCTATCGTCGTCTGGTCCATCTCGGACGCAGTTACGACGCGGTCATTCTCGACCTCACCGTCGTGGGCGGAAGCGGCGGCGAAGAAACGTTTCACCATCTGAAGACGATGGACAAAGACGTCCGCGCCATCGTGTGCAGCGGTTACGACAGCGACGAGATGGTCGAGCGTTTCATGGCGATGGGCTTCGCCGGTTACCTGACCAAACCCTTCCGCGCCGCGGACCTGGGCAAGGTCTTGAAGTCGGTCTTGGGCGGATAAAAAATCGTTCTTAGATTTAGGGCCGCCTGGCCCTGACTTCCCGATCGATTCTTGCTGAATAAAACAAAGGGACCGAAGACGGAAACGTTGAGCCCCTGCTCGGTTCGAAACGTGACCTGGAAGCGCAAGATCGAGGAACCGGCAACGCTTTGTTCTCTTCGTGCGCTTCTGTAAAAGGATCGAAATGAGATCTCGCTCACTCGATCCGTCAGAGAACGAGGCCCAATCTACCCTCGCCACGTGAACGCGTGACAAAGCGCCACGCCCGCTGCGTCCGCTTCATCCACCGCGAGCTGGCGGCCGTGTCCTAGGATTCCCATCACGGTCTTCGCCATCTGTTCCTTGCTCGCGCGGCCGATTCCCACCACCGCTTGTTTCACTCGAAGGGGCGGGTATTCAAAAATTGGTTTCTCGCGCAGTCCCGCCGCTGCGATGGCTGCGCCGCGAGCGGCGCCGAGGATCTGCGCGGTCTGAATATTCTGGACGTAAATCGTCTGCTCCAAGGCGACGTGACGCACCTCGAAGTCGCCCAAAAATGCGCTGACCGCGCGATGAATTTCCGCCAAGGCGATCGACATCGCGTGTTTCGCCGGCACGTGAACCGTCTGGCAACGCAAAAGCAGCGCCGGCCGGCCCGGCACAAATTCGATCAGCGCCAATCCCGTGCCGCGCAGACTGGGATCAATCCCGAGCACGAGGCCGTGAAACGCCGGGCGATTGAGCGTCAGGGGCGCAGCCACGGTCGGAGCCACCGAGTTTCCGGCGAGTTTTGCTGCCCACATCTGCCTGACCGACATGCGTGCCATCGTGTTTGCAGGAGATATCGACGCGTTCCCGCCCGCGATTCAAAACATCAGTTTTATTCCCGCGGCTGCGCTCAGAGCCAGGGCCAACCCTTCGAAGACCTTTTGATTGATCCGCGGCAAGAGCCACTTGCCCAAAAACGCCCCCGCCAGCACGGCCGGCGCGAGGAGAAGATTGAACCAGAGACTTCCTCCCGTGATCAGCCCGAGGTCGATCATGAACGGGACCTTGAACCAGTTGAGCAGCATGAAAAAAACCGCGCCCGTACCCACGTACTCCATCTTCGGCAGTCGCATCGCCAAAAGGTAAATCGCCATCAGCGGTCCAGCCGCATTCGCGACCAAGGTGGTGAAGCCCGCCAGGATTCCCACCAGCGCCGCGATCCACCAGGCATGCTCCTCCGACGTTTCCGGATGACGCCGCGCTCGCCAGCGTCGGGCCACGTGCAGTGCGACCATCGCGCAAACGATCCCGCCAATCAGCACCTTCGCCTGGTGGTCGTTCACTCGTCCAAACGCAAAATAGCCGGCCAGGACCCCGAGCACGGTCCAGGGGAAAAGCCGCCAGAGGTGACTCCACTGCGCGTGTCGCCGATAAGCCAATACCGCCACGGTGTCGCCGAAGATCAGCAGGGGAAGGACGATCCCGGTCGATTGCTTGGTGCTCGGTAAGACTAACGCAAATACCGCCACCACCAGCACACCCAGGCCTGCAATCCCGGTTTTGGATACGCCAACCAAAGCCGCCGCGAGCCCGGCCAGCGCCCATTGCCAGGGTTCCAGGTGCATCATTCGAAATTCCTCAAGCCCGAGCTTCTGCCCAGGCGAGTGGACGTGGGTGAGTGATAATCCAAAAACTTCGTATTCATGGAGCAGTTACAGCTATGAGTCCAAAAATCAATTTGGCTTTCATCCCAGCGACACCCCATTTTCCGCCAAGCTAAAAGCTCCTGCGTTCACCTGGAAAACCTGCCACGCGCCGAGATCGGCTTCCGGCAATCGCGTCCCGGTAGCGATCACTTGGCGATGGTTGCCTAGGCTGGCCCAGAAGCGCTCGCGGCGTTGCGGGTCGAGTTCCCCCAAGACGTCGTCCGCCAGAAGAATCGGCTCAACTCCCGAACACTCTCGAAAAAAGGCGAGCTGGGCCAGGCGAAGCGAGATGACCAAACTGCGCTGTTGGCCTTCCGAACCAAAATCGCGCGCGGGGCGTCCACTGAGCAGCAGTTCGTAGTCGTCGCGATGCGGTCCGGTAGACGTGCTTTTCAGCATGCTGTCCCGCGACCGAGCTTTGGCAAAACGTTCCAGCCACTCCGCCTCGGTCTGCAGGGCCGCATCTGGTTCATAGACCATCAGCGCCGGTTCTCCGCTCCGTGCGATTTGTCCGTAAGCCGTGGATACATGAGCCCCCAGCACGCGCGCGCCCTCGACCCGCCGGGTCACGATCGCCGCCGCCGCGGCGGCCAAGGGTCGCTCGAAGGCCTCGATTTCCCGCAGCTCCGAACCTCGTTTTAAAAGACTGTTTCGATCCGCCAACGCGCGGTGATAGGCCTGCAAAACCTGAAGATAAGACGCATCCATCGCCGCCAGGGTCAGGTCCATCCAACGTCTTCGCCCCGAGGGAGCGCCGCGGATCAGCTGCTGGTCCTGGGACGAGAACACCACAGTCGGAAAACGTCCCAAGTACTCGCCCACCCGCGTGACCCGTT
>Ga0070717_10000126_pt1 | contig 56422 bp, 55 predicted proteins | sample LARL113metaG_FD_71366 | JGI IMG/M metagenome (GOLD analysis project Ga0070717, IMG submission 71366) | Corn, switchgrass and miscanthus rhizosphere microbial communities from Kellogg Biological Station, Michigan, USA - LAR L11-3 metaG | ecosystem: Host-associated > Plants > Roots > Rhizosphere ...
AATTTATTGTAGTCGCGCGGGGCTGCGACATAGCGAAGAATTCGGATACACTATCCTAAGAGCAATAGGATTGCTCGTTCTCGTCAGGGTAATGACTTTTCACACGGCCTCGACCCTTAATGCGCGTTCTTTGTGTCACGGCAGAACTCTATCCGTGGGTCAAGTCTGGCGGGCTCGGCGATGTCGCCGCGGCGCTGCCGCCGGCACTGATTGCGCTCGGCGTCGATACACGGTTGTTCCTGCCCGGTTTTCCTGGCTTTCTCGATGCCTTTGCCGGGATCACCGATGTCATCCGCCTGCAGACGCCATTCGCGTCGGAACGGGTTCGCGTGGGTCTAGCGCGGCTGCCTGGCACGGAACGGCTCGCCTATCTGGTGGACCAGCCGGCATTCTACGATCGGCCCGGCAATCCTTATGCGAGCCCGGACGGGCGCGATTGGCCGGACAACCATCGCCGGTTCGGACTCTTCAGCTGGGTTGCCGCGGAGCTGGCGCGCGGCATCGACCCGAGTTGGAGCCCCGATATTGTCCACGCTCACGACTGGCACGCTGGACTCACTTCGGCCTATCTGACGGCATTCCCTCCGTCGGTTGGCCACATCCCTACCGTTTTCACCGTCCATAACCTCGCTTATCAAGGCCTGTTTCCTGCCGCACTCTTTCCCGAGCTGGCATTGCCGCCAGGGTTCTTTGCGATCAACGGGGTCGAGTTCAACGGCCTGGTTTCTTTCATGAAGGCGGGGCTTTTTTACTCGGACCGGTTGACAACGGTGAGCCCGACCTATGCCCGCGAAATCCAAACCCCAGCTTTTGGTTGCGGGTTCGAAGGGCTGTTGCGCAGCCGGGCTGATGCTCTTACCGGGATTCTGAATGGTGTCGATCCACAAATCTGGGATCCCCGACACGATGCCGTTTTGCCGCGAACCTACGGCATCGAGGATGCGCCGGCTGGCAAGCACGCGGCAAAGATGTCGCTGCGAGCTCGCCTGGGCCTGGATCAGGGAGACGATGCTCCGGTGTTTGGCGCAGTCAGCCGGTTCACGCCGCAGAAAGGTCTCGATCTGCTTCTGGGATGCTTGCCGGAGGTCGTGGCGGGCGGCCGCCAGCTCGCCGTGCTAGGCTCCGGAGACGGCGATCTGGAAGAAGGCTTCGCGAGATCAGCCGGGGCGTATAAGGGACGGGTGGCGGTCGAGATCGGCTATGATGAAGTGCTGTCTCATTTGATCATCGGCGGCTCGGACATGGTCCTCGTCCCTTCACGCTTCGAGCCCTGCGGCCTCACCCAGCTCTATGCCTTGCGCTACGGCACATTGCCGCTAGTTCGCCGCGTCGGAGGCCTTGCCGATACTGTGGTTGACGCGACGTCGGTCAGCCTGGCGGAAGACGCCGCTACCGGCTTTGCGTTCGACGAGGCGAACGCGCAAGCGCTGCTGTCGGTCATCGACCGGGCCACCAATCTTTTCCACGAGCGCAACCTCTGGCTGCGCGTGATGCGGCGGGCAATGGCCCAGGATTTCAGCTGGGAGGCCGCGGCGCGCAAATATATCGCGCTCTACCGAGAACTGGGGCCAAACGGCGCATTAGGGGTGCGCTAAGCGCCAAGGATCGTTCCCGCGGCGATCTCCGCGTCGGCCGCTTTGATCTTCGGTCCGTCATCGAGGCGCGCTCGCGAGATCTCGACGAAGCCGCCCTCGGCAAGAATTCGCATCCCCGTATCACCGACCGAGACTACCTCACCGATCTTGCGCCCGCGCACCGCTCCGAAGGTCGGAGCGGTGATCTTGCGCCCATCGAACAGATAGAGTTTGCGCTCGCCAAGCGTGGTCCAGGCGCCGGGCGCCGGGTTGCAGCCGCGGATCAGATCGTAAACGAAGTCGACATGGGTCGCCCAATTAATGCGCGATTCCGCTTCGCGCACCCAACCTTCATAGGTGGCCCGGCCTTCATCCTGCGTGGTCTCGGTCGCGCGCCCTGAGACGACGAGATCGGCAGCCTGGACCAGCGCCTCGACCCCAAGCGGGAAGATCTTGTCGAAATAGAGTGATCCGGCAGTGTCATCAGGGCCGATCGGCACGCGCTTTTGCAGGATGACAGGCCCTTCGTCGAGGCCCGGCGTCGGGCGGAAGATCGATAGGCCGGTCTCTGTCCGGCCACGGATAATCGCCCAGGGGATCGACGAGGGCCCGCGATGCAGCGGCAGCAAGGACGGATGGAATTGGATCATCCCGTGCTTTGGGATGGCGCAGAATTCCGGTGGGGCGAACAACGTAACATAGGCCATGACGCCGAGGTCGGCATTTAGTTCGGCTAGCGCCTGCTTGGCCTCCTCGCTCGAATATTTTCCGTGTCGGTGGACCGTCAGCCCACGTTCCTGCGCCGCCACGACGAGCGGGTCCGGTCTTGCCCCCGGCCTTTCCGGCGCGGCGAAGACACCGGCCACCTGGTCGCCACGCCCGATAAAGGCTTCCAGCACGGCCTTGCCAAAGGCCTGCTGACCGACAATGACGATGCGCATCCCGTTCCCTCCGATTGCATCCGTGGAGTGGAGAATTTCACGTCGAGCGGGCCAGCGACAAGTCTGTCGCGCGATCTCCAATGGACGCGCCCGCCTTGCCTCCTGGCAGGAGCAAAGTCACCGCGGTGCCACGGCCGATTTCACTGCGGATCTCCGCCGAGCCGCCGGACTGACGGGTAAAGCCGTAGACCATGCTGAGGCCGAGACCGGTACCCTTGGCCGGCCCCTTTGTCGTGAACAGCGGCTCGAACGCTCGAGCCAGCACTTCAGGCGGCATTCCGATGCCGGTGTCGGAGATCTCCAGACCGACAAAATCGCCGCCTTCGGCCAGCTCATCGTCGGATGCTCGCCGAGGCAATGTCGTATTGAAGGTTCGTACGCCCAATATGCCGCCTCCCGGCATGGCATCGCGGGCGTTTATCGCGAGATTGATCACCGCGAGCTCGAGTTGGGTGGCGTCGATATCCACAGGCCACAAGCCAGGGGCCAAATCGATTGCGATCTTGATGCCGCTGCCAACAGTCCGCGCCAACAGTTCTGCCATCCCGCGCAGCAGATCATTGAGATCGACGCGCGCGACCGTCAGCGGTTGCCGACGCGCAAACGCAAGAAGTTGCCCGGTCAGCTTACTGGCGCGCTCAATCGTTCCGAGCGCCATGTCCACCCTGGCCTGGAGCTTTGGGTCCTGTTGCCGGCCGCTCAGAAGTTCGAGACAGCCTTGCAGAACTGTCAGCAGATTGTTGAAATCGTGAGCCACTCCGCCGGTCAGCTGGCCCAGCGCTTCCATTTTCTGCGCTTGGTGAAGCTCCGCCTCGGCCAAGGTTCGCCGGTTCATCTCCCCTTCGAGCCGCCGTGCCGTCGTTTGCCAGCGCCAGGTTGCGACTTTCTGTTGCTGCAGCTGGCGCACCGCGAACAGGGTCATGCAGAACAGCCCGAGCGAGGCGGGAACCGCAAACAGCAAATAATTAACGAGATTGGCCCACCAAGAGCCGAGCACACCCTGTATCGGAATGCCGAACGCGATGTAGAGGGGGTACGCCCCGATCCGCTGATAGCCGAAGAGGCGTGCTACTCCGTCCGTGCCTCCCCGGCTCTTGAACAAGCCGCGGTCTGGGTGTTCGCTGATCGCCCGCATGACAGGCCTGTCCGGCGTGAAGACCAGAGACCCAGGCAATATCGGATACCGCACCAATACCGCGCCGTCGCCGCGCACGAGCAAGCCGGAGAAGTTCTCGTCTCGAGAGACCGTGCTGAAAAAGTCGCTGAGGAAGGCCGGTTTGGCGGAGACGATGATGACCCCATCAAAGCTTCCGTCACGCGTCGATCGCCGCCGGCTAATATCGAAATCCAAGGCGCCGGCAAGCTGATCGGGCGGTTCGCGCCCGACAAAGGTGCCGGCATCTTGCTCTTTTTGTGCAATAAACGCATCGCGTTTGGAGGCGTCCGCAAGGGGCGCTGTCAGGGGAGTCCCGCTCGCCCGGATATGACCGGCGGCGTCGACGATCGAGACGGCCCCGATCTCGGGCAAAGTCTCGATATCCACCAGAAAGCGATGCAGGCCCTCGTCGTGCTCGATGCGGTCCCAATCGAGCCCATGAATTCGATCGTCGACCCACGCCAGCACGAGCCTATAGGTCTCGATCGCGCTAACGGTATGCTCATGCAGCTGGCCGGTCCCGATCATAATTCGCTGTTCGGCCTGAAGCTGCACAAGCCGCAGGTTATGCCATGCGGCGAACGCCAGCAGCAGCACCGGCACGGCTAGGGACGCCACGAGAAGCAAACGCAACGGCCAAGTCAGTCCTCGACGGGGTCGCTTCTCGATCGCGGCCGGCCGATTGCTCCCAAAACTCGCGAACCCGCGGGCACCCCTGGCAGCGATGTTCGCCGCCCCTGCCAAGCTGCGCGCAAGCCGGTGCGTTAGCCTCATGCCGCAATCGTTTTCGCTCTTTGCACCTTAAGAAGTTTACAACGAAAGTGGACTGAGGTCGAAGGCGGCCGCCATCAGGGCGCGGGTGTGGGGGTGCTCGGGGGCGGTCATCACCCTCTCGGTGGAGCCGGCCTCGACGATCTTGCCGTCCTTCATGACGAGGATCTCGTGCGCCAGCGCGCGCACGACCCTGAGATCGTGACTGATGAAGAGATAAGCGAGGCCGTGGCGGGTCTGCAATTCGCGCAACAGTTCGACAATCCGCGCCTGCACCGACATGTCGAGCGCCGAGGTCGGCTCATCGAGCACGACAAGGCGCGGCTTTAGGACCAAGGCGCGGGCAATTGCGATGCGCTGACGCTGGCCGCCCGAGAATTCGTGCGGGTAGCGTTCGGCCGCCTCGGGGTCGAGCCCAACCTCGACCAATGCCGCCTCGATCAGCCGCCGGCGCTCGGCTGCGCTCGGCGCGAGCCGATGCACCTTGAGCCCCTCCTCGACGATCTGCGCGACCGACAGCCGCGGCGACAGGCTGGAGAACGGGTCCTGGAAAACCACCTGCATTTCGCGTCGCAGCGGTCGCAGCTGACGTTGGCCGAGCGCCGCGATGTCCTGCTCGGCGAAACGGATGTGCCCTTCCGCCTCGGTCAGCCGCAGCAAGGCGAGGCCGAGCGTCGTTTTCCCCGAGCCACTCTCGCCGACGACGCCGAGGGTCGTGCCCTGCTTCACGGCGAGAGAGACGCTATCGACCGCCTTGATGTGACCGCCGATGCGACGCAGCATCCCGCGGCGGATCGGAAACCAGACCTTGACCTCTTTGGCCTCGATCAGCTCCGGGGCTCCGGGATCAGCGGGAGCCACCCTGCCTTTCGGCTCGGCGGCACGCAGGCGGCGGGTATAAGGGTGGCGTGGGTGGTCGAAAATCTCGGCGGTCGGGCCTGCCTCGACGATTTTCCCTTCAGTCATGACGCAGACCTGGTCCGCCATCTTGCGGACGATTGTCAGGTCATGGGTGATCAGTAAGAGGGCCATACCAAAACGATCGCGCAGATCCTTCAAGAGCTGCAGGATGTGCGCCTGGATCGTCACGTCGAGCGCGGTCGTCGGCTCGTCGGCGATCAGAATGTCGGGCTCGTTGGCGATCGCCATAGCGATCATGACCCGCTGCCGCTGACCGCCCGACAGCTGATGCGGATAGGCGCCGAGGCGGCTCTCAGCGTCGGGGAGGCCGACCAGTTGAAGCAATTCGACGGTGCGCTGACGCACCGCAACCGTCGTCATGTGCCGGTGGATCAGCAGGGTTTCGCCGATTTGCCGCTCGAGCGTGTGCAACGGGTTCAGCGAGGTCATCGGCTCCTGAAAGACTATCGCGATCCGGTTGCCGCGCACTCGGCGCAGCTGTTCGGGCGCGGCTCCGATCAGCTCCTCGCCGGCAAAACGGATGCTGCTCTCAGGTCCATGGGCCGCGACGGGATAAGGCAGCAGCTGCAGTACGGAGAGAGCGGTCACGCTTTTGCCCGAGCCGCTCTCGCCCACTAACGCCAGGGTCCGGCCGCGACGGAGGGTAAGGGACACGTCTATGACGGCCTCGACCGGCTTCGCCCCGCCGCGGCCGGCAAAAGTGACGCTCAGATTGCGGATTTCGAGAAGCGGCGTCCCCCCCGGGGCCTCGTTCACAACACCACCTTGCGCGGGTCGAACGCGTCGCGCACAGCTTCGCCGACAAAGATCAACAGGCTCAGCATCGACGCAAGTACGAGAAAGGCGGTGAGGCCGAGCCAAGGCGCCTGCAGATTGGCCTTGCCCTGTGCGAGTATCTCGCCGAGCGACGGTGAACCTGGCGGCAGGCCGAAGCCGAGGAAATCGAGCGAGGTCAGCGTGGTGATCGAGCCGTTCAGGATGAAAGGCAGAAACGTGATCGTCGCCACCATCGCGTTGGGCAAGACATGCCGCAGGATGATGATCGGGTCGGAGACCCCGAGCGCGCGCGCGGCGCGCACATAATCGAAGTTGCGCGCCCGGAGGAACTCGGCGCGCACGACGTCGACGAGGCCCATCCAAGAAAACAACAACATCAGCCCCAGCAGCCACCAGAAATTCGGCTCGATAAAGCTCGCCATAATGATCAGCAGATAAAGAACCGGCAGGCCAGACCAGATCTCGATAAAGCGCTGGAAGCCAAGGTCTATGAGACCGCCGAAATAACCCTGCACGGCGCCGGCGGCGACGCCGATCACCGAAGACAAGCCGGTCAAGACGAGGCCGAACAGGACCGAGATGCGAAAGCCGTAAATCAGCCGCGCAAGGACATCGCGCCCCTGGTCGTCCGTTCCGAGCCAGTTGACGCTCGATGGCGGCGAGGGTGCGGGGCTTGGCAGGTCGTAATTAATCGTATTGTAGCTGAACGGGATCAGTGGCCAGACCATCCAGCCCCTCCCCGCGATCAGCTTCTGCACTGCCGGATCGCGGTAATCAGCCGGCGTTGGAAACTCCCCGCCAAATGTCGTCTCGGGAAATTCAGCAAATACCGGGAAATACCACCCGCCCTCGTAGCGCACGAGCATCGGGCGATCATTGGCGATGAACTCGGCGAACAGAGTGACAAAGAAGAGAGCGAGGAAGATCCATAGCGACCCAAACCCGCGCCTGTTACGGCGGAAGGTATCGAGCCGGCGGCGGGTAAGCGGGGTAATCCGCCGGCCTAGAAAAGTGCCAACAGTTCGTCTGGTGCTTGGCCCCGGCTGTGATGCAGCCAAGGCGTCGGGACCCATCGCTTGCCGCCCCTCACGCTCTCGCTGAACGGGTCCCTTCCTCTCCACGCTTGACGTCGAGAGGGTTGGGGTGAGGGGCAACTCCGGCTTTACGATTGCCGTACCCTAAGGGGTAGAGCGCCGCAGTGGCTCGACGTTGGAACGGGTGCCGCGCCGGCCGCCGAAATGCTCCTCGACGAGGATTTCGGCGATCTGGACGGCATTGAGAGCGGCCCCCTTTCGCAAATTATCGGCGACGACCCACAAATTGAGGCCGTGCGGCACCGTCGGGTCGCGGCGGACGCGGCTAACATAGACCGAGTCCTCGCCGGCCGCCTCGGCCGGGGTCACATAGCCTTCGTCGGCGCGGTGATCGACGACCGTGATGCCCGGCGCTTTCCGCAGGGCAGCACGCGCCTGGTCCTCGCTGAGCGGCCGCTCGAACTCGACATTAACCGCCTCGCCATGGCCGATGAAGACCGGAACCCGCACGCAGGTCGCGGTGACCGCAATGTCCGGATCGAGGATCTTGCGGGTCTCGGCAGCCATCTTCCACTCTTCCTTGGTGGCGCCGTCATCGAGGAAGATGTCGCAATGCGGGATCACGTTGAAGGCGATCTGCTTGGTAAACCGCTCGGGCTTGATGGGGTCGTTCACATAAATCGACCGCGTCTGGTTGAAGAGCTCGTCCATCGAGGCGCGGCCCGCCCCGGAGACCGATTGATAGGTCGCAACGACCACCCGCTTGATCCGGGCGAGATCGTGCAGCGGCTTCAGTGCCACAACCATCTGGATCGTCGAACAGTTCGGGTTGGCGATGATGCCGCGCTTTGTATACTGGGCGATCGCCTGCGGATTGACCTCCGGCACGACCAGAGGCACGTCCGGCTCCATACGGAAGTACGAAGTATTGTCGATCACCACGGCGCCCGCCTTTGCTGCGCGCGGCGCCAATTCCGCGGAAACCTTGGCTCCCGGCGAAGAGAGGACGATATCGACGCCGCGGAAGTCGTATGTGTCGAGGCCCTGGACCTTGAGGGTGTCATCCTCGCCGAACGAGACCTCGCGGCCGATCGACCGCGACGACGCCAATGCGATGACGTCATCGGCAGGGAACTCGCGCTCGGCGAGCGTCGCCAGGATCTCGTGTCCAACATTGCCGGTCGCACCGACCACGGCTACTTTGAAACCCATATCAAAAAACTCCGCGGCGAATATGGCAATTATGGGTGCTGACTTACGATGCCGGCCGGTCCATTACAAGGATTGGTTCTGATGGCCTATTCGGAGTTCTGGCGCCGCTATCTTGCGGCACATTCCGATCCGCGCACACGGGGGTCGCATTATTTTGGAACCCTCCTGGCGCTGGCGCTGCTGATCGTCGCGGCTCTGAGCCGGGACTGGCGATGGCTGCTGGCCGCACCGGTCGTAGGCTATGCTTCGGCCTGGCTCGGCCATCTCGTTTTCGAGCACAATCGGCCCGAGACTTTCGGCCATCCGGGCTGGTCGTTGATCAGCGATTTTCGTATGCTCGGCTTGTTCGCGTCGGGTCGGCTCGGCGACGAATTGCGCGGCGCCGGTGTGCCCATGAGAAATCCAAAGCGATGATGGTTCGGCTGATCGAGTACGACGAGGCAAGCGCAGAGGTCCGTGCCGTCTATGACGACATCATGACGACCCGTCGCACCGATTGGATCAATAATTTCTGGAAAGTGTTGGCTAACGATCCGCCGACCCTACGGCGCACCTGGGAAAGCATCAAACAAGTGATGGCGCCGGGAGCTCTCGACCCGTTAACCAAGGAGCTGATCTATCTCGCGATCAGCGCCAGCAATGGCTGCGCCTATTGTACTGCCTCGCACGGCGCTGCAGCGAAGAAGCAGGGTATGACCCGGGAAATGCTCGCCGAGCTGATGGCGATCGTTGGCATGGCGAACGAAACCAACAGTTTAGCCAACGGATATCGGGTTCCAGTAGACGACAGGTTCGAAAACCTGTTTTGATAGTGGCGTTTACACGCCGAATTATGGCAAGGCCGCTCGGCATCGGCTGACCGGCAACTTTGGAGGGCCCTGATGGCACAACAACTCTACGATCGCACGGCCGAGGATCTCGGCAATCTCGTCGGTCTCGAACACGTCAATCTCAGAATCAACAATCAAGGGCTGGCGTCCGAGTTTTATCTGTCGGCGCTCGGCCTGACCCGCGACCCCTACATGTTCCCCGGCACCAACAACATGTGGGTCAATGTCGGAAAGAGCCAGTTCCATCTGCCGACCGGCGACCCGAATGTGCTGCGCGGCCATGTCGGCCTCGTCGTCCCGTCGCTCGAGGAGCTCTGCGAGCGTCTCGGCGAAGCCAAGAAAAAGCTCGCCGACACCAAGTTCGACTGCAAGCAGCACAACGCCTATGTCGAGGCGACCTGCCCGTGGGGCAATCAGTTCCGCCTCTACGAGCCGGACGAGGAGAGGTTCGGCGCGATCAATCTCGGCATGGGCTATGTCGAGTTCACCGTGCCCGAGGGGACGGCGGACGGCATCGCGCGCTTCTACCGCGAGATCTTCTACGCGCCGGCCAACGTCAAGGAAAATGGCGAGGGCCGCGCCGCGCATGTCTGCGTCGGCCACAAGCAGGAGCTGATCTTCCGCGAGACCGACCAGAAAATTCCCGAATTCGACGGCCATCACCTGCAGGTCTATGCCCAGGAATTCTCGGGCCCGCATGACGAGCTCGAAAAGCGCGGGCTGATCACCGAAGAGAGCGATCAGTACCAGTACCGCTGGCAGGACATCGCCTGCCTCGATACCGGCAAGTGCCTGTTCACGATCGAGCACGAGGTCCGCAGCGTCACCCACCCGCTCTATAACCGCCACATGGTCAACCGCAACCCGTCGCAGAACAATCGCCACTACCAGATGGGCGCGGACGAGTGGGATTGGACATTGCCGCGCTCGACCAAGCGTCTCGACCCGCCGGCGCCGGCTCCCGAGCCAGCAACCCCGCTGGCCAAGCGCCGCGCCGTGCGCATGGCCGCGATGTAGGGTCGCCAAGATCATCGCTCGCCGCCCCTCACCCTCCCGCTGACGCGGGTCCCTCCCCTCTCCCCGCTCGCGGGGAGAGGGAGGGGTCCTTCGAAAGAAGAAGGAGAACAGCGATGTTGAGCGGGGTTTACCGCTTCCCGCTGATGGAAAGCGTTGTCTTCGGCCGGCCCTATGCCGAAGCGCTAGCGCAAGAGGTCGACCGGCTCGACGCCCGCGCTGTCTTTATCCTGGCAAGCGGCACGCTCGCGCGCGGGACCGATCTCGTCGAGCGGCTACGGCAGACGCTCGGCAACCGCTTTGCCGGGCTGTGCGCGAAGATTGGCGCGCATACGCCGCGCACCGACGTCGCCGCCGCGGCAAACATGGCGCGTGAGGCCGGCGCCGATCTTATCGTCACCCTAGGCGGCGGCTCGGTCACCGATGCGGCGAAGATGGTCGGCCTATGCCTCGGCAATGGTGTCACGGCACCGGAGCAGCTCGACGATTACCGCGCCCGGATCGACGCCGACGGCACCAGCCAGCGCCCCGCGGTTAAGCCCCCCGGGGTGCGCATGATCGCGATCCCGACGACGTTATCGGCGGGCGAGTTCTCGGCCGGCGCCGGCTGTACCGACGCCGTGCGGCATGTCAAGGAGAGCTTCAGCCATCCGCAGATGATCCCGCGCGCGGTCGTTCTCGACCCCGCCGCTAGCATCCCGACGCCTGAATGGCTGTTTCTGTCGACCGGAATACGCGCTGTCGACCATGCAGTCGAGGACATCTGCTCGGTCAACGGTCAGCCGATCTCCGAGGGGGCGGCCTTTCACGCGCTGCGCCTCCTCGGGAGCGGCCTGCCCGCGGTCAAAGCGGACCCGGCAAACCTTGATGCACGGCTCGATTGCCAGATCGGCGCCTGGATGTCGATGGTCGGCTCGCAGACCGGTGTCGGCAAAGGGGCCAGCCACGGCATCGGGCACGTGCTCGGCGGGACTGCCGGTGTCCCTCATGGCTACACCTCGTGCGTAATGCTGCCCCATGTCCTGCGCTTCAATGAGCCCGTGAATGCCGAAAAACAGGCGCGAGTCAGCGAGGCCTTCGGGCGCCAGGACGAACCGGCGGCGGAGGTCGTCGCCGAACTGATTGCCGGCCTTGGCCTGCCGACCCGGTTGCGCGATGTCGGGGTCAAGCCGGAGCAGCTCAACCTGATTGCCGAGAATTCGATGCACGACCGCTGGATCCACACGAACCCGCGTAAGATCGACGGCCCGGCGGTCATTCGTACACTGCTCGACGCCGCTTGGTAGACAGCGAATTCATGAGCATGTCGATGACGAGAGCCGCGGCGAGTGCCGCCGCTCCGATCGCGTACAGCATCTGATACTCTCCGCCGGCGCGAGCAAAGAGATACGAAAAGCCATAGGCGGCGACTGCCTGGCCCAGCGCAAACGCGGTCGTGCAAAGACCCCAAGCCTTCCGTTGCCCTTCCGTGTCGTTCGGGATCAGCTCGTGCACCCTCCCCAGCGCCAACGACACAATGCCTGGTACCATCGCGCCGATGAGCAAGCTCGAAATCGTCAACGACAGCGGGGTTGTGCTGACAGCTAGCAGAGCCACGCATACCGCCTGAAGAAGGAGGGCGAGCCGCATCGCCCGCGCGAAACCGATCCAGTCCGCGAGCCGGCCGCAGGTTAGCGGTCCGATCAGCGCGCCGATGCCGAACAGCACCCAATACCGCGCTCCGACGGCAAGGCCTTGGCGGAGCCCGCGCGCAATGAAGTCGACAAGGAAAATCATGTGCGGCACGAGCCCAATCGCGTTCAGTCCATACTCGACATAGAGTGCAAGGAGGGTAGGCTGGCGTCTTCCAGCTCGCGCGCTGGGTGTTGGGTCGGGCTCGCGAAGTTGCTCGCGTGGCCAGCCGCCCCAAGAGGCGATCGTGAGCATCAATGCGATGACGCCAAGCCCGAACCAGGTTTGTGTCAGCCCGGCATGCATCAATAACGGTACCAGGGTGCCGGAAGCGGCGATGCCGAGACCGACACCGGTAAAGATCGCGCCGCTCGCGAGCCCGCGTCGGGACGGAGGAATTTGGGGCAGCACGAGCGGGGCGGCCAATGCCATCAACGCGCCACCTGCTACTCCCGACCCGAGGCGCCAGACAAAGTACCACCAGAAGGAAACCGGAAAGGCGCAAGCAAAGAATGCGGCTGTTGCGGCAGCCATCATCATGCGCAAGGTCGGTGCAGCGCCCGCTGTTACGGCCATTCGCCGCGCGAACAGGGCGCCGGCGAAGTACCCGGCCAGGTTTGCAGCCCCGAGATACACCGCCGATGATGCGGAATACCAATGGGCGGCAATTAAGGCCGGGATCAGCGGCGTATAAGCGAAGCGAGCGAGACCGACCCCGACTAGGTTTGCACATAGGCCTGCCAAAACCGCGCGCCAATGCCTGATATTCTCGGTCAACGCGATACCCCCGATAAGCGCCACAATTTTTCTTTTGCGAAGGTTGGAGCCTCGAAAGGCGCTGAAAAGCGTTATTTGACGAAGTCAGCGTTCGTAATGGACGAACCCCGTCTGATGAGCGGCGGAAGCGGCAGCCGGCTGCGGCCTTCAGGCGCGCTCGATGCGTGCGGCGTAGCAACCGGGCGCCGGATAATGGACATGCAAGTAGCCCGCGCGCGAGTCGGCGAAGAGCCGCTCGATCGCGGCCTCCAGCTGACGCCCATCGATGAGCTCCCAACCGACCATCATCGCATCCTCATCAAAGGAGCGCACCGCGAGCATGCGATTTCGCAGCTGCTTCGGTATCTCGCCTATGGCGTCATAAGTCTCCTCACCCTTGCGCACATAAACCGCAAAGCGCATGCGATAGGGCGAATTGACCGGATGGTGCTCGTAATTGACCAGCAGAAGTTCGTCGCCCGGTTGCGAGTCGGTCAGGCTGATCCGGCAAGGGTATCCGGGCGTGCGTCCGTCGGCGACCCGGCGGACCGCGCCCTGCGCTGCCAGCTCTTCATCGGACAGAGCGAATAGGTGGGCGAAGTCCTTGGCGGGCAGGCCAGTGATGCGGAAACTCATCATCGCTCCTCCAGAATGTGGCGGAGCTGTATCTACCAAGCGAACCCAGCCGTTCTCTATCCGGTTCTTGCGGTCTGATTCGGGCCTATTTGGTGCCGAAGAGGCGGTCGCCGGCGTCGCCGAGACCGGGAAGGATATAGCCGTGCTTGTCGAGGCAGCGATCGAGCGCCGCCGCGACGATCCGCACATCCGGAAAGATCGATGATACCTTCTCGACACCTTCCGGCGCGGCGACGAGGCAGACAAACTCGATCGAGCGCGCCGACAGCTCCTTGAGACGCGAAATCGCTGCCACCGCCGAGTTGCCGGTGGCGAGCATCGGATCAACTACGATCACGTCGCGCTCGGCAAGGTCCTCCGGCAACTTCAGGTAATATTCGATCGCCTGCAGGGTTCGCGGGTCGCGGTAGATCCCGATATGCCCGACCCGCGCCGAAGGTAGGAGGTCGAGCATCCCGTCGAGAATGCCGTTGCCGGCGCGCAGGATCGAAACGAGGCACAGCTTCTTGCCGGCGAGCAGCGGGAAGGCGCCATGCTCGAGCGGCGTGTCGATTTCGGTTTCCTCTAGCGACAGCTCGCGGGTCGCCTCATAGGCCAACAGCAGGCTGATTTCGCGTAGCAGCCGGCGGAACTCCGCGGTCGAGGTATTGCGGTCGCGCATCAATGACAATTTGTGCTGAACAAGCGGATGCGCCACGACTGTCAGACACTTCTTTGATTGCGGCATGATTGAGTCACCTCGAAAGCGGAGTTCATGGGGTCTACAATAGCCCGGTTCCGGGGCGCCGACCGCACCATAAGCGGACGGGGAAGGGCGGTAATGTCCATCGATGTGGCTGACTGGCTGCGCGGGCTCGGTCTCGAGCAATATGCGCCGGCGTTCGCCGACAACGACATCGACGGTGAGATTTTGCCCGAGTTGACGACCGACGATCTGACCGGGCTCGGCGTCACTTCGATCGGCCACCGCCGCAGGCTGTTGGCGGCGATAGCCGCTCTTCGCGGCGACGTGCCTCAAGCCGCCATGGAAACCTCACTGGGTGCTGTAGCGATCTCCGGCGAGGCGGAGCGGCGCCAGCTGACCGTGATGTTCTGCGATCTGGTCGGCTCGACGGCGCTGTCGGCGCGCTTCGACCCCGAGGATCTGCGCGAGGTGATCGGCGCCTATCACCGCTGCGTCGACGACACGGTCGCCCGGTACGCCGGGTTTGTCGCCAAGTATATGGGCGACGGCGTGCTGGTCTATTTCGGCTATCCGGAGGCGCACGAGGACGACGCCGAGCGGGCCGTCCGGGCCGGGCTCGCCGTCATCGACGCGGTCGAACGGCTCGCGACCACCGAAAGGTTAGGTGTGCGGCTTGGCGTCGCCAGCGGCCTTGTCGTGGTCGGCGATCTGATCGGCACCGGCGCGGCGCAGGAGCGCGGGGTTGTCGGCGAAACCCCGAACATCGCCGCCCGCCTGCAGACGTTGGCCCAACCGGGCACGCTCGTCATTGCCGAGAGTTCGCGACGACAAATCGGCGGACTATTCGAGATGGAGGATCTCGGGCCGCAGCCGCTCGCCGGCTTTGCCGAGCCGCAGTGCGCTTGGCGCGTCGTCGGTGAGAGCGGCGTCTTGAGCCGCTTCGAGGCGCTTCGCTCGGAGGGGACGCCGCTTATCGGGCGTGATGAGGAACTCGATCTGTTGCTGCGGCGCTGGCAGCAGGCGAAAGCCGGCGAGGGCCGGGTAGTGCTGATCTCTGGGGAGCCGGGGATCGGCAAATCGCGCCTGACCGCGGCGCTCTCGCAGGCCATCCAGACCGATCAGCATACGCGCATACGATATTTCTGCTCGCCCCACCATCAGGACAGCGCGCTCTACCCATTCATCACCCAGCTCGAACGCGCCGTCGGCGTCGCGCGCGACGATTCGGTCGAGCACAAGCTCATCAAGCTGCGGGAATTGCTCGCGCCTGGTGCGCGCGACGGCGAGGACATCGAACTCTTGGCCGAGCTGTTGTCGCTACCGAGTTCCGCCGGCGAGCTCAACCTCAGCCCGCAGCGCAAGCGCGAGATGTTGTTTGAGGCGCTGCTTCATCAACTCGCGGCCTTGGCCCGGAGCCGGTCCGTTTTGATGCTGTTCGAGGACGCCCACTGGATCGACCCGACTTCGCGTGAGCTGCTTGACCTGATCCTCGATCGGGTCGCGGCGATGTCGGTCCTACTTGTCGTCACCTTCCGGCCTGAGTTTCAGCACGCCTGGAGCGGTCAGCCGCATGTGACGATGCTGGCGCTGAACCGGCTCGGCGGGCGCGACGGGGCGGCGCTGGTCGAGCAGCTCGCCGGCAATGCCGGTCTCTCGCGCGAGATCGTCGACGAGATCGTCGAGCGCGCCGACGGCGTGCCGCTCTTCGTCGAAGAGCTGACCAAAGCGGTCCTCGAACGCGCCGATCGCGACCACCAAGTCGCCGCAGTGTTGGCGGCGAGCCCGTCGCCGGAACTTGCGATCCCCGCCCGCCTTGCATGCCTCGCTGATCGCGCGGCTCGATCGGCTCGGGCCGGTGGCCAAGGAGGTCGGACAAATCGGCGCGGTCATCGGCCGCGAGTTCGGCTACGATCTGATCGAGTAGGTGGCGCAGCGCCCCGGTACCGAGCTGCGGTCAGGCCTCGACCGGCTCGCCGAAGCCGGACTCTTGTTCTGCCGCGGGGTCCCGCCGCAATCCTCCTACCTCTTCAAGCACGCGCCTGATTGGACGCCGCCTACGGCACTTTGCTCCGCGCGCGGCGACAGGAATTGCACGCCCGCGTCGCCGCAATGCTGGAGCAACGTTTCGCCGATCTCGTCGAGCGCCAGCCAGAACTCCTCGCGCATCATCTGACAGCGGCCGGCGATACCCCGCGCGCCGTCGATCAGTGGCTGAAGGCTGGCCGGCGTGCCGCCGACCGCTCCGCCCATCGCGAGGCGATCGGCCATTTCGACCGCGGTCTTCTGGCACTGGCGGCACTCCCGAAGGACCGGCGCGATGGACGAGAGATCGAACTGCAACTGATTCGAGGTCTATCGCTGTTCACGACTGAAGGATTTCGTTCGGCCGGGGCGGCCCAAGCCTATACCCGCGCCCGCGAGCTCGCCGAGGGGTGGGGCGATTCCCACCAGCTGTTTGTAGCGGTGTACGGTCTTTGGCAATCGGCCAACGGCCACGGCAAGATGCTCGACTACCGCAGATTGTCGGACCGGCTGCTGCAACTAACCGCGGGCAAGGTGGACGACGGTTTGCGCCTGCAAGCACATCACAGTGCGTGGCCGACGTGTAAAAATGCCGGGGAGCCGGCGGCAGCCCGCGAGCACTGCGAAGCGGGACGCCGGCTTTATGATCCCGAGCGGTACCGCTCTCACCGCCTGCTTTACGGTGGGCACGACCCTGGCGTTTGCGCCGGCAAGATTGGCGCGGCCGTCTATTGGCTACTCGGTTATCCCGACAAAAGCTTGGTGATCGGGAGCGAAGCATTGGCGTTGGCCGAGCGCATCGCTCACCCGCTCAGTCTCCAAATGGGCCTAGTGTACAACGCGGTGCTTCATCTCGATCGCGGCGAGCCTGTGCTAGCGCTGCAGCGGCTCGGCGCGGTCGAGGCACTCGTTGCCGAGCAACGGCTCGGGCTCTTCGAGGAACCGCTGATTTTGCGCGGTGCCGCCCTGAGCGCGCAGGGGGCGTTGAATGAGGCCGTCGGCTGCCTACGGGATGGCCTAGCCCGTCGAGTGGGCGGTTGGCGGCTCTACGGGGTTGCCCGCTTGGCCGAGGCGCTGGCGCGGCAGGGCGAGCACGAGGCGACTCTCGCGACGGTGAGGGAGGGGCAGCAGGGCGCAAGAGGAAATGGGTCACCGCGAGTGGGAGGCCGAACTTCATCGCCTCGAAGGGATCGCGCTGTTCGGTCTCAATCGGCTTGAAGAGGGCCAAAGCGCCCTCAAAGAGGCGCTGAGCGTCGCGCGAAAGCAACAGGCGAAGGCCTATGAGCTGCGCGCCGCGACGAGCCTCGCCCGGCTGTGGGGCGAACAGGGCCGGCGAACCAAAGCGCGCGATCTGCTCACGCCCGTTTACAGCTGGTTCACCGAAGGCTTCGATACCGCTGATCTGCAGGAGGCCGCTGCATTGCTAGCCGAGCTGGCGTAGGCCGGCCTTCGCTAGAACAGCGTCCCGTCGCTGAGGATCGTCAGCGGTGCAGCGCCGCTAGGCCGGTGTTCGAGCGCGATTTCGCGTCCTGCCGCCCAGGTGCCGCCTTCGAGGACGCATGCGAGCGGGAATTCCTCCACGCTCTTCCCGAGGATCTCGCGCATTCGGGATGCGAGGCGATCCAACAACACCACCGTCAATGCCCGCCATTCGATGACGGGCTCGCTCAGCGCATCGAGCGGACGGCTCAGGAGAGTGGGGTCGCGCGGCTCGATCACCCCGCAATCGATAAACAGGCCGCCGTTGCGATATTCGGCGAGACCGGTGAGCCTGTCGAGCTCGGTGATCTTTAACCCGCCCGCCATAAGGGGCTCCACGACCGAATAGGCGAGCCATTGGCTGAGCTTGTGAAACGGCACGAGCCCGTTCCCGGGAACGGCGGAATGCCGGCCGCAATCGCCAAGCGGTATGCCGGATAGGCTGAACCGGTTCGGCCAGACCGGCCCGAACGCCTGCAAGAGGGTGCGGAGGATCTCGGCTGCGGGCAACTCGTCTCGACGCGCCGACCAGTAGTCATAGAGATTCCCGGGGCGCGCCGGCGCGCCAAACAGGGCAGGGAGGGCGGAGCACACCTCTCCCAATCGGCGCAGCAGCGCGGCACGCGCGTCGATCCCGAGAAGCTCATTGCCCGCCCCGTGCTGGAAAGCATCGGCGAGCGCCTCCGCAGAGATTTGTGACAGCACCTCGGCATCGGCGCGCCACGGAGCGCCTGGGTCGGCGGAGAAGAGGCCGGCCTGCATCGCGCGCAGGCTTGCCACGGCGAGACCCTCCGATCGGGCCAGTAGTTGGCCAGTTTCCGCCTCGTGAAAGCGCCAGCCACGTCCCGCTCCCGCATCGAGGAACACCGAAATCGTGGCGAGGTCGATAAGGGCCCGCGCGGCGTTCGCCACGCTGGCGCCAGGAGCGACGAGAGCGGCGCGATTGATGCCGCCGACCGAAAAATGGCGCCACCTGCTGTGATAAGGAACAGCGAGATCAGGATAGCGGCGCCGCGTGATATCAATGACGCGGCAGACGGCCTCGTCGAGCCGCGAGGGAACCAGCCGGAAGTGGCGCGTTTCGCCGCGTTCGACCGCGGCAAAGACGATCCCGCAGCGCTCGCGTACTGCAGCCGCGCTCAACAGCGCGGTCGCCTCACTCGTCGAGGGCACGGCCCCTGGTGCGGCTCAGCTCCTCAGGATCCAGGGTTCCCGACGGGGCAAAATATCCGGCGGCCTTCTTCGCCTCGATCTCGACCGCTGCGTCGCGCGGCACCAACCGATCCGGGATCGCGACCTGCTCCACCACTTCGATGCCCTGCGCCTTGAGCGCGCTGTGCTTCAGGTTCGACATCGAGACCCAGCGGTCGATCCGTCGGACACCGAGCCAATGGAAGACATCCGGCATCAGTTCCTGAAACCGCATGTCCTGCACGCCGGCGACGCATTCGGTGCGGCGAAAATAAGTGTCGGCCCGGTCACCGCCCGATTGGCGCTTGCGGGCGTTGTAGACAAGGAACTTGGTGACCTCGCCGAGCGCCCGCCCTTCCTTTCGATTGTAAACGATGATCCCGACCCCACCCTGTTGTGCGGTCTCGACGCAGACTTCGATGCCGTGGATCAGATAGGGCCGGCATGTGCAGATATCGGAACCGAAAACATCCGAGCCGTTGCACTCGTCATGGACGCGGCAGGCAATGACGGTGCTCGGGTCGGCAATCCGCTCGACATCGCCGAAGAGATAGACCGTCATGCCACCGATCGGGGGCAAAAGAAGCTCGATATCGGGCCGGGTGACCAGCTCGGAAAACATGCCTCCGGTTTCCTCGAAGAGCGTGCGCCGCAGATCGGTCTCGGCGACGCCAAAACGGGCGGCCACTCCGGGCAGATGCCATACCGGATCGATCGCCGCCTTGGTGACGCGGACCTCGCCGCTGTCGAGGAGTACCGTGCCGTCGGGCCGTAACGTCCCGTCGGCGAGCAGCGGGCGGAGCTCGGGCGTTGCGATACGTGCCCGCGTGATCGCAATGGTCGGTCGCGTGTCGACCCCGGCGCGGATATGCTCGGCAAATACCTCCCCGACGAGATGTCCCCACGGGTCGAGCGACACGATCCTCGAAGGGTCGGCCCATTGCGGATGGGCCCCAATCAGCGCCGCGGGGGCGGTGTCGGTCAGATCGGGCCGATGGTCGCGCGCCAGAGCGCGGGTGGCGACCGCAAGCGCGCGATAGATTGCGTAAGCGCCGGAATACGAGCCGACAGCGTTCCGGTACCGCGGCTCGGCCGGGCTCGCCACCACGGGCCCCCGTTCGGTGGGGCTCAAGGCTCCCCAATGGAGCGGGATCGCGCCAAAACCGGCCGTTCCAGGATGGGAAGTCAGCCGGATATGACGCGGTATCGAGTGCTCCATGCCCTGTCGCGCGGAAAAAGAGACAGATGGGTAGCCTAATGAGGTTATCAACAGGCCGCAGCTCCGGGATCACCTCACGGTGGCGCGATTCCGGGATCGTTGGTGGGATATTACGTTAAAGTGGTTGCTGTTCGGTTTCGCACAGACCAGCCATGATCAAGCAGTCATTTCCGCGCAAGTTTGATAACCCGTTCATTACCGCCACGGGCGAGCGGCGCGCCTGGGTCAGCCTGAAGGGCCTCGAGACGCTGTGGTTCAACACCGGCACTCTGTGCAATCTGACGTGTCAACACTGCTACATAGAATCCTCGCCAAGGAATGATCGGCTGGTCTACCTGACGGCTGCCGAGGTGGCCGAGTACCTCGACGAGATCGCAGCCGGTGGTTTTCGGACATCGCTGATCGGCTTTACAGGCGGCGAGCCTTTCATGAACCCGGCCCTGCCGGCGATGCTCGAAGATGTGCTCTCACGGGGTCTACCCGCCTTGGTGCTGACCAATGCGATGAAGCCGATGATGAAGTGCAAAGCAGCCCTGCTGAAACTTAAGAACTGCTACGGCGACCAGCTGACGATCCGTGTTTCGATCGACCATTACGGACGCCGTGTACATGAGTTGGAGCGCGGGAGGCGCAGCTGGCAACCCACGATCGATGGGTTGATATGGTTGGTCCGTAATGGTTTCTCGGTGCACGTTGCAAGCCGCCAACTGTCCGGGGAACCCGAGGAAGTTATTCGCAAGGGGTTTGCCGTGCTGTTCGCGGAGATCGGAATCGGGATAGATGTCGATGATCCGGTGAGGCTGATGGTGTTCCCCGAAATGGACCCGGGCAGCGACGTCCCCGAGATCACGGAGTCCTGCTGGGGTATTCTCCGAAAGTCGCCGGAAAGTGTCATGTGCGCGACCTCACGCATGGTCGTGAAGCGAAAGGACGCCGCACAGCCGGCAGTCGTCGCCTGCACCTTGCTGCCATACGATCCGCGTTTCGAGCTCGGCCATACTCTGGTCGAGGCGAATGGTGCCGTGCCGCTCAATCACCCGCATTGCGCCAAGTTCTGCGTGCTGGGCGGCGGGGCGTGCAGCCGCGGCTGATCGGGAGGTCAGGACAACGACAATGCCGCGGTCTGCTTGAGAATCTCGGTCGAGCCGTCCCACACCATCCGCAGCGCGACAAAGGTGATGATCCCGAGCCCAACCCAAGAAATCCAGAAATGGCGGTCGAGCAGCCGGGCGATCCAGGTCGAGGCGACCCCCATCAATGCGACCGAGAGGACAAGCCCAAACGCCAGCAGCCAGAAGTGATCGCGTGCGATCCCGGCCACTGCCAGCACGTTGTCGAGCGACATCGACACGTCAGCTAGAACGATCCGGGTCATTGCCTGTTTGGTGCTCGTGCGGGGCTGGATGCCATGGGCTCGGCAGGCCGCCTCGCCGGTCGCCGCCCGGTCGCTGATATGCGTCTCGCGGATATCGCGGTACATCTTCCACGAGACCCACAGCAGGAGCACGCCACCGGCAAGCGTCAGCCCGATGACGGCGAGCAATTGCACGGCAAAATAGGCGAACAGAATTCGCAAGGCAGTCGCGGCTGCGATGCCAAGACAGATGACTCTCCGCCTCTGTTCGACGGGAAGACCGGAAGCTGCCATTCCAACGACAACCGCGTTGTCGCCGGCCAACACCACGTCGATGATAACCACCGACAGCAGCGTTCCGAGTTGATTAACACCGAGTAGCACCCTCGCCACATAAGCATTGATGCGCGCACCGTCGAGGCCGTAACGATGTCAAGAGCTGCTCGTTTGCGCCCGGCCGCTCGCCTTTCAGCTTTTTATGCGGCGATATTTCTGGTGGCGGGGGTTCAGCTGCCCTTCTGGCCGGTCTGGCTCGGCATCCGCGGACTCACTGCAAGCGAGATCGGCATCGTGCTTGCGGTGGCGATTTGGGCCAAAGTTTTGGCGACCCCGGTTATTGGTGCGATCGCCGACCGCTCAGGAGCGCACCGCGCGGTGATGGGAGCGCTCGCCGCAAGCGCTCTCGTCAGCTACGCGGCAATGACGCCCATCACTGGCTTCTGGGTCTTGGTCTTGCTCAACCTTTTAGCATTGACGACGCAGTCGGGGCTTATGCCGCTCGGCGACACCGTCACGCTTGCTGTCGCGCGTTCGGATGGGTTCGATTACGGGCGTATCCGCGTCTGGGGCTCGGTCAGCTTTATCCTCGCCTCGCTCGCAAGCGGTGCTGTGCTTGCCTCCTGTTCGGAAGCAGCAGTGCTTCCGCTGGTCCTCGGCGCTTCCGCACTTCTGCTGCTCGCATGCCTTGCCGTTCCGCGGCATCGGCGTCCGACTGGCAGTTCGTACCGATTTGCGGAAATGCGCGGCTTCGTCAGCGATCGCAGGTTCTGGGTTTTTGTGCTTGGCGCTTCGGCGCTACAGGCAAGTCATCAAGTGTATTACGGTTTCGGAACCCTTTACTGGCGCGCGCTCGACTTTTCCGCGACGACTATCGGCCTGCTTTGGGCCGAAGGCGTCGTCGCCGAAATCCTGCTGTTCTGGCAAGGTCAGCGCTTATTGGCCCGGTTTGGCCCGGCCGGGCTAATGGTGGTTGGGGGCGCCGCCGGAATCCTCCGGTGGAGCCTCTCGGGCCTGTTGACCGGGTTGCCGTTTATTGCTGTGCCGCAGCTGCTGCATGGCCTCACCTTCGGGGCGAGCCATCTCGGGGCGATGCATTTTCTCTCCCGCGCCGCTCCGCTCTCGGCGGCGGCAGGCGCGCAAAGCATCTATGTCGCAGTTTCCTCCGGCCTTGGCAGCGGGCTTGTCATGGTGTTGGCGGGCGCGCTCTACTCGGGCTACGGAGGGAGAGCCTATCTCTTTATGGCTGTCCTCTGAGCAGCCGGGCTATTGGGAGCCGTCAGACTGCTAAAGATGGCCAGCTGAACCGAGCAAAGATCGGGTACACAAGCGCCATGCCGTTTCGTCGCATGGTGGCTTCTATAGTGCCCGCTTATGGCTGATCATCGTCGACCTTGCCATTCGATCTTCTCATTTCGCACATTTTGGATGCGTATCGTTCACCATGTGGGCAACGGCGTAATCGTGGAATGCCTTCGCATCGAAGGTGCTGGCGAGCTTCAGCATCTCGGTCGCCTGTTGGCACACCTGCGCCGTTGGAACAACGGCTTGTTTGCGCGCCGCCTGGTTGGCCAGGGTGGTTTGCCAGGCATCGAAAGCGCTTTTCGCGTTTTTGGCTCCGGTACGCCGGAAATGTTCGATCATCGCGTTCTGATAGCGGATGATTGCGTCCTTGTTGCGCGACCGGAATTCGCCATAAACCGTATCTCGGCAAGCCGAGCTCGTGACCATCAGATCCGTTTGAAACAGAATCGCCTGCTCCGCTTCGGCATCCGCCGACGAGTAGCAATTGCGGTCGGCGGCAGCCGCTGTGCCCAGTGAGACAACCGCACCGAGCGCCACAACCAGAACGAACTTTCTCATCACCTTCCCCCCATCAAAATCCGCGACAACGGCAGCATACCCGGCGGCCTCTCAATTTCAAGGGCAACGACGCTGGCTCGCGCCAAATTTTAAGTACAGACGGTCTTTCCTTCTCGATTGGTAATACCCAACCTCCGATTGGTTAAGTGAGGTAACCTTCTATCCCATGTGAGTAGCCAACAACCACTTGCAGCAAGCAAGCCTGAACTTGCCCTAACCTGCCGCAGCCGAACCAAGCAAGATTCCTCAGCCCCAAGGCGACCCCGATGATCGTGCTGTTCAGCGACTTTGGTCTTGAAGGGCCGTATACCGGCCAAGTCAAGACGGTGCTCTACCGGATGGCGCCCGCCGTTCCAGTCGTCGATCTGTTTGCCGATGCGCCTGCGGGAAAGCCGAAGCCGGCAGCCTACCTGCTGGCCGCTTATGGGGTGTGGTTCCCGCCCGGCACCGTGATCCTTGCAGTGGTCGACCCAGGGGTCGGAAGTACCCGCGGAGCAGTCATTGTCGAAGCCGGCGGCCGCTGGTATGTCGGACCGGACAACGGTCTGTTCGAGCTGGTCGCGCGCCGTGCCGGAGCAGCGCGGACCTGGGACATTCTTTGGCGCCCTGAAGCGATGTCGGCGAGCTTTCATGGGCGCGATCTGTTCGCGCCTGTCGCGGGTCGGCTCGCTCGCGGCGTTTTCCCGTCCGAGCCCCCCCGGTCCGATGAAAGTGGCCGGCGAGCGGATTGGCCCGACGATCTGACGGAGATTGTCTATATCGACCACTACGGCAACGCGATAATCGGGCTGCGCGCGGCCATACTTCCTGAGAAAACACGTTTGCACGTATCAGGGTATGTCTTGCCGCGCGCTCGGACATTTTCGGACGTCCCATCGGGCACGGCCTTCTGGTACGAGAACTCGAGCGGGCTTGCCGAGATTGCCGTCAATGCCGGCCGCGCGGATGCAGCCCTTGATCTCGTTATCGGCAGCCCTGTTGCGGTTCTCCCGTGATTGGCAATTGTGCCAGTCTCAAGGGGGCGGGATGACTATCTTGGCGCCCGGTGGGAGCCGCAGCTGACGGCGCTTTTGCACCCGGTGAAAGAGCCATACGGCGACGGTGATCACAATGAACGCGATCAGCATGACGAGGCTGAAGGAGCGCACTAGGTGACCGAGCACCGCACGGAGGGCATGGCCAAGGAAATAGCCCGCCGCAACAAAGCTCCCAGCCCACAGGCACGCGGCGACGAAATTTAAGATCATGAAGCGCTTCCAATGAACTGCGCTCATCCCCATCGCAAACGAAGAAAAATTACGCACGCCATAGATGAAGCGAAAAGACAGAATGAAACCGGTGTTGTAGCGTTCGAGCCAATACAATGCCGATTCGACACCGTATCGCCATTTTGGGAACCGGTTCAGTAAGCGTAACCCGAAACAGCGGCCGATCCAGAAATAGGTCTGGTCTCCGGAGAAGCTGCCCAACAGGGTGGCGAGCAGCAGGAGTACCGGGTTGAGCAAGCCTTGCGCCGCGGCAAAGGCGGCAAACAGAACGAACGTCTCACCTTCGAGAAATGTCCAGATAAAGGCGATCAGGTAAAAGCAGGCACCGTGTTCGGCAATGAGCTGGCTAATGTCCATTCGTGAGCCGTTCCTGCCCTGTCCGCACACCCGGGCCAAGGCTCGGGTATACCCCCCTCGATCCTGTTCCGGCGCGTCGCATGCTATGTTTTTCCGAGATCTGGGTCGAGTGGATTCCCGCATGCCTCGGATTCCCCATTGTGGAGAATGATCCCCGACGTGGGGCCGCGGTGAAAGATCAGAGGAGGAGCACAATGGCCGGGTTGTATTTCGAAGAATTTGAAGAAGGGCAAATCTTCGAGCACGCGATCAGCCGTACGGTCACCGAAATGGACAACGTGTTGTTCAGCGCGCTGACGATGAACCCGCAGCCGCTGCATCTCGACGAGGAGTTCGCCAAGCAGACGGAGTTCGGCCAGCGCTTGGTGAACAGCCTGTTCACTTTGGGCCTGGTGATTGGCATCAGCGTCGGTGAAACGACGCTCGGGACCACGGTCGCGAATCTCGGAATGAGCGACGTTCGCTTCCCCAAGCCGGTTTTCCACGGCGACACTTTGCGTGCGCGGACGATCGTGCGGTCGAAACGGCGCAGCCAATCTCGTAGGGATGCCGGTATTGTCGAGTTCGAACATCAGGGAATCAATCAGCGTGGAGAAACCGTCGCGATCTGCCAGCGCGCCGGACTGATGAAATGCCGTTCGACGGAGGGATGAATGCGCTCTTTGCTATTTGTTCCTGCCGACAGCGAACGCAAGCTCGCGTGCGCCCCGCAGTCTGGGGCCGACGCCGTGATCCTCGACCTTGAGGATTCGGTGGTGCCCGCCAACCGACCGGCTGCCCGCAGCCAGGCCCACGATTTTCTCGAGTCGACCGAATCTGCCGACTTCCGCCGTTATGTCCGCATCAACCCGCTGTCGACCGGGATCGCGCTCGACGATCTCGCCGCGGCGGTGCCAGCGAGACCGGACGGGATCTTGTTGCCAAAATGCGTCCCGGAGGATTTGCGCACGCTCGATCACTACCTTTCCGCCTTTGAGGCGGCTGCGGCGCTATCGCCCGGAACGACTCGCGTGATTGCCATTGCTACCGAAACACCGGCCGCAATGTTCATGCTCGGCGGTTATGCGGGGGTATCGCGGCGGCTTGAGGGCATCACCTGGGGGGCTGAGGATCTGGCAGCCTGTCTCGGGGGGAACAACCGTCAGCCAGACGGGATCTATGACGACGTTTACCGCCTAGCGCGCTCGCTCTGCCTGTTGGGTGCGGCGGCGGCCGGTGCCATGCCAATCGACACGATTTACACCGACTTCAAGGATGAAGCTGGGCTTGCTGCCGAATGCATGGCCGCAAAGCGCTCTGGCTTTACCGCCAAGATGGCGATCCATCCGGCGCAAATTCCGGTTATCAACAAGGCGTTTTCCGTCAGCGAGGAAGAACTCGCCTGGGCGCGCAAGGTGGTCGCGATTTTCGCCGAACACCCGGATGCCGGGACGATCGCGCTCGACGGCAAAATGGTCGACAAGCCGCATCTGACCTTGGCGCGCAGGCTCCTAGGGCTCGGACCGGCCTGAGGGTTGCCCTAAGCCGACCTTTTCTCGAGAAACCGTTCGGCAAGCCGCGCCAAGAAGCTGGCACCGATGGGAAGGGCGGCGTCATTGAAGTCGTAACGCGCGTTGTGCAACAGGCAGCCATCCTCGCCGGGGCCGTTGCCGAGCCACAGCATCGCTCCTGGGCGCGCGTTCAGCATGAACGAGAAGTCTTTACCGCCCATCGACGGCGCCACATTGCGGATCACGTTGTCGGGTCCGCAGATCTCGGCGGCAACATCGGCGGCGAACTCGGTCTCGGCCGCGTGGTTGATGGTCGCAGGATAGTTGCGGCGATATTCGACTTCGGTCGCGGCGCCGTGCAGCGCCGCGACCCCGCGGGCGACCTCGCCGATCCGGCGCTCGATCAGATCGCGCACTTCCGAGCGAAAGCTGCCCGAGGTGCCGCCGATGTGCAAACCATCGGGGATCACGTTGTAGGCCGAGCCGCCATTCACAAGGCCGACGCTGACGACCGCGGGGTCGAGTGGATCGAGGGTGCGGCTGACGACCGTTTGCAACGCGAGTACGATCTCTGCGCCGATAACGAAGGGGTCGATGCCGAGATGCGGGTGAGCCGCATGCGTGCCGCGCGCCTTGATCCGGATGTCCCAGCGGTCGGAAACCGCAAGCAGCGGGCCGGGTCGCGCGGCGATCTGGCCGACGGGAATCCCCGGCTTGTTGTGCAGGGCAGAGACGGCGTCGCACGGAAATCTCTCGAACGGGCCTTGCTCGACCATGACCCGGCCGCCGCCCCCGCCTTCTTCGGCCGGCTGAAAGATCAAGTGCACCGCGCCTTCGAAATTCCGGGTTATAGCAAGGTATTTGGCGGCGCCCAGCAGCATTGCGGTGTGCCCGTCATGGCCGCATGCGTGCATCTTGCCCTCATGGGTCGAGCGGTGGGCAAAATCGTTCAGCTCGCGGATCGGCAACGCGTCCATATCGGCACGCAGCCTGATCGCAGCGGGCGTATTGCCCCGCCGGACCGTGCCGACCACTCCGGTTCCGGCCAGACCGCGATGCACCTCGCAACCGAATTCCGCGAGCTTGGCTGCCACCAGATCCGCAGTGCGCTGCTCCGCGAAAGCGAGTTCGGGATGGGCATGGATGTCGCGCCGAATTGCCGTCAGCTCATCGTGATCGGCGAGCATCTGGGATATGATGGGCATCGATGGCTCACTGTTCTCGGCGCTGCGCTGGCGGGCCACGATAATCGCTGACCCACGGACCGACAACCTCGAGCGGTATTCGGCGAGTTAGAGACATTGCCGCCGGAATCGCTTATTTCATAGGTGAATGCGCATCCATAGGTTGATCAGAATGAGCTTGAAATCGGCAATCAGAGCGGCGGCGGGAGTGATCCTGCTGGTCTCATGCTCCCCAGAACCGCCGCTATATTTTGGACCTCAGCTGGCATCGGTCCGCGGCGAGGCCGAGCCGGGGGCAATTAACTCTATGGCATTTGCCGCGCGGCCACCGCCGCCGGGGCAGCTTGGTTATTTGGAGACAATTAGGTATATCGATAGCGGCGTCAAATATATCGACCCTTCCTCCGAGTTTTTTATTTCTTTCGATGGCCAAATGTGTTTCCGAGGCTTGGTTAACCGCCAGCTGCAATTATTCGAGAATTATCAAAATTATTGGTGTATGCGACCGACCCAGGTAAACAATGTCGAGGCACTCAATGATAATATCAGTTTTGTTAATACGGTTCGTTTATGGTGTGCGTTGGAAGCGCCGCAATGCGCCCACCGGTTCGGGTTTCCGATCTTTTTGGATGAGAGCGGCTGGATCGGAAACAGCATAACGGCACAAACTCGGCCTTTCAGAGAACAACGCGATGCGATCGAGTATCTTATCTATTTGATGGGCGGGAACGTCCGGGAGCCAAAGCCGCTTCGGCGGTGAGCGACGGCGCGCTTGACACGTGCGCACCGGGCACTAGCGTTTGGGCGCTGACCCCCGAAAACGGAGGAGACCCGATGATCATCGAAATGCGGACCTACACCTTGCAGCCGGGTACGGTTGCCACTTTCGAAGAACGTTTCGCAGAGGCACTGCCGGCACGGGCGAAGGTCTCGCCGCTGGCCGCCTTCTGGCACACCGAAGTCGGACCGCTCAATCGCGTCATCCACGTCTGGCCTTATGAGGACATGGCAGCGCGCACCCGCTTGCGCGAGGCGGCGACAAAGCAGCCCGGCTGGCCGCCGAACACGCGCGAATTCGTCGTGGAGCAGCAGAGCGACATCTATCTGCCGGCACCGTTTTCGCCGGCGCTCGAGCCCCGCCAATTGGGTGGTCTCTATGAGATCCGCATCTACACCCTCAAGCCCGGCGGGATCCCCGGCGTGATCGACCGCTGGAGCGGGCATATCGCGCGGCGCACCGAGCTATCGCCATTGGTTGGCGCCTGGTATTCCGAGCTCGGCGGCCTCAACAAATGGTGCCATATCTGGGCGTACAAGGATGCCGCCGAGCGCTTCCACATCCGCGAGGAAGCCCGCGCCAAAGGGATCTGGCCGCCGCCGTCTGGCGGCGGGCCCAACATGATGATCAAGCAAGAAAACATGCTGGTCGTCCCCGCCGCGTTCTCGCCGCTGCGCTAGTTCTCACCCTGACCCTCCTCCGCCTGCTTGCGGGGGAGGGAACGGAAGGGGCGCCGGTATAAAGGAGACTCCGGCTGCTTTTCCAACCGCGCCGACGCAGATTTTCTTGCGGCATTAGCGGCCCGCGTGGTCTTTCTTCCGCTGAACCTGCCGAGAAGCTTCACCCGGATCGGATTGCTTTGCTAGGCGGCGCAGCACGGCTACCGTCAGCCCCATCAGCAGGTCGCATTTGTACTAACGCGTTCGTGTCGTTTGTTGCATTTACAATGTAATATTATCAGAGACGATAGCATAAAGGACATCATCAGTATAGTCACACCGCCAGAAAAGGCCTCCTGAAAATCGCTACAATAGGATGGTCGTGCTACTTTAACTCAGCCCGCTGGAATGCTTTATGGATGAGGTGCGCATTTCCTCCAGGTGAGGCAATCCTTGCTGTTAGGAAAGCAAGTGTTTCAGCTGCAAAGGGGATGCCTCGGCGTCTCGCCTACATGCTGGCGCGCCGCGTGAAGGCTCTGCCGATCCATGCGCCGGCTGGACACCTCGCCACCGCGGCTTTTACATTCACGGAACGCTGCCCACATTGGCGTTAACCTTGTGAGGAGATTTTTCTGATGATCGACATCGTCATTGCGAGCGCCGCGCGCACCCCCGTCGGAGCGTTCAACGGCGGGCTCAGCAGCCTGCCGGCCCACAAGCTCGGCGAAGTCGCGATCAGCGAGGCCTTGCGGCGAGCGCATGTCGAGCCGAAGGATGTGTCCGAGGTCATCATGGGTCAGATCCTGGCCGCTGGGGAGGGTCAGAATCCCGCCCGGCAAGCCGCCATTGCCGCCGGAATCCCGTTTGAAGTAACGGCCTATGGCGTCAACCAGCTCTGTGGCTCGGGCCTGCGCACCGTGGCGCTCGGCTATCAGGCGATCCGCAACGGCGATTCCCAGATTGTCGTCGCCGGCGGCCAAGAGAGCATGAGCCAGGCGCCGCACTGCATCTACCTGCGCAATGGCGTCAAGATGGGCGACGCCGAACTCGTCGACACGATGATCCGCGACGGATTGTGGGATGCGTTCAACGGTTATCACATGGGTAACACGGCCGAAAATGTTGCCCAGCGCTGGCAGATCACCCGCGAGCAACAGGACAATTTTGCGGCCGCCTCCCAGGCGAAGGCCGAAGCAGCGCAAAAGACCGGCCGGTTCAAGGACGAGATCGTCCCGGTCAAGATCACCACTCGCCGCGGCGAGACCGTCGTCGACACCGACGAACACCCCAAACACGGCACCACGGTCGAAGTCCTGGCAAAGTTGCGGCCGGCCTTTGACAAGAACGGCACGGTCACCGCCGGCAACGCCTCCGGCATCAATGACGGGTCGGCTGCCGTGGTCCTGATGACCGCGGCCGAGGCCGAGAGGCGGGGCCTGCGGCCGCTCGCGCGCATCGTCTCCTGGGCGACCGCCGGCGTGGACCCGGCGATTATGGGGACTGGCCCGATCCCGGCGAGCCGCATGGCCCTGAAAAAGGCCGGCTGGTCGCCGGACGATCTCGAATTGATCGAGGCCAACGAGGCCTTTGCTGCCCAGGCTTGCGCCGTCAACAAGGATCTCGGCTGGAACGTCCAAAAGGTGAATGTGAACGGCGGCGCCATTGCCCTCGGTCACCCGATCGGCGCGTCCGGGGCACGGGTGCTTGTTACTTTGTTGCACGAGATGCAACGACGCAACGTTCGCAAGGGATTGGCGACCTTGTGCATCGGTGGTGGCATGGGAATTGCGATGTGCCTCGAACGCGATTAGGTGAAGTCACAAAACAAGGGAGGAGCGCATGGCCAGGGTGGCGGTGGTCACGGGAGGGACCCGCGGCATCGGACGCGCAGTCTCGGTGGCGCTGAAGGACGCCGGGTATAACGCTGCGGCCAATTACGGCGGCAATGACAAGGCCGCGCGGGAATTCAGCGAGGAGACTGGCATTCCGGTCTTCAAGTTCGATGTCGCCGATTTCAACGCCTGCGCCGAGGGCGTCAAAAAAATCGAGGCGCAGCTCGGCTCGATCGAGGTGCTCGTCAACAACGCCGGGATCACCCGCGATGCAACAATGCACCGTATGAACTACGAGCAGTGGAATGCGGTGATCCAGACCAATCTCTCTTCATGCTTCAACATGTCGAGGGCGGTCATCGAGGGCATGCGCGCGCGGAGCTTCGGCCGGATCGTCAATATCGGTTCAATCAACGGTCAGGCCGGCCAATACGGGCAAGTCAACTACGCTGCCGCGAAATCGGGTATCCACGGGTTGACAAAAGCCCTGGCGCAGGAGGGTGCGGCACGCGGCATCACCGTCAACGCCGTCGCTCCCGGCTATGTCAATACCGACATGGTGCGGGCAGTGCCGGCCGACGTGCTCGAAAAAATCATCGCCCGTGTTCCTGTCGGCCGCCTCGGCAAGGCCGAAGACATCTCGCGGGCGGTGCTGTTCCTCGTCGCTGATGACGCCGACTTCATCACCGGCTCGACGCTCTCGGTTAATGGCGGCCAGCACATGTATTGATCAGGTCGTGCGGCGGAATGTTGCCGCTCACCCCGCGAAGCGGGGGAGGGAAGGCCGACCCGCGACCAGTTCGAGTAGTCTCTCGATCGCCCGCAGATCGTTTCTGTCGCTCCCACTGCAATTGATGGCGGTCCGTCTGTCGGAAGCGGCGCAAGGAGAATATGAAAATCTAGAATACCGCGACGGCCGCCTGTATTGGTCTCAGGGCAGCGCGGTTGCGGCGGTCGGGCGGTCCGGCGTCAAGTTCGACAAGCATGAGGGCGATGGCGGAACCCCGGCGGGGACGTACCCGCTGGTCTCCGTCTACTTCCGCCGAGACCGGATTGCAGCTCCTGCATCAGGGCTCCCGGTCACTCCGCTGACACCGAACGACGGGTGGGTCGATGAGCCCAATGACGCCAATTACAATCGGCTCGTGTCGCTGCCCTATCCTGCTAGTGCCGAGCAGATGTGGCGAGATGACGATCTGTACGATTTGTTGGTCGTCATTGGATACAACACGGCGCCTGTCATTCCGGGGGCGGGGAGCGCCATATTCCTCCACGTTACCGCCCCGGATTTCGCTCCGACCGCCGGGTGTGTCGCCGTCGAGAAGGTCGTCTTGCTCGGCTTAGTGCCGCTGTTGGGTCCGGAGAGCAAGATCGCGATCAACGGCTGAGGTTGGCTTCAGCTCGCAGGCGGCCGTGTCGCCTTCATGGCGGGAAGCTCAGAGAAATCCTCGTACCAGCGCGCCAGCTTCGGATGACGCTGACGCCAGCCATCGTCAGGAAAGCGTAGGTCCAGGTAGCCGAACATGCAGCCGACCGCAATCTGCCCAATCGTGAGCGAGCCGAACAGATCTTCGCGCTCGACCGCAGCGAGCCCCTGATGCGCCTTGCGCATCTGGCCTTCGGTCCAACCGGTCCAGCGCTTGTCTTCGGGCCGTTGGGTCTCGTACGCGCACAGGATTATCGCGTCCAGGATACCGTCGCCCAGTGCCTGCTGGCGCAATACCGCCCACCGCGCCGGCCCAGCCGCCGGGAAGAGCTTGCGGCCCGTTGCCATATTGTCGAGGTATTCACAGATGACGGGCGAATCGAACAGAACCATTCCATCGTCCGTCACGAGGCTCGGGACTTTCATCAGCGGATTCTCGAGCGCCAGTGAGTCATTGCCTTGGACCGGGCTCAGTGACGTTGGCACCAGTTCGATGCGGTCGGCGAGCCGGTGCTCGTGCGCCAGCACCAATACCTTGCGCACGAAGGGCGATCGGGGCGCGTGACGTAACTTCATGGGTCTTCTCCCGTGAGAAGCGGAGAGCTCAGCCGAGGCGGCTGCGCTTGCAACGGCATGTTAGGATAGCACGATGTCCTCTGACGTCGTCGATTTGCGGGATTTCTATCGCACTGTGCTGGGGCAGGTGGCGCGGCGGATGATCCGCGCCGCAATTCGTCGGATATGGCCAGATCTCCAAGGAATGCGGCTTCTCGGTATCGGCTATCCGACGCCGTTTCTGACGGTATTGGCGCCGGAGACGGAGCGCGCGATTGCGCTGATGCCGGCGTCCCTCGGCGTGCTCGGGTGGGCTCCGGAGGGCCGGAACCTAGTGGCCCTGGCCGACGAGGGGGAGCTGCCCTTTGCGGATTACTCGATCGACCGCGTGTTATTGGTACATGCGCTCGAAACCACCGAGCCGGCCGCGCCGATGCTAAAGGAGGTCTGGCGCGTTCTCGCTGGCGGCGGCAGATTGCTGGTCATCGCCCCGAACCGCCGGGGCATCTGGGCCAGGCTCGACTACACGCCCTTTGGTTCCGGGCGCCCCTACACGATGTCACAATTGTCGCAACTGCTGCGCGACGAGCAATTTACCCCGCTCGGGTCCGACACCGCTTTATTCATTCCACCGGCTCGAAAGCGAATGATTTTGCGCTCGGCTGCGGCCTGGGAGCGGATCGGCAACCGATGGTTTCCAACCTTTGCGGGGATCGTACTTGTCGAGGCCACAAAGCAGATCTATGCCAAATCGACACCGGCGCGCGCCCCACGCCGCCGCCTCGTTTATGCGCCGGCGCCACACGGTCTGTAGCGCTGCGTCAGTCAGGTGGTCGGCGTCTCTTTGTGAAAAAAATAGGGGCCCGGCCAATCTCCGATCGCCACAGTGTGGGTGACGAGGCTCGAGCCCTCACGCCAATAGTGGAGCTGGTAGCCCGGCGGCTCAAAGGCAAAGCTCAGCGGCGCCCCGGGGCGGAGATCGAGCACGATCTGATGGGCGGTGCTCGGGGCCGTGCCGGCTATGGTTCCGGCAAATCGGCTATCGATCGGACGATGGAGATGGCCGCAGAGAATTCGTTCGATATTTGGATGTCGACGGACGATTTCGGCAAAGGAAGCACTGCCGCCGAGACCCTTTTGGTCCATCCGGCCGACCCCGGTCACAAAGGGCGGATGGTGCATCAGCACCAGCGTCGGCCGATCAGCGGCTGCCGCGAGCACACCTTCGACCCATAGCAACCGCTCCGCGCACAACGCACCTCCGACTTCCCCGGGGACCAAGGTGTCCAATGCAACAATGCGCATCGGGTGATCTTCGACCGCATAGCTCAGGAACCCCTCCCGAGGAAGGTAGCCATCGGCGATAAATGCCTTGCGTAACGGCTCGCGGGCGTCATGGTTTCCGGGGATCACCAAGACTGGCATCTGCAGCGGTGCCAGCAGAGCGCACAAATGGTCATACTCTTCGGGCTCGCCGCGTTCGACCAGATCGCCGGTGATGACCGTAACGTCCGGCAGCGGGCTCAACCGATTCAACGCGGTGACGGCTTGCCCGAGACTCTTGGCGGTGTCGACGATGCCATAGACGAGCGCCCCCGGCATCGTGACGTGGGTGTCGGTGATCTGGGCGATGAGCATCAGAGCCTCAGCGTTGCGCCACTCGCTTCGGCGCGGGTCCCGCATAGGACGAAAACGCCCTGCTCGGCGAGCAAATTGGCCAAGCTGCCGCGCGGATCGAGTGAATAAGGTTGGCCATGTTGATCGAGCGTGACACTGCGCTCGATCCGGACGCCAATCTCATCGCACAACGCGACAAAATCGCGGATCGTGCAGAGGTGGATATTCGGGGTCTCATACCAGGGGTAGGCGAGGCAATCCGAAAGCGGCATCCGACCCTTTGTCAGAAGGCCGAGCCGAATCCGCCAGAATCCAAAGTTAGGAAAGGACACGATGGCCCGTCTGCCGATGCGGACGAGCGCCTCGACAACCTTTCGCGGCTGACGGGTTGCCTGCAAGGTTTGGCTCAACACCACCACATCAAAGGCGCCGGCTGGATAGGCTTCGAGATCGCGGTCGGCGTCGCCCTGAATAACCGACAGGCCGTGGCCGACGCAGGCGTTGACACCTGATTGGCTCAGCTCGATGCCGCGGCCGTCGACGCTCTTTTGCCGTGCCAGGTAAGCGAGCAGAGCGCCATCGCCGCAACCGATATCGAGCACGCGCGATCCCGGCGTGATCATATCGGCGATTAATCTCAGATCCTGGCGAAGTTCGCCCGCTGTGGCGGACGCTGTTGTTGCTGGCGTGCGCGCCCCGAAGGTGAGCGCGGCGCTTTCACTTGAGGCAGCCATCTCTATGGTCGGTTGAGGCCGCGGTGCTCGGCGCAACCGTTCAAGAAACCGCGCAAGGTCTCGAAAAGCTCGGGCTCATGCAGCAGAAATGCGTCATGCCCATTATCGGTCGTGATCTCGACAAAGCTGACATTGGCTGCCGCGGCGTTGAGCGCGTGCACGATCTCCCGGCTTTCCGAGGTCGGAAATAGCCAATCGCTGGTGAAGGAAATGATGCAAAAACGCGAGCGCGTCCCTCGGAATGCGCTCGGCAGCGATCCGTCGTGCTCTGCGGCAAGATCGAAATAATCCATAGCGCGAGTGATATAGAGATAGGAGTTTGCGTCGAAGCGATCGACAAAGGTGCTGCCCTGATGGCGCAGGTAGCTTTCGACCTGAAAATCGGCGTCGAACCCATAAGTAACAGCGCGGCGATCCTGTAGGTTGCGCCCGAATTTGCGGTGTAGCGCGGTTTCCGACAGATACGTGATGTGGGCCGCCATGCGGGCGACTGCGAGGCCGCGGACGGGCCTGCGGTCGAGGCTTAAATACTGCCCGCCGCACCAGTCGGGGTCAGCCATGATGGCTTGCCGCCCGACCTCGTGAAACGCGATGTTCTGCGCTGAGTGGCGCGCCGCTCCAGCAAGGGGCACTGCGGCAAACACATTGTCGGGGTAGCTTGCGGCCCATTGCAGAACCTGCATGGCCCCCATCGATCCGCCAATCACGCAGAACAGACTTTCAATTCCGAGATGGTCGAGCAGCCGCTTTTGTGCTCGCACCATGTCACGGATCGTGATCACCGGAAACGACAGCGACCAGGGCTCGCCGCTCGCCGGATTGATCTCCTGCGGGCCTGTTGTCCCCATGCAGCCGCCCAGAACATTCGCGCAAATCAGAAAATAGTGCTCGGTATCGAGCACTCCGCCCGGGCCAATCAGTGTCTCCCACCAACCCGGCTTTCCGGTTATCGGGTGCGGGTCTGCGGCGTATTGGTCGCCGGTCAGCGCGTGGCAAACAAGGATGGCGTTCGACCGGTCAAGGTTGAGGGTGCCATAAGTCTGATAGGCGATCGTGAACGGGCCAAAATCGATCCCGCAATCCAGCTGCAACGGCTCACGCACGAGTAAGCGGTAACCGGGCCAGTCCTGGACCGAACGCGAGTCGAAGCGAGAGGAGGTCAAGGTCGACACGAGACGGCCCTAAACTAGAGCAATTGCACGGCGGCTGGCCGCAATAGTAGGCGCCGCCGGTTCCGGATTGGGGCGCTAGCTAGGGACCTGGGGTCAGGCATGTCAACGTTTTCTTTGATTTTGCGGGATCGGGACCCTACTAGTAGGCTCTCCGTTGCAGCGAACGAAGTCATGTCCTCAACTCCGTCCGATCTCAAGGGCTTGCGCCGCCGTCTCGACGAGATTGATGACCGGTTGCAAGACCTTCTGATCGACCGAGCAGAGATCGTATCGATGGTCGCGGCCGCCAAGAAAGACGGCGACCAGCCGAGATTTCAACCGGCGCGTGAGGCCGAAATCATCCGCCGGCTCGTTGGACGTCATCATGGCGCCTTCCCCGTCGCAAACCTCGTTCGGATGTGGCGGGAGATGTTGGCGGCAACGGTCAGGATGCAATCCCCCTTCTCGGTCGCCGTGTTTGTCCCGGGCGACGGGCAAGGATTTTGGGATCTGGCGCGGGACCATTATGGCAGCAACACCCCGATGACGGCCTATGATGCTATCGGGCCGGTGATCCGTGCGGTCGCCGGCGGAGAAAACTCGGTCGGCGTTTTACCGCTGCCGCAGCAGGACGAGCCCGAGCCGTGGTGGCCGCATCTACTGTCGGTCGGTGAGAACGCGCCCCAGGTGGTTGCGCGTCTGCCGTTCGGCGCAAGCGGGAATGCCCGCAATGGTCGCTCCAAGGGGCTGGTGATCGGCCACGGCATACAGCAGGAGAGCGGCCTCGATCGCACCCTATTGGTGGCAGAATGCGCCGCAGAAGTCACTCGGGCTCAAATCTTGAAGCTTTTCTCGGCTGCAGCGCTGACCTGCACCTTTTTTGCGTCCTGCCAGCGTGGGATGACCGTCAATCTGATTGAGATCGACGGCTTTGTGCCGATCTCGGACGCTCGCCTCGGCACACTTCAGATGGAGCTTGGTGAGGCACTCCACCGTCTGTCGCCGTTGGGCGGCTATGCAGTGCCGCTCCCGTTGGCGGCCCTGGCCGCAAAAGGCTGACATGATACCCCAACCGGACCTGGTGCCCCGCCCGGGCATCCTCGACATCACTCCATATGTCGGCGGCGAAGCCAAGGCGTCCGGGATCGAACGCCCGATCCGTCTCGCCTCGAACGAGAGCGCGCTCGGGCCGAGCAGCAAAGCGATGGCCGCCTACCGCGCCTTCGCCGATGAGCTCCATCGTTATCCCGACGGCAACGCCCAGGACCTGCGCGAAACGCTCGCGCGGTGCCACGGGCTCGATCCCGACCGCATTGTCTGCGGTGCTGGCTCCGACGAGCTTATCGCCCTGCTGTTGCGCTGCTATGCCGGCCCGGGTGACGAAGTGCTCTACAGCCGTCACGGTTTTTTGATGTACCCGATCAACGCTCTGGCGGTTGGCGCCACGCCGATCGCCGCTCCCGAGCGGGAACTGACCACGGATGTCGATGCGTTGCTGGCCCGGGTGACCGACCGCACGCGGATCGTCTTCATTGCCAACCCGAACAACCCGACCGGCACTTATCTTGGAGCACAGGAAGTGGCCCGGCTCCATGCCGGGCTGCCGCCCTCGGTGTTGCTCGCGATCGATGCCGCCTATGCCGAGTTCGTCAACCGCAACGATTACGAGCCCGGCATCGCGCTGGTGGACCGAGCCGAAAATGTCGTGATGCTGAGGACATTTTCAAAGATCTACGCCCTCGCCGGGCTGCGGCTGGGGTGGGCTTATTGCGCGCCGGCGATCGCCGATGTGCTCAACCGAGTGCGGAGCCCATTCAACGTCGGCGCAGCGGCGCAGGTCGCCGGTGCCGCCGCCGTCGAGGACGTCGAGGCACTCAACGGCGCCCGCGCTCACAACGAGCGTTGGCTGCCGTGGTTTTCGGAGCGGCTCACGGCACTCGGTCTGTCACTCACGCCGAGCGTTGCCAACTTTGTCCTCGCTCGCTTTTCCGACGAACCGCAGAAGAACGCCGACGCGGCGTTCACTTTTCTGCACTCACGCGGCATTCTTACACGCCAGATGAGAGCCTACGGGCTGCCGCAACATCTGAGGATCACGATCGGGACTGGGCCGGAGATGGAAACCGTAGCGGCTGTGCTCGCCGAGTTCATGGCCGCACGATGAGCGGTCAGCTGTTCGACAGAGTGGCACTGATCGGGGTTGGGTTGATCGGGTCCTCGCTCGCGCGGGTCCTGCGGCGCGACAGCCCGGGCACGACGATCGTCGCTTGCGCCCGCCGAGAGAAGACCCTGGCAACGGTGCGTCGGCTCGCACTGGCGGATGAGACGACGCACAATCCAGCCGCAGCGGCCGAGGGCGCGGACCTCGTCGTGATCGCAACCCCGCTTTCCGCCTATGCTGAGATCGGCCAGCGGATCAGCTCAGCGCTTAAGGGCGGCGCGATCCTGACCGACGTCGGCTCGGTCAAACAGGCAGTGATTCGTGACTTGCTGCCACATGTGCGTGAAAGCGTTCATTTCGTTCCCGGCCACCCCGTCGCCGGAACGGAACATTCTGGACCTGAATCGGGCTTTGCCGAGCTATTTCGCGACCGCTGGTGCATCCTGACCCCGCTGCCAGAGACCGCGCCCGACGCGGTAACGACAGTCGGCCAGATGTGGCAAAGTTGCGGCATGCGCGTCGTGACGATGAGCGCCGACCACCACGACAAGGTGCTGGCGATGACCTCGCATCTGCCGCATCTGATCGCCTATACGATCGTCGGCACCGCGACCAGCCTTGAGGAGAGCCTCAAATCCGAGGTCATCGAATTCTCGGCCAGCGGGTTTCGCGACTTCACCCGCATCGCCGCCTCAGATCCGGTCATGTGGCGCGACATCTTTCTCAACAATCGCGAAGCGGTGCTCGAAATCGTACAGCGCTTTACCGAAGACCTGACTGCCCTGCAGCGCGCAATCCGCTGGGGCGAGGGCGACAAACTGCAGGAGCTCTTCACTCGCACGCGAACTATTCGCCGCTCGATCATCGAAGCAAAACAAGCGTGAAACGGTTCTGGGTTGCTATTCCCAGGTGATGCGCGGCGCCTTGCCGAGCTTTGCCGGACCCAGGAACATTTGGCCGTTTTGGATGGTGAACGCGGTCTTGATTTCGGGCTTGCCGTCCGGGCCAGCCTTGGCCAGCATCGTAAGCGCGATCCGCGCCAAGCCGGCATCGGTAGCCCGCATGTGACCATTCTGCACCAGTGCCGTCAGGATCTTGTCGTAACCTTGGATCGCGCCGGAGAAGCCGCCGATCAGCTGAAGGTCTTGGTCGAGAGCGACAGTACCCGTCGCCACCGCTCCAAGCCCGCCCCAGCTCAGGTGCAGATTGTCAAGCTCAATCGTACCGCCGGCATCCCGCCAGGCGGCAGCCGCTTGAGCTAACTTCCCGCTCGGGAAGCCGCCCTTTACGGTGACGTCAAAGTCTAGCTGTTCGATCGTATCGCCCAACGGCTCGATGGCGACGGGTAGATGCACCTGCCGGAAATTCAGCGCGAGGCCGAGCGCCGGATCGGTGTGCTGCAGCGGAGGTTTCGGCGGAACGATGACCCAGCCATCCACCGTGCTGATCCGCACCCGATCGGCGGCATCAACGGCGGCGTCCTGCACGGTGAGCCACAGCTTCCAGCCACCCTCCGGCTCGACCGAGACCACCCCGTCGGCCGTCCGTGTCGTCAGCTTTACGGGCGCTCTTTCGCCGGCACCGGCGAGTTCGACCGACAAGCCCGCTTGCGCCCGCAGCTGCCAATCAGCGAAGTCCCAGGGCCGCGACGTGCCCGAAACAGAGGGGATGTACAACTCGGGCGATGGGTTGACGGCATTGTCGCGCAGCGCCGCGCGATCGAGCTCGACCCGGAAAGCGATTGGGAAACCCCTGACGGTGATCCCTTGCCAAGACACATCAATCTTCTCGGCTCGCTCTGATTTTGCCCAGGCATCGACGCTATCTTTGATTTGGCCGGCGACGACAAACCAATAGACCGTATAGGCGCCAGCGATGACCAGCAGCGCAGCGAGGATAACGAAGCCGAGGCGCGTCGGGCGGCGCATGCTCGGTATATAGCGGGCCAATTCGGCAGCTGCCAGCGCCAGGCCGATCACGACGTCACCTCGATGATGTCGCCAATCCACGATCCTCGAGAGGTGAGGGATTTGCGCGACGAGTTGCTCGACCCGATGCCGCAGCAGATACTGGCCTTGCGTAACGGCATGAAGCCGGTCTGGATCTTTGCGTATGGTTCGCTGATCTGGGATCCAGAGTTCTCCTCCATCGAGGCTGAAGTTGCCTGGCTCAGCGGCTATCACCGCAGCTTTTGCCTCTACTCGTATGATTACCGAGGTAGCCCGGCGCGGCCGGGTCTGGTTCTCGGGCTCGATCGCGGCGGGTCGTGCCAGGGGGTGGTGTTTTGCTTGCCGCCCGACTCGCTCGCGGCGTCAATCGATCGCTTGTGGGTACGAGAAATGAGCGGCCGCCGCGTCTATCAGATGCGACTCCTCACGGTGAGGACGGCGCAAGCCGCCCGCAAGGCCCTTACCTTTACGGTGCGGCGCGATTGCTCGGATTATGCCGGCCGGCTCGAGTTGGACGAGGCCGCTCGCATGATCCTTGGAGCGGAAGGCCGCCGCGGGACATGCCGCGATTATTTCGAGAACACGCTGCGCCATCTCGAACAACGGAGCATCATAGACCGTCCGTTGAGGCGGCTGGCCCAGCGGATCGAGGTGTTGGCCGCTTTGCAGGGAAGGCATGGAGAATTTTGAGGCGCTCGTTTTGGCGCGAAAAGCGTGTCGGATTTGCGTCGAGCTGAGCCCTGGCAAGATCAGGAGCTGCGCCGAATTCGAGTTTGATCCCGATGTTGTCAGTCACTGGGAACAGTGGCTCGGCCACCGTAGCCCGAAGCTTCTCGTTGTCGGTCAAGATTTCGGCAATGTCGGCTATTTCGTCCGCAATCGAGGACGCGACGCGCCGAATAATAAGACCAACGAAAACCTCTATAAGCTGCTCAGTGAGGCAGGAATTAAGACAACGCACCCATCACAACCGGACGTCGACGCTCCTGTGTTTCTGACAAATTCGATTCTCTGCATCAAAGAAGGCGCGATGAATGGACCTATTCTCTCAAGATGGGTGGATAGTTGCACCGAGCAGCATCTGTTCCCCCTGATCCGCTGTCTGAAACCGCCGGTTGTCGTCGGGATGGGCAATGCCGGATGGAGAGCCGTACGGCACGTATTCGCGCTGCACGATGCGCCTCAGCCCATCTTGCGGGCTGCCGGAGGTTGTTGGTCTTCGGAGAACCAGACCCGCGTCTTCGCAGTAGGGCATTGCGGCCCGCTTGGAATAATCAACCGGCCCTGGCCGCAGCAGATCGCGGATTGGCGGCGGATCGGAACCGCGATTTCTGCGGCACCGTTATCGCGCGGCGAGCCTGGGATCGATGTGTTTGTCACTTCGCCATCGGGGAGCTAGCATCACCCTGATCAGGGGAAACGACTTTCGATGAGGACCGATAGCGATGCGCACCACCTTTGACGTCAATGACATGACGATCCATCGTATCGTCGAGCAGGAGCAGGGTTTCACCCCGGTCCTCGAGTTTCTGCCGGGACTGAGCCGGGAACTCTTGGACGAAAACCGGCCGTGGATGGAGCCGGCGGCCCTCGACCCGGAAACCGACAAGCTGGTCCTTTGCTTCCAGTCCTATGTCGTCGAGACGCCGCATCATACGGTGCTGGTCGATAGCTGCATTGGCAACGACAAGCTTCGGCCTACTCGCGAGGCGTGGAACAAGAAAACCGACGACCATTATATGCGGGCACTCGCGGCGGCCGGCATCTCGGTCGACGACATCGATTACGTGATGTGCACGCACCTCCACGCCGACCATGTCGGGTGGAATACACGGCTGGAGAACGGGCGTTGGGTCCCAACCTTCCCCAAGGCCCGCTACCTGTTTTCTCGGAAGGAATACGACTACTGGGCTGAAGAACACGCCAAGAACCGCATCGACGCGATCGCCGACAGCGTGCTGCCTATTGTCGAGGCCAAGAAGGCCGATCTGGTGAACAGCGAGCACGCGCTCGACGACCACATTCGATTGATGCCGACGCCAGGACATACGCCCGACCATTTCGCTGTCTGTATCGGGCGCGGAGGCGATGCTGCAGTACTGACCGGGGACCTGATCCACTCGCCGCTGCAGGCGAAGTACCCGGAATTGGTTATGCGCGTCGATTATGATCCGGCACAGGCCACTGCCACGCGGCGCAGTTTCCTCGAGCGGTACTGCGACACCAGCACGTTATGCTGCACGATGCACTTCCCCTCGCCCTCTGTCGGGCATATCAAGCGCTGGGGTGACGGGTTCCGCTGCGAGCTGGTCGCCGACTAGCAGCAGGGCAGGATCAACGGAGGAACTCAGCGGATCAAGGGCCAGCTGCGGCGCTGATAGGCACCGTCCCAGAACAGCCATTCGTACTGGCAGGCGCGGGTAAAGGCCGCCAGCATCTTGGTGTGGACCGCAGCAGTCGTAGCTTCGGCCGCCCGATCGGTGATCGAAATAACCGTTCGCACCGCCTCCCCAAAGCGCTCGTCGGCATAGGTGTCGACCCAAGCCTTATACGGGTTTTGCGGCGCAGCGCTTCGGGCGATCGCACAGCCAACATCCCAATAGAGCCAGAAGCATGGCAGTAGCGCCGCTATCAACACTTCCCAAGGGTCATGGTAGGCGACAGCGATTAGATAGCTGGTGTAGGCGAGGCAGTCCGGCGACGGTTCGGCACTGGCAATGATCGCCGGATCGACGCCGAAATCCTGCAAGTACCGGGTATGCAAGGCCTGCTCAACGGCAATGGCCCCCAACGCCGATTGCGCAAAAGACTGCATCGTCGAGGTGTCGGGGGCCTTGGCGGCGGCGAGAGCAAGAGCACGGGAGAACTGGCCGAGATAGATCGCGTCCTGGATGATGTAGGTCTGAAAGCGGGCGCGGCTGAGCGATCCGACTGCAAGTTCGGTGTTGAACGGAAGTTTATGGATCGCCTCTCGCAAAGATGTGGTGCGCCGCCAGGCTTCATCGGAAAAGCGGATCATTTCGTCTGCACCTCAGTGGCTAGCCTCCGAGGCTCTTGGCCATTTCCCATAAGCGGATCTCGCGTAGCAACGCTTCGACGGCAGCGCATGCAAAACCGAGCGAGGTCTCATCAACGAGCCGGCCTTCACGGATCTTGTCCGCGGACGAGGTAATTGTCACTTCCCGTGCCAGCACCACCCGCGCCAGCATCGAATCGAGAGCGACGCGCATGTGCTCTAGGCACCGCGCGCCGCCGAGCGTTCCGCGCGATGTCGCCATGATCGCGACGGGCTTGTATGCCATCACCGAGGTGAAGGCCGGACGCGACGCCCAATCGAGCGCGTTTTTCAGTACGCCGGGAATGCTGTGGTTGAACTCCGGCGCGCAAAGGATGAGTCCGTCGCTTTCGGAAATCGCCGAGAGTAGTGCTTTGACCGGTTCGGGGCGTTTCTCGCCCTCGAAATCCTGGTCGTAGAGCGGGATTGGCCGAAGGTCGTATATCCTGAGATCAGCGCGGTTGGCGAATTTCTCGCGCAATGTCTCGAGCACCGCGTTCGAATATGAGCCGCTGCGCAAGCTGCCAGACATTCCAATCAGGCGTGCGGCCGTCGTCTCTGAAGTCAAGGGTTCGCTCTCTTGTGAGGGGTCGGCCGCTCGTCATAGCGAAAGCCGCTCGCCAATGCCAACCTTCTCGCGCACGATGCCCAACCTTCTCGCGCACGATGCAAAGCCGCTGGCACCATTTAGGTTGCATGAAGATGCTCGAATTGAGGCCCAATTGCGAATGCTGCGACCGGGATTTGCCGCCCGACTCGCTCGACGCCCGGATCTGCTCTTACGAATGCACGTTTTGCCGCGACTGCACGGAGGGCGTGCTCGGCGGCCACTGTCCCAATTGCGGCGGCGAGCTGGTGCGCCGGCCCGTTCGGCCATCCGACCGACTGCTGCGCCACCCCGCCGCGACGCGACGCGTATTCAAACCGGAGGGATGCGCCCAGACATGACCCTCCGTGCGTCCCGCCGCGGGCTGGTGCCGCCCTTTATTGCGATGGATGTACTGCGCGCCGCCAACGAGCGCGAGGCGACTGGCGCTGATGTGATCCATCTCGAAGTTGGCCAGCCGGGAACCTCGGCACCCGAGGCGGTGCTAGAGGCAGCCAAGTGGGCGCTGAAGTCCGAGCGGATCGGCTATACCGATGCGCTAGGTATTGGCCCGTTGCGGCAGGCAATCGCCGCGCATTACCAGGCGCAATATGGCATCTCGGTCGATCTCGCCGAGGTTGTCATCACGACCGGTTCGTCGGCCGCCTTTCAGCTGGCTTTTCTCGCCGCCTTCGAACCCGGCGACCGGGTCGGGCTCGCCGTTCCAGGCTATCCCGCCTATCGCAATATCTTGACGGCTCTCGGAATCGAGCCGGTCCTGATCACCGTCGGCGAGAACGCGCATTACCAGCCCACGCCCGAACTGATAACCGGTGCCGGCCCGCTTGACGGGCTGATCATTGCAAGCCCGGCCAACCCGACTGGGACGATGATCGGTGCCGCAGACCTCGCGCACCTTGCCGGCTATTGCCGCGACCGCGGTATCAGGCTGATCTCCGATGAAATCTACCACGGGATCACCTATGAGACGGCCGCCACGACAGCACGCGCACATGGGCGCGAAGTGCTGATCATCAACTCGTTCTCGAAGTACTACAGCATGACCGGCTGGCGGCTCGGTTGGATGCTCGTGCCGCCGGATCTGGCGCGTTCGGTCGAGTGCCTCGCGCAGAACTTCTACATTTCTCCGCCAGCGCTGTCGCAATTCGCCGCGCTCCCAGTATTCGGCTGCCGCGCCGAGCTCAACGGACATGTCGCGCGCTATCGCGCCAATCGCGATTTGCTGATCCGCGCTCTCGGTGACGCCGGCTTGAGCCGCTTCGCCCCCGCGGAAGGAGCGTTCTACCTTTACGTAGACATATCGCCTCTGACGCGCGACAGCGAGGGTTTCTGCCGCCGCCTCCTGGCCGAGACCGGGGTCGCGGTTACCCCCGGCCTCGATTTCGACCCGATCGATGGCGGCGGATGGATCCGTTTTTCGTTTGCTGGTTCGACCGAGGATGTGGCCGAAGCGACGCGCCGTCTCAGAGGGTGGCTGCCACGGGCCGGCTGAGGAATGAGTAGACGAGATTAGCGGCGAGTGAGTGTCCGTCCGACCTGTCTCGCTGTCAGCGTATCATCGGAGATAGGGGCTGACACCTCGGTCGCAGGCCAGCCCTCGGCGGATGAGGCCACCGAGGAAGCGTCTGCCACTCGGCAGCAGCCGAGCTGGAAATTGACGATCGCCTGTCAACCAAAGTCAACCAAGCCGCCACAGCTGTGGCATTGGGCACGCTCCCGCCTGCGGACGACGGCAAGCCCCGTGTACTTTCTCTCAAAGCTCCGCCACAAATCCGTGTAGATACCGATCACACAGACGCGATCGACCGGACCGAGCAAGGCGTGCTATCGTCAATCGGCCCTGCGGACCACGCTGCCGCGGGTCAGGGAGGAGAACGTGGGATCCTATCTGGTGCGGCGCTTCGGCCTGATGCTCCTGACACTGTTCGGGATATCGGTGATCATTTTCCTGATGCTGCGCCTCGCGCCGGGCAACATCGCCGACATCCTGTTCGATGCGGCGGGCTTTGTCGACCCGGCCGAAAAGGCCAAGATCATGGAGGATCTGGGCCTCGATAAGCCGCTGCCCGTGCAGTATGCGCAGTGGATCGGCGGGCTGCTGCAGGGCGATCTCGGTTATTCCTACGTGTCGGACCGGCCGGCCATCCGCGAGATCCTGCCGCGCATCCCGATCACCGCCAAGGTCGCGGGCCTCGCCTTGTCGTTTGCGGTGCTGCTCGGGGTTCCGCTCGGGGTCATAAGCGCCGTCAAACAGAATACCCGCCTCGATTACTTCCTACGCGTCATCAGCCTCTCCGGTCTGTCTATGCCGGCATTCTGGCTCGGGTTGCTGGTCCTGATGTTTTTCGTCAGCTATTTCGGGACGATCCCGATCTACACCGATGCGCCGCAATCTTTTTGGGCCGGTCTAGCGATGTACAGCATACCGGCGGCCGTCGTCGGGTTTCGCAGCTCAGCGCTTATGACGCGCCTGACCCGCTCGTCGATGCTGGAGGTGCTGCGCCAGGACTACATCCGAACTGCGCGCTCCAAAGGCGCTTCCGAGAACGTCGTCAATTATCATCACGCCCTGAAGAACGCCGTCCTGCCTGTCGTCACGGTGATCGGCATCGAGGCAGCCTTCCTGATGGGCGGCTTGATAGTGACCGAGACCGTCTTCAACATCCCGGGGGTGGCGCGCTTCCTGGTCGAGGCCATTCGCTGGCGCGACTATCCGATCGTGCAGAACCTGGTAATGTACATCGCCATCATCGTCGTCGTCGTCAACTTTACCGTGGACATGCTGTACGCGGCATTGGACCCGCGGATCAAATACTCGGACTAGACCGAACAGTTTCTCTCAATCGGAGGAAGATGCCGTGAGCAGCATCGAATATCGTTCGGAACTGGCCAAGGCCGGAGCCAACGTCGATGGACGATGGAGCGCCGTCCGCTTTTTTGCCCGCCGTTACCCGTTGGGGGCGGCCGGAGCGGTGATCATGGCGGTGTTCGTGTTCGCCGCCTTCTTTGCTCCGTTGATCACGGTTTATGACCCGCTGTCGACAAATGCGGCGCTTTCGTTGGCGCGGCCGAGCACGGCGCACTGGTTGGGCTGCGATTTCATGGGACGGGACGTCTATAGCCGGATCGTCTACGGCGCCCGCATCTCGTTGGCGGTGGGCTGCGGTTCGATGAGCGTGGGGGTCAGCATCGGTGTGATCATCGGCCTGCTCTCCGGCTATCTCGGGGGCTGGATCGACCTCGCCGCCCAACGCCTGATCGACATCCTGCAGTCTTTGCCGCTGCTGGTCATGGCCCTATTGATGGCAGCCTCGCTCGGGCCGTCGATGCGCAACACGATCATCGCGATTTCGATCCCGCTGATCCCCTACTCGGCGCGGGTCGTCCGCGCCAGCACGCTGTCGCTGCGGGAGCAGCCCTTTGTCGAGTCGGCGAAGGCGATCGGCATGAGCGAGGTCCGCATCGCCTTGCGGCACGTCCTCCCCAACACCCTGGCGCCGCTGATCGTCCTCGCCACCGCCCAGTTCGGCTCGACGATCCTGACCGAGGCGACGCTATCATTCTTGGGCCTCGGCATACCAGAGCCGCATCCCTCATGGGGGAGGATGCTGTCGGAATCGGCCGCCGAATACGTGCGGACGGCGCCCTGGCTGGTGATCTTTCCCGGCCTTGCCATCAGCTTTGTCGTGTTCGGCACCAACCTTCTCGGAGATGCCTTGCGCGACATCATGGACCCGCGGCAGCGCAGCTGATCGTTCGCGCCGAAACAAGATCCACCCTTATCGAACCGATTAGAAGGGCAGGTTGGCTCGGATGCAGAATGAGCAGATGACGACCGACCGCAAGCTGGCGCCCTCCTACGCGGTGACGAAAGCAGGCGAACATGCTGGGACGGCTATCGATATCAAAGGGCTGCGGACGTATCTCTTCACCCGCTCGGGCGTCGTCAAAGCGGTCGACGATGTCTCGTTTTCGCTGCGGCGGGGCGAGACACTGGCGGTAGTCGGTGAATCCGGTTGCGGCAAATCGATGACCGCTCTGTCGATCATGCGCTTGGTCCCCAATCCCCCCGGCAAGATTGTCGGCGGTTCGATCACCCTCGAGGGCAAAGACCTGCTGCAGCTCCAAGAATCCGAGATGCGGGATATCCGCGGGAACGAGATCTCAATGATCTTTCAGGAGCCGATGACGTCGCTCAACCCGGTGCTGACAATCGGCCACCAGATTGCCGAGGCCGTACGGCTGCATCAGGATCTGTCAAAGAGTGCCGCCGCCGAGAAGGCAGTTGAGATGCTGCGGCTCGTCAAGATCCCCGAACCGGCCCAGCGGGCGCGCGAGTATCCGCATCAGTTGTCCGGCGGCATGCGACAGCGGGCGATGATCGCAATGGCGCTTGCCTGCAACCCGCGGGTGCTGATCGCCGACGAGCCGACGACCGCCTTGGATGTGACAATCCAGGCCCAGATCCTGGATTTGATCCTGGAATTGCAGACTAAGCTCGGCACCGCGATCATCCTGATCACCCACAATCTCGGTGTAGTCGCCGAGACCGCACAACGCGTCATCGTCATGTACGCCGGAAAGAAGGTCGAAGAAGCCGAGGTCGAGACGCTGTTCGGGCAACCGCTACACCCTTACACCCACGGCCTTTTGGCATCCATTCCGCGCCTTGAGATCATGGGTGGGAGGACGTCCAATTCAGCCCAACGGCTCAAGGAAATTCCAGGTATGGTGCCGGCCCTGAACAATCTCCCGCCCGGCTGCACATTCGCGCCGCGATGCTCGTTCGCGGATGACCGATGTCGCGCGCAATTTCCGGCGTACGAGCAAAAACGACCAGGGCATTGGGCGGCCTGCTGGCACTCCGAGAGGCTCTATGGCGGGCGGGATGTCTGACGTCTCCGTGCGGGAAGTCGTTACGACGCCGAGACCGGGTGTCGGCCGTACCCCGGTCATTGCCGTCGAGGGGCTGAAAAAGCATTTCCCGGTCAAGAAGGGCCTGTTGCGGCGGACTGCAGGGTACGTCTATGCGGTCGACGGGGTCAGCTTTTCGGTCAATGAAGGTGAGACCCTGGGCCTGGTCGGTGAGAGCGGTTGCGGCAAATCGACCGTCGCGCGAACCGTCCTGCGGCTGGTCGAACCGACCGGCGGCTCGATCAAGCTCAACGGTCAGGACATCACCCGATTGGGCAAGGCCGCGATGCGGCCGCATCGGCGGCAGATGCAGATCATTTTCCAGGATCCGTTCTCGTCGCTGAACCCTCGCATGTCGGCCGGCGATATCGTCGGCGAGCCGTTGCAGGTCCACGGCATCTCCCATGGCAGGGAAAAGGAAGAGCAGGTCGCCGCTCTGTTCGACCAGGTCGGCTTGCGCCGCTTGCAAATGCGCAGCTTCCCGCACGAGTTTTCCGGCGGTCAGCGCCAGCGCATCTGCATCGCCCGGGCGCTCGCCTTGAACCCGAAACTGATCATCGGAGACGAGCCGGTCTCGGCGCTCGACGTCTCGATCCAGGCTCAGGTCATCAACCTGATGATGGATCTGCAGCGCGACAAAAGTCTTTCCTACCTGTTTATCGCCCACGATCTTGCGGTCGTCGAACACATCAGCCACCGCATCGCGGTCATGTATCTCGGCAAGATCGTCGAATACACCGATAAGCAGACCCTGTTCACCAACCCGCTGCACCCCTACACCGAGGCTCTGCTGGCGGCGGTGCCGATCCCCAACCCGCAACTGAAGCGCAAGAAGCACCTGTTGCAGGGTGATGTGCCGAGCCCGATCAACCCGCCGCCGGGCTGCACTTTCCATACCCGCTGCCCCTACGCCGAGGCGCGGTGCCGGGTGGATGTCCCGCAGCTGCGCGAAGTCAGCCCCGGCCACATGGTCGCCTGTCATCTTCGCTAGTCCGGGCTGAGAACTTGTCGGGTAGTCGTCGCCGATTGGAACAACCTGCCGGTTGATCGCAGCTAGCGGTCGGCGTCCAGCTGGCCTCGTCGCCGGGTTGGATCGTCCTTGCAACACGGCGTCGGTGCAATTTTAACCATATTTTCGAACTTAGTTCGCGTGTTTCTCTCCCTACAGGTAGGAATGCCATAATAACGACTCTTTTGTCGCATCTTGTATATAATGGTAACCATGTGTGTCATTATGTCTCTCGCTCTCTAAGCAAATGTTCGATGTTCGGATCCAATTTCTGCAACCGGGGGACGTACGTCATTGTCTAGCGAAAGGTTAAGTCGAAATATTTTTGGCGATATTCCGGTCATCTCGCTCGATGCATTGCCGCGATGGGACGACGCGAGGCCGGAGGCCGCGAAGCCGGATATCGCCTTGGGGGACGCGGCGCGTACGACTGATCCGATCAGCGGACCGGATACGGCGATGCTCCGGTCGCTGCTGGCTTTGGATTTCGGAACTCACCGGGCGCGCCGGCATATCAGGACATCGGTGCGTTGTGCGGGCAACCTTGTCTATCTCTCCACAATTGGCCTGATCGCTACTGCAATCATCGGCGTTTTCTTTGGGGCTGGGTTCCTATTGCTCCTATCGTCTCCCATCGGGACGAGTTCCGGCTCCGTCACACGCCTTCGCGTTCCCGAGGCTCAGTCGCCGGAATACGGTCGGTTGCAGTCTCCCAACAGCAGTGACCGGTCTCCGGACGCTAAGTTAGGACTAACGCTGACGGCACCGCCAGAACTCGCCTCAACTGAAGCAGCCCGCCCCTCCGATCCCTTTGTTCGCCCGGCTCTCGACACCAACAGCAAAGCCTCGCAAGAGATGAATGGTCCGCTCCAGAAACCCGACACGTTGCCGGTGGCTGACAAGGCGCCCCAAGGCATTGCTAATGACGTCTCATCCCACCACGAGAACGAACCGACGACGGAGGTTCACGCCGCGTCCGTGCAGCCCACCGCATTGCCCGACCCGATATCGAGATCCCCCGGTGGACCCATCCTAACGCCAGCTGCTCCGCGCCTCTCCGCGACCGAGGTAAGCGAACTCTTGACACAGGGAGATACCCGCTTCAGCACAGGTGACGTCACCTCGGCCCGTCTCTTTTATGAGCACGCTGCCGCGGCCGGGGACGGGCGCGCGGCGCTGCGCCTCGGCGCGACGTTCGATCCAGCCTTCCTTCGTCGTGCCGGCCTGCGCAATGTGCAAGGCGATGTAGCCAAGGCGCAATCATGGTACAGCTTTGCCGCTGATCTCGGCGCAATCGAGGCAACCCACCAATTAAACAATACCGAGACGACTTACGGACGATAATTGCAAATGAAGCATCGGTTCCTCACTGCCGCGATCATCACCGCCGCAGTCTTTTTCGCTCACACGGCTCACCCGAAGACCGCAGCGCCGCCGTCCCCGGAAAACGCCGTCAACAGAGGCGTCGTCCAACTTGAGACGACGAGTGCCTCCGGAATATCGGTGCGCATCGCGGAGGACCTTGCCAACGTCATCGATGACGGAGCGACCCGGCGGGTCTTGCCGGTCGTCGGGAAGAGCGCACTACAAAACCTCGCTGACCTCAAGCTCCTGCGCGGCATCGATATGGCCATTCTTCAGGTAGACGCACTCGACTACGTACGCCAACAAAACTTTTTTCCCGGCATCGAATATTGGGCCAGCTACATCTCCAAGCTTTACAATGAAGAATTTCACTTGCTTGCGCGCCCAGGCATCAAAACGATCGAGGATCTCGCTAGCCAAAAAGTGAACGTCGATTTGCGTGGCACCGGCACCGCAATTACTGCGGTGCGGCTTTTCGAACTCCTGAAGATTCCGGTTACGACCACCAACGACGATCAGCAGGTGGCGCTGGAGAAGTTGCGCAAGGGAGAGATCGCTGCGATAGCCTTTGTCGCAGGGAAACCGGCACCGATCTTTCGGGAGCTAAGCGGCCGTGACGGCCTCCACTTTCTCGCCATTCCTCTCAACCCGGCGGTTACTGCGACCTACGTACCAACCCGGCTCACCGCTGCGGACTATCCGGATCTGGTGCCGCAGGACCAGACCGTCGACACGGTGGCGGTGGGTGCCGTGTTGCTGGCCGCCAATCTACAGCAAGGAACCGAGCGCTTTCGCAATCTGGTAAATTTTGTCGATGCATTCTTTACGGGCTTCCAGTCGCTGCTCGATCCTGGCCGTCATCCGAAATGGCGCGAGGTCAATATCACCGCCGAACTTCCCGGCTGGCGGCGGTTTCCACCCGCCGAACAGTGGCTGCAACGGAATACGATGATGGCGGCCGCCCCCAACCTCCAGGATCTGAGGGCGATTTTCTCGCGCTTTATCGACGAGCGCCAGCAAGCATCGGGTGGGGCGCCTCTGACCGCGGAACAAAAGAACGAACTATTTGGGCAGTTCGAGCTCTGGCAAAAAGGGCAGCTGCATTAAAAAGTAACCTGCGTCACCATTCCGCCATGCGCATTTTGCGGATGCATCCCAGCGCCGGTCTGGCATCGCGGCGCCGAGCCGCGGATCGTCCTGGCTGCCGACGGATCGCTCTCACCGCCAGCCTGATCGCTGTGCTGGGCGCGTCCACCGAGTCGGCTTTGGCTGATACCGCGCCCAAGCGCGGCGGGACACTCGAATTTGCCGTTACAGTCGAACCAGGGAATTACGATTGCTACGCCAACATATCCTTTGCCTTCCTACACCCGATCGCGCCGCATTATTCGACGCTCCTTAAGTTCGATGCTCCCAATTACCCGCAGATCCTCGGCGATTTAGCGGAGTCTTGGAGCGTATCCCCCGACCGGCTTACTTACACCTTCAAGCTGCGACCCAATGTTCTATTCCATGATGGCTCGCGGCTGACCTCTGCCGATGTCAAGGCAAGCTACGAGCGCATCGTTCACCCCCCGTCTGGGGTGGTCTCGGTCCGCAAGGTCGACTATGCCGCGATCGGAAGTATCGACACGCCCGACCCGCGCACGGTGGTTTTCCACTTGCAATGGCCGGAGGCGGCGATGCTGGCGAACTTCGCCTCGCCGTGGAACTGCATCTACAGCGCGGCCAAGCTCGCCGCCGACCCCCAATTCCCCAAGACTCAAATCCTTGGCACTGGCGCATTCGTCTTCAACGAACACGTAAAGGGACAATATTGGCGGGGCTCGCGCTGGGAGAAATATTTTCAGCCCGGCAAACCCTATCTCGACGGCTACCGCGCCGACTTCATCCCCGCAGCCGCAGTGATGAGCGCCTACAAAACCGGCCGCATCGCAGCCGAGTTCCGCAGTATAACCCCGGTTCAACGCGACGAACTCGCAGAAGCGCTCGGCGACCGCGTGGAGATGAGCGAGAGCCCATGGCTGTCAAACCTGCTGGTCGTTTTCAACACCAAGCGCCCGCCCTTCAATGATGCGAGGGTACGGCGCGCTCTTTCGCTCGCCATCGATCGGTGGGGGGCGGCGGCGAAGCTGCAAGGCACGACCTTCCTCAAATATGTCGGGGGCGTAATGCGGCCGGGTTCGAATATGGCGACCCCGGAATCGGAGCTGATCGCGATACCCGGCTTCGGCCGCGACATCGCTGCGTCGCGCGATGAAGCAAGGCGGCTTCTTGCCGATGCCGGGGTCCACGATCTCAAGCTGACCGTCATGGTCCGCGACATCCCGATGCCTCATTACGCCGGCGCCGACCTGCTGGCCGAAAGCTGGCGTGAAGTCGGGGTCGCGGCCGCACAGGACCGCCGCAACATCTGGGACTGGCAAAAGGTGATCGATGCCGGCGACTTCGATGTGGCTCTCGATTTTTCAGGCGATTTCTACGACGATCCGACGATACAGTTGACCAAGTTCGTCTCGCATGATTTGTCCCCGGTAAATTATTCGGGGTCGACGGACCGCTTTCTCGATGCCCTCTTCGTCGGCCAAGCGGTGACCAGCGACCCGTGGCAGCGAGCGAAGATCGTGCGGGATTTCGAGCGCCACGCCTTGACGGAGGCCTATTCGGTTCCACTCCTGTGGTGGAACCGTATCGTCGCAACCTCGGCTAGCCTCAAGGGCTGGAGCATCACGCCTAGCCATTTCATCGGCCAGGATTTGACCGATGTCTGGCTCGACCGCTGAATAAAAAGCCGTATCGGAGTTTCTTCATGAGTCAGCACCGTGCCAACGAGTACCCCGTTCCTCAGACGATGAAGGCCTGGGTGCTCGGCGACCCGGAGGAACTCATGCTCGTCGAGAAACCGGTCCCGGAGCCCGGCCCGGCCGAGGTGCTCGTGCGGGTCGACGCCATCGCGGTCTGCGCCACCGACATCGAGATCCTCAAGCACGGGCTGCCGGCAATGGTCGACGGCGAGCTCCCGTTCAACCGCGGCTTTACGCCGGGCCACGAATATATGGGCACCATCGTGCGGCTCGGCCCTACCGTGGATGAATTCCAGATTGGCGACCGCATCGCCGTCGAGGTCCATGCCGGATGCGGCCGCTGTCCCCGCTGCCGCGAAGGCATGTACACCTCGTGCCTCAATTACGGTTGGCGCGACAAGGGGCACCGCGCCAACGGCTTCAGCACCGACGGCGGTTTCACCGAATACGCCGTCAACAATGTCAACACGATGGTCCATGTCCCCGATGACATGACCGATGAGGAGGCGACGCTGATCGTCACCTCGGGCACTGCGATGTACGGCCTCGACGTCATGGGTGGGATCATCGCGGGCGAAGGGGTCGTCGTCACCGGTCCGGGACCGATCGGGCTGATGGGAGTCGGCGTCGCCAAGGCGCTCGGCGCGCAACCGGTGATCCTGACCGGCACCCGCCAGCGCCGGCTCGAGATGGGCAGCCGCCTCGGCGCGGACGAGGTCGTCAACGTCAACAGTGAGGACCCTGTCGAGGCCGTCCAGCGGATCACCCGCGGTAAAGGCGTGCAGTACGTACTCGAATGCTCGGGTGCGCCCAACGCTCTCAATGAAGCGGCAAAAATGGTCAATCGCGGCGGGCGGATTTGCCTCGCCGCCTTCCCGGCCGAGCCGGTGCCGGTCGATCTGGCCTATCTCGTGCGCAACAACATCTACGTATTCGGCATCCGCGGCGAGGGCAAGAGCGCGACCCACCGCGCCGCAGCGTTGATGGCCCAAAAGCGCTTCGACGCCAAGATGATCCACACCCACACCTTCCCGCTCGCCGAAGTGCCGACGGCCATCAAATATGCCCGCGAACGCATCGACGACGCGATCAAGGTCGTGGTCAAGATGCGCGAAAACTAAGCAACGGGTGGTTTAGTGCGTGGTTCGCAGGCGACCGATTTCACAGCCCGACCCGCAGCGCCGGCGAGCCGCCGCTCGCCGCTCGGAAAGCTCTACGTCCAAGTCCTGATCGCAATAGCCTTCGGCATCCTGCTCGGGCATTTCTATCCAAACCTGGCCGTCGAGATGAAGCCGTTCAGCGACGGGTTCATCACCCTCATTCGGGCCGTCGTGCCGCTGATCATCTTTGCCACGGTCGCGGTCGGCATCGCCAAGATGGGCGACATGCGCCGGGTCGGCGTCGTCGGCCTGCGCGCGATCATCTATTTCGAGGTGGTCTCGACCCTGGCGCTGTTGGTCGGTCTCGTCGTCGGCAATCTGCTGCAGCCCGGTGCCGGCCTCCACATCGATCCTGCGCATTTGGACGAGAAGGCGATCGCCGGCTATGTGACGAGCGCCAAGTCGCTGACGGTCGTCGATTTTCTGATGAAGATGATCCCCTCGAACATGGTCGGAGCGATCGCCCAGGGGGACCTCCTGCCGGTCCTCGTCATGGCGGTGCTGTTCGGCTTTGCGCTCTGCCATATGGGCGAACGCGGCCAGCGGCTCGTCGTCGTGATCGACGATTTCATGCACGCCCTCTTCGGGATCGTGCGCATCGTCATGTATCTGGCGCCCTTGGCCGCCTTTGCCGCGATGGCGTTCACGATCGGGAAGTTCGGTTTCGGCATGCTCGCCAGTCTGGGCAAGCTGCTGGCGAGCGTCTATCTGACCTCGATCCTCTTCGTTCTGATCGGCTTTGGGCTGGTAGCGCGGCTGTTTGGGCTGCGCCTGCTAAAGATCCTGCGCTACTTCAAGGACGAGCTGCTGATCGCCTTCAGCGCGACCTCCGGCGAAGCGATGATCCCGCGCTCGATCGTCAAACTCGAGCGGATGGGCTGCTCGGAGGAAACCGTCGGGCTGGTGCTGCCGACCGGCTTTTCGTTCAACACCGACGGCACCGCGATCTATATGACGATGGCGGT
>Ga0070717_10000127_pt1 | contig 56161 bp, 48 predicted proteins | sample LARL113metaG_FD_71366 | JGI IMG/M metagenome (GOLD analysis project Ga0070717, IMG submission 71366) | Corn, switchgrass and miscanthus rhizosphere microbial communities from Kellogg Biological Station, Michigan, USA - LAR L11-3 metaG | ecosystem: Host-associated > Plants > Roots > Rhizosphere ...
TTCGCACCTCCAGACACGCTCCGCTGTCATCGAGACTCCATCGCGCAGTCGATTCGCCTCAGCAGCAACGTATCTCCACCTGCCCTCGTGCTCGCTTTCGGCATTCCAGGACAGGAACTAGCTAACGTAAGTCCGAGGAATTGCTGTCGCTTGCGCGGTATAATGCACACGCGTCAAGCGCAGTTTATGTATACCGTCATTTACGTCGAGGCTCGCGACGGGACCGTGCTCGCTTACGTGCCGGAGCTGCCCGGCGCCCACGCACAAGGGAAGAACCGCGACGAGGCGCTGCTGAACCTGCGCGACTCCTTGAAGCTGACGTTGCGCGCGAACCGGCGCCGGAGTCAGGCGAACTTCGCCGGCCTGCGCGAGATCGGGCGCGGGTCGATCGAGGAGCCACCGTAGAGGGCATGGGGATCCCGAGCTGGCGGCAGATCGCGATCACGAGGTCTTCGTTGATCGTCGGCGAGGTCGGGATCGACGCGGTTTGCCCGGTGGCGGGGTTGAGCCACTGCTCGTTGTACCACCCCTTTTCGACGCGTCTGCAGAAGTAAAAGCCGACGTGGCGGATGAAGAGGTAGTGCCGCATGGCGGCGATTCTAGCTCGTTTGACTACACAGCGCGAATCAGCAATATATCCGCAGGTCGCACCCTTGGCGCGACTTGCTACAAGACATACCGCGACAAATCCTCGTCCTTGATCACATCGGCTAATACCCGCTGCACGTACGCCGCGTCGATCGTCACGCTCTGGCCGTCCATGTCCGAGGCCTCGAACGAGAGCTCGTCGAGCAGGCGCTCGAGGATCGTGTGGAGGCGCCGCGCGCCGATGTTCTCGGTCTTGTCGTTGACCATCGCCGCGTAGCGCGCCACTTCGGCGATCGCGTCGTCGCTGAACTGCAGCGTCACCTTCTCCGTCGACAGCAGCGCCGTGTACTGCGTCGTCAGCGCGTTCTTCGGCTCGCGCAGGATGCGGACGAAGTCGTCCTCGGTCAGCGACTCCAGCTCCACACGGATGGGGAAGCGCCCCTGCAGTTCCGGAATCAGGTCGCTCGGCTTGGCGACGTGGAACGCGCCGGCGGCGATGAAGAGAATGTGGTCGGTTTTCACCATCCCGTACTTCGTGTTCACCGTCGTCCCTTCGACGATCGGCAGGAGGTCGCGCTGCACGCCTTCGCGCGAGACGTCCGGGCCGCTCGCCGCCGTCTGCCGGCCGGCGATCTTGTCGATCTCGTCGAGGAACACGATGCCGCTCTGCTCGACGCGCTCGATGGCCTCGCGGGCCACGTTCTGCTGGTCGACGAGCTTGTCGGCCTCCTCCTGCACAATCAGCGGCCGCGCCTCGCCGATGCGCATTTTCTTCCGCTTCGAGCGTCCGCCGAAGAGGCCGGGGAGCATGTCCTTCATGTTCACGCCCATCTCCTCGACGCCCTGCGCCGTGAAGATCTCGAACGACGGGAACTGCTGGTCCTTGACGTCGATCTCGATCTCGCGCTCGTCGAGCTGCCCCTCGTCGAGCCAGTGCCCGAACTTCTCGCGCGTCGCCGTCGGCGACTCCTCCTCGGGCGTGGGCGCGCCGACGAACGCCGGGCGCGCGCCGATGCGGCGCGAGTCGGGGAGCAGGATATCGAGGATCCGCTCGCGCGCATTCTGCTCGGCGGTGGCGCGGTGGAGCTTCGCTTTTTCGTCGCGCACGAGCTTGACGCCGATCTCGGTGAGGTCGCGGACGATTGACTCGACGTCGCGCCCGACGTAGCCGACCTCGGTGAACTTCGACGCCTCGATCTTGAGGAACGGCGAGTGCGTCAGGCGCGCCAGGCGCCGCGCGATCTCCGTCTTGCCGACGCCGGTCGGGCCGATCATGATGATGTTCTTCGGCGCGATCTCGTCGCGCATGTCGGCGGGGAGCTGCTGCCGCCGCCAGCGGTTGCGCAACGCGATGGCCACGGCGCGTTTGGCGGCGCGCTGGCCGACGATGTACTTGTCGAGCTCGCGCACGATCTCTTTCGGCGTCAACCGGTCGTGCGCGGTCTCGTCGACGTTTCCGGGAAGTTCGATGACCATGATCAAAGGCTCTCGACGGTGATGTTGTCGTTCGTGTAGATGCAGATCGAGGAGGCGATGCGCAGCGCCTCGACGGCGACGTCGCGCGCGCTCATCGGCGTGTGCGCGACGAGCGCCCGCGCCGCCGCCAGCGCGTACGGGCCGCCGCTGCCGATGGCCAGGATGCCGTCGTCGGGCTGGATGAGATCGCCGGTGCCGGAGATGAGATAGGCCTTCTCGTTGTTGGCGACGATGAGAAACGCCTGCAACTGCCGCAGGTACTTGTCGAGCCGCCAGTCCTTGGCCAGCTCGACGACGGAGCGCTCCATGTTGCCGCGGTACTCCTCGAGCTTTGCCTCGAAGCGCGAGAAGAGGGCGAAGGCGTCGGCGGCGCTGCCGGCGAAACCGGCGATGATCTTGTCGTGGTAGAGCCGGCGCACCTTCGTCGCGCCGTGCTTCATGACGGTGTTGCCGACCGTGACCTGCCCGTCGCCGGCCATGGCCACCTCGCCGTCGCGCCGGACGCAGATCACGGTGGTGGCGTGAATGGTCTCTTGCATCACGTTGATCCTATCCCGAACGCGGCCGGCACCGGCGCTTCGATCGTGCCGAGCTCCTCGTGCTCGAGCTTCCACGCGTGCAGCATCAGCCGCGGGGCGGGCGGGCCGCCGTAGCGCCGGTCGCCCGCGACCGGGTGGCCGATCGAGGCGAGGTGGATGCGGATCTGGTGCGTCCGGCCGGTGAGGATCTCGGCTTCGACGACGCTGCCGCCGCGCGGGCGGACGATCGTCAGCGCCTCCTTGCCGTCGATCGGCGTCTCGATGCGCGTCTCGTTTTCAATCGTGCCGGCCACCACCGCCAGGTACGTCTTCCGGATCGCGCGCGAGGCGAAGAGCTCCGACAGCCGCGTCGCCGCGGCGCGGTTGCGCGCGAACACGACCGCGCCGCTCGTGGGCGTGTCGAGCCGGTGCACGAGGTAGATCTCGCGATATTCGACGCGCAGAATCTCCTCGAGCGACATCGCCGCGCGGTCGCGCGGCGGCTGCGTCGGCATGCCGGCGGGCTTGTCGACGGCGAGCCAGTCGCCGGTGAGCTTCAGCAGCGCGATCGGCGGGCGCTCCTCCGCGATGCGCAGCTCGTCATCGTCCGCGACGTCGCGCGAGGCCACGCGGACCGAGCGCTGATTCACGAGCACGCGGCCGGCGGCGAGCAGCTCGCGCGCCTTGCGGCGGGAAATGTCGAAGCGGAGGGCAATGGCTTGGTCGAGGCGCATCGCCCTCCAAAGAAATTACGGGCGGGCGGCGGCTTTCTTGACCGCGGGCTCGCCGCCTTCGATCACCGTCAGCTCGGGGCCGCCGATGCCGAGGAGCTTGCGGACCTTCCCTTCGATCTCGCCGGCCAGGTCGGCGTTTTCCTTGATGAACAGCTTCGCGTTCTCGCGGCCCTGGCCGAGGCGGACGTCGCCGTAGGAGAACCACGAGCCCGACTTCTCGATCAGCTTGTGCTCGAGGCCGATGTCGAGGAGCTCGCCGGTCTTGGAGATCCCCTCGCCGTAGCCGACGTCGAACTCCGCGTGGCGGAACGGCGCGGCACACTTGTTCTTGACCACCTTCACCTTCACGCGGGAGCCGACCACTTCGTCGCCTTCCTTGATCTGGTTCGTGCGGCGGATGTCGATGCGCACCGAGGAGTAGAACTTGAGGGCCCGGCCGCCGGTGGTCGTCTCCGGGTTCCCGAACATCACTCCTATTTTTTCACGAATTTGATTGATGAAAATGAAGCATGTTTTAGACTTCGAAACGACGCCTGTTAATTTGCGCAGCGCTTGCGACATCAATCTTGCCTGCAAGCCCATCTGCGCCTCGCCCATCTCGCCCTCCAGCTCCGCGCGCGGCACGAGGGCGGCCACGGAGTCGATGACGACGACGTCGATGGCGGCGCTGCGCACCAGCACCTCGGCGATCTCCAGCGCCTGCTCGCCGCTGTCGGGCTGCGAGACGATGAGGTTGTCGATGTCGACGCCAAGCTTCTTGGCGTACTCGGCGTCGAGGGCATGCTCGGCGTCGATGAACGCGGCCAGGCCGCCGGTCTGCTGGGCCTCGGCGATGATGTGCAGCGAGAGCGTGGTCTTGCCCGATGACTCCGGGCCGAAGATTTCCACGATCCTGCCGCGCGGCACGCCGCCGACGCCGAGGGCCGCGTCGACGCCGATCGATCCGGTGGAGATCGCGCTGATCGGCTGGAACTCCTTCGCGCCGAGGCGCATGATCGAGCCCTTGCCGAACTGCCGCTCGATCTGCGTCAGCGCGCTCTCGGCCGCTTTCAACTTGTCAGTGGGAATGGGATTCATCCGAGTCTGCTCCTTCATTGTTTGTGGGAGTGCGGCCGGAGATCGATGTGGCGTGGGCAGCCATTCGTGTAGGTGAAAACGAGTGTAGGGACGTGCCGCCGATGCGTCAAGAAACGCACGCACGCATGCGGGTATTCGGCGCAAAACTCTACGATTTGTAGGACCTGCTGCTATTCTCCCGCCCGCTTTGCGCTCCCCTAAAAGCGTCGCCGCGCTGCTCTTCGGCTCGGGCTTTTGCGCGCTCGTCTACCAGACGGCGTGGCTGCGGCAGTTCCGCCTGATCTTCGGCGCGTCGACGTTCGCCACCGCCGCGGTCCTGGCGATTTTCATGGGCGGCCTCGGCCTCGGCAGCGCGCTGCTCGGCCGGCGCGCCGACCGCCACCCCCGCCCGCTCCGCTTCTACGGCAATCTGGAGTTGCTGATCGCCGCGTCGGCAGCGCTCTCGCCGCTGCTGCTCTGGCTCGTCGCGAAGGTCTACTTCGCCCTCGGCGGCTCGGTCGTCCTCGGCCTCTTCGGCGCGAGCGTGGTGCGGCTGATCCTTTCGACGCTGGTCCTCGGCGTGCCGACGCTGCTGATGGGCGGCACGCTCCCCGCCGCGACGCGGGCGGTGGAGACGACCGACGACGCCGGCCGCCGCCGCCTCGCGCTGCTGTACGGCGCGAACACGCTCGGCGCGGTGGCGGGGACGCTGCTGTCGACGTTCTTCTTGCTCGAGCGGCTGGGGAATGTGCGGACGCTGTTCGTGGCCGTTGGGGCGAACGTCGTGGTCGCATTGCTGGCCCTGTGGAGGACAGGCACTCTTGCCTGTCCCCCAGGGGAAGAAACGACAGGCAAGAGTGCCTGTCCTCCACGGATTCTGGCGGCGGCCGCCGTCGTCGGCTTCGCCTTCCTTTTGATGGAGCTCGTCTGGTACCGGATGCTCGCGCCGCTGCTCGGCGGCTCGACCTTCACCTTCGGCCTGATCCTCGCCATCGCCCTCCTCGGCATCGGCCTCGGCGGCGCGGCGTACGCGTTCTGGAGCGGCAACCGCCGGGCCACGCGCGCCGGCTTCGCGCTCACCTGCTCGCTCGAGGCGGCGGCGATCGCGATCCCGTTCGCGCTCGGCGACCGCATCGCCGTGCTGGCGAATCTCCTCCGCGCGGTCGGCGCCGAGGGGTTCGGCGGATATGTGTTCGGCTGGAGCGTCGTCACCGGGATCGTCGTCTTTCCCGCCGCCGTCGTCGCCGGCATCCAGTTCCCGCTCCTCATCTCTTTATTGGGCAGCGGGCGCGACGACGTCGGGCAGCAGGTCGGCCTCGCCTACGCGTGGAACACCGCCGGCGCCATCGCCGGCTCGCTCGCGGGCGGCTTTGGCATCCTGCCGCTGCTCACGGCGACGGGGACGTGGCGGCTCGTGGTCGTGCTGCTGGCACTGACGGCGATCGCGTTCTCGCGGCGCTCGTTGCTGGTCGCGATCGTCGCCGTGGCACTGACGTTCACCCTAGGCCCGACCGCGGTCTGGCGGCACTCCGGCATCGGCGCGGGACGCGCGCCGGCGCACGACTCGCCGAACGCGATCCGCGAATGGCTCAATCGCGAGCGGCGGACGCTTGTCTGGGACGCGGACGGCCGCGAGTCGAGCGTCGCGCTGATCGACCCCGGCGACTACGCCTTCGTCGTCAACGGCAAGGTCGACGGCAGCGCGCGCGGCGACGCCGGCACGCAGGTGATGTCGGGCCTCGTCGGCGCGATCCTGCACGGCCATCCGCGCACGGCGCTCGTCATCGGCCTCGGCACCGGCAGCACGGCGGGGTGGTACGGCGCGATTCCGTCGATGGAGCGCGTCGACGCCGTCGAGCTCGAGCCGGCCGTGCTGCGCGTCGCCGCGGCCTGCGCGGCGGTCAACCGCGACGTCCTGCACAACCCGAAGGTGTACATCCGCATCGCCGACGCGCGCGAAGTCCTCCTCACCACGCGCGCGATGTACGACCTCATCTTCAGCGAGCCGTCGAACCCGTACCGCGCCGGCATCGCCTCGCTCTTCACGCGCGAGTTCTACCGCGCCGCGAGCGGCCGGCTGCGCGAGGATGGGATCTTTCTGCAATGGGTGCAGGCGTACGACGTCGACGCGCAGACGATCCGGACGATCTACGCGACGATGCACAGCGTCTTCCCGTTCGTGGAGACGTGGACGACCGACAGCGGCGACCTCGTGCTCGTGGCCACGAAGCTGCCGCTGCCGCACGACGCGGCGGCGCTGCGCGCGCGCGTGGCGCAGGAGCCGTTCCGCGGCGCGATGTCGAACGCCTGGCGCACGGAGTCGCTCGAAGGCTTCCTCGGCCACTTCATCGCGCGCGACGCGCTGGCCCGCGCGCTGGCGAACGGCGAGGAACTGAACACGGACGACCGCACGCCGATCGAGTTCGGCTTCGCCCGCGGCCTCGGCGGCAAGGAGCGCTTCGACATGAACGACCTCGCCGCGCTGGCGCGGACGCGCGGCGAGGACCGCCCCGAGGTCAGCGGCATCGACTGGAACCGCTTCGACGCCGAGCGCGCCACGCTGCCGTGGGTGAACCTCCTGCCGGCGCACGCCTCGCCCGAGCTGCAGGCGCGGCACAAGGCGGCGGCCGATTACGACGACGGCCACCTCGTCGACGTCGTGAACGCCTGGCGCGCGCACCGCTGGACGCCGGTGAACAGCGGCGAGCTCGCGGAGCTCGGCGAGTCGTTCGCGGACGCCGGCGACAATGTCGCGGCGGTCTTCGCCGAGCAGCTTCGCCCGCTGCGTCCGATCGACGCCGACGCGATCGAGGCGCGCCTGCAGTTCCGCCGCAACAATCACCCGGCCTCGGCGGCGCTGCTCCAGCGCGTGTTCGTTGCGGAGCGGAGAGATCCGTGGCCGAGCGTGGATCTGGCCGGGCGCGCGCTCGACATCGCCACGATCCTCGCCAATCAGCGCGCCTATGCCGCGCCGCTCTTCCAGGCGCTCGCGCAGCCGTTCGCGGCCGGGCAGTGGAACGACGTGCGCCGGCAATACCGCGCCCTCATCGGCATCGACATGGAAGGCTGCGGCCCCCACGCCGCCGCCGCGCTGCGCGCGCTGGAGCCGTGGCCGCCGTGGAACGAGCAGATGTTGAAGGCGCGCGTGCGGTGCTACGGGACGGCGGCGGCGCGCGACGATTTGGAGGACTTCAGGCGGTCCGAGCCAGCTCCGCTTCAATAGCGGCGCGGATCTTCTTCAAATCGTCGACGAACTTCTGCGTCTCCGCGTGGCGCGCTTCGTCGCTCGGTGCGCGGAGGATCGACGACGGGTGCACGGTCGCGGTCACGAGCGGCGCGAGCGGCGAGCTCACGAACTGCGCGCGCTGGATGGAGACGCGGAACTTCGGGCCGATCACGGCCTGCGCGGCGGTCGATCCGAGGCAGACGATCGCGCGCGGCTTCACGACGCGGATCTCCGCGTCGAGCCAGGGGCGGCAGGCCGTGATCTCCACCGCGTTCGGCTTCTTGTGGATGCGGCGCTTGCCGCGCGGCTCCCACTTGAAGTGCTTCACCACGTTCGTGACGTAGACCTTCGTGCGGTCGATGCCGGCCTCCTCGAGCGCGCGGTCAAGCAGCGCGCCGGCGGGGCCGACGAACGGCCGTCCCTGCAGGTCTTCCTTGTCGCCCGGCTGCTCGCCGACGAACATTACCGTCGACGACGGCTTCCCCTCGCCGAACACCGTCTGCGTGCCGGTCTTCCAGAGGTCGCAGGCCCTGCAATCGGCGGCTTCCGCCTTCAGCGTCGCCAGCGCGGTCACGCCTCAATGCACTGCAATTGACGATCCGACCCAGGTGAACTGCTTGTTGAAGTCGACGCCAAGCATCTTGCCGCGCGAGAGGCGCACGAGGTTCTGCGTCAGGATCGGCGTCTTTTCGTCGTCGGGGCGGAGGAACATCATGCGGATCTCGATCTTCACGCCGCCATCGGGCGCCTTGAGCGCCGGCGCGTACTCGATCTTCTCCTGCACGCACCACGACGCGCCCTCCGCGTCGGGAATGGCGTCGAGGTCCGCCGCCGTCGGCTCGACGTTCACGCCGCCGCCGGCAAACGAGAAGAGCGGCTTGAGGACGTAGCGCTGCGTGAAATCGTCGGGGACGCGGTCGAGGTCGGAGACGAACGTCGCCTTCGGCACCGAGGGATGATCGAGAAACGGCAGCGAGTACTTCGACCAGACCCAGTACCAGTTCGGATGCGGCGCCCACTCGACGTCGAGGTCGTCGCGGTAGTCGAACGGGATCTCGATGTCCCTTTTGACAAGTTCGTCGAAGACGACGCGGTTGTAGATGCGGCGGACGCGCGTGCCGTCCTTGCAGAAGAGCTGCTTGCCGCGCCTGGTGAGCTCGCGTGGATCGACGGCGTCGACGCCGACGAGGAGCTTCGTCGCGGAAAAGTCGGGGTATGTCTTCTGCGCGCGCGGCTCGATGTCCATGAGCACGACCTCGTGCGGGTCGTGCACGCCGAGGATCGTGCGGCGGGCCAGGCGGAGGAAGGCGTCGCGGTCGAGGCCGGAGAACCAGCACGACCACGGCCGGTCGAGGCCGTCCATGCCGCGCATCGCGTCGCGCCAGACGTCGCGCTGCGCGACCTGGAACGCCGTGAGCGACGGAAAGCCCTGCAGTTCGATCAGCTTCGGGACGTAGATCTCACCCTCGCGCACGACGGCGAAGTCGACCTGCGTGAACGACGGCAGCGCGTCCATGCCGGGCGTGTCCCAGCGCGCGGGGATGGCGCGCTTCATCGCGGCGATGCGCGCGGGGTCGGAGAGCTGTGCGACGATGGTGTTGGCGGCGTCGACGATGCGCGCTTCGAAGTCGGGCGGGAGGAAGATCGGCGTCTCCGCGAGGCGGAACTCGAACGCGCACTCCAGCCGCCGCGCCAGCTCGCGCTGCATCCACTCGTAGCGCTCCGGCGTGAAGTGCGCGTTGAAGATCTCGCGGTATTTCGGGTCCACGCGCGGGGAGTTTACTTTGCCGCTCTCGCCACGAACAACGCCGACCTCTGCACGTTCTCGACCTCCAGCCCCGCGTCTCGCAGCATCGCCTCGACCTCGGCCACGGTGAAGACCCACGTCGTGGCGCGCTTCACCTCGCGTACGCCGCCTTTCTCGAACGTGTACTCGATGTCGAGGCGTCGCCGCGCTTCGTCGTAGCGATTGACGCTGCTGAACGTGATGTCGCCAACCTCCATCCGCCGCTCGCGCTGCAGATTCGGCAGGAGCGACTCCGCCGTGGCCGGCGCCTCGAGCACGAACGCGCCGCCGGGCTTCAGCGCGCCGGCCACGCCGTGCAGGAACGCGCGCGTCTCCTCGGCCGGGAAGTAGCCGAAGCTGTTGCCGAAGCAGAGCGCGCCGTCGAAGCGCGCGCCCCACGGCAGCGCGCGGACGTCGCCGCGATGCCAGTCGATGCGCGGCTCGCGCTGCCGCGCGACGGCGAGGAAGTCGTCAGAGAGATCGACGCCGGTCATCGAATAGCCGGCGTGCGCGAGCGGAATCGTGTAGCGCCCCGCGCCGCAGGCAACGTCGAGCAGCTCGCCGCCGTCGCCGAAGATGCCGCGAAGAAACTCGATCTCCGCCGCGGACGGCGGCGGCGCAACCGTCACCCAGAACTCGACCGCTAGGCCGTTGAAGAATGTGGTGGTCCAGTCGGAATACACGTCATCTCCTCCATGCGAATGCATCGGTGGGTGGGAGAGGGCGATGACTAGACTTTTTCTGGCAGAGGCGTTCCGGCCGGAACTCTAACACGCTCCTCGACGAGCCTCCGGACGTGATACCGCAGCGGTGCGAGCAGCGTGAACTCCGAGGTCAACCGGCTCTGCCGCTCCTGTTCGCCCTGAAACAGGTCGCGCATCGTTACGGCGCGCTCGCGGTACCAGCGCTCGCTGACTTCGCCGTGGGCGCGCTTCTCCTCGAGCACGCGCATGATGTGCTCGCGGTCGATGATCTCGGGGTGGTGGTTGACGCCGAGGATGCGGGGCATCGTGCCGGCGGCGTCGCGGGCGAACTCCACCATCGTCAGCACATCGCTCGACTCCGTCTCGCAGGCGATCACGTCGATGTCGCGGCCCGACTCGAGCACGAGGTCGAACAGGCGGTTGTCGACGACGCGGAAGTGCTGCCCGTCGGCGAGGCGCTGTGCGAACTCGCCGAACCAGGGGTGGCGCACGCCGCCCTGCGTCAACGCGTTGACCGGCATCCCGCTGCTTTTCTCTTCGCGCAGCTCGACGCGCGCGGTGCCGGACCAGCGGCACATCAGGCCGAACGTGTGGCAGACGCCGAGCAGCGCGGCGTCGGGCGACGCCGCGATGGCGTCGAAGAGGCGGAAGAGCGGCGCTTCCCACGCCGTCGTCTCGGCGATGCCCTGGCTGAACTCGCTCACGCCGTCGTTGAGGCGCGGGTCGAGGTGGCCGGGCCCGCCGGTGCCGACGTAGAGCCGGAACTGCCCGTTCGGTGCGGCGGGGATCTGCAAGGCGCGACGGACGTCGAAGGAGATCACGCGGACCTTCGCGCCGGCGGCCACGAGCGTCTCGCGCAGCGTCTCGGCGGCCTCGAGCACGGCGTGCACGAGCGAGTCGTGGCCGACGTTCGGCCAGGCGTGGTTCATGTCGAGGATGGCGACGTCGATGCGGTCGCGCGAGGGCGCGGGCCGGGCGCCGGCCTCGTATTCGAAGAAGTCGTACCGCTCGTGGATATCGCGCATGTCAAGTGTCATTCCGAGCGCAGCGAGGAATCCCGTGCTGCAGGGGATGTCTCGCTCCGCTCGACATGACACACGTTTCAGGCAAGGGCGATGCCGTGCTCCGTTTCTTCGATGATCAGGTCGACGACGTCGCGGAGGTCGTGGCGCTTCTCGTACGCGGCGAGCTGGCGGTCGGCGCCGGTGCGGCGGCGCATGATCTCGCGGGCGTAGTAGACCTCCTTGCGCGAGCCGAGACCGTCGACGACGTCGTCGACGAACTCGAGAAGCTCGTCGAGGAGCTCGCCGAACGGCACCTCCTGGCGCTTGCCGAAGTCGATCAGCTTGCCGTCGATCCCCCAGCGCGCCGCGCGCTGCTTGTTCTCGTTGAGCAGCGAGCGGCGGTAGAGCCGCCATCCCATGTTCTGCGAGTGCAGCTGCCACAGCTTGACGGTGATGGCCTGGAAGAGCGCGGCGAAGCAGATGGTCTCGTCGACGCGCATCGGCACGTCGCAGATGCGGTACTCGAGCGTCGGGAAGAACGGATGCGGCCGCACGTCCCACCAGATCTTCTTCGCGTTGTCGATGCAGTTCGTCTGCACGAGGAGTCCCACGTACTCGTCGAAGGCGCCCGACGACATGAAGTAGTCGGGGATGCCGGTGCGCGGGAAGCGCTCGAAGACTTTGGCGCGGTAGCTTTTCCATCCCGTGTTCTGCCCGCACCAGAACGGCGAGTTGACCGACAGCGCGAAGACGTGCGGCAGAAAGTAGCGCGCCGCGTTCATGACCTGGATGCGCGTCTCGTGGTCTTCGACGGCGACGTGCACGTGCAGGCCGAAGATGAGGTTGGCGCGGGCGACCATCTGGAGGTCGTAGACGATCTGGTCGTAGCGCGCCGCCGGCGTGATCGCCACCGTGGCCCAATGGGAGATCGGATGCGTGCCCGCGGCGGCGATGCGCAGGCCGCTCTCGCGCGCGAGGCGGATGATCTCGCCGCGCAACCGCGTGACCTCCGTGCGCGCCTCGGAAACGTTCGCGCAGATGGGCGTGCCGACCTCGATGACGGGGTCGTGCATCTCGCGCTTGATCTCGTCCTTGAGCCGCTTTTCGCCCTCGGCGAAGAGCTCCTGGATGTGCGACTTCAGCCCGCGCGTTTCCGGATCGACGACCTGAAACTCTTCCTCGATGCCGAGGGTGAACGAGGGTTGCGCCATGTGCGGATGATACCGCTAGCGCCGCATCTTCTCCGGCCAGCTCCCGGTCAGCTCGAGCGGCCGCCCGCTCTCCACGATCTCGATCAGCGCGTCGGCCATGTTGTCGACGACCCAGGCAAAGTTCTCGGCGCCGACCGAGTGCAGGTCCGCGTCGGGCGCGCAGTTCATGAAGTCGATGGCGTACGGAATGCCGCCGCGCACGGCCAGCTCGACGGTGTTCATGTCGTAGCCGAGGGCGTCGCAGAGGGCCAGCGCGTCGCGGCGGAGCTTCGCCTCGAACGCGGGGTCGAGCGGCGGCGCATCCTTCACGTAGCGCAGGTGGTGCGGCTGCTTCGGGTCGTACTGCATGATGTGCACGCGGGAGCGGCCGAGCACGTACATCCGGAAGTACGAGTCGAACTCGATCGCCTCCTGGGCCATCATCGTCAGGTCGCGGGACTGGTCGTACGCGGCGAAGAACTCCTCCGGGTTGTGGACCTTGTACACGTCCTTCCAGCCGCCGCCGTACGCCGGCTTCATGAAGATCGGAAAGCCGAGGTAGGCGAAGACCTCGTCCCAGTTCACCCAGCGCATGTTGCGGAACGACTTCGCCTCGGTGTTCGGCGGGTACTCCTTGTGCGGCAGCAGCACGGTGCGCGGCACGGCCACGTCGACCGCTTTGGCCACGAGGTTGTCGAAGAACTTGTCGTCGGCGGACCACCAGATCGGGTTGTTGACGATCTTCACGCCCGAGGCCGCGGCGCACTTGACGTACGTCCGGTAGAAGGGCACCTCGTGGCTGATGCGGTCGAGGAGGAGGTCGTACGGGAAGACGCCGTCGTCCTTCAGATACGAGATCTCGGCGGGCGCGGCTTCGATGCGGTCGCCGGCGCGCGCGTGGATCGCGTCGATGAGCGCCCAGGGGAACGTGTCCTCCATCCCGAAGATGAGGCCGATACGCTTTTTTGCCATGCAAGTCTCCGAAGGGAGGGCATCGTATAGAATCGACGTCCGTTACGGCAACAACGGGGGAGACGACGAATTTCGAATAGCGAATTTCGAATTCAGAATTTATCAGTCGTTATCATGAGTAATTCTCAATTCTAAATTCGGTATTCGAAATTCGCTATTCCTAATGTATCGCGATTACATTAAGCATTTCTCGTCGGCACTCTCCCGCGACATGGAGTTCCTCTGGTTCGGCAAGTTCGGACGGCCGGTGATCCTCTTTCCGACCTCGTCGGGCCGCTTCTACGAGAACGAGGACTTCAAGCTAGCCGACTCGCTCGCCGACAAGGTCGACAGCGGCGAGATCCAGCTCATTTCAGTCGACTCCGTCAACGAGGAGAGCTGGTACAACAAGTCGGTCCACCCGGCCGTGCGCGCGGCGCGGCACGCGCAGTACGACGCCTACCTGCGCCACGAGCTCGTGCCGTACATCTTCAACCGCGCCCAGCGCGGCGACCTCGCGGTCTACGGCGCCAGCTTCGGCGCGTACCACGCCGCGAACTTCGCCGCGCGCTACCCCGACGTCGTCAGCCGCGCCATCTGCTTCTCCGGCGTCTACGACATCCACTCGTTCCTCGACGGCTACTGGGACGAGACCTGCTACTTCCACTGCCCGACGGCGTTCATCCCGAACCTCGACGGCGAGTGGGTCGGCAAGCTCTCGCGCATCGGCTGGGTCATCGCCACCGGCGAGTACGACACGCTGGTGCAGAAGAACCGCGACTTCTCACAGCTTCTTTGGTCCAAGGGCATCGCCAATTACTCGGAGTTCTGGCCGGGCGTGTTCGGCCATGACTGGCCGTGGTGGCGTGAACATCTTCGTCGTTTCGTTTAAGGATCTCCTATGCGCCGGTTCCTCGTTCTTCTTCTCGTCGCCCTTCCGCTTTCCGCGCAGCAACAACTGAGCTACGACACGTCGATCCGCGCGGAGATGCGCGACGGCACGGTGCGCGTGGTCCCGCTGCAGCTCGCGCCGATGACGAAGGTCATCGTCGAGTTCCGCGACGCGCCGCTGGCGCAGCTCGCGGCGCGCTCGTCGCGTCCGCCGCTCGCGGTCTACAAAGCGCAGTTCCAGCGCTTCCGCGCCGACATCGCGTCGATCGAGGATGCCGAGGTGCGGTGGGAGTACTTCGAAACGTTCAACGGCGTCAGCGTGAGCCTGCCGCGCGCGGCGCTGGCGCAGATCCGCGCGCTGCCGTACGTGAAAGCCATTCACGACGACGGCGAGGTGCACGCGCTGCAGGCCGCCGCGCCGCCGGCGAACGTCCGGCAGGTCAAAGCCGACGCGTTCTGGTCGACGTACGGGACGAAGGGGAAGGGCGTCGTCGTCGCCATCATCGACACCGGCGTCGACTACAACCATCCCGCGCTGGCCGGCCGCGTCATCGGCGGCTACGACTTCGTCAACAAGGACAACGACCCGATGGACGATCACTTCCACGGCACGCACGTCGCCGGGATCGTGGCGGGCAACTCCGCCGACCTCGTCGGCGTGGCGCCGGAGGCGTCGTTGATCGCGTTCAAGGTGCTGAACGCGAGCGGCAGCGGGCGGGACTCGGACGTCCTGGCCGCGGTCGAGCGGACGGTCGATCCAAACGGCGACGGCGACATGAGCGACCGCGTCGACGTCGCCAACCTCAGCCTCGGCGGCAGCGGCGGGCCGGACGACGCCGTCTCCATCGCCGTCGACAACGCCTCGGCGCTCGGCGTCGTCTTCGCCATCGCCGCGGGCAACTCCGGCGGCGGCCACACCATCGGCAGCCCCGGCACGGCACGCAGCGCCATCACCGTCGGCGCCGTCGACTCCGTCGACTTCATGGCCAGTTTCAGCTCGCGCGGCCCAAACCCGGGCGACCTCTCGGTCAAGCCCGAAGTCGTCGCGCCGGGCGTGAGCATCGTCTCCTCGCTGCCGGGCGGCCTCTACGGCTCGCTCAGCGGCACGTCGATGGCGACGCCGCACGTCGCCGGCGTGGCCGCGCTGCTGCGCGCCGTGCACCACGACTGGTCGCCGGCGCAGATCAAGGCGGCGCTCGTGGCGACCGCGGCGAACGTCAACGACGAAGTGATGGCCACGGGCGGCGGCCGCATCGACGCGCTGAGCGCGGGCGGCTCGGGCGTCGTGGCCGATCCGCCGGTGCTGTCGTTCGGCCTCGATTCGCCGTCGCAGGCGACGTGGTCGTCGACGAAGACCGTTCGCCTGACGAACCGCGGCACGAACGCGGCGAGCCTGACGGCGACGGTGCCGGCGAAGACGGGGCAGAAGGTCACGGTGAATCCGGCGTCGTTCACGCTGAATCCCGGCGAGTCGCGCGACGTCAACGTGACCGTCGACATCACGAACGGCACGATCGCCACCGGCGCCGCGACGTTCTCCGCCGGCAGCCAGATCGCCTTCGGCAGCGGCGTGCACGTGCCGTTCGGCTTCACGAAGGCGGCGCGCGCGACGGTGACGTTCGACAAGAGCCTCAGCGCGGTGCTCTGGATCACCAAGACCTCGTTCAACGTCGGGTCGTCTCTGAGCGAGCACACCAGCGAGATGCTCCTCAAGCCCGGCACCTACGACTACATGCTCTACTCGGTCAACGCGAATCCGCAGACCGGCGCCTTCGACGACGTCCGCGTGATCTACAAGGAGGCGGCGAACGTCGACGGCGACACGACGATCAACCTCACGGGCGACGACGCCTCGCACCTCATCAGCTTCAACGGGCGCGACGAGGCCGGCACGAAGCTTTCCGCGTTGCGCGGCTACCTCAGCACGGCGCGGCTCTTCGGCCATTCCGACTGGCTCACGGCGTCGATCTTCCTGCCGCCGGCGCCGGCGTCGTCGATGCGCATCAACGATCTCTCGCTGGCGAAACTGGCGGTGACGGAGTCGGTGTACGACCTCGCGTCGCGCCGCGTCATCGCGGTGAACGATCCGCTCGTCACCGCGCCGTCCGGCGACGTCGTGACCGGCGCGGGCGGCTCCGATCTCCACGCGGCGGATTTCCGCCTCTTCGTGCCGCCCGGCCAGGTGCCGTTCTTTTCCGTGCTCACGAACTCGCTGGCGCAGTCGCCGGCCGATGAAGCGGGCGTCTCCGTCCTGGCCACGCTGCGCAATCCCGGCAGCGTGGAGACGACGCTGCACGTGGCCACGAACGCGCCGCCGATCGACGGCTACGGCATGAGCTTCTCGGTCAGCGCCGGCGCTGACAACCTGACGTGGTACACGGCGCCGCTGCTGCTCTGGACGGGTGGGCAGCTGACCTTCCTCCCGGCGCCGAAGATCGCCGACGGCTTCTCGAACGCCTTCGGCTTCGGGCCGCTGCTGGTCTCCGGAAACTTCTCGGCGACGAGCCCGACGCTCGGCAGCCTCACGCTCGCCGTCAGCGGGCAGGCCGGCGAGTCGCGGACGATCGACGCGAACAGCACGAACGTTATGGTCTATCGCCCGGACGGCAGCCTGTTTGTGCGCACGTTCGGCACCACGCCGAAGTCGTTCACGTTCGACAAGGCGGGGACGTGGCGCATCGACAGCATCACCAGCGGCTATCTTTTCGGCGGCGTGCCGCGGACGACGACGCTGTCGCTGACGTTCGATCCGACGCACAGCGCCGACACGATCCCGCCGGTCTTCACGTCGATGGCGCTGCTCGACGGCGGCGGCCGCATCACGCGCAACATCGATCCGAACGGCGCCGGCGCGCTGCGCTTCTCCATCAACGGCGGCGACGCCAAGACGGTGTCGTACAAGGTGCACGGGACGACGCAGTGGACGGCCATCAACGCGGTGCCGCAGAGCGGCGGCGCGGCGCTCGGGACGATCTACCGCGTCGACCTCGGCGCGCTGGCGAGTATGGGGCGCGCCCTGTACGACGTGAAGATCGAGTCGGCGGATGCGGTGGGGAACACGGCCACGCTGACGTACGAGCCGGCGTTCTCGGTGGGGACGGAAGTGCCGCCGCGCGGGCGCGCGGCGGCAACGCACTGAAACGCTACTTCACGTTCTTCGCTGACCAGGTCTTGAACGTCTCCGCCGGCACGCTGCCGGTGATGGTCACGGAGTCGTTCGTGCGGGCGACGGTGAACTTGCGGAGCACGCTGACCATCTGCGGCTCTTTGTCCTGCACCGCCAGGCGCATGGCCGAGAGCGCGCCGCGCAGCGTGTCCTCGAGCAGGCCGAGGGTCTCGGTGTCGCTGGAGAGGCCGAAGGCGCCGAGCTTGAGCGAGTCGCCCGCGTCCGTCGCCCACAGCGCCACGGTGGAGACGCCGCGCAGCGCGGAGTTGATCGCCTGCGCGTGCTGGTCGTGCGACGACAGCCGCGGCGCGCCGACGATGCGCTGCGCGCGCTGCACGTCGACGACCGCCCATGCCGTGGCGTGCGGGTCGATGCGCGCCACGTCGCGGCCGAGCGCGCTCTGCGCGAGAAAGGCCGTGCCGCCGGTGGCGTGGCTGGCGAGCGCGCGGGCCACCGCAGTCTCGCTGCCGATCAGCGCGAGGCTCGAGCTCGGGAACGCCACCGCGCCCTTCTGATGATCGCGCTGCACGTGCTCCTCGGGGAGGATGTAGTACGCGCCTTTCTTGACGGCGCCGCGCGAGGTCAGCGCGCTCGTGAGCCGCTCGACGTTGAAGCGGCCGTCGAGCGCCACCAGCACCTCCGCCTCGGAGCCGAGGTTCGTGCGCGGCGACGTCGCCACGACGACCACGTCGACGTCCTGCGACGGCTTGAGGCCGGCGTCGCTCAGGAACTTCGCCGCGTCGCCGTCGGTCGAGATCTTGTCGGTCTCCTGGAACAGCGTCGCGCCGAGCGGGCTCGAGCGAAGGTCGGCCAGGCGCACCACGCCGACCGAGACGGCGTCGTTCGGGATCAGCGACTGCGCGTCGTTTCGGGCGAACGCCGCCGGAACGGCGAGCGCGACCAGTGCGGCGGTGAGGAATAGCTTCTTCATGTCAGAACTCCTTTCGTTTGAAAGCCAGTGCAGCGAGTGCGAAACAACCGATGCCGAAGAGCGCCGTGCTGAGGAACGGCGCCGGCGCGAGCGCCTTCTGCACCTCCTCGGGAATGGCGCCGCCGGAGACGAAGGCCACGACGGCCATGCCGATCTCCGCGGTCTTCGGCAAAACCCAATAGAGCCCGCGGATCAGCCACGCCGACCACTCGCTCGACACCGCCGCCTCCATCTTCGCGTGCGCCATCAGCGGCAGAGAGAAGATGAACAGCGCGTACGTCGTCATGATCGAGACGCCGGTCGACGAGGTGATGACGCCGATGAGAAACGTGAACGCCAGCAGCGCCGCGATGGTGAAAACGATCAACGCGCCGCCGAGGAGAAAACGCATGTGCACCACGTGCGTCTTCCAGATCACGATGAGCCAGATCGTGAGGATGAGATAGGCGACGTTGCTCGTGGCCAGCAGCAGCCCCGCCACGTAGCGCGACGAGAGCAGCTTCAGCCGCGATGCGGGGCGCGAGAGGTAGAGGTCGATCGTTCCCTTGTCCTGCATGCGCGGCACGAGGTGCGCCGTGGCGAAGATCGCCAGGAACGTGCAGAGACCGTAGATGATGCCGGTGAAGCCGGACTCGAAGCCGGTGACGATCTTCTCGATCGGGAACGAGCCGCCGACTTCCATCTCCTTGCCGAAGAGCTTCGCGCCGGCCAGCGCGCCGTTGACGACGTCGAGGTTCACCGCGGCGGCGAACATCAGAATGAAAATCGACGAAAGGCAGAAGTAGGCGATGAGCGTCCAGCGCGCCGCCGCTTCGCGGAAGACATCTTCAATGTTGGCAGCGAGCACTTTCATGGCGCGGTCCTCACCAGGTCGACGAACACATCCTCTAATGTAGAGCGCAGCGGCGCGAGCTCGGTGAGCATCACGCCGCTCGAGCGGGCCTTGTCGACGAGCGCGTTGAGGTGCTCGACGTTCTCCACCGACAGCTCGAGATGGCCGTTCACCCGCTCGACGCCCGCGCCGCTCTCGCGGAACGCGGCCACAAGCGCGTCGTCGAGCGGCGCCGCCACCATCTTGTACTTCGCGGTCGGCCGCGTCAGCTCGTCGACGGAGCCTTCGACCGCCACCTTGCCGGCGCGCAGCACCGCGACGCGGTCGCACGTCAGTTCGATCTCGGATAGGAGGTGCGAGTTCAGCAGCACGGCCGTGCCGGTGTTCTTTGCCTCGTCGCGCAGGATGTCGCGGATCTCGCGGCGGCCGACCGGATCGACGCCGTCGGTCGGCTCGTCGAGGAGCAGCACCTTCGGCTGGTGCAGCAGCGCGCAGGCCAGGCCGAGGCGCTGGGTCATGCCCTTCGAGAACTTCTTCACGCGCACGTCGATCCACTGCGCGAGCTGCAGTTTTTCCAGCAGCTCGACGCTGCGCGTGCGGATCGCGTCCGACTGCATGCCGGACATCCGGCCGAAGATCGACAGCGTCTGCCGCGCGGTCAGGTAGTTCGGGATCTTGTGCCCCTCGGGGAGATAGCCGACGCTGCGCCGGCTCTCCGGATCGCTGACCGGCAGGCCGGCGATGCGCGCGCTGCCGGCCGTCGGCGCGGTCAGGCCGAGGAGGATTTTCACCGTCGTCGTCTTTCCGGCGCCGTTCGGGCCGAGGAGGCCGAAGAGCTCGCCGGGGCGGACGGCGATGTCGATTCCGTCGAGCGCCGTGATGCGGCGGCCCAGCGTCGAGCGGTACTCCTTTCTGAGTCCGCGCACTTCAACGACGGCTTCGTTCATGACGAGCCTTTTACGGGGGATTGCTCCTACGGGTTGCGCGGTTATGATCGGCGGTACTTTCCGATGTCAGACCGGGCAGTCTTCTATGACCCCACCCGCCGGCGCTGGTGGTGGATCAAGCGAATCGGCACGATCGCGGGTCTCGCGTTCGTCGTCGCGGCGAGCCTCACGCTCATCAGCCTCGAGGCGAAGATCGTGCTGCCCGGCATCAGCGGCATCACCATCCCGCTGCAGCGCCAGATCCGGCGCAGCATGCGTCTGCCGCGCCACAACACCGCGAAGCTGCAATACCTGGCCAAGAAGGAGCGCTCGAAGCTGCTCGACGCCGTGGCGCGTGACAACCAGCGCAAGCGCCCCGCCCCGCCGAAGACGAGCGGCATCGTGGCCGCGTTCTATGCGCCGTGGGAGGAGACCGGCCTCAACTCGCTCCGCTCGAACGCCGGCAACCTCACGCACGTGCTGCCGTCGTGGGTCCACCTCACCGGCGACGGCCGCGGGCTCGATCTCCGCGACTGGTACCCCGACACGGTCCCGCACAACGTCGAGGTCGTGAGCATCTCGCGCGAGGCGGGGCTGAAGATCATGCCGGTCCTGCAGAACGCCACGCTCGGCACGAACGGCTCGGGCGAGTTCGAGCGCACGCGCGCCCATCTCCTGCTCAACGATCCGCAGCGGCAGGCGAACATCATCGAAGCGCTGCGGCAGTGGTGCGTGACGAACCGCTACCAGGGCATCAACGTCGACTTCGAGAACCTCGACGACGCCGACTACGCGCGCATGCCGGAGTTCCTGCAGCGGATGAAGGCGTCGTTCGACCGCAGCAACCTCAGCGTCAGCGCCGACCTCGAAGCCGCGGCGCCGATGGGAACGTGGCGGGCCATGGCTTCCTACTGCGATTTCGTCGTGGTCATGGCCTACGACGAGCACTCCTCGCAGCAGCCGAAGCCGGGGCCGATCGCCTCGATGGGGTGGTACCGCGACATCCTCGACCGCGCCGCCCGCAACATTCCGCGCGAGAAGCTCGTCATCGGCCTCGCCAACTATGCCTACGATTGGATGGACGGCCGCGACTGGGCCGATCCGCTGACGTATCAGGGCGCGCTCCTCAAGGCGCAGACATACCGCATTGACGCGTTCCACGAAAAGGCCGAGGACGTCGTCGACTTCGACGACGAGGCGCTCAACCCGACGTTCTGGTACACCGACGACGACGGCCACGACCACGAGGTCTGGCTGCTCGACGCCGTGACGGCGGCGAACCAGTGGATCCTCGCCCAGAACTACGCGCCGCGCGGCCTGGCCCTCTGGGTCCTCGGCTCGAACGATCCGTCGATCTGGACGTTCATCCACCGCGATCACCTCAACGAGCGGCCCGACTGGGGCAAGCTGTCGAAGATCGAGTACCCGTACTTCATCGAGTTCGTCGGCGACGGCGAGATCGCCCACGTCGACTCGAATCCGTCGGAGGGCTCGCGCAAGCTGGAGATCGATCCGCGCACCGATCTCGCCCTCGACGAGGACTACCACAAGTTCGCCACGTCGTACGTCATCGGCCGCAGCGGCTACAAGGAGAAGACGATCGCCCTGACGATCGACGACGGGCCGGCCTCGCCGTACACCGGGGAGATGCTCGATGAGCTGAAGGCGGAGAACGTCAAGGCCACGTTCTTCCTCATCGGCCAGAACGCCGAGCGCTATCCGAACCTCGTGAAGCGGATCTGGAACGAAGGCCACGAGATCGGCAACCACACGTTCACGCACCCGAACATCGGCGCCGTTCCGGACGAGCGCGCCCGGCTCGAGCTGAACGCGACGCAGCGCGTCTTCCAGAGCCTGATCCATCGCTCGACGCTCCTCTTCCGCCCGCCGTACAACGCCGACGCCGAGCCGACGGCGAAGGAAGAGGTCGCGCCGATCAAGAAGGCCTCGGAGATGAACTACGTCACGGTGCTCGAGTTCATCGATCCGCAGGACTGGAACACGGTCGAGCACGAGAAGGACGGCAGCGTCAAGCATCGCACCGCCGAGGACATGCTCAAGCTGACGCTCGATCAGCTACGGACGGAAAAGGGGAACTGCGTCCTGCTACACGACGGCGGCGGCGACCGCCACGAGACCGTGCGCCTCATCCCCATGCTGATCCACACGCTGCGGGCGCAGGGCTACAAGTTCGTCCTGGTGTCGGACCTCATCAACTCGAACCGCGACACGGTGAACCCGCCGGTGGCGGCGTCGGACACGCTGCTGCTCGCCAACGACCGCATCGTGTTCGAGATGATCTACCTCTTCGAGCTCTTCCTCGGCATCGCCTTCGTCACGGCCATCATCCTCGGCGCGCTGCGCGTGGTCTTCGTCACGATCCTCGCCCTCGCCGCGAAGTTGCGCGAGCGCCGCACGAAGTACGACTCGACGTACCGGCCGAGCGTCAGCGTCGTCATCGCCGCGTACAACGAGGAGAAGGTGATCGCCTCGACGATCCGCGCGGTGCTGGCCGGGCGCTACGAGCCGCTGGAGATCATCGTCGTCGACGACGGCTCGAAGGACGACACGTCCGGCGAAGTCTCGCGCAACTTCGGCTCGCGTGTGAAGCTGATCCGCCAGGACAACGCCGGCAAGGCGCCGGCGCTGAACCGCGGCATCGCCGAGGCCACGGGCGAGATCCTCGTCTCGCTCGACGCCGACACGATCTTCACGCGCGACACGATCCCGCTGCTCGTCCGGCACTTCGCCGACCCGATCGTCGGCGGCGTTGCCGGCAACGTGAAGGTCGGCAATCGCATGAACCCGCTCACGTACTGGCAGTCGATCGAGTACATCACCAGCCAGAACCTCGACCGCCGCGCCTACGCCACGATCAACTCGGTGACGGTGGTGCCGGGCGCGGTGGGGGCGTGGCGGCGCGAGGCCATCGTGCAGGCCGGCGGCTACCTCAACGACACCATGGCCGAGGACATGGACCTCACGTGGCGCGTGCGCCGCATCGGTTGGAAGATCGAGACCGACAGTGATGCCGTCGGCTACACCGAGGCGCCGGACTCGTTCCGCGCGCTCTTCAAGCAGCGCTTCCGCTGGGCCTTCGGCACGCTGCAGTCGCTCTGGAAGCACCGCCGCGCCATTGGCCGCTACGGCTGGTTCGGCCGCGTGATGCTTCCCGCGCTGTGGCTCTTCCAGGTCGTCTTCCAGGTGCTCTCGCCGCTGGTCGACCTGCAGATCGTCCGGACACTGACGAACGTCCTTCGCGCCTGGCTGCGCGGCCGCCTCGCGCACGACTGGCAGCCGCTCCCGAACGCGCTGGCGTCGCTGTACGTGATCCTCTTCATGTACGCCTTTTTCTTCACGATCGAGCTGATCGGCTCCGCGATCGCGTTCAAGCTCGACCACGAGCATCCCAAGCCGCTGATCTGGCTCCTCTGGCAGCGCTTCCTCTACCGCCAGCTGATGTACGCCGTGCTCCTCAAGTCGCTCAAGACCGCGTTCTCCGGCATCCGCGCCGGCTGGGGCAAGCTCGAGCGGAAGGGGACGGTCGTGGAGCTCGCGGCGTCGCCGTCGGCCGAGCCGCAGGCCGGCGAAGCGTAGCTACCGCGCCGCCGCCATCGTCTGCACGCTCTGCATCCGCCGCTCGACCGCGCTCCAGTCGACGTTCGCCAGGAACGCGTCGATGTACTTCGGCCGCTCGGACGGCTTGTAGTCGAGCAGGAAGGCGTGCTCCCAGACGTCCATCACCAGCAGCGGGACGAAGCCGGCCACGTTGCCGGTCTGGTGCAGCTCGATCCAGTGGTTCGATACGCGGCCGGCGGCCGGATCGAGAAACGCGATGGCCCAGCCGACGCCGCGCATCTTGCCGACGCTGACGAAGTCGGTGCGCCAGATCTCGTAGCTCGGGAACGAGCGCTCCACCGCCTCGCGGAACGCCGAGCCGCGCGGCGCGTCGTCGCCGCCGCGCGATTTCATGTTCCCGAAGTAGTACTCATGCAGGACCATGCCGTTGTACTCGAAGCCGAGGCGGCGGGTGAGCTCGGAGTAGGCGGGCATCTCCTCCTGATCGACGCGGCCGTCGGCGAGGATCGCCCCGATCCGCTCGGTCAGCTCGTTGGTGGCCTTGACGTAACCCTCGTAGAGCTTGAAGTGCATCTCCAGCGTCTTGTCGGAGATGCCGGTGAGGCCGGAGAGGTTGAACTGCTGAGGCTTGTAGACTTTTGATTCCATGACGGTTGCCGCGTGCAAGAACGTCACCGGTTTAGCGCCAATCGCTTATCCCGCGCAGCGGAACGTCGCGTAGACGTACGGATAGTTGCCGCGGAACCAGTTGCGGAACGATCGACGCACGAGTTGCGGCATCGTCGCCGGCGAGGCGCCCTTCATCACGAAGTGCTGGCCGTCGAAGAAGTCCGCCGAGTAGACCGGGTACGATGCCATCGGCGCGAAGCCGTCGAAGCCGTCGAACGGCGTCGACGTCCACTCCCAGCCGTTGCCGACGAGGTCGTGCACGCCCCACGCGCTCGCGCCCTCGGGGTACGTCCCGACCGTCACCGGATCCCAGTTCGCGAAGCCGAAGTTGCCGCGCGTCGAGTCCGGCGGCTCTTCGCCCCACGGGAAGCGCCGCTCCTCGCCTGACGGCGTGCCGAACGCGGCGCGGTGGTACTCGGCCTCGGTCATGAGCCGCCGCCCGCGCCACTTCGCGAACGCCGCGGCCTCCTCCTGCGTGGTGTACACCGCGGCGTCGAGCGGGAGATCGACGAGCTCGAACATCCCGCGCCAGAACCACTCGCCCTCGCGCCGCGCCCAGAAGTGCGGCGGATCGGCGTGCGTGGCGCGCATGTAGTCGAGGTAGTCGCGGTTCGTGACGTTGTGGCGGTCGACGCGGAACTCGCCGACCTCGACGCGGTGCGCCGGCAGCTCGTTGTCCCAGGCGAAGTCACCGTCCGCGGCGCCGAGCGTTGCCTCGCCGGCGAGCACGCGGATGGCGCGGTTCTTCGTGTCCGGCTGCCTGTTCGCGTAGCCGTTCGCGCGCAGCGGCCGCCGCGGCGACTTCAGCTCGTACGGCATCTCATGGAACATGTACATCAGCGTTTCCTGATGCATCTGTTCGTGCTCGAGGATGGCGAACGCGGCCTCGGCGTTGACCCGCTGCGGCACGGCGCCGTCGTCGATCGGCTCGCTCTGCAGCGCGCCGGCGATGAGTGCGTCGGCCTGCGCGCCGTACTTGCCCACGCAGTCGCGCGTCGGCCAGACGTCCGTCGGCGGCTTGGCCGCGTCGGCGCTGTCGGGATCGATGCCGCGCGCAAACAGCGTCTCGTAGTGCTCGTCGATGCCGTCGCGGCCGAGGGCGAGCTTGATCAGCGTGTTGATCGTGAAGGCGGGGAGATGGCCGTCGTAAAACACGATCGGGTTCCGCAGCTCGATCGGCCGCGTGTAGTACGCCTCGGGCTTCGGGATGTCGAAGACCTCGTGCGAACGCGCGCGGCCGTCGCGGAACCAGTCGATCAGTTGCTTGCGCGAGACGGATTTACCCAGGGCCGGATGTTGCACCGGCGAGATTGTACGCTGGCTCGCTGATCGGTACTTCGATGACGCGGAAAGGCAACTTGTCCGGGATCTTCGCCACGAGCAGCGGCATGGCCACGTTGTACACCGGCACGTTGCTCTTGGTGCGTCCCTCGAGCGATCCGCGGTGGGCGTGGCCGTGGAAGACGGCGTTGACGCGGTAGCGGTCGATCGGCTCCTCGAGCCGCGTCGAGCCGAGGAACGGGCTGATCTCCGGCGGTTCACCCTCGACCGTGGCGTGGATCGGCGCGTAGTGCAGCACGACGATCTTCTGCGGCGTGCGCAGGCGCACCAGCGCCGCCTCGAGCTTGAGCGCCTCCTGGATCGTCTCGTGGACGAACTTCTTGATGATCTCCTCGCCCCACGCGCCGAGCTGCCGCCGCCCGAAGCCGCCGCCGAAGCCCTTCACGCCGGCGAAGCCGACGCCGTGGATCTCGTGCACGTCGCCGTCGAGCATGGTCACGCCGGCGTCGGTGAGGATCTTGACGATCTCGTCCTGCTTGCCGGTCTCGAAGTCGTGATTGCCGAGGACGCCGATGGCGGGAATGCGCAGCGACGTCGTGATCTCCTTCGCCAGGATCTTCGCTTCCTCGACCGCGCCGTAGTCGGTGAGGTCGCCGCAGAGCAGGATCACGTCGGCCTGCTCGGTGGCCGCCTCGAAGAGCGCGTGCATGCTTCCCTGCCCCGTCTTCTTGACGTGGATGTCGGCGACCGCGGCGATCCTCAGCGTTTCCTTCTCCATCACTTGTGCCCGTCGACCTCGATTCCCTTCGTCCACTCCGCGATCTCTTCTTCGCTCATGTTCCCGAGCGGTTCCAGCCGCGCGTCGCGGTAGCCGCGCTCGTTCACGTCGATCAGGTACTGCTGCCGCGAGACGATCGTGCCGAAGCAGATCTTGTCCGGCAGATCGCCGCGCTCCGTCTCCTTCTGCAGCCGCTCCGACAGCTCCGCGATGACCCACGGCGGGACCTTGGCGCGGTCCGACGGAAAGATGAAGCCGAAGAGGATGACGTGCGCGAACAATGCCCGCCAGTGGCGGCCGTAGCGGTCGAGGAGGCGCCGCCAGTCGAGCCTGCCGCCGACGGCCTGGATGAGATGCGTGACGTCGGCGCCGTCGAAGCGCTCGCGCTCCATGATTAGGCCCTTCGACCAGATCATCTCCTCGGCCGGGATGAGCTCGACGTCCATGTCGAACACGCGTCCGCGCACGGCGTTTTTGAACCAGAGCTCGTCGACGACGGCGACGCCGTTGCCGGCGCTGAAGATCAGGTCGACGAAATCCTCGCCGCTCCACGCCTTGCCGATCCAGTGCGCGAACGTGAGCTCGGTGCGAAAGCCGGCGGCCTCGAAGAGCTTGCAGGCGCGCTCGAAGTCGCCGCGGCGGATGAAGACGTCGAAGTCCTTCGTGTGCCGCTCGATCCCGGTGTAGCGGGCGAAGGCGTACGCGCCGCCGACGAGGAACGGCAAGTTCCCCTCCTGCATGAGGCGCATGGCGTGCTGATAGAACTCCAGGCTGGCCCGATCGAGGTCGGTGGCAGGGGCGCTTGCTAACGGCGACATCGACGGTTCAGGTTGCATGCAACATGCCGCGCAAGCTCAGCGTCCGCGGACGGCGCGCGTCCGCGGCGGCACCGGGACGTCGCCCACCATGAACGCCGGCGACTGCGTCCAGGTCAGGTGATTTCCGGCGCCGTCCTCGAGCTCGATCTGCAGGTCGACGAGCATGTTCGGCAGCGCGGTGGCCGGCGCGAGGTCGGCCGAATAGACGTAGCCGGCGGGATGGCGGCCCAGGAGCCGGTTCACGCCGCTCTCGGAGGAGCTCGTGACCGCGGCGAGGTCGTGCCATGCGCTGGTGCCGCTCACGCGATACGCGACGCGCGTCGCCTGCGGGTCCGGCAGCGCGGTCGTGGTGTCGGAGATGTATTCGGCCGCGGAGAACGTCAGCGTCGCCGCCGCGCCGTTCTTCAGACGGTCGACGACGTGTCCGTCCGCGTCGAGCAGATGAACCGACGTCAGCGTCGGCGGAGTCCGGTTCTTGCCCGCCGAAAAGCGCACGCCGAGGTCGCCGTGCGAGACGTGGCCGGCGACGTTCAGCGCTCCGTACGACGTCTCGATGCGGCAGCCTGCGCAGGGGAACGCGGGAATCGGGCTGCCGGGCACGACGCCGGTGACGAGCCGCGTGCCGTTGGCGTCGTACAACGCCCACGACGTACCGTCGAGCGCGCGCAGATCGCCGAAGGCGCCGGCGAAGCCCTTCGTCCCCGACGACGCGAAGATCGACAGCGGCGCGATCGGGCCGGCGCCGACGATCGCGTCGCCGTCGTTCGGCACGCGCACCGCCTGCGGCCCCGGATTCATGTCAGTCGAGACGACGGTCGCGCCGGGCTCGGCGCGGATGTAGGAGATCTGCGTCGACCCGGCGGCGAGCGACAGCGCGCGGAAGAACGTGTCGCCGGGCGACTGCGGCGTGATGAAGCTCTCGATCGTGAGCGGCTCGGACAGCGCGCGCGTCAGGCACGTCTGGGTGAACGGCTTCACGTCGACGTCACCGCTCTGCAGGATCCAGCTGCACGCGGAGAGCGTCGTCTCCGTCCCGCGCGGCGACCAATGCCATCGCGAGTGCGAGTACGCGGCGACGTTCTTCGTCAGCGTCACGGAAGCGGCGACGTCGCGCAGCTCGTCGTGCCGCACGTTGAAGAAGCGGGCGTTGTCGGCGTCCATGTACGTCTCGAAGGCCGTGAAATGGAATTGCGGAAGGGCGGAGACGAAGATCGAGTCGGCCGCGCCGAGGACGAAGATGAACCCGCCGTTCGGCTTTCCCTGCCAGTCGAGATCGAGGACGACCGCATGCTTGCGATGGGCCGGGATGCGCGGCAGGCTGCTCAGACGATTGCCCTGCTCGTCCATCGCCGCGAAGGTGATCTCGTACGGCGCGTCGGCGGGGCCGAGCGAGACCGTGTCGTCGCCGTTGACCGTCCGGTTCGACGTCGTCATCAGCCGCAGCTGCGAGTTGCCCGAGCCGTCGTCGGGATCGGCGCCGGCGACGAGGAGGTCCCACGTCTTCCCCGGCGCGACGTACACCTCGGCCTTGTCGTCGGCGTACGGATAGATGAACGTCGGGCCTGTGCTGTCCGCGTTGTAGCCGAACGACAGTCCGCCGAGGAGCGGATACGAGATCGTCAGGCGCGCGGAGCGCACGACGATCCACGGCACGTTGAGCGTCGTTCCGCCGCCGGTGAACGTCACAGCGCCGCTCGCCGTCTTGCCGGAGGGGTAGCCGATCTTCTGGTTGTCGACGGCGAGATGCACGTCGAAGCGCTGCGATTGTCCCGGCGCGAGCGTCGCCGATGCCGGCGTGACGGTGAGCGTTGCCCCGGCCGCGCCGTTGACCGCCGCGGCGACCGTCTGCGGCGCGGAGCCGCGGTTCGTGAGAGTGATGGAGCGCGTCGCGTCGAACGAGCCGCCGCTCGAGCCGTCGAGGCCGAACGACAGGCCGGAGTCGCCGGCCAGCAGCGTGGCCTGCGAGGCGCGCTCGGCGTCGACGCGCCCCGCGCCGCGGTCGGCCGGCGTCCCGACGATCGGCGTCGCCGACGACGCCAGCGCCATCTTCACGTCCGCCGGACTCCAGTCGCGGTGCAGGCTCCGCAGCAGCGCGCAGGCGCCGGTCACATGCGGCGTGGCCATGGAAGTTCCGCTGAGCGTGGCCACGCCGCCGCCGGCGTACGTCGACGTGATGTCCTTCCCCGGCGCGACGACGTCGGGCTTGAACGCCAGCGCGCCCGGGCTCGGGCCGCGCGAGCTGAACGAGGTCATCGTGCCCGCGTCGTCGATCGCGCCGACCGTGATCGCCGAACGCGCCGTGCCGGGGCTGCCGATGATGGCGAAGCCGCCAGAGTTGCCCGCCGCGACGCAGACGACCACGCCGGCCGCAACGGCCGCGTCGACTGCGCGCGACTGCGGATCGTCGGCGCCGCCGAGGCCGCCGAGCGAGAGGTTGGCGACGTCGACGTGGTCCGAGGTGTCGCCGTCGCCGTTCGGGTCGGCCGCCGCCTCGATGCCGGCGATGACGTCCGATGCGCTGCCGGCGCCGTCGCTGTTCAGCACCTTGAACGCGTAGAGCGTCGCGCGCGGCGCCACGCCGATCAGCGAGTCGGAGTCGGCGGCGATGATGCCGGCCACGTGCGTGCCGTGGCCGTTGTCGTCGAACGGATCGGCGTCGCCGTTGTAGAAGTCGTAGCCGCCCGCGACTTTGTAGCCGGGGCCGAAGCCGCCGCCGAGCGCCGGATGCGTGTAGTCGATGCCGGTGTCGATCACGGCGACGCGAATGCCTTCGCCGCGCGTCGGCAGGTTCAGCGAGTTCACGCGGCTCCCCGCGTTCGAGAGCACCGCGTCGGGCGCCGCCGATGGCAACGCCAGCGCCTGCACGGCGCGGTCGGGATGAATGGCCTTGACGTACGGCAGCCGGCGGATCGCGTCGATCTGCGGACCCGCGGCTTCGACCGCCGCGCCGGAGAACGTCGCGCGATATTCGTGGCGGACCACGGCCGCCGGCGCCGCGGCATGCAGGTCAGCGCGGAAGCGGGCCAGCAGCTGCGAACGCGCGCTCGACGTGCTCTTCGCGGCGTACGCCGCCGGCGCGGCGGTGAATTCGACGATCACGCGCGGAGGACGGTCGAGCGTGGGGACGAGATTTGGGACCCCGCCCAGAGAGGCCGCAAGCACGAGCGATACGATCATTGTGCGTCGACGATAGGACCGCGCCGCGCGGGCTGGCTTTGACAAAGCCGCAACATTCTCGTTACGGCCGCCGCCCCTCGGCCCACGCCACGGAGAACCACAGCGCCGCATCGGGCCTCTTCGCCCATCGATCGTAGTGCTCCATCACCGCGTCGAACGTCTCGCGCTCGACGAGGTTCATCTCGATCATCGCGTCGCGCGCGGTGCGGACGACGCCGGCCATGTTTGCCGCCAGGACCTCGAAGTACTCCATCCCGGCGCAGCCGCCGAACCAGATCCACGTATTCCGCACCGGCCGTGCGCCGCCCTGATGCAGGAGCTGCACGAGCCGCCGGCCGACGAAGGGATCGTTGCCGATGCGGTCGTACGTACGGATGTAGTTGTTCCACAGCTCGAGCATCCCCGGCGGCTCCGGCCACATACGCATGACGCCGTGGTCGTCGTCCTCGAGGACGATGCGGCCGCCCGGCCGGACCGCGCGCACCATCGCCTCGACGACGCGCAGCGGATCGGGCACGTGCTCGAGGACGAAGCGGGCGTGGGCGACGTCGAACGTTCCCCACTCGTCGCCGAGGTCGAGGTTCAAGACGTCGCCGGCGCGATATTCGACGTTCGGCTCGGCGACCGCCTTCGCGCGCTGCTCGTCGCTCCGCTCGATGCCGACGACGTTTCCGCGGGGCACGGCGCGCGCCATCGCGCAGGTGAACTGGCCGAGGCCGGAGCCGAAGTCGACGATGCGCTCGTCGCCGCGGAGCGCGAGCTCGCGCAGCGAGCCCTGGTTCAGCAGCACGTCGTTCATCAGCGACAGCCGCCGCTGCTCCTCGGGACTCGTGCCGTGGATGTAGGTGCTCATAGCTCGTCTACCGGATACCCCGCGTCCAGCCAGGCATCAAGCCCTCCGGCCAACGGTCGCACGAGCGTGAACCCCCGATCGATGAGAAGGCGCGCCACCCGGGCCGCCGACGCTTCGTTCGGTCACGTGCAGTACAAGACGATCTCGCGGTCGGGCGAGATCGCCTCGACCGTGCGGTCGATGTCGTCGGCGTTGGTGACGAGCGCGGTCGGGATGCGCTGCGGATTGCGCTGCTGCGACGAGCGCGTGCGGACGTCGAGCACGACCGGCTGCTCGTCGCGGTCGATCATCGCCTTCAATTCCTCGACCGAGACGCGCGCAATGCGCAGCTGTTTGAGGAAGCGCGCGCGCTGCCACCACTTCGCCAGGATGAAGAGTCCGAGCAGGAACGCGACGATGGCGATCGCCCACCAGCCGAGGTTCTCGAGCTTGTCGATGACCTCGGCGATCTGCCGGTGGAAAAGCCGCCCGGTCCCCACCGCCGCCCCCGCCCACAGCAGCGCGCCGATGCCGTCGTAGATCAGGAAGGCCAGCGTGCTGCGCTTCCGCCCCGCCCCCGCGAGCGGCGGCGCGACGGTGGAGAAGCCGGGGATGAATTTCGCGAAGAGCAACGACTTCATCCCCCACCGCTCGAAGCGCGCCTCGGTGTCGCGCACGCAGGAGTCCGGCGACAGCGAGATCCTGCACAGCGTGCGCAGGATGCTGTAGCCGTAGCGCCGGCCGAGGAGAAACCAGATCCAGTCGGCAATCAGCGAGGCGAGCACAGACACGAGGAGGATGTGCGTCGACGACATCTGTCCGTTGCGCGCCAGCGCGCCGGCGACGATGAGCGTCGGCACGGCAGGCACGGGCGCGCCGATCTGCTCGGCGAAGACGTTGAGGAAGACGAGCGACACGCCGTACCGCACGAGGTAATGGATCAGTTTCGCCATGTGACGCGCATGTTAACTGCGTCAACGCGCCCGCGGCCGCCGCCGTCTCCTCCCCATGAAGGAGTCGACCACCATGAAAACCATCATTGCAGCAGGATTGCTCGCCATCTCCCTCGCGGCCGCCGGATGCGTGGCCGTCGTTCCGCCCCCTCGCCGCGTCGAAGTCATCGGCGTCGCGCCATACCGCGGTGCGGTCTGGATCCCCGGCCACTGGGTCCGCGGCCGCTACGACTGGGTGTGGGTGCGCGGCTACTGGCGCTGATCGGCGTTAAAGGCGCGCCGATTCGGACCAGAGCTCTCGCAGTGCCGGCGCGAGCGGCTCTTTCTCCGCCGCGCCGTGCACGTCGGCAGCCGTCTCGACCATGAGCTGGAACTTCACGAGGAGGTTCCGCTGCAGCGAGGCCGGCAGCGCGCGAAGATCGTCGACGAGGCGTGCCGTGGCGATCTGGTTCTCGTCGAGCTCCCACGGCGCGATCTCTTTTTCGATCCTGCCGTCGAAGAACTCCGCCGCGGTGAGGCCGTAGGCGTCGAGCAAGCGCTCGAGCTGGGAGAGCTTGAGCGACCCGATCCGCTCGCCGGTCTCGAACGAGCTGATGGTCTTTTCGCCGACGCCGGAGACGCGGGCGACGTCCTTCTGACTCAGGCCGCGCATGCGGCGGATTTCGCGAAGTTTCAGCACCAGATCCATGGCAACCTCCAAACAGAGGCGACATAGTATCAGAAGGACAAAAAAGGACAAATAGGGATTTACTAGGACAGCATTAACGTCGAGACAGATACAGCAGTAACGACAGCACGATCGACAGAAGAATCGAGGTCATCAGCGGAAAATAAAAGGTGAAGCTGCCGCGGCGATAGACGATGTCGCCCGGCAACTTACCGAGCCCCAGCCGCCCCGCGACCGTCAGCAGCAGCCCCGCCACGAGCAGGATCGCGCCGAAAACGATGAGGAGACGGCCCAAATCGCGCATGATTGGCGGCCGAAAGTATGCCCGACTTCCTCTCCCTGCTGATGGGCCGTCCGCAGCGGCGCGCCGTCGAAACCGTCATCCCCGAGCGCACGTTCTCCGACGTCATCCTCCCTCCCGCCACCCGGCGGACGCTCGATGAGGCGCTGGCGCAAGTGCGGAACCACACGCTGATCTTCAACCGCTGGGGCCTCGGCGAGCGCCACGCCTCGGGGCTCGGGCTCGCCTTCAACTTCGCGGGGCCGCCGGGCACCGGCAAGACGATCTGCGCCGAGGCCATCGCGCACGCGCTCGGGATGAAGCTCCTCGTCGTCAATTACGCGGAGGTCGAGTCGATGTGGGTGGGAGAGACGCCGAAGAACATCGTGGCGGCGTTTCGCGCGGCGACGGAGCAGAACGCGGTCCTCTTTTTCGACGAAGCCGACGCCATCGCCGGCCGCCGCTCCTCTGGCGGCGGGCTGCCGCACATGCGCGAGGCGAACATCACGGTCAACGTCCTTTTGCGCGAGCTCGAGGAGTTCAACGGCGTCGTCATCTTCGCCACGAACCTCGCGGCGAACTTCGATCCGGCCTTCGAGCGGCGCATCCGCACGCACGTCCGCTTCGAGATGCCGGGCATCGACGAGCGCGAGCGGATCTGGCGCGTGCAAGTGCACCCGAGCAAGACGCCGCTGGCGAGCGACGTCGACTTCCGCGCGCTCGCCGAGCGCTATCCGGCCAGCGGCGGCGACATCAAGAACGCCGTGATCAAGGCCGCCGTCGCCGCTGCCGCGGAGCCGGGCGCCGACACGGTCAAGCGCATCCACCAGCGCCACCTCGAGCGCGGCATCGACGAGGTCCTCGCCGCGAAAGACGTGATGCAGCAGTCGCTCTTCGAAGCGGAGGCTGCGCAGCCGGACCCGTGGCGCCGCGTGGCGATGCTTGCGATCGGGCTCGCCGGCACCGCGCTCATCATCGCGCTCGTGGCAATCGGGGTCGCGCTGTTCCGCTGACGTACCGATTTCCCTTCAAAAAAAACCGCAGCGGCCAATGCGCGGCTTCGCCGCTGTTCAAGTAGTGCCGGCGTCCGCGCCGGCTGGGAGGTGAGCGTCTCGCTCACCCGCGGCGGCGGGCCGCCGCCGGTCCGGCGGCTCTACTGACGTACCGATTTCCCTTTAAGAAAAATCGCAGCGGCCAATGCGCGGCTTCGCCACTGTTGTCGATGCCGATACGCGGGGAGACGGCGATGTCGTCGTCCGCAACCGGAACGTCGCGCGCGGTCAGGAAGAGACGCTTGCCGTCAAGCGGCTCGCCGTCGAGCTCGCGGTCGATCGCCATCGCGTAGCAGAGCTTCCCCGGCCCGTTCATCAAGTCGACGTCGCGCTTTGCCTTCGGCCGCCGCGCGCGCATCGACTCGATCCCGCGCACCGGCTCCGCCGCGCGGAGCAGCACGGCCTCGGCGATGTCGGCCTCCTGCGTCACCACGTTCATGCACCAATGCATTCCGTACGTGAAGTAGACGTACGCGTGGCCGCCCTCGAGGTACATCGACTCGTTGCGCGCCGAGCGGAGGCCGCGGCGCGCGTGGCTGGCCATGTCGTTCGCGCCGAGGTACGCCTCCACTTCGACGAGCCGCGCGCCGAGGAGCTCGCGGCCGAGGCGGCGCCAGAGCACGCAGCCGAGGAGCGAGCGCGCGACGGTGACGGTGTCTTGCAAATAGAACGAGCGGGGGAGCGTCATTCGGAGTGCAGCGCGCGGCTCTTTTCACGGCGGTCGAGCTGGTCCTCGCGCACGTACTTGTTGATCATCGCCACGAGGTCGCGGTGCACCGGCGCCGGTGCGCCGACGATGTTCCCCCGCTCCAGCCAGCGCTGCCCGCCGGAGAAGTCGCTCACGACGCCGCCGGCCTCCGTCACGAGCAGCGAGCCGGCCGCGACGTCCCACGGCGAGAGGTGCATCTCGAAGAAGCCGTCGAACGTCCCGGCCGCGGTGTAGGCGAGGTCGAGCGCCGCCGAGCCGGCGCGCCGCACGCCCTTCGCCACCGAGATCACGTCGTGAAAGATCGAGCAGTACGTCTTCACGAACTGCTGCGCGCGAAACGGAAAGCCGGTGGCGAGAAACGACCCTTCGACGCCCTGCTGCGACGACACCGACATCCGCGCGCCGTTGCGGAACGCGCCGGCGCCGCGCTCCGCGGTGTAGAAGATGTCGCGCAGCGGCTCGTAGATCAGCCCCGCCACGATGGCGCTGCCGCGCAGCAGGCCGATCGAGATCGACCACACCGGGAAGTGCTGCAGGTAGTTCGACGTGCCGTCGAGCGGATCGACGATCCAGACGCCGTCGCCGCCGCCGTCGCGCATCGCGGCAGTCCGGCCGCTCTCCTCGCCGAGGACCGCGTCGTGCGGGCGTTGCTCGCGGATGAACGAGAGAATTGCCGCCTCCGATTCGCGGTCGGCGTCGGACACCCAGTCGTTGCGCGCCTTCAGATCGGCGTCGTCTTTTCCGAGCTGTTCCCAGTAGCGGAGGAGCACCGCGGCACCCCGCCGCGCGGCCTCCGTGGCGATCTCGATGTCGTGCACGGCGGGGCCGGATTGTAGTTTATGCTCGACCCCATCCATGCATCCCGAGACGCTGTCGCACTACCGCGTGGAGCGGCTCATCGGCGCGGGCGGCATGGGCGAGGTTTACCTCGCCGAAGACACCACGCTCCACCGTAAAGCGGCGCTCAAGCTCCTCCCCGCGCGCTTCACGCAGGACGAGGAGCGCGTCCGCCGTTTCAAGCGCGAGGCGCGCGCGGCGTCGGCGCTCAACCACCCGAACATCATCACCATTTACGAGATCGGCGAGGCCGGCGGCGTCCACTTCATGGCCATGGAGTTCATCGAAGGCGAGAACCTCCGCCACCGCGTCGCCCGCGGCACGCTGCCGCTCGCCGAAGTTCTCGACGTTGGCGCCGGCGTCGCCAGCGCTCTCGCCGCCGCGCACGACGCCGGCATCGTCCACCGCGACATCAAGCCGGAGAACGTCATGGTCCGGCCGGACGGCTACGTCAAGGTCCTCGACTTCGGCCTGGCCAAGCTGATGGACGAGGCGTCGCTGAAGGACAGCACGACCGGCGGTGTGATGGGGACGCTGATGTACATCTCGCCGGAGCAGGCCCGCGGCCATCAGCCCGACGCCCGCTCCGACCTCTACTCCCTCGGCGCCGTGCTGTACGAGATGCTCACCGGGCGGCCTCCGGTCACCGGCGACAACTTCCTGGAGATGGCGATGTCGATCGCCTCGCGCCGGCCCGACCCGCCGTCGTCGGTCGTCCCCGGCATCGCGCCGGAGCTCGACCGCATCGTGCTCAAGGCGCTGGAAAAAGAGCCGTCGGCGCGTTACGCGAGCGCGCGGCAGCTCGTGGCCGATCTGCGCGTGCTGCACCGCGAGCTCGAGTTCGAGGACAAGCTGCACGCGCTCGACGTCGTGCGCGGCACGTCCACGCCCGGCATCGGCATGCAGCCGACCGTGCCGATGACGCTGCCCGGCACGTCGTCGTCGAACCGCTTCCTCCACATCAAGGACGTGATGCTCTCGTTGAAGGCGACGGTGATCGGCGCGATTGCCGTCGCCATCCTCGCCGTCGCGCTGCTCGTGGCCACGCGCTACAACGTCTTCGGCAACGACCGCATCGACTCCGTGGCCGTGCTGCCGTTCGCGAACGCCTCGGGGAATCCGTCCAGCGAGTACCTCAGCGACGGCTTATCGGAGAGCATCATCGACTCGCTCTCGCAGCTGCCGCGGCTGCAGGTCATCGCGCGCAGCACGGTGTTCCGCTTCAAGGGCAAGACGAACGATCCGGTCGGCGTCGGGCGCGAGCTGCACGTGCGCGGCGTCGTCAGCGGGGAGCTCATGCAGCGCGGCGACCGCGTGCTCGTCCACGCCGTCCTCACCGACGTGAAGAAGGGGACGCAGGTGTGGGGCCAGCGCTACGAGCGCAAGCTCTCCGACGTCCTCGATCTGCAGCGCGACCTGGCCGCGGAGATCTCGTCGCGCCTCCGCTCGCAGCTCACCGGCGACGAGCGCGCCGCGCTGGCCAAGCACACGGCGGAGAACAGCGCGGCCTTCCAGCTCTACCTCAAGGGGCGCTACTTCGCCACGAAGTACAACGACGAGGAGCAGCTGCGGCGCGGCATCGATTACTACAACCAGGCCATCGAGGCCGATCCGACGTACGCGCAGTCGTGGGCGGGGGTCGCCGAGGCGTATTACGGGCTGTCGAACCTGTACATGGCGCCGCGCGAGGCCATGCCCCGCGCGCGCGAGGCGGCCAGGCGCGCCCTCGCGCTCGACGACACACTCGCCGCGGCGCACACGGCGCTCGCCGACGTCCTGGCGTGGTACGACTGGGACTTCGCCGGCGGCGACCGCGAGTTCCGCCGCGCGCTGGCCTTGAATCCGAACGACTCCGACGCGCACGGCAGCTACGGCGACTTCCTCACGGCGCGCGCGCAGTTCGACCGCGCCATCGCCGAGAAGCGCCGCGCGGAGATGCTCGACCCGCTTTCGGCGAAGGTGTGCTGGGACGTGGCTCGCTCGCTCTTCTTCGCCGGCCGTCTCGACGAGGCCGGCGAACAGCTCAAGCGCGTGACGGAGCTCGACGAGCATTTCGCCTACGTCTATTACCTGCAGGCGCTGATCGCGCAGCGCAAGGGACGCGACGACGCGGCGCTGCAGCTGCTGCAGCACGGGATGCAGCTCGGCGGCCGCAGCCAGCTCTTCGTCGGCGCGGAGGGCTACACGAACGCGCGCCTCGGCCGGCGCGCCGAGGCGCTGCGCGACGCGGACGAGCTGAAGGCGCGGGCCTCGAACGCGTACACCGTGCCGTTGCTCCTGGCGCGGATCCACGCGGCGCTCGGCGAGAAGGAGCAGGCGCTCGAGCTGCTGCAGAAGGTGTACGACGACCGCAGCGAGTCGATCGTCTGGCTGAAGGTCGACCCGACGTTCGACACGCTGCGCGGCGATCCGCGGTTTCAGGGCTTGGTGAAGAAGGCGGGGTTGTAGACGAGGTGACAGGGAACGGGGAACAGGTGACAGGTGGTAACGCCCACGAGTACACCACCTGTCACCCGTTCTCTGTTCCCCGTTCCCTCTGCCATGTGCGCTGCATCACACCTCATTGTGCCCCCTGGTAGGGATCGCTGCCGTTGCGCCACTCCTCTAATATGGCCATGCGGAGCGCCGTCCGCCCCACGAAGACATACGTCGAGCCTGCCGCCTTCGGCTGGGGAGCGGCGGTCGCGGCGGTGCTGCGCCATTCAACCTTGCCGTGGCGCGAGCCGCTCGACGCCGTGCCGCTCGTGCAATTGTCGCCGCTCGGCGGGCGCGACCGCCTTTCGCTCGTCGCCCAGTTCGCGGCCCATCAGGCGCTGCTGCAATTCGCCGGCGTCGGCGACGGCGCCTGCGACGCGGCGGAATGGGCGGTCGTGCAGCGCCGCGGCAGCGATCCGCGCCTAGTGCGCCTCGGCGCGCGCGCGGGCAACGACACGCCGCCGGCGCTCACGCTCGTGCAGCAGTTCGCGACGGCCGCCGGCGCGCCGCCGCTCGATGCGCTGCGGCAGTCGTGGGGGCGGCCGGAGGCGGTCTACTGCGAGATCCATCAGCGCCTGCGCCACGGCGCCGCGGCCGATCTTCGCTGGATGCGCGCCGCGGCGATCGGCGAGATCGCATCGCCGGCGCCCGACGGCGTCCGCGCGATCCTTGCCGCGCGCGACGTCCGCCTCCGCTACGCCGACGACGCCTGCATCGCCTCGCTCCGCCTCGCGCACGACCGCGTGCTCGTCCTCGGCGAGACGCCGTCGCCGCTCGCGCCGCTCCGCGAGCTCGCCCACGGCGCGCGCAACGACGCGGAGATCGTCGAGCGCATGGTCGCCGCCGAGCGCCTCGTCGTCATCGTTAAAGACTTCGAGCGCTTCGACGCCGACGCCCGCCGCGTTGTCGAGCTCTTCGCCGCCACCGGCTCCGGCGTCCTGCTGCTGCCCGGCGGCCAAGATCTCCCCGAGTCGCGGCCGTTCCTTGTCTCGCCGCGCGTCGTCGCCGGCGCGCGAAGCCGCGCCTGGCTGCGCGACTTCGCCGAGTCGCCGGCGCTCGATGCCTTTCTCGAGGACGGCGTGCTCCCGCCCGAGAACAGCTCGCTCGACGCCTTGCGCGAGCCGCTCCGCTCGCTCCTCGGCGCGCTCTCGCTCCTCGGCCGGCGCATCCCGCGTCCCCTCGCCGCGCGCTTCCTCGGGCAATTCCTCTTCGGCGGCTCGATCGACGACCTCGCCGTGCCGGGGATCACGCACATCGAAAACGATGCGCTCGTCTTCGCCGCGGATCTCACGCACCTCGTCCCCGCCGCCTCGCGCGAGTCGCTCTGCCGCGTCGCTGCCGATCTGCTCGAGACGACGTCCGACGACGACGCTGTCGCCGCCATGCACGCGCTTCCGCGCCGCTTCCTCTCGCCGAAGCTCGCCGAGAAGCTGGCGCGCGCGCTCATCCGCGCCGGCCGCTACCGCGATGCGCGCGAATTCGCCACCGAGCCGCTCCTCGCGTTGATCGAGCGCCGCACCGGCGACTACGCCTCGGCGCTCGCGCGGCTCGAGACGATCGAGCGCGACTTCGATGCGGAGCTTCTGCGCGCGGAGCTGCTGTATCTCGAAGGCCGCGGCGACGAGGCGCTGGCCGCGCTCCCTGCCGCGCAGGACGACCGCGTCGCGTACCTCCGCGCCATCATCGCGAACCGCTTCGACGAAGAGATCGCCGATCCCTACCTCGCCGCGCGCCTCGCCTTCTATCGGACGAACGCCGTCGACGACGCCCTCGCGGCGCTCGCGGCCGCGCGCACGATGGCGGAGCGGATCGACGCCGCGCTCGACCATCTCTTCGCGCTCTTCACCGCCGGGCGCTGGTCCGAGGCGCGCGCGGCGGCGCTCGAGGCGCTGACGATGATCGATGAGACGCAGGGCGACCGCGCCGCCGGCGGCATCCTCTATCTATTGGCGTTTCTCGCCGCCGACGACGGCCAGTGCGCGCACGCCGCGCATCTCATCGAGCGCCTCGAGCACTTCTACGGCGCTACGCGCGACGAGCGCCGCCTCGGCGAGCTCGAGCTCCTCCGCGCGCAGCTGGAGCTGTCGCGAGGCCGCTTCGCCGCCGCCGCGCGCGCCGCGAACGCCATCGTCGCGACCGGCGCATCGCCGCAGATCGACGAGGCCGCGCGGCTGATCCTTGACGAGATCGACGCCATCGAAGGCCGCGGCAGCGTTTCGCTGCGCTCCAGCGGCACGACCGCGAACGCCGAGCTGTGCGACCGCTACGCCCTCCTCACCGGCGCGCGGCCGTGGGGCGACTTCGCGCGGGCGCTCGCTAATTGGCGCAACGGCGGCGCGGTGCCGGTGCCGTCGACCGGCTCCGAGACGCAGAAGCTCTTCCGCTTCGCGCTGATCCTCGGCCGCCGCGACGTCGCCGCCGCCCTCGGCATCGCCGCCGAGCGCGATGACGACGAGCGCGCCGACTTGCGGATCCTGCGAATCGCCGCCACCGCCGACTTCCCCTTCGCCCCGCACGATTTCGGTGCGCTCCGCTGGCGCTTCGCCACGCGCAACCGCCTCGGCCACTGGAGCGAGATCGGCTCGCTCGAGCCGCTCGACCGCGCCGCACTCGACCGCGAAGCCGCCGAGTGGATGCGCTGCGGCGAGCGCGAGTTCCTCTACATCGACGGCGCCGATGCGTGGCCCGCCGCCTCGCGCGACGCCGTCGCCGCGCTCTTCCGCGTCCGCTCCGAGAACTACCGCCTCCGCCGCGTCATCGAGCAGGAAGAGAGCGAGACGCGGCGCGAGCCCACCGTCGACGGCATCGTCGGCGACTCTCCGCCGATGCGCGACGTCTTCGCGCTCATCCCGCGCGTCGCCCGGCGCGACGTCGCCGTCTGCATCCTCGGCGAGTCCGGCACCGGCAAGGAGCTCGTCGCGCGCGCCATCCACCGCCACTCGCCGCGCCGCGCCAAGACGTTCACCGCCGTCAACTGCGCGGCCCTTCCGGAGACGCTCATCGAGTCGGAGCTCTTCGGTTGCGTGCGCGGCGCGTTCACCGGCGCCGACCGCGACCGCGCCGGCCTCATCGAGACGACCGACGGCGGCACGCTCTTCCTCGACGAAGTCGGCGAGCTCCCGCTCGCGGCGCAGGCGAAGCTCCTTCGCTTCCTGCAGGACGGCGAATTGCGCCGCGTCGGCGACGCCGCCAACCGCTCCGCCGACGTCCGCATCGTCACCGCCACGAACCGCAAGCTCGAAGCCGCCGTCGAGCAGGGCCGCTTCCGCGAGGACCTCTACTACCGCATCCGCGGCGTCGAGATCGTCCTCCCACCGCTGCGCGAGCGCAACGGCGACGTCGCATTGCTCGCCGCGCATTTCCTCGCGAACGAGCGCGAGAAGCATCGCGGCGGCCCGTCGTCGTTCGCGCCCGACGTCGAGGCGGCCTTCGCCGCGCATGCATGGCCCGGCAACGTGCGCGAGCTGCAGAACACCATCCGCGCCGCACACGCTCTCGCCGGCGACGCGCGCGTCATCGAGCTCGAGCACCTCCCGCACCGCCTGCGCGAGAAGCCGCGGCGCACCGCGGGCGCCTATCACGACGAGGTGGCGCGCTTCCGCCGCGAGCTGATCGAGCGCTCGCTCGACGAGGCCGGCGGCAACCAGAATCAAGCCGCGGCGATGCTCAGCATGTCCCGGCAGGCTCTTGCGTACCAGATCCGCGAGCTCGGGATTTTGGTAAAGCGTTAGCCGCCCGTCACGATTTCGTTGCGGAATGCCCGTAAAATCGCTGGATGAATCGGCGGCTGGCGGCGCTCCTCACGATTGCGGTCGCCGGCTGTACGCTCTACTCCGACGTCTTGATCGTGCCGCTGAATGTGCAGCCGGCGAACATCGATCATCCCAACGACCTCACCTCGATGATCCGCAAGGCCGACCTCGTGCGCGCCGTGCAGCTCGCGCCCGCGATCGAGTCGCGGCGCAGCTCCGCGCAGGAGCTCGCCGCCCTCGGCAACGCGGAGATGATCGCCGGCCGCTACGACGAAGCGCGCCGCCATCTCCGCGCCGCCATCGACCTCGCGCCGTTCCGCACCACGTACTCGACCATCGCCTGGGATCTCTCGCAGCTCGAGTACATGACGAACAACTACGAGACGAGCCTCGACTGGGCGCGCATCGCCGGCGAGCACGGCATGGTCGTGAAGAAGTGGCACCTCGACTACCTCACCGCGCTCTCCGGCGTGAACGTCTATCAGGTCAGCGGCCGGCGCACCGAGCGCGTGTCGATGCGCAGCTCGCGCCCCGACGTCCCGCGCGTCGAGGTCCGCCTCAACAAGGCCAAGGCGGTCACCGGCATCATCGACTCCGGCGCGGTCATCAGCATCGTCTCGCAGCACCTCGCCGACGAGCTGAAGATCAAGCGCCTCGGCGACTTCCAGGGGACGTTCACCGGCCTCCTCGGCGAGCCGATCCCGGTTCACTTCGCGCTGCTCGACGCGATGGACATCGGCGACATGACCGTGTCGAAGATCCCCGTGGCGATCATGGCCGACGACATGATGAAGTTCTTCGTCGGCGGCAAGAACGAGTTCCACATCGACCTGCTGATCGGCACGAACTTCCTCAAGGAGTTCCGCGTCGAGCTCGACTTCCGCCGCAACCAGCTCGCCCTCACCGCGCTGACGAGCGCCGACCGCCGCCCGTCGCCCGACCAGAACCTCTTCATCGAGGGCTTCCGCCCCGCGGTGCGCGGCACGATCAACCGCCACGGCTGGTTCATGTTCGTCCTCGATACCGGCTCCGAGGTGACGTTCCTCAATGAGAAGCACATCGACGACCTGCCGATCCAGCTCCTCGCGCCGAAGATCCACAGCGCCATGCTGCAAGGCCTCGGCGGCGCGCAGAAGCACGGGCCGAAGGTCGAGAACGTGGAGCTCGGCTTCGACAAGTGGGCCGGCGTGTTCCACAACCTGCCGATGTACGACTCCGCCGAGGCCGACCGCAGCGCCGGCATCCTCGGCGAGAACTACCTGCGCAGCTTCATCGTCACCATCGACTTCGGAAAAATGCGGATGGACCTGAACCCGATCAACCCCTTCGTCGCGGCGCCGGAGACGTTCGATCCGGGGAAGAAGCCGCAATGACACCCCGTCATCCTGAAGCGCAGCGAAGGATCTCCAGCTACGCAGCCTGAGATGCTTCGCCGTCGTCGCGGCTCAACATGACGATCACTTCTTCTTCATCTTTTCCCGCCGCTCCACCGCCCACCCCTCGATCGTCTTCTGCGGCACGCGGCTGAGCGCGAGCGCGTCGGGCGGCACGTCCTTCGTGATCGTCGAGCCGGCGCCGACGTACGCGCCTTTGCCGACGCGCACCGGCGCGACGAGCTGCGTGTCCGAGCCGATGAACACGCCGTCCTCGATCACCGTCTTGTTCTTGTTCACCCCGTCGTAGTTGCAGGTGATCGTGCCGGCGCCGATGTTCACGTCCGCGCCGACCTCCGCGTCGCCGATGTACGACAGGTGCGACGCCTTCGATCCCTCGCCGAACACCGCCTTCTTCGTCTCCACGAAGTTGCCGACCTTCACGTGCTTGCCGAGGCGCGTGCCAGGGCGGAGGTGCGCGTACGGGCCGACCATCGCCTCGTCCTCGATCACCGCGCCGTCGGCGACGGTGCCGGTCTTCACATGCACGTCGTTGCCGACGGTCGTGTCGACGAGGTGCACGTTCGGCTCGACGACGCAGTCGCGGCCGATGCTCGTCTTTCCTTCCAGCGTGACAAACGGATAGACGACGGAGTCGGCGCCGATCGACACCGTGGAGTCGATGACGACCGTGGCCGGATTGCGGAACGTGACGCCCTCGCTCATCAGCTTCTCGACGACGCGGCGCTGGATCTCCGCCTCGGCACGGGCGAGCTGCGCGCGCGAGTCGACGCCGAGCGTCTCGATCGGATCGTCGACGATCACCGTGCCGATGCGCCGGCCCTCGCGGCGCAGCACGCCGACCATGTCGGTGAGGTAATACTCGTTCTGCGCATTATTCGATGAGAGATTTCGCAGCCGATCCGGCAGCTCCTCGGCCTCGAACACGTAGATCCCGCCGTTCACCTCGTCGATCGCGCGCTCATCGTCGCTCGCGTCCTTCGCCTCGACGATGCGCTGCACGGCGCCCTCGGCGTCGCGCACGATGCGGCCGTAGCGCGCCGGATCGTCGAGCCGCATCGTCAGGATCGTCAGCGCGTTTCCCTCGCGCTCGTGCGTCTCGAGCAGACGGCGCAGCGTCTCCGCGCGCGTCAGCGGCACGTCGCCCGACAGGATGAGGATGCGGCCGCGCTCGCGCAGGAACGGCGCGGCCTGCAGCACCGCGTGCCCGGTGCCGCGCGGCGGATCCTGCACGGCGAAGCGCGCCCGGTCGCCGACGTGCTGCTGCACCGCCTCGCGCTGGTGCCCGACGATGACGACGGGCGGCCGGCCGCAGACCTCGGCGGCGAGGTCGAGAACGTAGTCGATGATCGGCCGCCCCGCGGCGCGGTGCAGGATCTTGATCTTCTGCGACTTCATCCGCGTGCCGAGGCCCGCGGCGAGGATGATCACGTCGAGGTCGTCAGTCATGCGCCCGCATCCTTTCAAGCGTCCGGCCATAGCGGTCGTAAAGCCGGAGGATCGTATCCGCGAGCGCGGCCGAGTCGTGCCGCACGTAGTTCCCCTCGGCGATGATGTCGCCGAAGAACGGCGTGACGCCGAGCTCGCGGATCGCGGCGATGTCGAACGACACCGGGAACTGGTTCTGCGCCGCGTACTGCTCGAGGATCGCTTCGCCCGGCCGGCGCCCGTTCAGGATCATGACGTCGACGACGAGCCCGGCGTGCTCGATGAGCGCGCTGAGGTGCTCTTGCGCGCTGTAGCCGTCGGTCTCGTTCGGCTGGGTCATGACGTTGCAGACGTAGACGCGCAGCGCCTTGGCCTGCCGCAGCGCCTCGGCGATCGGCTGGATGAGGAGGTTCGGAATGACGGACGTGTAGAGCGAGCCGGGGCCGATGAGGATGAGGTCGGCCGCGGCGAGCGCGTCGAGGGCGCGCTGCGGCGGCCGCGCGTCGGGCGGATCGATGCCGAGGTGCACGATCCTGCCGTGGTGCGAGCGCGTGGACGCTTTCTCGCCGAGGAGCGAGCCGCTGATCGCGACTTCGCCGTGGAGCTCGCTGCCGTCGGCGAGCGTGGCGCGGAGGCGGACGTCGTCGAGCGTCGACGGGTAGATGTCGCCGGCGATATTGAGGACTTCCGACGCCGCGAGCACGGCGTTGTCGAAGCCGCCGGTGATGTTCGTCAGGGCCGCGAGAAGAAGGTTGCCGAGGGAGTGGCCGCCGAGGGAGTGCCCGCTCTCGAAGCGGAAGCTGAAGAGCTGGGAGAGGAGCTGCTCTTCCTCGGCCAGCGCGACAATGCAGTTGCGCACGTCGCCGGGCGGCAGCATGCCGAACTCTTTGCGCAGGACGCCGGAGCTGCCCCCCTCGTCGGTGACGGTGACGATCGCGCCGAGGCGCTCGATCGACCAGGCGCCGTCGGCGTCGACATAGCGCTTCAGGCCGCGCAGCAACGTGGAGAGCCCGGTGCCGCCGCCGATGGCGACGATGTTCAGGCCGTGGTGGCGCACGGGGGCGGAGTCTAGCAGGAATACGCGGCGAGGCTAACGAATCTATACTGTTGTCTATACGAGAGGTCCGACGATGACGGCACGCGCAAAGATCTTCAACAACGGCGGCAGCCAGGCGGTCCGGCTGCCAAAGGCATTCCGCTTTCCCGAGGGACAGCGCGAAGTATCGGTTCGGCGCATTGGCAAAAAGGTCATTCTCGAGCCAGCCGAGCCGCCGAAGGAGTGGTCGGAGGACTTTCTCAGCTCGCTCGGCAGCTGGGAAGGCGAAATTCCGCGGCCGCCGTCTACGCCGATCTCCAAAAAGAAGAATCCGTTCAAATGAACGGCCGCTTCATGCTTGATACCGACATCGTGAGCTTCGCCATCCGCGGGCGAGGCCGCGTCAGCGAGAGAATCTTTCAACATCAGCCGCCGGAACTGTGCATCAGCGCGATCACCGTGGCCGAATTGCGCTATGGCGCGGACCGTTTGGGTGCGCGCAGGCTGCACGAATCGATCGATCGCTTCATCGGCGACTTCGAGATTCTGCCGTTCAATGAGGCTTGCACCCGAACTTACGGCACCATCGCGAATGAGCTGGCGAAGCGTGGAACCCCAATCGGCGACTTCGACGTGCTGATCGCCGCGCATGCCGTCACTGTCGACGCAACGCTCGTCACGAACAACGTCAAGCATTTCTCCCGCGTCGCCGGACTGCGCGTGGAGAACTGGTTCTGACTAAAGATCCCTCTCCATCCGCGCGCATTTGATCGCCAGCCCGCCGCGTGTGCGGTACGTGGTCTCGATCGTCGTCGCGTAGCCGCACGCGGCGTAGAAGCCCACGGAGTTCAATGCCGCATTCAGGTGGAGGCGCGTGGCGCCCTCGGCGTGCGCGACCTCCTCCAGCTTCGCCATCATCAGACGTCCGACGCCGCGGCGCACGTGGCGAGGACCGACGTAGACGGCCAGGATCTCGCCGTGATCGTACTGGCCGAAGGCGATCACTTCCCCGTCATCGACGGCCACGTAGACCTGCTGCGAAAGATCGTAATTCGACGGCGCAACGCCGGCGGCCCACGAGTCGACTTCCTCCGGCGTGTACGCGCCCGGCCCGAGCGCGCGGATCGACGCCTCGTGCAGGCGCGCGATCGCGACGCGGTCGGCGTCGGTCGCGCGGCGGAGGGCGATCACTTCTTTTTCAGCTCGGTCAGGACCAGCTTCGCCACCGCCTTCAGCGTGTCGAAGACGCCCGTGCCGTTCATCGCCACCGCCTCGAACGTCGGCTCGCCCTTGAAGTTCAGCTGGCGGTACATCTCGTCCATCGGCAGCGCGGTCGGCAGGTCGCGCTTGTTGAACTGCAGCGCGTACGGCACCGTGCGGAGGTCGTAGCCCTGCTCCTTGAGGTTCTTATCGAGGTTCTGCAGCGACTCGAGGTTCGCCTCCATGCGCATCTCCTGCGAGTCGGCCACGAACACCACGCCGTCGACGCCTTTCAGGATCAGCTTGCGCGAGGCGTCGTAGAAGACCTGGCCGGGAACCGTGTACAGGTGGAAGCGCGTCTTGAAGCCGCGCACCGTGCCGAGGTCGAGGGGGAGGAAGTCGAAGAACAGCGTGCGGTCCGTCTCCGTGGCCAGCGAGATCAGCTTCCCCTTCGCCTGCGGATTCGTCTTGTCGTAGATCCACTGCAGGTTCGTCGTCTTCCCGCAGAGCCCGGGCCCGTAGTAGACGATCTTGCAGTTGATCTCGCGCGCCGCGTAGTTGATGAAGGTCATCGGCGACTACTCGCTGAAGAGGCTGTCGATGTCCTCGTCGGTGATCTCCGCGAACGGCGAGTCGAAGCGGCTGGCCAGGCTTCCGCGGTCGGCCTCCGACTTCTTCAGCAGCTGCTCGAACGTCCGCTCCAGCTCCTGCGAGGCCTTCTTCACGCGCAGGCGCACCAGGCCGAGCGACGACTTCTCGTCGAAGATCACCACCAGAATGGCCCGCTGCGCCACGAGCGAGATGTGGATGTTGTCCTTCTCCCCCTCGTGAAAGAGGATCGAGAACTCCTTCTCGCCGATGAGCTTGGCGAGACCGTCGGTGGCGGCGACGTTGCCCGCCGTCAGCGACGCCAGCGACGTCGCGTCGACGCCGCGCATGTCGCCCGCCACGGCGATCTGCTGGCCGTTTTTGTCGACCAGAAAGACAATCTTCGAGTTGGAGTCGACCTGCAGACGGTGGAGAGTGTCCTTGATCTGCTGGTACTCCTCCTCGTACATGACGAGATCGGGAGAGGCCATCGGCGAGCCAATGTACTAAATCTCCCGTCTCCCTTCCAGCGCTTTCGCCATCGTGACCTGATCGGCGTACTCGAGATCGCCGCCCACGGGGAGCCCGAACGCGAGCCGCGTGGTGCGCACGTTGAGAGGCCGGAGCTGCTGCGCGATGTAGAGCGCGGTCGCCTCGCCTTCTACGTTCGGGTTCGTGGCGACGATGACCTCGCGCACGCCGCCGCCCTGTACGCGCCGCAGCAATCCGTCGACGTCGATGTCCTGCGGGCCGATGCCCTTGAGCGGCGAGAGCGCGCCTAGGAGGACGTGGAAGACGCCCTTGAAGTCGCGCGTGGCCTCGATCGTCGGGATGTTGAAGGCCTCCTCGACGACGCAGATGACGCTCGGATCGCGGCGCGGATCGGTGCAGACAGCGCAGGGGTCGACGTCGGTCATGTTGTTGCACGCCGAGCAGCGGAAGATCTTCTGCTTGACCTCGACGATCGCGTTCGCCAGCGCCTCGGCCTCGGCCGCGGGGCGCTTGAGGATGTGGTAGGCGAGGCGCGCGGCCGACTTGCCGCCGACGCCGGGGAGCTTGGTCAGCTCGTTGATGAGGTTCGCGAGGGGCGGTGCGGTCAAAACAGTCCCGGAATCTTCATTCCGCCGGTCATCGCGCCGAGGGACTTCGACATCTCCTCGTCGACCTTGCGGGACGCTTCGTTGACGGCGGCGACGACGAGGTCCTGCAGCATCTCCACGTCGTTGGGATCGACGACGTCCTTTTCGATGACCACGCCGAGGAGCTCCTTCGAGCCGTTCATGGTCGCCTTGACCATGCCGCCGCCGGCCGAGCCCTCGACCTGCAGCGCGGCCATCTGGGCCTGCATCTGCGCCTGCATCTGCTGGACTTGCTGCATCATCTTCTTGGGGTTCATCGCATCTCCTAACGCTTGCGCGGCTCGACGAGCTCGCCGCCGAGGTGCTTTTGGAAGGCTTTGACGACGGGGTCTTCGCGGAGGGGAAGCGTGGCCGTCTGCGGCTCCGGCGGCTTTTCGTCGGACGTGACTTCGACCTTGGCGGCGGTGCCGAAGAGCTCGCGGGCGATCTCGTCGAGCAGCGGCTGGGCGTTGCGCACGCTCTCCGCGGCGAAGGCATCGCTCAGCGCGACGCGCAGGACGTTACCGTCGAGCGAGAGCTTCGCGTCCTCAAGGTAAGCGCCGGTGATCGCGCGCGCTTTCTTCACGCGCTCGCGGAACGCCGCCGTCCCGGCGGCTGGCACGGCGGCGTCCCGCCGCCGGCCTGGCGGCGCGGGCGCAGGTGAGGAAGAAAGCGCTTCTTCAACCGCGCGCAATCGCGGGAACGTCGCCGCCTTCAGCAGCGCGATCTCCACGGCCAGCCGTTGATGCTCCGCTTTATTCACCGTCTCGTCGTCGCGGAGCAGCAGATTCGCGATCCGCAGCAGCTCCGTGTACGAGAACTTCTCCGCCGAGGAGCGGATGACGTCGAGGTCCTCGGGCGAGAGCGACAGCATCGACTCGTTCGCCCCGCCGGCGACGAGCAGCAGGTTGCGCACGAAGTTCAGCAGGTCGCGGAACAGCATCTTGAAATCGCGGCCGCTTGCCGCCGCTTCGTTCAGCGCCTCGAGGATCCCGGCGTGGTCGCCCTCGCCGATCAGCGTCACCAGACGCGCGAAGAACGTCGTCTCCGACAGGCCGAGGACCGTGGCTACGTCGGCGGCGGTGATGTTGCGGCCGGCGAAGGCGATGACCTGGTCGAGCAGCGACAGCGCGTCGCGCACGCTCCCCTCGCCGCGGCGGGCCACGATCTCCAGCGCCTCGCGCTCGGCCTCGATCTTTTCCGAGTTGCAGATCATCCGCAGGCGGCCGACGATCTCCTCGAGCGTCAGCTTGCGCAGGATGATCCGCTGCACGCGCGAGATGATCGTCTGCGGCACCTTGGCCATCTCCGTCGTCGCGAACATGAAGACGACGTGCGGCGGCGGCTCCTCGATCAGCTTCAGCAGCGCGTTCCACGAGGCGACGGAGAGCATGTGCGCCTCGTCGATGATGAAGATGCGGTAGCGGTCGCGCGCCGGCTGGAACTGCGTGACGTCGCGCAGCTCGCGGACGTTGTCGACGCCGGTGTACGTGGCCGCGTCGATCTCGCGCACGTCCATGTCGATGCCCTCGGTGATCTCGCGGCAGATCACGCAGGTGTTGTCGGGCTCGCGCGTCGGGCCGTGCTGGCAGTTCAGCGCCTTGGCGAGGATGCGCGCCAGCGTGGTCTTGCCGACGCCGCGCACGCCCGAGAAGAGGTAGGCGTGATGGATGCGGTCGTTTTCGATGGCGTTCTGCAGCGTCTGGACCGTGGTCTCCTGACCGACGATGTCGCCGAACGTCTGCGGCCGGTATTTGCGCGCGAGGGCCTGGTAGGACATGTGGCGCGAAGTATAAAGAAACGACCCGCTCGGAAGAGCCCAGGCCGGACTGTGTCACACAGGGTTGGCACCTTATCGCTGCTTCCTTCCGGACCTGACGAGGTTCGGTGCTCCTGCTGCACAGGACCCGGGCTCATCCGAGCGGGCCGTTGCTGTTGCGGGGATAGAACTTCAAAACCTGCATCGTAATTCTCACCCGCGGAACGGCGATACCGCGGACTGAGTTGACGACGGATCGCCGGCGCGTCGTGTTGCCGGGATCATCGTTCTTGTTGCGGGGATCGTCCCTCGTGATGAAGGGGTCACCTTTCGGTGTGGAAGTTAAGGATCGTCGTGTCGCAGGCATCACGGCGATGCGTCGGGAGCGTCGATTTTCCGGTCGGATGGATCATCGCCGCTGATGCCGCCGTCCATTTTCGGGACGCGCGCATCGTCTCTCGTCCTGCCGGAGACACCGGGGCGTATTTCGTCCATCACGAATCACGATCCCGGCATCGAACGTCGTGATGCGCGCATCACGAGCCGTGACGACGTCCACGCATCGACTTGCGCGACCGTCATCGGCCGATGTCGAGCGGAGCAGGATGCTCGTGGGACGCGATATCGCGGGGCATCCGGGACGACTTTCGAACCGCTCTGCTTGGCGCGGCTGCCTGTGCGGCAACAGCGTTTGTTGGTGAACGCGGCTAATGAGCAGCGGCTTGCCTGACCAAGTCCGTCCAGTGTGGCAGTTGATCGCCATCGTGTCCAGGCGGAGGAGTGGTCGTAGCCGCGCCGATCATCTCGTCACCGTGGATGGCGAGATCTAAGTCGAGGACGTACAGGTGCGGCGCGTCCGGAATGGAGTCGTTACCCGAAAGCTCGCCGTAGAAGTGCGTCGGCTTCGCTGAGACGTTCGTCAATACAACTGGCGCTGCTCCGCCGACGCTCGCCGATGCCGAGCCGTCGGCGTTGATTCGAAGTGACAATGGAATCGCGCCGTTAGTCGTGTCAATCTCACCTGTCCACGTGCCCATCGGAGCGGGCGCGGCGTGTGATTGTACCGAAGCCCGTGCAGAGCTTGGAGTGGCAGACGGCAGCAGTTTCGTGAGAATACGATCCGCGAGACCGCTGACAAATGGTGAATATGAGTTTGCGATCACAACGACTACGATATGTTCTTTCGGCGCGATCTCGAGAATCGCGTAAGAGTCAGTGGTGCCACCCTGCGCGGAAATGACTTCGATGCCACCACGTTCTTGGACCCACCATCCGAGACCGTACTGATCGTGCGTCGCCGGCTCCGGATGTTGCATTACGCGGATGTCGCGAGTGTTCGGGAGCGACTGCGGAGCAACGCCTTCATGCAATTCAAAGCTGCCGAAGCGAAGCAGATCGGCCGCGCTGCAGTGTAGCCCGGTTGCACCCGGGTGACCACTGACCCGTTCGGCCGAACGGGCGTGCGTCGTCTGATCGTACTGTGCCGCCGTGCCGGCGGTCACCGTGATTCCGCAGTGTCGCATCCCCAACGGAAGAAAGATCGCTTTATGAAAATATTCATCGAGCGTTTCGCCCGTAGTCCGCTCAATAACGCGGCCCAGAATGCCGTATCCGAGATTCGAGTAATCGAAGACCCTTCCGGGCGGCCATACAACGACTCCGTACTGTTCGATCTCTTCGTCGATGTTGCACGCTGTGCTCGATGGTGGGCACCAGCGGCTGAACGTTGTCAGGCCTCCTGTGTGGCTCATGACTCGGCGTACGGTCGTCTCAGATACGTTCCACCGCGGGCTGTGCACCTTTGCACTGCCGAGGTAAGCGTTCACAGGCTGATCGAGTGCGATGACGCGTCGCTCATTCAGCTGCATGATCGCCGTCGCCGTGATCGACTTCGTGACCGATGCGACGAAAAATGGTGTTTCCGGCGTCGCGGCGATGTGCCGTTCGCGATCAGCCCAGCCGTAGCCCGCTTTCCAGAGTATGTGGCCGTTCTGCGACGCTGCAATCGTTAGCCCGGGTACATTTGCCTGTCGCATGTATTCAGCCACCTCACGCCGTAATTCGCGTAGATCCGCGGCTGACGATGGCATCGACGTCAACAATGCAATTCCGAACAGCGTATGCAACAGAGGACGTAGATTCATAACACGTCAGACGATGATATTGACCTTTCGTTGGAAACCGCCGTCGCAGCCATAGCTGTGAATGGACGCGGTCGCCAGCTCTTCTGTTGGAGGCCGCGCGACCAACGACGGTCGCGGAAGGAGTTTCCGAGAGCGCCAATGCGAACGTGCTTGTGTTCATAACGGCGAACGAGCGGTCGAACCGCGGAAAGCGTCAAGGTGGCAGAAAGGCACCGCAGGAGTGCTGCTGCGGTTGCGGCAACGACGTCATGACGCGTCGCCAACCGACTGGACGCTGATGTTCCACGATGAGAGGCGCGGTTCCGGCAATGCGGATTATGGCGGGGCATCGGGGACGATTTTCGAACCGGCCTGCTCGCCGCCGCAGCGTGACGAAGAGGAATGCCGTGATACGAATCTCTGTGGTCTATACTGGTATCGACCAGCGAGGTAGAGAAGATGGGGACTGCCAAGTTGTTCCGAAACGGAAGGAGCCAGGCCGTCCGGCTCCCCAAGGAGTTCCGATTCGAGGGGGAGGAGCTATCGATCCGCCGCGAGGGGGAGGCGGTCATCCTCGAGCCACTCAGGCCACGGACCTGGCCGAAGGGGTACTGGCGGCGTTGGGGTAAAGCCTCTCTCGACCTCGATCTGGTCGGACCACTGCCAGCAGGTGGCGGACCTATCGAGCTCGACGAGCCATGAGGTACGTCCTCGACACGAACACGTGCATCTACGCGCTCAAGCTTCAAGGGCGGGTCGTGGAACGGATGCGGGAGCATCTGCCAAGCGAGATTGTGATCACGACCATCACGCTCGCGGAGCTTTGGTTCGGTGCGCACAAGAGCGCGCGCAGTTTGGCGGTGCGGCGGGAGGTCGACGGCTTCCTCGAGCCATTCGACGTGTTTCCTTTCGATCGGGAAGCGGCCGGCACCTATGCGCGCGTCCGCTTCGATCTCGAGCGCATCGGACGCCCGATCGGCGAGCGCGACCTGCTGATCGCATCGATCGCGCTTGCGCGGAACCTAACGGTCGTCACTCACAACCTGGGTGAGTTCACCCGAGTCCCCGCTCTGAAGACCGAAGACTGGCATTGAGTCCGATCGGGGCAACCGACGCCGTCGTGCGGATTATGGCGGGGCATCCGAGACGATTTTCGAACTGTTCTGCTCGCTGCGGCTGCAAGAGCTATGGCACGCCGGGCCCTTATTCTGGCCTCAGCCGCCACCGCTCTCTCCGCTTCCCGAGTCTCCCCCCGAGCTGGCCTTCTTCGTCAACGTTTCCTTCAGCAGGTCGAACAACTTGTTGAGGAGTGCCGTCGACTCGCTGCTGCCGGCTTTCGCGCTTCCAAGCAAGGCGTCGAGCAGAGTCTTTAGAATGCTGTCGGGAGCGGCAGGAATCGTGGCCAGGCTGATCTGATTGGTGATCGTCTCGGGCTTCAAATCCCCGGCCGAGACGCCGGTCTGGGGACCGGGCAGAGTCGGATCGGGCGGAACGTCCGGGCACTTCCAATCGGTGTAGCGCTGCGGATCGACGATCTCGCACGTGTCGCATTGGCCGAGAATGCCTTCCGAGTAGACGCCGGGCGTCGGCAAGGTGACGAGATTGCGGACCGGCGGGAGGCTCTGGTCGTGAATCAGCGGACCAGCGGGAAACACGACGAAGTCGCCGTAGATGGCGATCGGCGTGTTCTCGATCGAGCCGATCAGATCGAGCCCGCTGCAGCAACTCCAGCGCATGATGCGCTCGTTTGGGTCCTCGTTGAGCCAGAGGAGGTTGTTGTAGAACCGTTTGTTGTTGTCGCAGTTCAGATGTCCGAGGAGCTTCTGGACGCAGCAGGATTTCTCGACGCATGGGTTGGCACCAGCACCGGGCGGTGGGATTTCCGTATCGACCCGGTCACTCCACCCATGAATGAGGTTGAGCGGTGCTTGCGTAGTCGACGTCGGCGAGCCAAGCGAATAGAGCGAGAGCGGATTGGCGATGCCGACGGCGTGATACGTGAAATCCAATTGGCTCAAGGAAAGCGAGAAGCCTGAAAGGCCGCTGGGTATGAGGATCACATTGTTAACGGTCGCAGGATCGATAGGCGCCGGAAGCGCGATTGTCTGCGATACCGTCTGACCGCTCTGCCACCCAGCAACCGAAAATGCTGGCGTTTGGACCCCGCCATTTGCCGTCCCCATCGAGAACTTGATGCTCGACGTGCCGGAATTCGCCACAACCGTCGCCGTGATGGTGACGGAATCCATTAGCAACTGCGGTTTTTCATTGCAGCAGAACAGCGCTTGGGCGAGCTCGTCGAAGCATCCGTCCAGACTCTTGTCGAGCAGTGCGGGTCGGAGGATCGCGGCGTTGCAGTATGCGCGCTTGGCATCGAAGTCGTCGTTCGGGTACTGCACGAGCACGACGTTGCGATAGCCTTTGTACTTGGTGACCACGCGGAAGCTCTCGTTCACCTGGTAGTAGACGATGGTCAGCGTGTGGCAGCGGTTGCTGTTTCGAATGGTTCGCGTCTGATAGAACCTCCGCTCGCTGGCTGTGGCCTGAAAGACGACCGAGCTCCGGTAGCTCATCACCAGCGACGCAGCCTCAGTGATGTGCTCCGTGATATGGCTGGTGGTCGTTGTCGCCACCTGCTGGTTGCTGAGCGAACCGCTGACCCCGCCGCCGGCCGAGGCCGTCAGATTGATCATCTTGATCGGCAGCGAGATGCCGGTTGAAAAGGCGTACGCGGCACTCAGCGACTTCGACGTGACGTCATTGTTCAGGCTCTCCATGATCGCCCGCTCGTGTTCGATGTGCTGCGTGGTCTCCTGCTGCGTCAGCGATGATTCCTGCCGTGACGCTGTCTCGCGGCGCATCCAGTCCGAGATCACAACAGTGACCTGTTCGCACGGAGCGAGCGTGATCGTGTTGAGCAACTTGCCGAGCGAGGTTCCCAGCGGATGCCATGCGATCTCGTACTCGAGGGCGGTCCCCAGCACAACGTTGACCTTCTGTTGGGGACAGTCGATCGTCTGGACCTTGCAGATGTCTGCGCGAACCTGAAACGCGTCGAACCGCCGGACGATCATCGGCGACGGCATCAACTGGTCGCACAGACCGTGTGGCGCGCGAAGCTGCGGGATGAGGCCGATCGACGCGGGGGAGAGCAGCGCGTCGCGGTCGTCGGGATCGGTCACCGAAGGAATACCGCGCAGCGCGTCGGCGGAAGCGTGGGTGGCATTCACGGCCAGTCTGTATTGGTCGAGGCCGTTCCTCAAATCGGCAATGCTGACCGTGAGCGCCTCTCCGCCGCCGCCGTACGTCACCTTCAGCGCTGACGCGGCCGGATACGAGGACAGGTCGAATTTTGGCGATGTGAATCCTTGCAGGTCGCTCACCATCGTGGTGAGCGGGAAGGCTTCGCCGGACCCCAGGACGGCGAAGAAACGGAGTACGACGCCCGGAACGGGCGCGCCGCTGCGTTCGTCGACGGTGAAGATCCGGACGGCGATGGGGTCGCTGCCTTGGGCGGGCGATTGGACCATGGAACCCTCCGAGGGATGCTGATGCTGCTTTAAGGAGGGTATGAAGTGTGGAAGATCCCTACCCGAACGTTCGTCTGTTGCACGAAAAGCTCTGAATTTCAGAGTTGAAATCGACCGTTCTGGACCCTATCGACTTTGATGTGGCGG
>Ga0070717_10000128_pt1 | contig 56108 bp, 48 predicted proteins | sample LARL113metaG_FD_71366 | JGI IMG/M metagenome (GOLD analysis project Ga0070717, IMG submission 71366) | Corn, switchgrass and miscanthus rhizosphere microbial communities from Kellogg Biological Station, Michigan, USA - LAR L11-3 metaG | ecosystem: Host-associated > Plants > Roots > Rhizosphere ...
TCATTCCGAGCCGCGCAGACGGTGAGGAATCCCCCGCCTTTCTGCAAGAGACGCGCATGTGGGCAGGGGATCCTTCGCCGTCTACGCGGCTTCAGGATGACACTTGCGCAGAGCTTCCCTTGTTCATGCGTCATGAAATACGTTCCTGCCACGGTCCTGGCCGCCGGGCCGCAGCCGCTCCAGCGCGCGGCGGCAAAGGTGGTCGTCGGCGCCGCCGATACGCGCGACGCGAGCTTCACGATTCCGCGGCGGCGCATCGACGGGCGGGTCACGCTCGGCGGCAAGCCGCTGCCCGGCGTCACGGTGCGTCTGCAGAGCAATGCGTTCGACTGGACAACCGAAACCGTGACCGACGCCGACAGCGGTGGCCGGCTGGATGTCGACGCTTCCGAGGCCCGTCGACCCGAACGAGGCGAGGAGATCGCCGTAGACCTTCGTCTCGTGCGCGGCCAGCGAATAGGCGATGGTCTCGCGGTCGACGTCCGGACAGACGAAGACGAGCTGCCCGGCGATCGCCTCGGCGGACGGATTAGTGATGGCGAGCAGCAGCGGTTGTTTGCGCGCGAAGCGCCGCGGCGCTTCGCGCGCAAACCGACGCTACGCGTTCGCCTGCGCCGGCGCCTTCGAGCGGGACGGGGCCGATGCGGCCGCGCCGATCTCCACCGGAGCGGGCACGCAGTTCGCCGCGCCGCAGACCGTCACGTCGACGGGGAACGGCGGCAGGAGCGGTCCGAACGTCGCCTGAACCTCGATCGGCGTGATGATGTCCGCGACCGGGCGGCGCGGCGGCCGCGCCACGAAATCGAACTTCGACGCGTCGAAGCCGATCTGCCGCAGCTCCGGGCAGGTCCAGCCGGCCGTCGGCACCGTTCCCTTCGCCGCGACGTAGAGCATGTTCCCGTCGAGCGTCGCCTTGACCTCGGTCACCTCGGACACGAGCTCCTTCGCCGCGACGTATTCGATTTCGGCGGTGATCTCGTTGTGGGCCGCGACGACCGTCACGGTCCGCGGGAACGGAGGCATCAGCGGACGCTCCGTCGACGCCTCCACCTCGGTGAGCACCGCCGCGCTGTTGATCGGCGGCGTGCCGGCGAAGCCGAAGCGGATGTCGGTCAGCGAGCCGCCGCGGAGCTGGAGCTCGAGGTCTTTCCAGCCCGCGTGGTTCGTCTGCCCCTCCGCGTAAACGTACAGCTCGTTTCCGTTCTCTACGAATGCAATGACGCGCGTGACACGATCGATGAGTTGTTTCGTCATACTTCCCTCCTGCCCGAGGTGGTCCGACGCGGAGGGAGGTTTTTCCAGCGTCCAATTCGTCTTGTCACAACTCGCGACAGCCACGTCGAAAATGCGCGGGCGCGCCTTGCGACGCGCCCGCGCTCGGACTACTGCATGAACCCGATCACTCCGTTGTCGCCGGTGGCGGCTGCGGCTCCGGCACTTTCGCTTTACCGCGGCGGCGGCCGAGGGCACGGCTCATCGCTTCCGCCTGCGGGGCGAGGTCGGCGCTCTCGGGGCGCTTGGCCAGGCGCTGCGTCAGCGCGTACGTCGTGAGCGCGTCGCTTCCCGCTTTGTTCTTCGCCGCGGCGATGCTGTAGCGGATGAAGCCGGCCAGCGCCTCGAGCTCGTCGGCGAGTGGTGCATACGACTCGGCGAAGGCCAGGAGATCGCGGACCGTCTCCGCATCCGGACTGCCGCCGCGGACGAGGAACGGGCTGTTTTTGACGGCGACCACCGTCAACTCGACGAACTCGGGCGGCACCGACGCGGCAAAACTCAACCGCCGGCGCTCGCTTTTCGACGTCGGGACAACGAAGTTGGGAATGGTTTGGCGCATCGCGCGAACCTCATCGATCCGCGCCTGCGCGGCTAACGTATGGGCATTCTGAGTGGACATGAAGTCCTCCTTTTTTCTTTCTCGATTGCGTGTGGTCAGAGCAGAGAGATCGAGAAGGAAGGAGGAGCGCGCGCCCGCGACGTCGATTTGGGAGCATCGGCGACGCGCAGCGTTGCGGAACGCCGGCGACGCGCCAGGAGAAGTCGAATCCGATCGCCGGGCTGGGAGGGGCAATATTGCAGGAACCAACGCGCGGAGACCGGCCGCGGAGCGGCGATGCGCGGGCGCGTATCGGCGGTCTCTCCGCCGCTCTGCGCGATCGCGAGCACCCGGGCCATGGTGGTGTCGAGGCGGTCCGAGGCCGCGCTCAGCCGCACGGTGGCGTCGAGCCAGGCCCGCGTGGCCGCGGTCAGCCGTTCCGGCGCGCCGGCGGCGTCCGCCGGGGCCAGGGCCATGCAGTCGACGGTGTGGCGGAGGCGGACAGAGGCGCGTTGGAGCTGCGCGGCAGCATCGACCAGCCACTCCGACGCGTGATGGAGCTGCTGCGCGGCGCGGACCGGCCGGCGCGCCGCGAATCGCGCCGAGGCGTCGATGACGCGGCAGGAGCCGTCGATCCGCCGGACCGACGAGTCGATGGCCCGCTGGACTCGGCGGAACGGCCGCCTCCACGACGCACGTCCTCTCCGCCGCGAGGGTCTCGCGGTCCGGCGAGAGGCGAACCGAGCGTTTTCAGCAACCATTACCGCCATTAGAGCATGAGGCCGCCAGAAGATGACCGGGAGGACCGCAGTTGTCGGAGAAGCGTGACATGGCCGCCCATGTCGAGCACGATCAGGCGTTTAGTACGGTCGATGATGCCATCGGCAACGGCAACCTCATCGATGTCATCGGCAACCTCACCGATATCATCGGCAACCTCACCGATTCCATCGGCAACCTCACCCGTATCATCGGCAACCGCATCGATGTCATCGGACAACCTCATCGATATCGTCGGCAATCTCACCGATGACATCGGCAATCTCACCGATGTCATCGGCAACCTCGCCGATGGCATCGGCAACCGCATCGATGTCATCGGACAACCTCATCGATATCGTCGGCAATCTCACCGATGACATCGGCAATCTCACCGATGTCATCGGCAACCGCACCGATATCATCGGCAACCCCACCGATATCATCGGCACCCCACCGATATCATCGGCAACCGCACCGATATCATCGGCAACCGCACCGATATCATCGGCAATCGCACTGATATCATCGGCAACCCCACCGATATCATCGGCAACCCCACCGATATCATCGGCAACCGCACCGATATCATCGGCAATCGCACCGATATCATCGGCAATCGCACCGATATCATCGGCAATCGCACCGATATCATCGGCAACCTCACCGATATCATTGGCAACCTCACCGATATCATCGGCAACCGCACTGATGCTATGAACTGGCATGACACCACGGGAGCAGGACCTTTACGTACGGCGAGCCTGGGCCGTATCGTCTTTGCCGCGACCATGATCGGTTTGGGAATCATGGGCCTGATCCAGCGCGGCTTCACACCGATCTGGACGGGCGTTCCGAAGGGGATGCCCGCGCGGGAGGCGCTGGCCTATCTCTGCGCCTTCATCTCACTTGGCTCCGGCATCGGCCTGCTCTGGCGACGCACGGCCGTCGTCGCGTCCGGCGTGCTGCTCGCGTCTCTCCTCCTCTGGATGCTGCTGTTTCGGGCCCCTCTCGTTTTCCGCGCTCCCTTCGCGACGGTAACGTGGTGGGCCTGCGGCGAGACGGCATTGATGGCGGCGGCGGCGTGGGTTCTGTACGGCGGCGACAAGGGTCTGCGCATCGCGAGGGTGCTCTTCGGCCTCGCCTTGATTCCGTTCGGCGTGGCCCACTTCACCTATCTCGACAGGACCATCGGGATGGTGCCTGGCTGGCTGCCGTGGCATGCGGCGTGGGCGTACTTCACCGGCTGCGCCTTGATCGCGGCGGGCGTGGCGGTGCTCATCGGTGTATGCGCGCGGCTCGCAGCCACGCTCGCGGCAGTGGAACTGGGCCTGTTCACGCTGCTGGTGTGGGTACCCGTCATCGTGGCGGGCCCCGACGCCTCTCAATGGTCCGAGTTCGTCGTCTCCTGGGCGTTGACGGCCGGTGCTTGGGTCGTGGCGGATTCCTACGGCGGCGTGCCGTGGGTTGGCTTGACGAGATCCCGCGCCTTCTCGGACCAGCGCTTCGCGTCCGCGGGATGACCGGTGATCGTCTCGAGCCGTGCCAGGCGGTCGTAGATCCCCGCCTTGACCTGCCGCTCGATCATCGGATGCTGCGCCATCTTCGACGACGAGTTCAGCGCCTTCATGTAATGAGTGCGCGCTTCGTCGTAGCGCTGCTGCCGGAAACGAAGATCACCGAAGTGCGACTCGATGGAAAAGTCGTACATCCCCTGGGAGTAAATCGAGCCGGCAGCTGCAGCCTTCAGTTCCGTCTCGGCCTTTTCGAGTTGTCCGACTTGCGTCAGCACGCTCCCGTACTGATCGTGCGTCACCGGCTCGAGCGAATACTGAATCAGCAGCGGCTTCATCGCTGCTACCGTCGATTCGTCGAGCCCCTGCGGCATCTGCAAGGAAATCCCCGAGACCGAACCGAGGGCCGTGAACGTCTTGACGTTGAACGGCGCGGTCGAGACCTTCGCCTCATTGAGCACGGTCAAAGCCATTTCGACGTGGGGAAGCGCTTCTGCCGGCCGTCCCACTGCAACTTCGATCTCGGCCAGGGTGAGGAGCGCCAGCCATGAGCCCATCGGGTCGTTCTGAGCGCGCATTTTTCTGACCGCTTCGAGGAGGTTGCTTCGCGCGCCTTCGACATTCCCGAGTCCCGCCTCGGTGATTCCCAACTGCAGGAGCGTGAGCGCTTCCCCTCGAGGGTCCTTTTTCGCCCGATACTCCTCCAAGGCTTTCGTGAGCTGCTGCCTCGCCTGCGGGGTTGGCAGGGTGAGGGTTTGCGGCGGAACTTGCGCATCGAGCGCAACCGCGAAAAGAAGGAGCAGCACCGCGGCGGCGATCCGGCGACCTGTCATGAGTACCTCCTGGGCGGCGATCCGCCACCACTCGCGTACCAAAGACACGGTTTCCGCTGGTTCGGTTGTGACCTCGAAGCAGGTTCCGGAGCCTTCGGCCGCTTCTTCAATTCGAGGTCCGCGGTGGAGGCGCCGTCTCACTGCGAATCCGCCTCCACGTTCCTCGCGGATCGCCGTGCAGTGTGAAGGCGGCCCACAACCTCGGCGAATGGAACACGCCGCCGCGCAGCATCGACACCTGGGCCTCGCGCAGTGCATCCGCGGCGGGAAGCCCCGACACGAACCGTTCGTAGAACGCGTCCATCAACGCCGTCGACGCAACATCGTTGATGTCCCAGAGCGTCGAGAGCACGGCCGGCGTGCCCGCGTAAAGCAGCGCTCGCGTCAGTCCGACGATTTCGTCGCCGGCGCTCGGTTCCCCGGCAGCCGTGCTGCACGCCGAGATCACGACGAGGTTGACACGGCTCAGATCGACGTCCGCGAGAATCTCCTGCGCCTCGAGATTCCCGTCGTATTTCTCTCCTTCGGGAGCGAGTGCGATGAAACTGAACAGAGGATTCGCGCTGTCGTACCGCGCGTGAGCGGCGATGTGCACGAGATCGATTTTGGGATCGAGGTCGTACAGGAGACGCTCGCACGCGTCCGCGCCCTCCAGCGCCGTCGTGCCGAGGCGCCCGGCCACCAACGTCGCCTCGCGCGCGGCGCCCTTCAGTGAGCTCATCGACCCGGCGGGGTCGCCGAGGACCAGCGCTCGACTGGAGACAGGCGGCTCATGGCGCCGGAGGAATTCCGAGGCAGTCGCGCTCGGCGCGTAGACGATCGTATAGTCCTCGACGAGATAGCGATCGCGTTTCGGATCGTGCAAGGCAGCGAAAGGAACGTAGTGCAGCTCGCGATGCGGCACGATGACGAGGCGTTGGTAGCGGATCTTCGCGCGCAGCGGGGCAATCAGCATCGCGTACGCTTCGTCGTCGGTGGCGGCATCGCTGCAGTCGCCGGCCAAGGCCATCGCTCCGCGAGCGTCGACCTTGTTCGGTTGGCGGCTGAGTTGTCTGGCCCAGCAGGTGAGACGGCGCAGCGCGGCCGCATCGATCGGCAGCCGGACGTGGTCCAACGTCGCCCGGTCGATGACCCAGGCATGCACGCCGTTGTTGGAAACGAAGTAGGCGACCAGCGTCGTCTGGTCGGGAAGGCCCTTCTGGATGACGTCGACCGGCAACGTCTCTACGGTCGTCAGCGCCGCATACTCGGGATTGGAAATCTTCACGCGGACCATCAGCGCTTCGAATTCGCGCCGCGCCGCGACGAGCTCGCGCTTCAGGAGGGTCTCTTCTTCTCCGGGGGCAGCCGTTCGCACGGACTGCTCCATCGCCGCGATGCGCCGCCGCTGAATGTCCGCCTCATTGACCAGACGCGGATCGGCGCCGTGACCGCCCACGCGGCGGTTGCCGATCATCTGGAGAAACGCGCGAGCTCGCGCGCGCTCGCTCTGCTCGAACGCTTCGCCGGCGCGCCCGTCGCGGACGAGCAACTCGATGAGCTGCTCGTGGAACATATGCCGCGCACTGCCGAGGTAACTCGTCAGCATCTCCTCGACGGGAATGTCCTTGGCGACGGTCTCGAGTGTCTCGGTGGATTTCCTGAAGTGGCGGATCGCGTCGTCGACGTTTCCCTCGCGCCAGTACGAGGTGGCGATCAGTCCTTCGAAGACCGCGTGAATGTCGCGGCTGTCGAAAAGCTCGTTCGCTTTGCTCCATATCGCACGCGCCCCGGCGTAGTCGCCGCGCGCGGCAAGGGGAACGCCTTTCATCATCAACGCCATCGGCTGGAGCAGTTCCGCTCCGTCTCCGGAGATGTGCGCGGGGTCGGGCGGAGTCATTCCGATGTCCATGGCGACGATGCCGGCCATGAATCGCATCGCCTCGTCGCTGTCGACGAAGCCATAGGCTTTACGCTCCGCCAACAGTGCGGCGAAGGCACCGCGCACGTCGGCGCGCTCGCCCTGCCGCCACTTCAACGTGGCCTCGAGAAAATCGGCGAGCGTTCCGGCCATTGAAAATTGGCTCGTCTTGGCGAGCGCCTTCGCCCGGGCGATCGCTTCGGCGGCGCTGACATGCGAGTCGATCATCAGGTGGACGTCCGCCAGCAGCGTCCACAACATCGCCTCGCCTTTCGCCTCCTTCAGCTCTTGGAAGATCTCGATTGCCTTGGTAAAGGCGGCCGCCGACTTTCCGTAGTTCCCGGCGTAGTAATGGAGCAACCCGAGCTCCGAGTGAGCGGCGCCGACGCTGCGGACGTCGCGAAGTTTCTCGCCGGTCGAGATGGCCTCGCGGTATGTCTTCTCCGCGTCGTCGATGCGGCCCGCCTTCTGGAGCAGGGAACCGCGCTCGATCAGGATCCACGGCTCACGCGCCGGCTCGGAACCGCGGGCGAGCGCACGCTCCCGATCGTTCCATACCAGCCCTTCGTCGATACGCCCGGTGAGCACGTCGACCTCCGCGAGCTTGGCCATGAGATCGATGTCGGCCGAGAGCTGACGCATGAAAATCACCGGCATTCCGCTCGGAAGCAGCGCCTTCTCGTAATACTGCCGCGCCTCGTCGAACCGCCACTGCCGCTTCCGGAGATCGCCCATCGGCGTGGCGAGCAGTCCGTCGAGCACACCGGCGAACATCCCGCCCCTCGTTGCGGCCTGCGTGAGCTGCTCCTCCGCCTTCTCCAGCTCACCGATTTCGAGCAGAGCCTGTCCGTAGCCGATCCGGTTCACTCCCCCGGCGAGAGGAAGCATCAGCGTCTTCATGAGCTCCGGTGCACCGGCGAGAAGCTCGGTCTGTTCCGGCGGCGTGCCGAACACGAGCCCGAACATCTCGATCGTCCGGGGCGAGAATCGCGACGCCGGATCGGCCGCGGCATCGAGCAACGGGACTCCTCGCTCGTGCAGCGCGATCGCTTCCCGCGGCCGGCCGCTGAGCGTCTCGAACTGGGCGAGGGTCGTCAGCGAGAGCCAGGCGCCGAAATGGTCGTCGACCGCGATGAACAACGATGCGGCCCGGTCGAGACTCGAGCGCACCTCCGCCGCATCGCCCAGCGCCGTCCCCGCGAGGCCGAGGAGGAGATCGGTGACGGCTTCGCCGGCTCGATCATTCTGCGCGACGAAGGCGTCGCGCACGCCGGTGAGCCGCGCGCGCGCCTCGGCCGCACGACCGTTCATGATCAACTCGCCGACGCCGGCGAGCGGATCCTCGGCGAATGCCGGTCCGGACACGAGCAGGGCGACACAAGCCGCAACCGCGGGGGCAAGTCGCAAGAGATACCTCTGCGGACCAGGGACACCATCCGCGTCGGCTTGTTGTGATCGCCTTCTTACGAATGAAGCGACGTCAGAGCAGCTTGTCGCAGGTGATCGGCAGATCCCGCACGCGCTTCCCGGTGGCGTGATACACCGCGTTCGCGATCGCCGGCGCCACGCCGACGATGCCGATCTCGCCGATGCCCTTGGCGCCGATCGGGTTCACGTAGCGGTCTTCCTCGTCGACGAGGATCACGTCGATGGCGCGGACGTCGGCGTTCACCGGGACGAGGTACTCGCCGAGGTTGATGCTCGTGTAGGAGCCGAAGCGCTTGTCGTAGTGCGTCGCCTCGAGCAAGGCCATGCCGAGGCCTTGCACGATGCCGCCGAGGAATTGGCTGCGCGCGGTCTTGGCGTTGAGAATCCGGCCGCCGGCGAAGGCGCTCACGATCTTCCGCACGCGCACGAGCCCCAGATCCGGATCGACGCTCACCTCGGCGAACTGCGCGCCGAAGGCGTGCGAGGAGTACTTCTGCTCCTCCGGATCGGGCTTCGCGTCGATCTGCACTTCGACGTTCGGGAGGTAGTGCGCGTGCAATAGCGCCGCGTAGTCGGAGCCGGGGCCGAGCTCGGCGAGCTTTTGCTCGAGCGCCGTCGCGGCCTGAAACACCGCCGAGCCGACGCTCGACACCGTCATCGAGCCGGCGGAGATCGGCGCCGTCGGCAGGCGCGTGTCGCCGTACTCGACGCGCACGCGTTCGGCGGGGATGCCGAGCGTCTCCGCGGCGAGCTGGCCGAGGACCGTGGCCGTCCCCATCCCCATCTCGTGCGTGCCGGTGGCGATGACCGCGGTGCCGTCGGCGTTCATCCGCGCGCGCACCGACGCCGGCGAGCGGTGCGACGGGTACGTCGCGCTGGCCATCCCCTGCCCGATCAGGAGGCGCCCGTCGCGCATCGAGCGCGGCTCCGGCGTTCTCCGCGCCCATCCGAAGCGCTCCGCGCCGCGCGCGTAGCATTCCTTCAGCGACTTGCTCGACCACGGCTTGCCGTCGGACGGATCGGCGTCGGCGTAGTTGGCGAGGCGCAGCTCGATCGGATCCATCTTCAGCGCGTACGCGAGCTCGTCCATCGCCGACTCGATCGCGAACATGCCGGGGTTCTCGCCCGGCGCGCGCATGTACGTCGGGCTCGACACGTTCAGCTCGACGACTTTGTTGAGCGCGCGGATGTTCGGCGATGCGTAGATCGTCCGCGTCGGGCGCGTGAAGCGCTCGTTGTAGTCGGAGACTTTGTTGCCCTGGCTGATGCCTTCGTGGATCAGGGCCACGAGCTTGCCGTCGCGCGACGCGCCGAGGGCCACGCGCTGCTCGGTCTCGGGGCGGTGGCCGTTGGTGAAGAAGAGCTGTTTGCGCGGCAGCCACAGCTTCACCGGGCGCTTCACGACGCGCGCGGCGAGCACGCCGAGGAGGACGTGCGGCCAGGTCGAGCCCTTGCTGCCGAACGCGCCGCCGACGAACGGCGACTTGACCTCGACGTTGTCGCGCGGCACGCCGAACGCCTGCGCCAGCGTCTGGCGCACGGCGAAGATGTTCTGCGACGAATCGTAGAGCGTGACGCGGTCGCCGTCCCACGCCACGACAATGGAGTGCGCCTCGAGCGGGTTGTGGTGCTCGTACGGCGTGCGGTAGACGGCGTCGATCTTCACCGGCGCCGTGGCGAAGGCGCCGAGAGGATCGCCCTTCGTGAACGGCGGCGCCTGCGCCGAGCCCTTGTCGGTGGCTTCGTTGCGCAGCGCGTTCATGTCGGTGCGCGCCGGCGCGGCGTCGTACGTCACTTTCACGAGCTCCGCGGCGTGCGTGGCGCGCTCGAGGGTGTCGGCGACGACGACGGCGATCTGCTGCCCGACGTAGTGCACGCTGCCGTCGCTGAAGGGGATGTAGTGCGGCTCGGCGAAGTTGCCGGAGGGCTGGCCGCCGCCGCCCTGCGGCTGCGCCGGCGGCGGATTGAGCTTCGGCGCGTTGAGGTGCGAGAGGACGGCAAGGACGCCGGGGGCCTTCTTCGCCGCGGCGGTGTCGATAGACTTGATCGTGCCGCTCGGGATCGTCGCGGCGACGACGACGGCGTGCACGAGCCCCGGCAGGTTGTTCTCCGCGGCGTAGCGCGCGCCGCCCGTGACTTTGGCCCGGCCGTCGACGCGGTCGCGCGGCTCGCCGATCATGCCGCACCTCCGACGACAGGCGTGGGGACAGGCATGAGTGCCTGTCCTCCACTTAGGTCCTCGAGGGCGCGGACGAGGGTGCGCTTGGCGAGCTCGATCTTGTAGTCGTTCATCCCGTGGCCTTTCGCCCCCTTCAGCTCCGCCTCGGCCGCATCCCTGAAGATCTTCGCGGACGGCTTCTGCCCGACCAGCACGGCCTGCGCGAACTTCGCGCGCCACGGCTTGGTGGCGATGCCGCCGAAGGCCACGCGCGCGCTGCGGATCACGCCGCCGTCGACGTGCAGCCCGACCGCCGCCGAGGCGAGCGCGAACTCGTACGACGAGCGGTCGCGCACCTTGAGATACGCGGAGCGCCGCGCGTGCGGGGCGTCGGGGAGGAAGAGCGAGACGATCAATTCGCCATGTTTGAGGTCGTGCTCGAGGTGCGGGGTCTTGCCGGGGAGGAGATGGAAGTCGGCGGCGTTGACGTGCCGCTCCCCCTGCGGGCCGTGCAGCGTGAGGACGCCGTCGAGCGCGGCAAAGGCGACGGCGAAGTCGGACTGGTGCAGGGCGATGCAGTGCTCCGACGTGCCGAGGACCGCCTGCATGCGGTTGTCGCCGTCGAGCGCCGAGCAGCCGCTGCCGGGATTGCGCTTGTTGCACGGCGTCCAGAGGAGCTCGCGGAAGTACGGGCAGCGCGTCCGCTGCATGAGGTTGCCGCCCATCGACGCGGCGTTGCGGAGCTGCGGCGAGGCGCTGGCCAGCAGCGCCTGCGAGACCGCGGGGAAGCGCTCGACGACGAGCGGGTGCGCGGCGACGTCGGCCATGCGCGCCAGCGCGCCGATGCGGATGCCACCCGCGACGCTCTCGATCTCGGCGTACGGCAGGGCGTTGATGTCGACGACGTGCGCGGGGCGCTCGACGCCGGCCTTCATCAGGTCGACGAGGTTCGTGCCGCCGGCGATGAACTTCGACGACGGGCGGGCGCCGGCGCGCGCGGCGCCGGAGGTGTTCATCTCGCGGACATAATCAAAGGGATGCATGGGCAGCCTCGCGGATGGCGGTGACAATGTTGACGTAGCAGCCGCAGCGGCAGAGATTGCCGCTCATCCACTCGCGGATCTCGTCGTCGGAGCTCGTGTGTCCCTCGCGCAGCAGCGCCGCGGCGGAGCAGAGCTGCCCCGAGGTGCAGTAGCCGCATTGGAAGCCGTCGTTGCGGATGAAGGCGGCCTGGAGGGCGTTGAGGCGGTCGTCGGCGGAAAGGCCTTCGACGGTGACGATCTTCTGCCCGCGGCCGTGCATGACCGCGAGCGTGAGGCAGGAGTTGTAGCGCCGGCCGTCGATGAGCACCGTGCAGGCGCCGCACGCGCCCTGGTCGCAGCCCTTCTTGGTGCCGGTGAGGTCGAGGTGCTCGCGCAGGGCGTCGAGGAGGGTGGTGCGGGGATCGAGGCGGAGCTCGTGGACGCGGCCGTTGACGTCGAGCGAGACGGGGATCGCATTCGCGTCGAGCTCGCTCTTCGCCATCGGCTCGTCGGCGACGAGCGGCAGGACGAAGGCGCCGGCGGTGGCGACGGCGGAGCCGATGAGGAACGTGCGCCGCGACGGATCGGGCGGCGGCTCGTCGTCATCGTCGGGGGGGACGTAGCAGGGCGGCAAAGTCATGGAAGGAGATGCGTGCAGCGCGCGTTCCAGACGCGTCCACGTTGACTTTGCTCACGCTTATCCCGTAGATTTGCTCACTTTTTCAGACAAGCCAGGAGGACGTTCGTATCTATCCGCCACGCCGATTCTCTCGATTCGACCGGAAGCCAGCAGAACCAGAATCACGCATCAACGACATGATCCGCGGCATCGCGGAAGTCCGGCTGATCGACGCCGAAGGCAAGCAGGTCGGCATCGTCCCGTTGCAGCAGGCGCAGGACATGGCCCGCGAGAAAGACCTCGACCTGGTCGAGATCTCGGCGACGGCCAGCCCGCCGGTCTGCAAGATCATGGACTACGGCAAGTACATCTTCCAGCAGAAGAAGAAGCAGGCCGAGGCGAAGAAGAAGCAGAAGGTGATCATCGTCAAGGAGGTGCAGTTCCGCCCCCGCATCGACGAGCACGATTTCGAGTTCAAGAAGAACAACGTCATCCGCTTCCTGCAGCACGGCGACAAGGTGAAGGCGGCCATCCGCTTCCGCGGGCGGGAGATGACGCACATGGAGCTGGGGCGCGCCGTGCTCGACCGCCTGCTCACGGACGTGAAGGAGTTCGGCGCGGCGGAGAGCCCCGCGCCCGACGTGCAGGGAAACCGGATGACGATCGTGATCGCGCCGGCGAAGGCGCACTGAATTTAGGGCGCAGGGGGCAGGGCGCAGATGGTGGTGTCGCGACGTCGCGATCTGCGCCCCGCCCCCTGCGCCCTGCGCCCTCAGGAATGCACCACGGATCACTCTGGTTTGAGGACGAGCCATGCCGAAAATGAAGACGCACCGCGGCGCCGCCAAGCGGTTCAAGAAGACGGGCAGCGGGAAGATCCAGCGGAATCACGCCTTCCATTCGCACATCCTGACGAAGAAGTCGCCGGGCCGTAAGGCGGCGCTCGCCGAGGAGACGGAAGTCTCGCCCGCGAATGCGAAGACCGTGAAGAAGATGCTTCCTTATCTGTAGGAAGCAGGCGAGCGCGCACCGGGCACCTTTCCTGGCCCGGCCGCTCTGAACGAATTCGAAACGAGGAGAGACGATGCCGAGAGTCAAACGAGGTCCGAAGAGAAAGAACCGCCGCGCGAAGATCCTGAAGCTGGCCAAGGGCTACTACGGGATGAAGTCGCGCGGCCACCGCATCGCGAAGGAGCAGGTCGAGCGCGGCCTGAACTTCGCGTTCGCCGGCCGCAAGGATCGCAAGGGTGAGTTCCGCAAGCTGTGGATCGCCCGCATCAACGCCGCCGCGCGCCTGAACGGGATCAGCTATTCGAAGCTCATGGCCGGCCTCAAGGCCGCCGGCAACACGCTCGACCGCAAGGTCCTGGCCGACCTGGCCGTGCGCGATGCCGCGGCGTTCACGGCGCTGGTGACGAGCGCGAAGAACGCGCTGACGAAGTGACGGCGCAGCCGTCATCCTGAGCCGCGCAGCATGCCCTGAGCGGAGCCGAAGGGACGGCGAAGGATCTCATGCTCGACGAGATCGAACAGGCCAGACACGACTTCGACGCGGCCGTCGCGGCCGCGCGCACGTCGAAGGACTTCGACGAGGTCCGCATCCGCTTCCTCGGACGCAAGGGCGGCCTCGTCCACGCGCTCTTCGCCCGCCTCAAGGAAGTCCCGAAAGAGCAGAAGAAGGACGCCGGCGACGCGCTGAACAAGCTGCGCGACCACGTCGAGCAGACGCTCCAGCAGCGCATCGCCGATGCCGCCGCCGAGAAAATGCTGCGCGATGAGGCCCGCGAAGAAATCGACGTCACCCTCCCCGCCCGACCGCCCGTCCTCGGCCACCTCCATCCCATCACCATCGTCCGCCGCGAGATGGAAGACATCTTCCGCGAGATGGGCTACTCGCTCGATCCCGGTCCGGAGATCGAGAGCGACTGGTACAACTTCGAAGCCCTCAACTTCACCCCCGACCACCCGGCGCGAGACACGCAGGACACGTTCTTCGTCGACGTCGAGAAGCTCCTCCTGCGCACGCACACCTCGAACGTGCAGATCCGCTCTATGGAGCGCGTGAAGCCGCCGGCGAAGGTGCTGTCGTGCGGCCGCGTCTACCGCCGCGACGAGATCACCATGCGCCGCTCGCCGATGTTCCACCAGGCCGAGGGCTTCCTCGTCGACCGCGGCATCCACATCGGGCACCTGCGCGCCACGCTCGAGCACTTCATCCGCCGCATCTTCGGCCCCGGCCTGCAGATGCGCATGCGCCCGAGCTTCTTCCCCTTCACCGAGCCGTCGGCGGAAGTCGACATGTCGTGCGTCTTCTGCAAGGGCGCCGGCTGCGGCACTTGTTCGCAGACCGGCTGGATGGAGATCCTCGGCTGCGGGATGATCCACCCGCAGGTGCTGCGCAACGTCGGCATCGACCCCGAAGAGTGGAGCGGCTTCGCCTTCGGCCTCGGGCTCGACCGCGTGGCCATGATCAAGTTCGACATCCCGAACATCCGCACGCTCTTCGAGAACGACCTGCGCGTGTTGCAGCAGTTCTAGTCCCTCGGCACGAGCACTTTCGTCTCCCCCGTCAGCGCGTTCCATCGCAGTATCGATTCCCCGTGCTCGCGCACGGCGATGAGGTTCGGCGTCCACTGCAGCGGGCGCGGATCGAAGTTCATCGAGGACCGCAACGCGGGATGAATGGCTCCCTCGCGGCGGACGACCGTGCCGTGGTCGACGTCGACCACCACGATGCCGCCGGAGGGGGAGTAGAGCGGGGCGGCGACTTTGCCGCCGCCGAGGTCGGCGACGAACATCGGTTTCGCGCCGAGGTCGACGGCGGCCGGCGTGCCGGCGACGCGCAGCGTCTGGCCGTCCGTCGTGACGATGCGGCCGTCGTGGAGAAGGTAGAAACGCGACGTCGCGCTCGGCAGCGCCACGCTGCTCAGCAGTTGCAGCGTTCGCGCATCGCGGATGACGACCGACGCCGAGCCCTTATCCTGCTTCACCACGCGCGCGCCGTCCGCCGTCACCCGCAGCGGCCCCGGCCGCGACGCGACCGAGCCGGTCTCCCGCAGGGCATGATGCGCGGCATCGAATTCATACGCGCTGAGGCGATCGGGGTTGATGACGTGAAAGCGCAGGACGTCCGGCGACGCGAAGTAGAAACGTCCGGGAAAGAAGCCAACAGGCAGATGCGCGGAGCCGACGGAGCGGCGCGCGACGGTGTCGTACACGGTCAGGTTGTCTTGCATGTAGTCGAACGTCGCGAAGCGCGAAAGGTCGTCTGTGGCCACGATCGGATACGTGTGCGTCACGGTCTGCGGCGTCAGGCGGACGCCGGTCTCCGTCGTGCGGCCGGTAGCAGTATCGTAGATCACGATCTCCGCTTCTTTGGATCGCTCCCGCACCTGCAGGAACTTCGAGCCGTCGGCGGAAAAGATGGTGTTCTGCCCGTCGGAGATGCGCCGCCACGCGCCACTCTCGACGTTCATGAGGTACGCCGGCTGGAAGTCGAAGCGGTGCAGCGTGGTGCCGCTGATGAACAGCCAGTCGCCGTGCGGCGACGGCTCGCCGCGCTCGATGCCGGTGAGGTCGCGCGGCGTCGGGGAAACGATCCAGGCCAGGGTGCCGGCGGCGAGCAGGAGGGCCGCGGCCATGCCGCACCACAACGCCTTCGAAAACGCGGCGTGGCTGCGGCGGCGGTCGGTGCGGCCGTCGGCGAGCTGCCACGCCCCGGCGGCGATGAACGCGATCAATGCCGCGAGCGCGAAGACGCCCAGCAGGACGCCCAGCGCGACGATCGTACCGATCAGCGGCCGGGCCAGCTGCCAGAGCAGGAAGCCAGTCAGCAGTGTGGCCGCGAAGTCGACGCCGATCAACACCGAGTGCGAACGGATCATCGTGCTCGCCGCGTGCGCGACAAAGAAGAAGAGCACGACGAGCACGACCAGCGCCCCTGCGAGAAGCGGAAAGCTGAGCGTCGTCGCGCGCGCCAACTGCCCGCCGCTGGCGATGAAGCCAGGAAGGATGACGATGGCGAATGACGCGATGACCAGCACCAGTGCGGCGGCGAGCTTGCCGAACCAGATCGACGCCGCGCCGGCCGGGCGCGCGAAGTAGAACGACAGCCGTCCGGCGCTGAGATCGCGCCCGACCATCGTCGCGCCGAGCATGCCGGCCAGGCCGAGGGTGAAGCCGGCGGTGAGGATCATCGACGTCACGGTGATGAGGTCGCGCGGCGAGCCGTGCACGCCCGGCACGAGCGGCAGCAGCACGGCCACCAGCGCGACGGCGATGGCGGCGAAGAAGACGAAGCGTTTTTCGGCCAGCTCGCGGCCGGCGATGACGAGGGCGTGGCTCATTTCTCTGCTCCTTCTCCGGCGACGGCGATGAAGATCTCTTCGAGCGACATCGGCGCGACCTCCGCGCCGGCGAAGTTCTGAAACGCGCCGTCGTCGTAGTTCGAGACAACCGCGCGCGTCACGGTGGCGGGGTAGCGGATGCGGCGGAAGCGCGACTTCAGCGTCTCGAGCTCGTCGTCGACCACGAGCGCGCCGCCTTTGAGGATGCCGACGCGGTCGGCCAGCCCCTCGATGCCGCCGAGGTCGTGCGTGGTCACGAAGACGGTGATGCCGCGGTCGGCGAGCTCGCCGATGATCTCCTCGAACAGCGCCTTGCGCGCCACGACGTCGAGGCCGAGCGTCGGGTCGTCGAGGATGAGGAGCTCGGGCGACATCGCCGTCGCCAGCGCCAGCGCGACCTGCTTCTTCTGCCCCTTCGACAGGTCGCCGAAGCGCGACGCCGGCGCGATGCCGAAGCGCTCCAGGCGCGCATCCGCGACGCCCTGGTCCCAGCGCGCGTACAGCCGCGAACAGAAGCCCGCCAGCGCGGCCACGGTCATCTCGGGCGGGGCGTCGGCCTCCTCGCTGACGACGCCGACGCGTTCCATCAGCGCGGTGCGATGGCGCCAGACGTCCTCGCCGAAGAGCTCGACCGCGCCGGCGGCCGGCTTCTGCTGGCCGAGGAGGCAGCGGACGAGCGACGACTTGCCGGCGCCGTTGCGGCCGAGGAGCGCGTAGACGCTGCCGCGCGGCACGGCCAGCGTGACGCGGTCGACGGCGGTCTTGCGGCCGTAGCGGACGGTGAGGCCGTCGATGTTGATGATGGGATCGGGACTCATGCTCGTCTCCTCTGTTCGCGCCCGAGGCGGTGGTAGGCGGCCGCGAGCTCGGCGGCGGCTTCGTCGAGCTCGACGCCGGCCGACATGGCCGTGCTGGCGTAGCGCGCGGCGGCGTCGTGCAGCAACTCGTGGCGCTCCGATTTCTTCATGGGGACCGGCTCGTCGGCGACGTACGTGCCGTCGCCGCGGCGCACGCTCAGCACGCCGGCGTCGGTGAGGCGCTGGTAGGCGCGCGAGACGGTGGCGGGATTGACGCGGAGCTCGCGCGCGAGGTCGCGCACCGAGGGGACCGGCGCGCCCGGCGCGAGCGTGCCGACGGCGATGAGCCGGCGGATCCCTTCCTCGATCTGCCGCCAGATGGGGGCGGCGTCGGCGGGATTGATGTCGAACATGACCACGAGTGTATCGCTGTATTAATACACCGTCAAGGCCGCGTTTCATTGGCCACGGAAACTCGGAACGCAGAATGCGAATGCAGAATGAAGAAAGCCGCTGTTTCTCAATTCTGCATTCGCATTCTCCGTTCCGAGTTTCCGCGCCGAAGGCACTCGAGATGACGGCGATCCGTTGGCGCTGCTGCCGTAGGGTCCGCCTCACTTCGGATTTCCGGCATTCTGGTTTACGATCCAGCGTCCAAAATCCACACAAGGATTGCTCATGGCTCACCGGAACCGATTCGTAGTCGGGCTGCTGCTCCTTTTCCTCGGCGGCAGCGTTCTCGCCGCGCCGCGCCCGATCTCGGACGCCGAACGCGCCGCCGTGCAAGTGGCCGTCGATTATCTGAACCGCGGACCGCAAGCAGTCGCCGACCAGCTCGCGGCGTCGTCGCCGCTGCGCAAGCTGGCCGCGCCGGCGCAGCTGGCGGAGATCGAAGTCCGCCTCGGCCCGCCCGCCGGCGCGGTGTGGGAGCTGCAGACGGTCGTTCCCTCGGTCGCGGACCGCATGGCCATGTTCGCCATCGAGTTCCCGTCCGGCGTCGACGACGCCGCGGCCTTCGACCTCGTCAAGGAAGGGAACGCCTACAAGATCGCCGACATCCACACGCTCGGCGAGAGGACGGCGAAGAAACCGGACTTCCCGCCGCTGCCGCCCGCGGAGCCTCTGCAGGCCAACGCGGCGAAGAGCGGCGGCGGCTTCCCGCCCGCGGCGACGATCATGCTGCTCGCCGTGCTCGCGGCGGGGCTCGCCGCCGGCGGCATGTTCACCGAGGACTCGCTGTCGCGCGCGCTCGTCATCGGCTCGCTCGTCGTGGCGATTGCGGCGGCGGCGTACGCGGTGCTGCGCGATCCGCGCTTCGGCATCGCCAGCAAGCCGGAAGAAACACAGGTCAAGAAGGTGGTGAAGGACGACGCCGGCGGCCCGCTGGCGTCGCTGCTGCCGCTGCGGCGCGCGATCGCCGCGGGCGGGACCGAGGCCGACACGCTCTTCGCCGCGGTGCCGCGCAAGGGACCGGCGGCGCGCGTCGCCGGCGTGTGGCGCGCGCAGTGGGAGCTGCAGCAGACGCGCGTCGACGCCGCGAAGAAGACGCTGGCGGAGTTCCCGTCGCCGTCCGACATCCCGCTGGCCGAGATCGTGCGCGCGCGCCTGGCGCTGCTGAGCGGCGACGACGCGAACGCGGTGTTGGCCTACGAGCACGCCATCAACCTCGGCCCCGGCCGCGACGGTCTCTGGATGGAGACGGCGCAGGCGCTGATGGCCCTCGGCTTCGACGATCGGGCCATCAACTACCTCGAGCGCACCAAGGAGATCGGCTCGCGCTCGGCGGACCTCTATTACATCCAGGCCATGCTGGCGGCGTCGCGGAACAAGCAGGCCGACTCGGAGGCGCTGCTGAAGTCGGCGTGGTCGATGCGGCCGATCGAGCGCGCGCGCCTGGTCGAGGCGGCGGTGCTGTGGTCTGTGCTGCGCAGCGCGACCGTGGCGCAGACGATCAGCCTCTCCACGCCGGCCGAGGCGAGCGTCGCCGCGCCGAACATCGGCGCGCGGACGATCGCGTTTCCGCCGAACGCCTGGCCGACGACCTCGGGCGACTTCCTGCACGTGCAGATCGGCGAGCAGGAGCTGAACGTGGCCGGCGGCGCGGTGCTGGCTCCGCCGGTGGCGCTGCCGGTCGACGCGGCCACGTGGCAGCGCGACGAAGAGGCGCGGGCGATCAAGCAGGTGCCACAGCTGCTGGCCAGCGCGAACGCCGGCGCGTACGCGTCGCCGGCGATGCGGCGGCGCATCGTCCGCGCGGCGAACGCGCTGGCGGCGCACAACCGCTGGGGCGAGCTGCTGGAGTTGACCAAGGGCGTGACGGCGTCGGCCGAGCACATGCCGCCCGAGCTCTTCTTCCTCCGCAGCCAGGCCCTCGAGCACACCGACCGCGCGCAGGAGGCGAAGCAGGTGCTGGTGTCGCTGGCCGCGTCGCGCGTGCTGCAGCGCAAGAACGACGCGCAGTCGCTCGCCGACCTCGGCAACCGCCTGGCGTCGTTCGACGAATACGACGCCGCCATCAAGCTGCTCGACCGCGCTCAGAGCATCCGCCAGCGCGGCTCGCTCGACGACCGCATGCGCCAGATCGAGATGAACAAGCGCCTGGCCAGCCGCTTCGCGGTCTACAAGACGGCGCACTTCGAGCTGCACTACCCGCAGGAGATCGGCGAGAAGTTCGCGGAGTCGATGGGCGGGATCCTGGAGAAGGAGCTCGTGCGCCTGCAGGCGTGGGTGCCGATCGCCGACTTCAAGCCGGTGGTGGTGAACGTGCTGGAGTGGCGCGAGTTCCGCTCGACGTACACGGGCAACGACTTCATCCTCGGCTTTTACGAAGGGAAGATCACGCTGCCGTTCGCCGGGATCGACACGTTCATGCCCGAGGTCGTGGCCATCATGAGCCACGAGCTGCTGCACGCGATGCTGGCGCAGGCGACGCACGGGCAGGCGCCGCACTGGTTCCAGGAAGGGCTGGCGCAGCGGATCGAGATGAAGTCGTACAGCCAGAACGCCTTCAACATGTACACGGACGACAAGCTGCTGGCGGTGTCGCTGCTCGACGCGGTGCTGGAGGGCTCGCCTGATCCGGAGATGATCCAGCAGGCCTACATCGAGTCGCAGACGACGATCCGCTACATCGAGGCGAAGTACGGGCCGGCCGGGCTGTCGCGCGTGATCGCGGCGTTCCGCGACGGCGCCACGACGGAGATCGCCGTGCAGCAGCTCAGCGGCGGCTCGCTGGCGAAGTTCGACAACGACATGCGCGTGTGGGGCCGCACGGCGGCGCACGTGTTCGACAACCCGCCGATCATCGACTACGCGCCGGACGATTCCGGCATCACCATCCGGAGGAAATCGTGAGCCTCGCCGCCATCGTCGCGCTGATCGCGCTCGTGCAGTTCCTGGCCGTGAGCCTGCTGCGTCCGCGGACGCGCGCCCACGGCATCAGCGCCGCGGCGTTCGCGGTGGCGTGGCTGGTGATCTTCGGGATGGCGCTGCCGTCGAAGGCATCGGCGAAGCCGGCCGCCGCCGCGGCCGCCGGCGGCGGGAGCGGGCTGGCCTGCGTCGTCGCGGAAAAAGGGATGACCGCCGAGACGGTGATGGCGAAGGCGGGCAAGCCGGACGAGAAGCGCTCCGACGAAGACACGCGCGGCCCCGGCGCCGCGATCTGGATCTATCGCGACGCCCGCTGCTCGGTGCACATGCTCAACGACAAGGTGGAGTTCGCGGAGTAGTCGCGGCGCGATGAAACTCCGCTTCGCCGTACTCCTCCTCATGTTCTCCGCCGCTGCGCACGCGGCCGATGCGCCGCGCATCGCGCTGCGCGCCGCGCGGCTGCTCGACGTCCGCGTCGGCGCGGTGGTCGCGAACGCCGTGGTGGTGATCGACGGCAACACGATCGCCGAGGTGCGCCACGACGTGCCCGCCGGCGCGGAGCTCGTCGACCTCGGCGACGTGACGCTGCTCCCCGGCCTCTTCGACATGCACACGCACCTGAGCATCGGCCGCACCGAGCGCCTGCGCGGGCCGAACCCGATGTCCGCCGGCCCGGTCGACATGGGCATCCAGGCGGTCGAGAACGCCCGCGCCACGCTGATGGCCGGCTTCACGACGGTGCGCGAGTGCGGCGCGAACGACTTCATCGACGTGGCGCTGAAGAACGCCATCGAGCGCGGCGCGATCGTTGGCCCGCGCATCACGCCGTCCGGCTACCAGATCAGCATGACCGGCGGGCACGGCGACAACGTCGGCTATCCCGAGGGCGTGTTCGAGCTGACGCCGAAGCAGGGCGTCGCCGACGGCGTCCCGAACCTTCTCTTCGCCGTGCGCTATCAGCTCAAGCACGGCGCGGAAGTCATCAAGCTCACCGCGACCGCGGGCGTGCTCGGCTACGAGCGCACCGCCACGGCGCGGCAGTTCTCCGACGAGGAGCTGCGCACGATCGTCGAGGAGGCGCGGCGGAACGGCGTGAAGGTCGCGGCGCACGCGCACGGGCGCGAGGGGATCCTGGCCGCGATCCGCGCCGGCGTCGACTCGATCGAGCACGGCTCGCAGCTCGACGACGAAGGGCTGGCGCTGATGAAGGCGCGCGGGACGTACCTCGTGCCGACGCTGTACGCGCAGCACCCCGACGGCAAGGGCCAGCCGCTGCCGCCGAGCATCAAGGCGAAGGGGGCGGCGATGACCGCGGCCTCGGACGTGATGTTCCCGAAGGCGCTGCGCAGCGGCGTGAAGATCGCCTACGGCACCGACGCCGGCGTCTTCCCGCACGGCCTGAACGCGCGCGACTTCGCGTTGATGACGGGTTTCGGAATGAAGCCGATCGACGCGATCCGCAGCGCCACGACCGCGGCCGCCGACCTCCTCGGCGTCGCCGACCGCGGCGCCATCGCTCCCGGCCTGCTCGCCGACATCATCGCCGTGCGCGGCAATCCGCTGGATGATGTCAAGACGCTGGAGAACGTGGTGTTCGTCATGAAGGATGGGGCCATCGCGAAACGCCCCTAACGCCCTTCTCCCCGCCTGCGGGGAGAAGGTGCCGCGAAGCGGCGGATGAGGAGCGCCATCCTCGCCACATCCTGCCGAGTGGCGCCCCTCACCCGGCCTTCGGCCACCCTCTCCCCGCAAGCGGGGAGAGGGCAGGCGGCACTACGCCGGTTCTAATTCCGCATCCAACACGGCCGCCGCCTTCCGCGCCCGCGCCCGTTCCTGGATGTCGTCGAACAGCGAGTAGGCCACCGGCGTCGCCAGCAACGTCAGCAGCAGCGCCAGCGTCTGGCCGCCGATGATCACCGAGCCGATGGCGCGGTTCGTCGCGGCGCCCGTGCCGCTCGACACGACCAGCGGGATCATGCCGGCCACGAACGCGAGCGTCGTCATCAGGATCGGCCGCAGCCGGTCGCGGTTCGCCTCGCGGATCGCCTGCGCGCGCGGCAACCCCTCGGCGCGCAAGCCGTTCGTGTGGTCGATCTGCAGGATGCCGTTCTTCTTCACGATGCCGAACAGCACCAGCACGCCGAGCATCGAGAAGATGTTCAGCGACTGGTTCAGCACCAGGATCGAGAAGAGCGCGAACGGCACCGTCAGCGGCAGCGCCAGGAGGATCGTGATCGGGTGCACCCAGCTCTCGAACTGCGCCGCCAGGATCAGGTACATGAAGATGATCGACAGCAGGAACGCGAACATGAAGTTCACGAACGCGCGCCCCTGCTCGCGCGAGCGGCCGGTGAAGCCGGTGGCGTACTCCGGCGGCATATTCAGCGCCTTCGTGTCGGCCACGAGCTTGTCCATGACTTTTTGCGCCGAGTAACCGGGAGCCATGTTCGCCGTCAGCATCACCTGGCGGCGCCGCGCGTAGCGGTTGATCGAGGACGGGCCGGAGCCGCCGGTCATGCTCACCACGTCGCGCAGCTGCACGTTGCGCCCCTGCGCGGCGATCTCCGCCTGGCCGATGCCCTGCGGGTCCTTGCGGTACTCGTGCTGCGCGCGGACGTGCACCTCGTACTGCTCGCCGCCTTCGTAGTAGTCGGTGACCTTGAGGCCGCCGACGAGGACGTTGAGCGTCGAGGCGATGTCCTGCACGCGCACGCCCATGTCCGCCGCCTTTTGCCGGTCGATGCGCACGGCGAGCTCCGGCTTGCCGGTGACGAGGTTCGTGTCGGGGTCGACCACGCCGATCGACTGCATCTCCTTCAGCTTGGCGAGGAGGACCGTCGAGTACGTCTCGAGCTGCTTGAGATCGGGACCGCCGATCCAGTACATGATCTCCGTGTTGACGCCGCCGCCGAACGCGTTGACCGGGCCGACGAGCGTGCGCAGGTTGAGGCGCGCGTACTGCGGGAGGATGTTCCGGCGGACGTCGGCCATGACGGCGAACTGGTCGCGCCGGCGCTTGTTGACCGGCACGAGCTTGACGTAGATCGAGCCGAGGTTCTGCGTGACCTGCGGGTCGTCGCCGATCGTCACCACCGTCGTCTGCACCTCGGGGACCTGCCGCACGCGCGCCGCGATCGACTCCATGATCGTCTGCGTCGTCTGCAGGCTCGCTCCCTCCGGCGCGCGCGCCGTGATCTGGAACTGCGACTCGTCGTCCATCGGCAGGAAGTTCTTGTTCACGGCCATGCCGAGCGGGACGATGGAGACGAGCGCCAGCGCCATGGCGATGACGATCACCCAGCGGTGGGCCATCGACCAGTCGAGCATCTCGAGGTACGTCCGCTCGATCGCGCCGTACATCCCGTGCTCGCGCGTGGCCGTCTCGTGCTGCAGGTCCTCGCGGCGCAGCCAGCGCGACGACATCATCGGCGTCAGCGTGAACGACACGAGCAGCGACACGGCGATGGCGATGGCCATCGTCACGCCGAACGAGTGCATGAAGCGCCCGACGATGCCGGCCATGAACGCCACCGGCAGGAAGACGGCGATGAGCGAGAGCGACGTGGCCATGACCGCCAGGCCGACTTCCTTCGTCCCCTCCACCGCGGCCTCGCGCGGCGAGCGCTTCTTCTCTTCCATGAAGCGGAAGATGTTCTCCAGGACGACGACGGCGTCGTCGATGACGATGCCGACGGCGAGCGTCAACGCGAGCAGGGTGATGACGTTGAGGGTGAAGTCCTCGTACTTCATCGCCGCGAACGTGGCGATGATCGAGCTCGGGATGGCCACGGCGGAGATGATCGTCGGCCGCGAGCGGCGGAAGAAGTAGAGCAGCATGCCGAAGGCGACGAGCACGCCGAGAAGGCGGATCGGATTCACGGCCAGCGTGCCATGCGGAACGCCCGCGGAGATCAGCAGCGCGCCGAGGGCCATGCCGGCGCGCGGCACCATGCCGAGGCGCCACTTCGCCGCGATCCAGGCGCTGAGCGCGAACAACGCGAGGAACGCGAGCACGTTGACGTGGAACGACGGCACGCGCGCCACGGCGTCCTCGAAGCCGAAGAGGAGAAAGTAGACGGCCAGCGTCGACGCGACGAGCGCCAGCGCCTCCGCGATCTTCGGCGACGAGAGGAAGAACCAGACGATGAGCGCGGCGAAGAGCGAGCCGAGGATGAGATGCTCCTTCACGGCGTTGACGGCCGCGAGGATGTAGTCCGACTGGTCGCGGACGATCTGCATCTTCCAGCCCTTCGGCAGGTCTTTCTGCACCTCGTCGAGGCGGGCCTTGAGGCGCTCGACGACTTCGATCGTGTTCGTCCCCGACTGCTTGCGGATGTTCATGACCACGGCGGGCTTGCCGTCGACCGAGGCGATCGACTCGGCGTCGCGCACGCTGTCCTCGATGCGCGCCACGTCACCGACTTTGATCGGGTAGCCGTTCTTCGTCGTGATCGAGACGTTCGCGAAGTCCTGCGGGTCGGTGACGCGGCCGTACGTGCGCAGGGTGAGGTCGTGCAGCCCCTGCTCGACTTTTCCGCCCGGGATCTGCACGTTCTGCGACTGCAGCGCGGCCACGAGCTGCGCTGTGGTGACGCCGACGGCGGCGAGCTTCTCGGTGTCGGCGACGACGTTGATCTGCCGCGGACGGCCGCCGACGATGAGGGCCTGCCCGACGCCGTTGATCGACTCGAGGCGCCGGCGCAGCTTCTTGTCGGCGAACTCGGTGACGTCGCGGATCGGCGCGGGGGCGGAGATGGCGATGCCGAGGATGGGAATGGCGTCGGGATCGATCTTCTGAATGATCGGAGGATCGGCGTCCTTCGGCAGGTCGCGCAGGACGGTGTTGACCTTGTCGCGCACTTCCTGCGCGGCGATGTCGATGTCTTTCTCGAGGACGAACGAGACGATGACCTGCGACGTCCCCTCGGACGAGATCGACTGCAGCTCGTCGACGCCACTGATCGTGTTGACCGCTTCTTCGATCTTGTCGGAGATGTCGGTCTCGATCTCCTCCGGCGCCGCGCCGATGAGCCGCGTGGTGATGGTGATGGTCGGGATGTCGACCTTCGGGAAGCGGTCGACGCCGAGCTGGAGATAGGCGAACCAGCCGACGACGACGAGCGACAGGATGAGAACCGTCGCGAAGACCGGCCTTTTGACGCAAAGCTCAGCGAGTTTGTGCATTTTATCGCGGCTCCATCTCCACCCGCGCAAACAACCCGGGTCGTAATTTTCCGTCGCGATTCGGAAACTCCGTCTCCACCGTGAACGAGCGCGTGGCGGGGTCGATCACGCCGCCGACCACCGTCACGCGGCCGCTGAACACCTGCCCCGGATACGGATCGACGCTCGCGCGCACCTCCTGCCCGCGATGCACCTCGGCGAGGTACTTCTCCGGGACGCGGAAGCGCAATTTCAGCGGCGACGTCTGCACGACGACGAGGGCCACCGTGGCGTCGCCGAGGCGCTGGCCGACGTCGGTGCGTTTCTCGGCCACGACGCCGTCGATGGGCGAGCGGAGCACCGAGTCGCTCAGCTGCTGCTTGTACATGTTCGCCTGCGCGACCGCCGACGCATGCCCGGCCCTGGCCTGGTCGTACGCCGACGCCGAGCGGTCGTACGTCGCGCGCGGGATCGAGTCCTTGGCGATCAATTCTTTCTTGCGATTCAAGTCGCGCTCCGCGTCCGCTTCCGCCGCGGCGGCGCGCTGCGCGTCGGCCTCGGCGCGCTGCAGGTTCAGGCGCGTGTAGTCGGTCTCGAGCTCGAGCACCGGCTGTCCCTTGCTCACCACCGAGCCCTCGTCGACGTACATCTTGCCGACGCGCCCCGGGAGCTTCGCCGCCAGCTCGGAGCGGACCGGCGACACGAACTCGCCCGTGGCGACGATCGTACCGCCGGCTTCGGTGGCAACGCCGCCGCCGGACGCCGCGCTCTCGGTGGTCGTCGTCGCGCTCGCCGCTTGCGCGACCGGCGCCACGTCCGCGGGCAGCGGCGGCGGCGTCTTCGGCTGCGCCGGAGCCGGCTCGTTCTTCGCGCATGCGAACGCCAGCGCAATGGCGATGACAATGAAAGATCGCTTCATTTCTGTTTCGCTCCAACTGCGTCTTTGAGCGCACCCGCGGCGTACCAGACGCGCAGCTGCGACAAGTCGCGATTCAAGGTTTCCTCGGCGACGGCGCGGCGGGCGTCGGCGAGCGACGCCTCCGAGGAGGCCACGTCGAGCGACGTCGCCTCCTGCGCGCGGTAGCGCTCGAACGTCTCCGCGTACTCGGCCTCGGCCGCGGTCTGCTGCTCGCGCGCGAGCTGCAGCGACGTCTCCGCCGCATGCAGGTCGACGAGCGCCTGGCGCACGTCCTCGCGTGCCGCGATCTTCGCGTCCTCGAGGCTCAGCTTCGCCTGCTCCTCGCGGTCCTTCGCCTGGCGCACGCGCGCCTCCACCTCGCCCGACTGCCAGATCGGCACGGTGAAGCGGAACGCGCCGTAGCCGTACTTCGACGCCGGGAAGGCCGACTTCTGATTGATGTAGCCGGCGTCGAAGGTGACGATGGGAAGCCAGAAGCCGCGCTGCTTGCGCACTTCGAGCTCGGCGGACTTGACGTTGTTCTCGGCGACGACGACGTCGGGCCGCTCGCCGACGGCGCGCGACACGAGCGCCTGCTCGTCCGGCAGCGGCGCGGCGGCAACGCTGGGGCGGTCGACGGTGATCTCGCCGTCGACGTCGAGGTCGGCGCGCAGCCGGCTGACGGCGTTCTCGCGGTTCTGCTGCGCGGCGGCGAGCTGGCGCTGCGCGGCCTTGATGGCGGTCTCGGCGCGGAGGATGTCGACCTTCGTCACCTCGCCAGCCTGGTAGAACGCCTCGGCCTCGGCGCGCCGCTTCTGGGCGAGCGCGATGTTCTTGTTCTCGATGTCGATGCGCGCGTCAGCGTCGACGACGCCGAGATAGTTCGACGCAACGCGCAGGAGCACGGCGTCCTCCGTGCCGAAGACTCCCTGCCGCGCGTTGGCGACGCCGAGCTTCGTCTGCTCGTACGCGCGCCGCTCGCGGTTGCCCGCGTAGATCGGCTGCGAGAGGACGACGCGGTAGTTCCAGTCGTTCGCCGGCAGGACGACGGTGCTGTTCGAGCCGCCGGCGTTGAACGCAACTTCTTCGCTGTTGCGGATGGCGCTGCCGGTGGCCTGCACGTGCGGCAGGACGGACGACAGCATCAGCTTGCGGTTCTCCTCCTGCACCTGCACCTCGGCGCGCGAGCGCTCCACGGTGTTGTTGACCCGCAGCGCGCGGTCGAGCGCCTCCTGCAGCGTCAGGTGCGTCTGCGCGGAGGCGGCCGTCGCGGCGAAGGCGAAGATCCAAAAGACTCGTTTCACTTGCGTATCCCGCCGAGGATCGTGTTCGTGAGGAAGTCGACGTCGTCGTCCGAGGACGGCGGCTCCGACAGCACCCGCTCGAGGATCACGGCGTTGCTCCCTTCGATGATGAATAACGCCAGGCGGCGCGGATCGGTCACGCCGATCTCGCCGCGGTCCATGGCCTGCTGCAGGACCTCGGCGACGCGCTGCACGCGCGTCTGGTACTGCGGCTGGCAGGTGCGCTTCTGGCGGCGCTGCTGCTGCGCGCTCCCCTCGGGGAAGCGCATGGACATGTACAGACGAAAGAACTCGCGGTTCTCGCCGAAGAAGTCGCAGACCGCGGCAAGCATGGCCCGCAGCTTCCGCGGGAACGGCACGTCGAGGTCGAGGGCGGCGTCGACGCGCGCGTGCAGCTGCATCATCGCGCTCTCGAACGTCTTCTCGACCAGCTCGTCGCGATCGCGGAAGTAGAGGTAGATCGTCCCCTTGGCGACCCCCGCCTCCTCGGCGATCTCCTGCATCGTCGCCGCGGCCATGCCTTTGCGGGCTATGACCCGCATGGTGGCCTCCTGGATCGATTGGACGCGAAAATCGTGGACGACTTCTTCTTTGGATCGCAAGGTCAACTCACTGAACGCGCGGTCAGTGAATCAGAATTTCCGGTCAGGTGCGGTAACGAAACGGCAACGTCCGGCGCCGTCATCCCGACCTTCGCATCCGGAGATCCTTCGCCGCGCTTCGCCGGCTCAGGATGACGGGGGCTCGCGCCGCAGAAGCACGAAGAGCGCGACCGCGCTGGCGGCCAGCGTCGCGCCGAAGAGCCGCAGCTTGTGCGCGTCGCCGAAGATCAACGCGCCGGTGGCGAACATGATCGAGTAGACGAGCACGACGCCGGCGACCCACATCGCGCCGTTGCGCCACAGCTCCGCGCTGCCGCGCGCGCCGAAGCGTCGCCAGCCCGGGCCGGCCGGGTGGACGCGGGCGTAGAACGCGGCCAGCGTCGCCTCCGGCTCCGGCTTCGTCAGGAACGTGACGAGGAGCCAGACCACCGTCGTCACCGCCGTCGTGGCGATGAGGTTCGTGGCGAAGCCGCGCGGCGTCGAGGAGTCGACGAACGCGCGCAGCGTCAGCGACGTCACCAGCGCCGACGCCATCGCCGAGACCTCCGACCACGCGTTCACCCGCCACCAGTACCAGCGGAGGATGTAGACGAGCCCCGTGCCGGCGCCGAGCATCATCAGGAACTCCCAGGCATGGCTGATCTGGTCCATGAAAACGGTGACGACGATCGACAGCACGAGCGTGATCGCGGTGGCCACGCGCGAGGCGACGACGTAGTGATGCTCGCTGGCGTCGCGCTTCATGAAGCGGCGATAAAGGTCGTTGACGAGGTAGCTCGAGCCCCAGTTCATCTGTGTCGCCTGCGTCGACGAGTACGCCGCCGCGAACGACGCGATCATCAGCCCGCGCAGCCCGGCCGGGAGGAGGTCGACCATCATCTTCACGTAGTTACCGCCGGGGTCCTCGGCGCCGTTCGTCACGATCGCGCCCTTGAACAGCACGAGCGAGCAGAGCGCGGTGATGACCCACGGCCAGCTGCGGATGGCGTAGTGGGCGATGTTGAAGAAGAGCGCCGCGGCGCGGCCTTCGCGCTCATCGCGGCAGGCGGAGATGTTCTGCACGACGTAGCCGCCGCCGCCCGGCTCGGAGCCCGGATACCACGACGCCCACCAGTTCACGCCGAGCAGCGCGGCGACGGTGATGACCGGGAGCGCCCAGGCGTCGCCGCCGTGCGGCCAGAACGAGAGGACGTCGGCGGCGCTGCCGAACATCGTCCCCGCCGCGGTGCCCGCGGGATGCGCGGCGCCGAGGGCCTTCGTGAGCGCGCTCGCGCCGCCGACGGCGCGCCACGAGACGACGGCCAGGACGATCGCGCCGCCCATCTCGAAGCAGTACTGCAGGCCGTGCGTGGCGGTGATGCCCCAGTAGCCGGCGAGGACGGTGTAGGTGAAGGTGATGCCGAGGGCGACGGCGAGGGCGCTCCACTTCGAGACGCCTAGGGTGCCGGAGAGGACCTTGGCCATGCCGAGGTTCACCCACCCCATGACGATGATGTTGACGACGAGCGAGAGGTAGGCGGCGCGGAAGCCGCGCAGGAACGCGGCCGGCTTGCCGGCGTAGCGGAGCTCGCTCAGCTCGACGTCGGTGACGACTTCGGCGCGCCGCCACAGCCGCGCGAAGAAGAAGACGGTGAGCATGCCCGAGGCGAGCATCGACCACCACAGCCAGTTGCCGGCCACGCCATTCTTCACGACCATCTCGGTGACGGCCAGCGGCGTGTCGGCCGAGAACGTCGTCGCCACCATGGCCGTGCCGGCCAGCCACCACGGCATCGAACGATGCGAGACGAAGTAGTCGAGCATCGACCGCTTCGCCTTGCCGATGAAGGCGGTGGCGATGCCAACGGCGAGGACGAAGTAGCCGGCGATGACGAGGAAGTCGATGAGAGTCAGATGCATGGTTGTTAGTTCTTGGTTCTTGGTTCTTGGTTCTTAGGTCTTACGTGTTAGGTAGGCCGCAACCACCGTCATCATCCTAAGAACTAAGAACTAACAACCTAAGAACCCCCTCACCGTCTCTCGATCCCATCCCCTCTCCTCGCGAACCCCGGAATCGTCACCGGCAGCTTCCCCGTCACCGGCGCCTCGCCGAAGATCGCGTGCGCCGCGGCGACCTGCACGACCGGCTGGATGCCGTACGCGCAGAGATACGTGCCGACCGAGGGGATCTCGCGCAGGAGGTACGGCGTGCCGAACGAGATCGCCACGACCGGCTTGCGGATCTGCGCGACGAGCTTGCGCGCGGCGTCGGGCACGGCGATCTGCCCCGCGCCGGAGCGCGCGCGCACGGCCAGCGCGACGACGACGACGTCCGCTTTCTCGACCTCGGCGAGGATCTGCGGCAGCTCGTGCTCGTGCGTCCGCGCGTCGACGAGCGTCACCGTCGGCGGCGAGGCCAGCGCATGCCGCAGCTCCCACGCCAGCTCCGGCAGCGGGTTCACGGTCTCCGGAAACTCGCTGACGACGACGAGGCTGACCTTGGCCTCCTTCTTCAGCGGTAGCGCACCGGGGTACTCGCGCACGAGCGTCATGGCGCGCCGGGCGATGTCAGCGGCCACGTCGCGGTGCGCCTTCGCGTCAACGGTCTCGAAGATCCCGGCCGGCGGCGCGACGGCGCTTTCGACGAACGACTTCGCCGCGAGGATCCGCCGCACCGACGCATCGATGCGCGCTTCGCTGAGTCGCCCGCTCTTCACCGCCGCCTTCACCGCGGCGATCGCCGCCTCGACATCGGGCGACATCAGGATCTGGTCCTCCCCCGCCTCGATCGCGCGCACCGCCGCCTCGCCGGCGTCGAAGTGCTCGGTGAGCCCGCCCATGTCGAAGGCGTCGGTGACGATGAGGCCGCGGAAGCCCATCTCGCCGCGCAGCAATCCCTCGAGCATGCGCTTGGAGATCGTCGCCGGCAGCGTCCCATTCTGCGTCACCTCGGCCGCGCTCGTGCCGTACGGGTTTTGCGAGGGGCCGCCGCGCACCGGCGCGGGCGTCGGATCGAGCGCCGGCACGGAGAGGTGCCCGGCCATGATCGAGGCGACGCCGGCCGAGATGGCGGCGCGGAACGGCGCGAGCTCGACGCGGTCGAGGCGCTCGCGCGAGACGTCGAGGACCGGCAGGGCGCGGTGCGAGTCGATGTGCGTGTCGCCGTGCCCAGGAAAGTGCTTCGCGCAGGCGAGGACGTGCTCCGATTGCACGCCGCGAATGAACGCCGTGGCGAAGCGGCTGACGTCCTGCGGATCCTCGCCGAAGCTCCGCGTGTTGATGACCGGGTTGTCGGGGTCGATGTTGACGTCGACGACGGGCGCGTAGATGTGATTGACGCCGACGGCGCGCGCCTCCTGCGCCGCGATCCGCCCCTCGGCCTCGGCAAGCGACGGGTCGCCCGTGGCGGCGACGGCCATCGCCGACGGCCAGAACGTCGTGTCGTTGAAGCGCATCCCGATGCCCGACTCGAGGTCGGCGCTGATCAGCAGCGGCACGCGCGACTCGGCCTGCAAGCGCTCGGTGAGCGCCGCGGTCTCGTAGACGTTCGACATGAACCAGATGAAGCCGCCGACGTGCTCGTCGCGGACCAGGTGCAGCAGGCGCTGGTACGCCGGCGACGACACGCTCATGTACACGCCGGACGCGCCGACGACGAAGAGCTGTCCGATTTTTTCGTCGAGGCTCAGCTCTTCGAGTCGAGGGACGCGCCGTGCGTGCGGGACCGTCGCGCACATCGCGGCGAACAGTAGCACGGCGGCGGCGAGCGCCCGCTTCGTCACTTCACGACCGCACGTACCTCGATCGTCGCCGACACCGACGGATCCTTCTTCGACGTCACCGCCAGCTGCTCGTCGATCGCGCCGGGCTTCGCCTTCGCGCCGTCGACCGTGACGGTGATCGTCTCCTTCCCGTGCGCCGGGATCGGCGAGTGGAACGCGTAGAAGAGGCAGCGGCACGCCGAGCGCGCCACCTGCACGTCGAGCGGCGCGGCGCCGCCGTTCACCGCCTCGAACTGCCGCACCGCGCGCGTCCCCTTGCGCACCACGCCGTAGTCGGCCAGCGCGGGCGTGATCTTGAGCGAGCCGCCGCCCTGCGCGGCCGGCGCGGCGGTTGCCGCGGCGGGCTGCGACGCCGTCGCCGGGGCGATCGTGTCGGCGGTCGCCGGCGTCACCGGCTGCTCGACGACGGAGCCGGTCGTCCCCGTCGCGGCCGTGCCGCGGTCGCGGCTGGCGCGCCAGATCAGATAGACGATCGCGGCGATCACCAGCGCGCCGACGGCGATGATCAATAGTGTGCGCGAACCGCCGGCGGCCGTGGCGGGCGGCGGCTCGTCGACGAATTTCTGCGGCTCCGTCACCGGCTCGGGCGACAGTGGCCGCGCGCCGGGCGACGTCATCGACTGCACCGGCGGCGGCGGGATGTTTGGCGGCGGGACGGCGCGCGTGCCCGGCTGTGTCCCCGGGCGGCCTTCGAGCTCGTCGAGCTTCCGCAGCGCCTCGTCGATGCTGCCGATCAGCCGCTGGTACTCCGCGGCGAGCTGCTCGGTGGGAGCGTCGGCGATCATGCGCGCGAGCGCGTCGCGATGGCTGCGGTAATGCTGCCGCAGCACTTCGATCTCCCGCGCGCGATCGCCGCGCCGGACGTTCACGGTGCCGAAATCGTCGCCCATGGCAGTCAATGGTAGTGCAAGTTTCGATGCACCATGTCACGGACGCCCGGCGAATCTCGCACGCTTCCCTCCTGTTCCGATGCGTGTTAAGACGTCGGGTGCCGGATCGCCTCAGATGAAACTTCACATCGGCCAGATCAACCCCACCGTCGGCGCATTGCGCGCCAACGCGGAGCTCATCCGCCGCGCCTACGACGACGGCGTGCGCGCCGGCGCCGACGTCGTTCTCGTCCCCGAGCTCGCCGTCACCGGCTATCCGCCGCGCGACCTCCTCGACCGCCAGGTCTTCGTGCAGGCCGCCGCGGAAGTGAAGGACTCGCTGGTCGCCATGACCGGAGACGTCGCCCTGATCTTCGGCTGCATCACACGCAACGCCGACTGGTGCGGCAAGCCGCTGCACAACGCCGCCATCGTGGCGCGCAACGGCCGGCAGCTCCTCGAGCAGCACAAGATGCTCCTGCCGACGTACGACGTCTTCGACGAGCTGCGCTACTTCGAGCCGGGGACGAGCCAGCAGGTGGTCGAGCTCGCCGGGATGCGCTGCGGCGTCTCGATCTGCGAGGACTTCTGGTTCGACGACAAGATCGCCGGCACGAAGCTCTACTGCGAGAACCCGGTCGACCAGCTTGCGCGGCAGGGCGCCGAGGTGTTCCTGAACATCTCCGCGTCGCCGTTCAACGCCGGCAAGCGGCAGTCGCGCTACGAGCTCTTTTCGCGCATCGCCCGCCGCTACGGCGCGCCGCTCGTCTACGTCAACCAGGTCGGCGGCAACGACGAGCTGCTCTTCGACGGCTCATCGATCGTCATCGACAGCGCTGGCGAGACGATCTTCTGCGCGCCGGCATTCGAGGAGCACCACTCGCTGATCGCGCTGCGCGGCGAGCGCTGCGAGTCGGTCCTCAACCTCGGCGAGGAGGAGGAGATCGGCCGCGCGCTGATCCTCGGCCTGCGCGACTACATCCGCAAGTGCGGCTTCCGCGACGTCGTGGTCGGCCTCTCCGGCGGCATCGACTCCGCGGTGACGGCGGCGGTGGCCGTCGAGGCCCTCGGCGCCGAGCACGTCACCGGCATCGCCATGCCGTCGCAGTTCTCGTCGCAGGGCTCGATCGACGACGCCCGCGCCCTCGCCGAGAACCTCGGCATCGCCTTCCACGCGATCCAGATTTCGGACATCTACGCGCCATATTTGAACGCGTTCAAAAATCTATTCGGCGTAGAAACCTTTGACATCACCAACGAAAACGTGCAGGCGCGCATCCGCGGCAACCTCCTCATGGCGTGGTCGAACCGCACCGGCGCGATGGTGGTGTCGACCGGGAACAAGTCGGAGCTCGCCGTCGGCTACTGCACGCTCTACGGCGACATGGCCGGAGGCCTGGCGCTCCTCGGCGACGTCTACAAGACCATGGTCTATCGCGTGGCGCGCTGGCTGAACCGCGAGCGCGAGGTGATCCCGCGGTCGTCGATTGAGAAGGCGCCCTCCGCGGAGCTCCGCCCGAATCAGACCGACCAGGATTCGCTGCCGCCGTACGACGTGCTCGACGAGATTCTGAAGCTGTACATCGAGGAGTGGAAAGAGGTCGACGAGATCGCCGCGGCCGGCTTCGACCGCGAGCTCGTCGCGCGCATCCTCAAGCTCGTCGACACGAACGAGTTCAAGCGCCGGCAGGCCGCGCCGACGATCCGCGTCTCGAACAAGGCCTTCGGCAGCGGACGGCAGATGCCGATCGCGCAGCGCTGGCGCCGCGAGCCGGCCAAGGACGTGCGGTAAGCTCCGGAATCACATGACCGCTCCCCTCGCTCCCCATCCGCCGCTCCAGGACTACTACGGCGACGCCTCGAAGCGCGAAGGCTTCGTGCGCACGATCTTCGACGACACCGCGCCGTGGTACGACCAGACGATCTCGTTCATGTCGTTCGGCTCCGGCGACCGCTACCGGCGCGAGGCTGTCATGCGCAACGGATTGAAAGCGGGGATGAAGATGCTCGACGTCGCCAGCGGCACCGGCGTCGTCGCGCGCGCAGCGCTCGAGGCGACGAAGAATGAGGTCGACATCGTCGCGCTCGACCCGAGCATCGGGATGATGCGCGCGGGCCGCGCGACGCTCGACCGCGTGCAGGCGAAGGCGGAGTCGCTGCCGCTCGCCGCCGCGCAGTTCGACTTCCTGACGATCGGTTTCGCCCTGCGGCACTTCGCCGACCTCCGCGCCGTTTTCGAGGAATGCCGGCGCGTGTTGAAGCCGGGCGGACGTCTACTCATTTTGGAGTTGACGGCGCCGCGGTCCGCCCCCGCCCGCGCCTTCCTCAGCGTCTACCTCGGCCGCGTCGTGCCGTTCGTCGCGCGCGTCCGCAGCGGCAACCGCGAGGCCGGCACGCTGATGCGCTACTACTGGGACACGATCCGCACCTGCGTCCGCCCCGAGGCCATTCTCCAGGCGCTCGGCGAGGCGGGATTCGAGGACGTGAAGCGCCACGTCGAGCTCGGGATCTTCAGCGAGTATTCGGCGCGCCGGCCGTAGCCGCCGCCTGCTGCTGGCGCAGCCGGTCGATCTGGATCAGCAGGAACTCGTGCAGCGGCTGCTCCTGCTCCGGCGCCATCTCCGCGAACGAGATCGCGGAGCGGAAGACGTACTCAGGCCCCTTGTCGCCGCGCCGCACCTGCACGACCGAGCGGATGACCTCGCACGGGATGTACATGCCGCCGTAGCTCGGGAAGATCAGCGTACAGGCGGTGCCGGCCTTGATCGGCGAGCGGTGCACGACGGCGGCGCCGGTGAGGCTGAGATCGATCAACTCGCCGTTGATGTCGGAGAGCTGCACCGGGATCGAGGCGGTGGGGACGCGCTCGAAGCGGCGGCGTTCACGGCCGGTAGCCACGCGGGGCATTATAGGGGGCAGGGCGCAGGGGGCGGGGCGCAGATGGTTGTCTTGCCGAGGCGCGTGATGCCGCGAGAACACCATCTGCGCCCCGCCCCCTGCGCCCTGCGCCCTTCATTGCAATCGGCTTTGAATCGCCGCTAAGAAATCGTGCGCGATCTTCGCCCCGGCGATTTCCGCCGGCCCCGCGTCCTCGGCGATGACGCCGAAGGCGATGCGCGGCTGCTCGACCGGCGCGAAGGCCATGATCAGCGCCTGCAGGCCGGGGCGCTCGCCCGCCGTGCCGGTCTTCATCGCCATCGTCAGGCCGGGGACGGGCGCGCGGCGGCCGGTGCCGCGCGGCTCCGTCGCCACCGCCTGCATCGCGCCGATCATCGTCTCCGCGGCCGCGCGCGAGCCGAGTTGCACGTGCGCTTGCGCGGGCGGTCCGGCGACGACGTCGCCGAGGATCGAGCGGCGGTCGCGGAGGAGCCGCGGCGCGGTGAGCACGCCGCGATTCGCCATCATCGACGCCAGCATGGCCAGGTGCAGCCCGTTGATCGACTCGTGCTTCAGGCCGATCGCCAGAAACGCGATCTCGAAATTGTTGTACGGCGGGTCGATCAGCTTTCCGAGCGGCGCCTGCATCACGCCGGTGTCGGTCTGGCCGTCGAAGCCGGCCGCCTTCATGAAGCCTTGCAGGCGCTCGCGTCCGAGGCGGAGGCCGAGGTCGGCGAAGTAGACGTTGCAGGAGACGGCCAGCGCGTCGTCGATGCCGTTCAACTTGCCGTGGCCGGACGGCACCCAGTCGCCGAAATGGCGGCCGTCGATCGGAAGGAAGCCCTTGCACGTGTAGGGAAACATCGACGCCACGTCGACGCCGTTGGTCAGCGCGTTCAGCCCCGTCAGCACCTTGATCACCGAGCCGGGCTCGTACTGCCGCTCGATGGCGAGGTTCTCCTTCGCATTCGAGGCGATGGCGAGGAGCTCGTTCGTGCGCGGGTCGATGGCCACGATCGAGCCGCGATACTTGCCGAGCGCCTGCAGCGCGGCACGCTGGATGAACGGATCGAGCGTCGTCTCGATGCTCGAGTTGCCGCGCGTCAGCGAGTGCACGAGCGGCGCGAAGTCGGGCGCATCGGCGATGCTCGCGCCAGCGCGGTCGACGATCCAGGCGACGTTGCCGGCGATGGCGTTTTGCAGGTAGGCGAGCTTCTTCGGATCGACGTTCGACTTGTCGATCGCGCGCAGCGCCGCCGCGGCGTCGGCCGTGCGGTTCGTCGCCGCGAGCGCGGCGGCGCGACCGAGCGCGGCGCTGCCGTCGTGGAACACGGCGTCGTAGGCGAGAAAGTCGTCGTAGCGCTCCTTCGCGAAGAGGCGGCGCGCGACTTCGTCGGCGTCGATGACGGGCCGCCACGGCCGCCCGCGCAGGTGCGCCTGCGCCGCGGCGCGATTGCCGGACGTGAGGTACGCGGCCGCGAGGAGCTGGTCGTACGACGACGGCCAGAGGCGCAGGCCCGACCAGCGCTCGCACGCGGCGATCGCCGCGGCGTCGCGGCCGGCGCGCCAGGCGTCGCGCGCGTCGCGCAGCGGCAGCCAGGCCACGGCGAAAAGCGCCGCCACGAGGAGCGCGAGCACGGCGAGGAGCGGCGCGAGAAATCGCGGTGATTTCATTCCGAGCGAAGCGAGGAATCAACCAAGGCGCCGCGATGGTGGACGCCACGCGCGAGACTCATGGCACAGCCATCGCGGCGCCTTGGTTGATCCTTCGCTTCGCTCAGGATGAACTCATCCCTTCGGCGTGAGCGACACCTTCTCGCCACGGCTGAGCTGCAAGAGGTCTGCCGCGCTCCCGTTCGCCACCGAGACCTCGATGCGGCCGGTCGATCCGGCGATGAGGAACGGGCCGTCGCCGGCGTCGCCGTAATTGCGCTCCGTGCGGCCGACGACGTGCCAGCCGGCGCGCAGCACCGGATCGAAGGCGACCTTCGAGACCTCGACGTCGGTGACGAGATTGCCGAAGCGGTCGACGGCGACGACCGTCCCGTCGACGCGCTCCTCGGCGTACGACGGCGGCGTGTAGTCGAGGCGCACGAGGTCGTCGACGCGCGGCCCGAGCTCGCTCAGCGCCGTCCCGTTCGCGATCGCCGCCGCGACCGGCGCGAAGCGGTCGCGCCCGTGGAACGTGGAACTGCCGTGCGGGAGAAAGAACGACTCGTTCTCGACGGAGATCACGGGCGGAGCGGCGACGAGTGACAGCACGCCGTTGTCCGGCGCGAGGAACACCCGCCCGTCGCGCTCCGCCGCGACGATCCGCCGCGACGTCCCCACGCCCGGATCGATCACCGCGACGAAGATCGTCTTCGCCGGCCAGTAGTCGACGACGTCGCGCAGGAAGAACGCCGCGCCGAAGACGTCGAATGGCGCGATCTCGTGCGTCAAGTCGACGACGCGCGCGTCGCAGCGCGAGGCGATCACCCCTTTCACCGCCGCCACGTACGGGTCGCGCGTGCCGAAGTCGGTGAGCAGGGCGATGATCGCCATCGCCTCAGCATAAACTGCCGGCCATGTTCGCGACGATCCCGCCGCCGCCCAACCGGCTGCTCGTCTTCGCGCGGTTGCCGGAGCACGGCCACGTCAAGACGCGCCTGGCGCGCGACCTCGGCGACGACCGCGCGCTCGCGGTCTACGAGGCCATGCTGCGCGATCTGTTCGCGAACATCGGCGCGCCCGACGACGCGCTCGAGATCGAAGTCGTGTGGGCGCCGACCGAGGCCGCGAACGGCGCGGCGCTGCGACGCGCCTTCGACGATTACCCGCTGGCCATGCAGAGCGGCGACACCCTCGGCGACCGCCTCTGCATGGCCTTCTCCGAGCGATTTTTCTTTCATCGCACGCAGAAGGTCGTCGCCATCGGCGTCGACGAGCCGAGCCTGCCGCGCGCGCTCGTCGACGACGCCGTCGGCCTCCTCGAGTCGTGCGACTGGGTCGTCGGCCCCGCCACCGACGGCGGTTACTACCTCATCGGCTGCCGCGCCGCCGCGTTCGACAGCGCGATCTTCAGCGGCATCGAGTGGGGAAGCGGCCGCGTCCTCGACGAGACGCTCGCCAAGATACGCGCCTGGCAGACGACCGTGGCGGTGCTGCCGTTGCGCCGCGACATCGATCTGATCGACGATCTGCGCGCGTACGACGGCGGCGGCGCGCTCGGCGACCTCGTACGGGAGTGGGAGCTGCGATGAAGATCGTCACCTCGGAACAGATGCGCAACATCGACCGCCGGGCCACGGAGCGCTTCGGCATCCCGTCGCTCGTGCTGATGGAGAACGCCGCCATCGCCGTCGTCGACGCCATCTTCGAGCACTACCCCGAGACCGAGCGCGCGGCGATCTTCTGCGGCGCCGGCGCGAACGGCGGCGACGGCCTCGCGGTCGCGCGGCACCTCGAGAACCGCGGCGTCGTGCCGGTCGTCATCCTCGTCGGCGACCGCGCCAAATTCTCCGGCGACGCCAGGGTCAACCTGACGATTTGCGAGCGGCTGAACGTGCCGATGCTCGACGTCGCCGACGGCGACTCGCTGTCCGAGGCGCTCGTCCGGGCGACCGACGCCGACGTCGTCGTCGACGCGCTCTTCGGCACCGGCCTCAATCGCGCCCCCGGCGGCATCCACGCCGAAGTCATCCGCTCCATCAACGAGCTCGCGCTGCCGGTCGTCGCCGTCGACCTGCCGAGCGGCGCGAATGCGTCGAGCGCCACGCCGTTCGATCCCTGCGTGCAGGCCGCCGTCACCGTCACCTTCGCCGCGCCGAAGCTCTGCCACGTCTTCGAGCCGGCGGCGATGCAGTGCGGCGAAGTGATCGTCGCGGACATCTCGATCCCGAGCGCCGCGATCGGCGACGAGAACGTCACGCTCTCGCTCACCACGCCCGCCGACGTCCGCCCGCATCTCGCCGCGCGCCTCGCCGACACGCACAAAGGGACGTACGGCCACGTCGCCGTCGTCGCCGGCTCCCTCGGCCGCAGCGGCGCCGCGGTCATGTGCGCGCGCGGCGCGATCCGCACCGGCGCCGGGCTCGTCACCGTCGTCACCGACGTCGACGCCGCCGCGCTCGTGAACGCCGGCTCGATCGAGTCGATGACGTTCCCGGTCGTGGCGATGGAGCGCGCCGTGCTCCCGCAAATCCTCGAGTTCCTGAAGGCGAAGGACGCGGTCCTCGTCGGCCCCGGCCTGCGCGACACCGACGACAGCTACGCGTTCGTGCGCGAGCTCGTGGCGCGGATCGAGCGGCCGCTCGTCATCGACGCCTCGGGGCTCAACGCCTTCGCCGGCCGCGCGTCCGAGGTCCGGGCGAGCATCGTGACGCCGCATCCGGGCGAGATGGCGCGGCTCCTCGGCCGCTCGACGAAGGAGATCAACGAGAACCGCGTCGAGGCCGCGCGCGAGACGGCGGGGATCTGCAACTGCGTCGTCGTGCTCAAGGGGCATCACACCCTCGTCGCCGATCCCGAGGGGCACGTCAACGTGAACCCGACGGGAAATCCGGGGATGGCCAGCGGCGGCATGGGCGACGTCCTGGCCGGCATGGCCGTGGCGCTCCTCGGCCGCGGGCTCGATCCATTCGATGCGGCCTGCACGGCAGTGTATCTGCACGGATACGCCGGCGACCTGCTGGCCGAGGAGATGGGCGACACCGGCCTCGCGGCCATGGACCTGGCCGAGCGGATTCCGGCGGCCATTCAGAAGCTGCGACTGGCGTCATCCTGAAGCGCGCAGACGCCGAAGGATCCCCTCGGCAGGAGAGTCCTCGCCGTCGCTGCGGCTCGGAATGATCGAGTGAAACGTTTTCGGCCCTTCCGTCACTACACCTCAAACGAGGTGCTCCATGTCCGACAACCCGATCGTCATCCTTTCCGTATTGGCATTGCTGCCGCTGGTGCCGGCGATCCTGCTGTTCAAGCTCCTGCCGGGCGGCACGACGGAGGTCGAGGGGCCGCTGGCCGGCCTCAAGATCAAGCTCGGCGGCGCGTTCGGCGGCTACGTCGCGCTCACTGTCTTTCTGGCCACGTTCTATTCGCAGGCGCTCAAGCCCGAGACCAACGCGATCGAGACGTGGACCGTGATCGGCGACGTGCAGCGGCCGATGTGGTCGGAGATCAACTGCAAGCTCTCGCCGCCGCTGAACATCGATCCGGGCAACCACTTCGAGTGGCAGATCCCGGTGCCGAAGGGCGCGAAGCTGCCGCACGTCACGTTCGAGGCCGCCGGCTATGAGGGCGAGACGCTGTACCTCTCCGAGGGGCAGCAGATCAACAAGCGGTTCCCGCTCGACATCGACGCCGGCAAGCATGTCGTCACGGTGAAGGCGCCGATCGCGCTGCAGAAGAAGGATGGCGGCTCCATCGCCGCGGGAGGGCTCTGAGATGAAACGCGCATTGATGTTGATCGCACTGCTGGCCACGGCCGCGAACGCGGCGACGATCCGCGGCAAGGTGACGTTCGCGAACGGCGCGCCGTGCCCCGGCGTCGCGGCGAAGGCGGCCGACGCGGCGAACCGCGAGACGACGACGGCGTACACGGACCGCGACGGCATGTACTACATCCACGACGTGCCGCCCGGCCGCTACACCGTGATCGTGACGAAGGGCCGAACGACGCAGAAGGTCGCCGTGGTCGTGACGCGCGCGCCGTACGCGGACGCCACGACGGTCCCGGTGCGTTGATATCATCCGCCGCCGCGGTGAACAGCTATCTCTGCCGGAGCGAAGCGGAGACCGAGGCGGCGGGGCGGGCCATTGCGCGCGCGCTGCCGCGCGACGCGGTCGTGCACCTGGTCGGCGACCTCGGCGCGGGGAAGACTTTCCTCGCGCGTGCCATGGCCACGGAGCTCGGCGCCGACCCGCGCGAGGTCAGCTCGCCGTCGTTCGCCATCGTGCACGAGTACCCGGTCGCCGGCGGCGCGCCGATCGTCCACATCGACGGCTACCGGCTGAGCGACAACCGCCGCGAATGGCTGGAGATCGGGATCCCCGAGCTCCTCGCCGGCCCCGGCGTGAAGCTCATCGAGTGGCCGAAGGAGGAGTTCTCGGCCTTCGAGGACGGGCACGTGGAGATCGTCATTCAGGTGCTCGACGACGGCGCGCGCCAGATCGACGTTAAGTTGGCGTAAGTTGGGACGTTAAGTTGGGGTCACATCTGGAAAATCAACTTAACGGCCCGCTCGTCAATCGGTAGACGTAAGTTGGGGTCACATCTGGAAAATCAACTTCCTGTAACGGCCCCTCATCGATGGGTAGACGCCCGCGCGTTACTGTCACGGCGTATCAACCCGGCCGTTAAGTTGATTTTCCAGATGTGACCCCAACTTACCACTTAACCGATGAACTTGTAGCCGAGGCCGTGCACGGTTACGAGGTGCTCCGGCCTCGACGGGTTGTTCTCCAGCTTCTGCCGCAGCGAGGCGACGTGCACGTCGACGGTGCGAGTGACCGGCATGGCCTCGTAGCCCCACACTTTTTCCAGCAGCTCGTCGCGTGTGAGGAGGGCGCCGCGGTGCTCGACGAAGTAGCGCAGCAGCTTGAGCTCGAGGCCGGAGAGCTCGACGGGGACGCCGTCGCGGAGCACGACAGCGCTGCGGAAGTCGGCGTGGATGGAGCCGAAGACGACGGCGTCGGCGCTTGAGGAGACCGTGCGCGAGCGGCGCAGCAGCGCCTCGATGCGCGCCAGGAGCTCGCTCATGTCGAACGGCTTGGTCAGGTAGTCGTCGGCGCCGAGCTTGAGGCCGACGACGCGGTCGACGACCTGCCCGCGCGCGGTCAGCATCAGCACCGGCGTCTGCACGCCGCGCGCGCGGAGGTCGCGGCAGACGTCGAAGCCGTTCTTGCGCGGCAAGGCCACGTCGAGGATCAGCAGGTCGAAGAGCGGCTTGACGCCGAGGTCGACGGCGGTCTCGCCGTCGAAGGCGACCTCGATGTCGTAGCCCTCGGCGCGCAGGCGGTCGCGCAGCGTGACCACGAGGCTCTCCTCGTCCTCGACGAGCAGCACGCGCCGGCGCAGCTCAGGCATGCTGCACCTCGGGAATGCGCAGCGTGAACGCCGCGCCGCGCTGCCGCGGCCGCACGACCTCGACGCTGCCGCCGTGCGCCGCGGCGACGTGCTGCACGATGGCCAGGCCGAGGCCGCTGCCGCGCGTCCGCTCCGCGCCGCGGCCGCGGAAGAACGGCTCGAAGAGATGTGGAACGTCGCGCGCGGCGACGCCGGGACCGCGGTCCTCGACCGTGATCGCCACCGCGCCCCGCTCCCCCGCCGCCCGCACGCCCACCCACCCGCCCTCGCCGCCGTGGCGGATGGCGTTGGCGACGAGGTTCTGCACGGCGCGCGTGAGGGCGTCGGCGTCGCCGTCGACCGCGGGCAGCTCGCCGGCGATCTGTGTCTCGATCCTGACCTTCGCCTCCTCGGCCAGCCAGCCGCACTGCGCGACCGCCTCCTCGACGACGGCGCGGATGTCGACCGGCGCGAGCGCCGCGCCGCCGCGCGACTGCATGCCGGCGAAGTCGAGGACCTGCGCGACGGTGGCGGAGAGGCGGCGCGACTCCTTGACGATCATGGCGCCGTAGCGCGCCACCTGCTCGCGCTCGGCCACGATGCCGTCGGCGAGGTTCTGCCCGGCCGAGGTGAGCGCGGCGAGCGGCGTGTTCAGCTCGTGCGTGATGCCGGCGACGAATTCGAGCTGCTGCGCGCGCAGCCGCTCGGCACGCCGCGCGAGGATGGCCAGAAGAACGAAGCTGCCGGCGAGCAGCGCGAGCACGGCGAAGCTGACCGCGAGGTTGCGCCGGCGCTCGGCGGCGACGAGCTCGGCGAGCGGCACGCCGCGGCCGCGCAGGAGCAGGCGCCAGTACGCGGGCGGCGCGTCGGGATCGCGCAGCGGGCCGACGGAGAGCATCGGCGCGACGGCGTCGGGGTCCTTGCCCTGCCAGTCGCCGCTGCGGAAGACGACGTCGTCGCCCGCGACCGCGACGACGTCGTAGTCGTTGCCGAAATCGCGGATCAGATTGCCGAGCGCGGCGCGGTTGATCGGCATGATCAAGGTGCCGCGCCGCGGCGGCCCATCGAACATCGGCGGCCGCGGCGGCCGCATCGGCACGACGACGGCCGGGATCTGCGGGACGATCGGCATGCGCCGCGGCGGCGGCCCCTCGGGACCGCCGCGCAACAGCGGCCGCACGGGGTCGAGCGCGTCGTTCCACGGCACCGGCGCGAGCGTGCGCGAATGGATGTCGAATCGCGACAGGTCGAGACCACCCGGGCCGCCCTCGGCGACGTAAATCGCGTCGAGCAGCTTCGGCTCGCGCGCCGAGGCGCTCCAGTCTTCGTAGCGGCGCATCAGCTCCTCGGGCTCGGCCGGCGCCTGGTCGAAGGCGTCGTGCGCGCGCATGCACTCGCGCGTGACGTCGTCGGCCAGCCGGCGCGCGGCGAAGTCGAGCGCGCCGCGCCGGCGCTGCTCGTCGGCCGCGCTCAGGCCGTTGATCCAACGCACCTGCAGCGTCGCCAGCACGGCCAGCGCGACGACGAGCAGCGTCGCCGCAACGAAGAGCCAATGTCGCCGCATTTCGAGCGAGTCTACACGCCCGCCGCGCGCCAAATGCTCTTCGAAACGCGCTTTTTACACGCCTTACAAAGCGCTTGCGAACCCTTGATGTATCGCCTTCAACAGATCGCTATCGTGATCGTCACTTGCGGCAAGGAGGCAACACCATGAAACGAGCCCTCATCCTCATCACTCTGGTCACCGCGATCGCGGCCACGGCCGCCGCGCAACCGGGACCGCCGCCGCCGCGCCGCGACCCGCTGCCGGACTACCTGCAACTGACCGACGCGCAGAAGAGCGCGTGGCAGACGGCGCGCGGCAACTTCGAGACGGCGGTGAAGCCGCTCCACGAGCAGGAGCGCACGATCCATCAGCAGATCGAGCAGGCGCTGTCGGCCGCGAATCCCGACGCGACGGCGATCGGGAAGCTGATGATCTCGGGCAAGCAGACCGGCGATCAGATCAAGGCGGCGCACGACGCGCTCGACGCGACGCTGACGGCGACGCTGACGCCGGAGCAGAAAGCGAAGTTCGAAGCGTTCAAGGCGGCGCGGCCGCGCGGGCCGCACCCCGACGGGCCGGGGCCGATGGGCCATCCGGGACCGCCGCGGTAGCCATCGAGGGCGGGCTTGTAGTCCCCCAGAGGAGAACTGAACTGGACCTCAGCGGGCGCGTCGCCCGAGCTCCTCTGGCGGGCTGCAAGCTCGCCCTCAGGTCACGGGGAACGGGTCACGGGTGACAGATGGTGTTCTCGCCTTGTCACCCGTCACCTGTTCCCCGTTCCCTCCACCTTACAATCCCCCTGATGCAGATTAGCGCCGAGGTCATCGCCTCCCACGGCCTCACTCCCGACGAATACCAGCGCATCGAGCAGATCCTCGGCCGCGCGCCGAACTACACCGAGCTCGGGATCTTCTCGGTGATGTGGTCGGAGCACTGCTCGTACAAGTCGAGCCGCGTGCACCTGCGCAAGTTCCCGACGAGCGGGCCGCGCGTGGTGCAGGGGCCGGGCGAGAACGCCGGCGTGATCGACATCGGCGACGGCTGGGTGGCGGCGTTCAAGATGGAGTCGCACAACCACCCGTCGTACATCGAGCCGTACCAGGGCGCCGCGACGGGCGTCGGCGGGATCCTGCGCGACATCTTCACGATGGGCGCGCGGCCGATCGCCTGCCTCGACTCGCTGCGCTTCGGCGAGCTCGGCGCGCCGCGGATGAAGTACCTCGTCGACGGCGTGGTGCGCGGGATCAGCGGCTACGGGAACTGCATCGGCATTCCCACGGTGGGCGGAGAAACGTCCTTCCACCCTTGCTATAATGGGAACATCCTCGCCAATGTCTTCGCTCTCGGCGTGGCCAAGCGCGACGGCATTTTCACCGGAACGGCGTCGGGCGTCGGCAATCCGGTGATCTACGTCGGCTCGAAGACGGGGCGCGACGGGATTCACGGCGCGACGATGGCGTCCGCGGAGTTCGACGAGACGTCGGAGGAGAAGCGCCCGACGGTGCAGGTCGGCGATCCGTTCACGGAGAAGCTGCTGCTCGAGGCCTGCCTCGAGATCATGGCCACGGACGCGATCATCGGGATTCAGGACATGGGCGCGGCGGGGCTGACGTCGTCGTCGTTCGAGATGGCCGGACGCGCCGGCACGGGCGTGCGCCTCGACCTCGACCGCGTGCCGGTGCGCGAGAGCGGCATGACGCCGTACGAGATCATGCTCAGCGAATCGCAGGAGCGGATGCTGATCGTGGCCAAACGCGGCCGCGAGGACGAGGTCGTGCGCGTGTTCGAGAAGTGGGACCTGAACGCGGCGATCGTCGGCGAGGTGACGGACGACGGGCGCGTGCGGATTTTCTTTCGCGGCGAAGAGGTGGCGTCGATCCCGGTCGAGCCGATCTCGACGGAGGCGCCGGTATATTCGCGGCCGATGTCCGCGCGCCCGCTGCCGCCGCCGCTCTCCCGCCCGCCCGTCGCGGACGGCGAGCTCACCGAGGATCTGCTGCTCCTGCTGGCGTCGCCGAATCTCTGCTCGAAGCATTGGATCTACGAGCAGTACGACACGACGGTGCGCACGAACACGATCGCGAAGCCGGAGCGGCGCGACGCGGCGATCGTTCGCGTGAAGGGCACCGGCCGCGCGCTCGCGCTCACCTCGGACGTCAATCCGACGTACTGCTTCCTCGATCCGTACGAAGGCGGCAAGCAGGCGGTGGCCGAGGCCGCGCGCAACGTGGCCGCCGCGGGCGGGCGGCCGGCGGCGATCACCGATTGCCTGAATTTCGGCTCGCCCGAGCGGCCGGAGATCATGTGGCGCTTCGCCGAGTGCATCCGCGGCATCAGCGACGCCTGCCGCGCGCTCGAGACGCCCGTAGTCTCGGGCAACGTGTCGTTCTACAACGAGACGGAGGGCCGCGCGATCTACCCGACGCCGACGGTCGGGATGGTCGGCCTCGTCGATCACGCCGGCTGCGACCTGACGTTTCCCGAGGCCGGCCTCGACGTGGTCCTCCTCGGCGCGACGTCCGACGAGCTCGGCGGCTCCGAGTGGGCCCAGCTCCGCCTCCCCGCCGCCCCACCCGCCCTCCCGCCCCGCGTCGCGCTCGACCGCGAGCGCGCGCTTGTCGAGTGCCTGCTCGCGCTGCACGAGCATCGCGCGATCCACAGCGCGCACGACCTCGCGAACGGCGGCCTCGCGGTGGCCCTCGCGGAGTGCGCGATGGACGGCGTCGGCTGCCACGTCGAGCTCCGCGGCCACGCCGACGAGGTCGACGCCGCCGCGCTGCTCTTCGGCGAGTCGCAAGCCCGCGCCGTCGTCTCCACCCCCCGCCCCGACGATGTCCTCCGCATCGCCCGCGAGCACGGCGTCCCCGCCCTGCGCATCGGGCGGACGGTGGCCGCGGCGTTCGTGATCGAGCGCAATGGCGTGCCGCTGATCCGCACGAGCGCGAACGAGCTCGCGCGAGTCTGGCGCAGCGCGTTCGGGCTGCTGCTCGGTGGGGATTCCGCGGAGGATGTGATTCGCGGCGTGGGGGAAGAGGCGGAGCTGATTGCGCATTAGCGTTACTCCAGGCCAAGCCTGGTGCGCAAAGCCGTTTGAAATTGCAACAGCCGGCCGGACGGGATACGCCATGCCAGTCCTGTCCGTCTGTCTCGGATCAACGCTCCATTAGCGTACACGTCCAGCACCTGCACATCGTTGCCGTGGACGTAGTTCAACGTGATGTCGGGGGCCATTCGTAAGCTGGGAAAGTCGACTGGGTCGTTCGCAAATGCACTGTTGATCACGTCGATGATTTCATTTGTAACCAACTCGCTGCTGCCGTCACCAAAGTTGATCGTCGATGCCATCGCCATCAGGCTTCTCCGTCTGCCAGTTGGTGCCATTCCTGGTGCTGCAGGTGGACGCACAGGACTGAAGGCGATCCAAACATTTCGCGCCGAAGCGTCACGGCTGCCGGGATAGGCACCGACGCCGCTGCCGAGCGAGGCATAGCAGATTTCGTTTCCTTCCGCAAACGTGCCACGCAAATACCCTTTAGACCCATAGACAGTACACCCGGCGGCGTTTGCCATTTCCTGGGCAATGGGCCCGCCAAATTCCGAGGTCAGCCCGGTATTGCAGGCGTCGAGATAAATGACCGTATTGCTCGAAAAACCGGGAAGTTGCGAGAGACCTCTGGCGAATCCCGGCAACGATGCTTGATACGTATGATCGAACGACGTTGGACTGCCGTGACAGTCAAAGTCCAGCACATCGAGCGACTTACCAGCGCCGCCAATACCAATGTTTATCACGTGGTCGCTCTCGTTGCCGTACCCCTCGTAGACCCAGCCGTGTGACTGAGCCCATGGACCGATTCTTCCTGTCTCGAGGAGCATCACGGGCTCTCGGTCGGTCGGGATGGTGATGATCTGAACCATGTTGCCTTCGTCTTCTATAGAGCAGCGCGCCGAAAAATTTCCCCCCCCCTACGCGAAAAAAACCGGACAGCGTCACTCTTAAGAAGTTGGACATATCACGCAAGGAGCCGACGGACTGTCGGCCGACGCAGAACTACCGAGAGGAGAGACGATGGCTCAGTTCGAAATCTACTTTATTGGCTTGATGTGCTTCATCAAGGACAGTACGACATACAAGACGGTGGAGATTCTGTGGGACGAGGATCTCGAGCACGTACCATTCATGTATCTCGGCCCCACAGCAAAGCATTATAAGGAGGCGATGCTGCTGACCGGGGGTACAGTCTCGTTCTCGCTTCCGGATGGGGGAGCATCGGCGGACGACGATCCGGACTCGCCTGCCGTTCATCTCAAGCAGTGGATTAGTGGGGCACCGCAATTGCGCGGAGATGCACCCTTAGCCGCGACGATTAAGATTCCTGCGGGAGTATTCGGGTTCGCACTGAACCTTGAGAACGTCAACATTCAGCTTAAAAATATCACGAAAGTACAATCGGTTTCGCAAATCGTTCTCGTCACGTGTCCGTCGGCCTCTCCCACCGTCGACGTGGCGGTCCAGGGCACGCAAATTGACACCGTGAGCGCATCGTCTTTTATCGTGATTGGGAACATGTCGAGAGACCACGATCCCAAAACCGACAACCACTTCCAGAAATATATAAGGCTGACGGAACACGGTACGGATATCGCGACGGTGATGGCCGGCCCGAATACCGGCCTGATCCCGGGCGCCTACTCGGGTAACAACTTCGCAGGGGCTTCGAAGTACATCACGGATAAGTTCCCGCCGTCGAAGACCGTTGGCGCGCCGGACTGTACGATCACTCAGTGGCCCTGACCGGAAACGAGCACCCGAACACGTGTCCGTTGTTCTATACTCCGGTGATCCGAACAAATCGATTCGCGCTTCTCTATTGGCGTGGGGAGCGATTGTTGCGTTCTGCAGCAATCCTCGCCGCGATGATGTCCGCGGCCTGCAGCCGGCAGCTGACGCATCGCCTGGCAGAAGCGTCTCAAGGCGTCCGATTTACCGAAGCACGGCTGCATGGCTTCGACTATGCTCCGGTGACGCATTCTCGGCGCGGTGTTGCCGCCGATGAATCCGCCGCACAGTTGCATAGTCAGGCCGCAGCGACGGAGTTGCTGAACTCAGCGGAGGGTACCGACCGAGAATCTCAGCACGCGCGTGCCTTGGCGCGGCTCGTCCACGGTGATGTCGAAAGAGCTGCGAGCGAGTTGGCACGACTCGCGAGCCGCAACCCTGCAGACGCGAGCGTATGGAGCGATCTGGCGGCGGTCCGCTACGAGCATGCCCGTCGAGAGAATGACGCGCAGGGCTTCGCTTCGGCGCTAGCAGCGGCCTCCTCTGCGATCAGCAACGACCCTGCGTTGCCCGAAGCGCGATTCAACTACGCGTTAGCCGCAGCAGCGCTCGGTCTGAAGAGTGTTGCTGTCAAGAGTTTCAGGCGTTATCTAGCAATTGATCCCCGATCGGCTTGGTCCGAAGAGGTGCGGCAACGGCTATCGAAATTCGACGTTACGACTGTGGCGGATGAATGGAGGCGAGCACAGCCGCAGCTCGAAAGAATGCACGATCCCACCGCCGTTGCCGATGCTGTGCACCGATTCCCGCAGCAGACGCGTGCATGGGCTGAAGGTGAATACTTGGCGAATTGGGCAGTAGCCTACCAGCAACATCGCGAGGTCGATGCGGCACAATGGCTGGCACTGGCTCACGCCATCGGCGAAGATCTGGCGACGATCTCCGGCGAGACGCTACTGCGCGACGCGGTGAGGGCGATCGAGCAAGCGCCGCCGCCGATTCGCGCGCGCTTAGCTAACGCCCATGTAGCCTACCGGCGCGGCCGTATGACATCGCCGCCCAATAGCGCGAGCGCGCTTGTGCTCTTAGCCGAGGCCGAACAGGAATTTTCCCTAGGCCGCAGCCCCATCGGTCTGATGGCTCGGCTGTATCGAGTAAACGTGCTCGTCGATCGCGAGGAAAACGCCGCGGCAGCGGAGCATCTCGAGCCGCTGCTGAGCGCCCCTTCTTCCTATCTCATTCTGCGGGCTTATGCACTTTACGATCAAAGCCTTCTCCTCGGGCGAGGCGGTCTTTTGTTTCAAGCGCTAAAGGCCGGCGAAAAGAGCGAACTACTGTTCGAGCGCCTCGGCGAGCTGGAGAACGCCTCGCGCGCGCTGACGAGCCTCGCCGCGACATACATGTTGCTCGGCCGTCCTGCCACCGCGTGGCGGCTGCATCAGCGTGCGTTCACCTTGGCCGCGACATCTGGCAGCGTATTGGCGCTTGATCACGCGCTTCGAGCTGCGGCGCGCGGCGAACTGCACGAGGAACGTAATGAGACCGCACGCGCTCTGTTCGATCTCGAACTGACATTGCCCGCTCTTGCACCGCGGCTGCGCGTCGACGCCCTCCTGCAGCGTATCAAGACCAACGCGGGCCAAGGCGATTTTCCTGCAATCCGAAGGGCGACGATGGCGATTTCGGACACACGCGTCCGCGAAGAAGCGTTGGATGACGTCAACGTGGCCGAGGCTCGACAGAGCACGCCGGCGAAAGCCTACGTGGCCCTCACACGCTCCATCGAATTCCGGAAGAGTCATGGAGACGAGCTTGTGCTCGCCGGCCTTTATGTCGAACGCGCGCGGATTCTGCACCGGCTGTCGCGCGATGGTGAGACTGAGACCGATCTCTCGTCGGCGTTGGCTCTGATCGAGCGCCAGCGCGCTGCGATCGTTTCCGCAGAGCTGCGGGATACCTTTTTCGACACTGCGAAGGCGACGGTCGACGAGCTGTTCGGACTCTATCTTGAACAGGCGAGGTATCGCGAGGCGTTCGATCTCGTCGAACGCACACGGGCCCGAGGTCTCGTGGAGAGGCTAGGCGGTGTTCCTGCGGGATTGGAATCATGGTCGGCCTCAACTCTCGCTCGACGCCTTCCGCCTCGCGTCGTCGTCGCGCAATTTACGTGGCGAAATGACACGATCGCGATCCTGGCGTTGTATCGCAACGGTTTCTCGGCGCACGTAAGTCACTGTCCGCGTTTCGATGACAAAGTTGCTGCGCTCACGAACTCCATCCAGCACGAAGAAGACACCAGCGCTGTCAAGCTCTCGGAAGAAATGTGGAACTTACTCATTTCTCCGCTCGCGTCCGAGCTTCGGGGCGCCGAAATGCTAGTCGTCATTCCGGACGAGCGCGTGGCAATGATTCCCTTCGCTGCGCTTCGCAACCGCACAACCGGACGATATTTGATCGAAGAGTTCTCGATCACCGTGGCGTCGAGTGCATCGGCGTACGCGCGGGCGTCGAATGCCGACCGTTCACGGCGTCTCTTGCACGCTCTACTGATAGGCGATCCAGCAGTCGATTCCGCGCACTTCCCCGATCTGCCACCGCTGCCATCGGCAGCCAACGAGGTCGAAATGACCCGGCGCCTGTATCCCTCCGCAACCGTCCTAACCCGCGGTGGCGCGACACGTTCCAAGTTGCTCCGAGAGATTTCCGCGAGCGACGCCGTCCACATCGGCGCGCACGCGATCGTCAACAGTCAAGATCCATCATTATCGCTCATAGCGCTCGCTCCGGACGGCGACGACATCGGTGTTCTCTATCTTCGCGACATCGCGAGACTCCGCCTATCTCACAAGCCCGTGGTCGTGCTGGCTGGGTGCCAGACGGCATCGCGAGTGGCTGGATACGGCTCATTGCGCAGCTTGGCAACCGCGTTCCTCGCCGCCGGCAGTCGCGCAACAATCGGTTCGCTTTGGAATGTGGACGATGCAGGAACCAGCGCATTTTCGCTCCAAATCCATCGTAACCTCGCTGCCGGCATCTCACCCGCGGTGGCCCTTCGCAACGCACAACTATCGATGTTGCATTCGCCGGACGATAAGCTGCGCGCAGCTAGGTCATGGAGTGGATTCCAAGCGTATATCGCGCAATGAAACCAACACTTCCTTGCAACACTTATAACGCGGCCATTTCGAAGCGATAGGAGATTTCATGCCAGATTTCGAGATTTATTTTTGTGGTCTAATGTGTTTTATCTGCAAGGGCGGTTTTTACGATCGCGTCATCCTAGTCGATGATGCGGATCATAAGCCGATCGTCTGGCTCGGGCCCACGGCACAGAAGCTCGCCAATCCAATCGACTTGGCGGGCGAGACGATCAGTCTCGAGCTTACGGGCAACGGGCCGTCGTGCGATTCCCGCGCTCTGTCGCCGCTGGTGCATTTGAAGCCTCTGATCGACGGCTCTCCGCAGCTTCTGGCATCGCCGCCGAACGCCGCTACAGTGCTTCTGCCTGACGGCACACTGGATGTTCCTATAAAGATGGACGGCACTTCCGTTCTACATTCAAATGGCAGCCTGATCGCCAAGCAGTCCGTTGCTCAACTGGTTGTGGTCAAGGTTCAGAACGACGGTTCACCGCTGAAAATCAGCGTCGGCACACAATCGGACATCGTTTCGGCATCGTCCTTCATGGTTGTCGGCAATCTATCGGGCGCCCACGATTCGACTCTTAATAATCATGCAAAAAAGTATATCCACCTGACGAAGGGCGGTACAGGTATCGGTATGATTTTGGGGGGGGACACTTGACACGACGGTGCACACCGGAGTGCACGCGAATGAGGCATTGAAATTCGTGCAAGATCACGTGCCCAGCGGCGGCAAATTTCATATTTTTACCGTTGGCGCTCCCGACTGCACAATCACGCAGTGGCCATAGCATCGCGAGGCGGATTTCCGCTGCGCTACACTCTGTTCCTCACATCTCCGCGCCATGTTCGACAAGTTCAAGGAAGAGTGCGGTGTCTTCGGCGTCCTGAACCATCGCGACGCCGCGAACATCGTCTACCTCGGGCTTTACGCGCTGCAGCATCGGGGGCAGGAGAGCGCGGGCATCGCCTCCGTCTCGCTCAATCCCGTGCACTCCGATGCGAACATCGGCGAGTCCATCGGGTCGAGCGGCGCGGGGGAGCAGATCATCGCGCCGGGGACGCCGCAGATCCATGTCGAGAAGGAGATGGGGCACGTCGCCGACGTCTTCTCGACCGAGCGGCTGGCGCGGCTGCCGGGACAGGCGGCCATCGGGCACGTCCGCTACTCCACCGCGGGCGGCTCCATGCTCTGCAACGCGCAGCCGATCGTCGCCTCCACCAGCAAGGGGCCGATCGCGCTCGCGCACAACGGGAACCTCGTCAACGGCGCGGAGATCCGGCGGCAGCTCGAGCAGCAGGGCGCCATCTTCAATACCATGTCGGACACCGAGGTCATCGTGCATCTCATCGCGCGGTCGCCGGAGCCTGACCTCGAGCGCGCGTTCATCGACGCCCTGTCGCGCGTGCGCGGAGCGTACTCCGTCGCGCTGCTCGCGCCGGGGAAGATCTACGCCGCGCGCGATCCGCACGGGTTCCGGCCGCTCGTCCTCGGACGGCTCGACGGCGCGTTCGTCGTCTCCTCGGAGACCTGCGCGTTCGATCTCATCGAAGCCGAGACCGTGCGTGAAATCCACGCGGGCGAAGTGCTCGCGATCGAACCGGGCGGCGTGCGCACCGTCCATCAATTCCCGTCGCCGCGGGAGGCGCGCTGCATCTTCGAGCACGTTTACTTCGCGCGGCCCGACTCCGTCGTCTTCGGCAACAACGTCGCCGAGGTGCGGAAGCGCTTCGGGGCGCAGCTCGCGCGCGAGCATCCCGTCGCCGCCGACATCGTCGTCCCCGTCCCCGACTCCGGCGTCTTCGCCGCCCTCGGCTACGCGCAAGAATCGGGCATCCGCTACGAGTTCGGCCTCGTGCGCAACCACTACGTCGGGCGCACCTTCATCGAGCCGAAGCAGTCCATCCGCAACTTCGGCGTCAAGATCAAGCTCAATCCCGTGCGCGAGATCGTCGACGGGAAGCGCATCGTCCTCGTCGACGACTCCATCGTGCGCGGCACCACGTCGAAGAAAATCGTGCGGATGCTCAAGCAGTTCGGAGCGAAAGAAGTGCACATGCGCATCTCCTCGCCGCCGACGACGGGGCCGTGCTACTACGGCATCGACACGCCGCAGCGCCGCGAGCTCATCGCCAGCGCCAGCTCCACCGAGGAGATCCGCCACTTCATCGAAGCCGACTCCCTCGGATATTTGTCCGAGGAAGGGATGCTCGAGGCCGTGCGCAACGGCGACGATCCGCGCCAGCTCTACTGCACCGCGTGCTTCAGCGGGCGGTATCCGATGGTGAACGACGACGTCGAGGCGGCCGCGATAGCGGTTAGCGGTTAACGAATCGCGATTCGCGATTCGCGATTCGCGATTAGGAGGCCGAGGACCTAACCGCTAATCGCTAACCCCTAAACATGCAACCACGGCCCGCTGCGGGCGCGGTGCTCGGGATGCTGCTCGATCAGCGCGGGGATGCGCTCCGCCGACACCGGGCGGCTGAAGAGGTACCCCTGCGCGGCGTCGCACTTTCGGCGGCGCAGGAACACCGCCTGCTCCACCGTCTCGACGCCCTCGGCCACGACGCGCAGGCGGAGATTGCGCGAGATCCCGATCACCGCCGAGACGATGGCGGCGTCGCCGTCGCTCGTCTCCACGTCGCGGATGAACAGCCGGTCGATCTTCACGCACGTGATCGGGAAGCGCTTCAGGTAATTCAGCGACGAGTAGCCGGTGCCGAAGTCGTCGAGCGAGATCCCGACGCCGATGCCGCGCAGCGCGTGCAGCACTTCCAGCGACACCTCGGCGTTCTGCATCGCCGTCGACTCCGTGATCTCGATCTCCAGCGCGCTGCCGTCGAGCCCCGTCTCCTCGAGCGTGCTGCGCACCAGCGCCACGAGATCGTGCTGCTGGAACTGCCGCGGCGAGAGGTTCACCGCCACCGAGCCGACGTCGACGCCGCTGTCGCGCCAGGCGCGCATCTGCTCGCACGCCGTGCGCAGCACCCACTGGCCGAGCGGCACGATCAGCCGGCTCTCCTCGGCCAGCGGAATGAACGACGACGGATGCACGATCCCGCGCTCCGGATCGTTCCAGCGCACCAGCGCCTCCACGGCGATGATCTTGCCGGTGATCAGGCTGACCTGCGGCTGGTAGTGCAGGAGCAGCTCGCCGTCATGCACGGCGCGGCGCAGCCGGCTCTCCAGCGACAGCCGCTCCACCGCGCGCCGCTTCATCTCGTCGGTGCAGAGCTGGTACGTGTTCCGCCCGGCTTCCTTGGCGCGGTACATGGCGCTGTCGGCGTTGCGCAGCAGCGCCTCGGCGTCGTGGCCGTCGACCGGATAGAGCGCGATGCCGATGCTCGCCGAGACCTCGATCGGCATCTCTGCGATCGTCAGCGGCCGCTCGATGGAGGCGAGGATCTTCTCGGCCACGTTCGCCGCGTCCTCCGGCTGGCGAAGCTCGGAGAGGATGATCGTGAACTCGTCGCCGCCGAGGCGGGCCACCGTGTCGTCGTCGCGGACGCAGGCCAGCAGGCGGCGGGACATCTCCAGCAGCAGCTCGTCGCCGGCCGTGTG
>Ga0070717_10000129_pt1 | contig 55536 bp, 43 predicted proteins | sample LARL113metaG_FD_71366 | JGI IMG/M metagenome (GOLD analysis project Ga0070717, IMG submission 71366) | Corn, switchgrass and miscanthus rhizosphere microbial communities from Kellogg Biological Station, Michigan, USA - LAR L11-3 metaG | ecosystem: Host-associated > Plants > Roots > Rhizosphere ...
TCGACGTGAGCCGCGCATCGCCTAACCAAGCGCTAGAGCCAACGAGTATGTCTGTCACGAATCCTGCAGAGCCAGGATTCGCGCCAGCCATACTCGTGGCTCACCTTTAACGGTTGGACGAGTTCTCGTCGGACCAATGAGTTACGAAGTTTGACTGAGTTCGCATGACACGCGGTTGACAAACAACCGAAAGTCATGGCCCAACCAATAATTCTAACAAACGGAAGTCACGAAATCAAAATTTACACGGTTCAAAATCGGGGCCGTTCAATTTACCAGCTCTCATACTACGAGGGCGCTCGTCGGGAGCGGAAAACATTTGCGAAACTCGCGGTGGCACGTCGCGAGGCCAAGATTGTTCTCGGGCGACTGGCCGTTAACAGCCATGATGCGGCGGAGCTGTCGACCGCCGACATGGAAAGCTATGTAGTAGCCAAGAAGCATATTGAGAGCACTGGTCTGCCTCTGCACGTCTGTGCGGAAAGTTTCGCGCAAGCGCACGCCAAGCTGGCAAGCTGCTCTGCGTCGCTGGTAGAAGCGGTGGATTTTTACCTGGAGTTTCACAGGAGACACGACGGAAAAAGAACGTTTACCGATATCATCGCCGAATTCACGGCAGGCCGCAGTGCCATGGGCGTTGGAGCAGACTACGTCAAAAATATCAAACGTCAGCTCGAGCGGTTGGCGGCTACGTATCCGGATCGCGGTCTGCCCACATTGCGAACTCCTGATATTGACAGGTGGCTCGGCGAGCAAAGATGGAGCCCGGTTACGAAAAACGACGTTCGTAAGATCTGCATCACGTTTGGGAATTGGGCAAAAGCTAACGGGTATCTTCCGATGAATCGGCCCACTGAGTTTGAAGGCATGATGATTTACAAAGTGCCTTCTACTAAGGTCGCGATCTATACACCCCGTGACTTACGCGTGATCTTAGACGCGGTACAATTGAACCGGCCGGAGTTGCTACCTTGGGTCGCATGTGCCGCTTTCCTTGGCGCCCGAGTTTCAGAATTAGCGCAACTTTGCTGGGAGAATATTAACTTTGAGCGAAGTTTTATCGAGATCGCCTCGAAAAAGGTGCGAACTAAAGCAAGGCGACTGGTACCATTATGCGCTGCCTTGCGGGCGTGGTTACTTCCGTATAAGCAAGAAAGCGGTCCGATTACGGACTACGCCGATCCACGTGCGGCGCTGAATCGCGCGATTTTCGGAACGGAAGTGTCGCTCAAAGATAATGGCTTTCGGCACTCCTATATTACCTACCGGGTTGCACAGATAAACGACACTGCGCGCGTTGCCCTAGAGGCTGGTAACTCACCTGACGTAATTTTCGCACACTACCGTGAGCTGGTCGGGCCGGATGAGTCCGCCGCATGGTTCGAGACAATGCCGCGGACCAGCGCAGAACAACCGTGTGTTGCCGCCTAACGGTTGACGGGGAGGAGATGATGTATGCAAGACATCACTCAACCCTTAGCCGGCACCGAAAATCTTTGGACCATTGATCAAGTTGCGACCTATTTCGGCTGTACCACTCGCCACATTCACAACCTCGTGCGAGGCGGCTTGCCGCACCTGTACCTGGGGCGGCTGCTTCGCTTTGATCCAAATGAGGTCCGCTCGTATCTTCTCAAACACCGTCGAGTCGCGTAATTAAAAATAGCTACTTGTCCGCCTGTTTCCCGCAAACGCCGCGCTTGGTCTTCCAGCGCGGCCTTTGCGTTTTAGGGCCTAACGCATCGCCAAAACAGCTTTTGAAGTATGCGGCAACGGTCGCCAGCGAGCGCAGGTTGTTTGCGCGGGGCACGATGAAAGAGGGTAAATACGGGGAGGCGCTGACGGTGATCCAGGTGCCATAGCGGAAGTGGCCATACACCTTGATCGGGTGAGAGGAGCGGTTGTGCTCTTGAATGTGTCGGCTCTCGAGAGCAGTGGGACGTTTCAGGACGAGTGTAATAGAGCAACTTCTCCAATTGTTGTTAAGTGTTAAGTACCAGCGTGCGTCGGATCAATATAACCTGGTATAGTTTGCTTCATATACAGCGCTTGTTCTTCGATTGAGGCCTCGTTGAGTTAGTGAAGGTTCAATGTCGTTTCTCTCGTGAGGCACTGTGATAACCTATTAGTCGAAAAGGCATCCTGCGGAGAAGAATGAAGAAACGCCGGCCCTCGGAGAGCGAGGTTTGCTCTAGATGTGACTCGTCGCCGTTCAGTCTGGTCAGAGTTGGCGGAGCAAGTCGGGACGAGGTACCGCACGTACCTCGCCGGGCGACGCGCGGGAGGGTTCCCCGCTCCTAGGGGAGCGGGGGAAGGGGGAGAGGGGAGCCATCTCTGGGTGCACTCTAGTTCCGACTAAACGTTTGGCATGGCAATTTAGCGGTCCCTCACGGCTCATTATAGTTCGAAATACTACAAAGTTAGAATGGATTATATACTGAAGGCACCCCACGTTGGTATAACCCGTGGATGAGTTTTGGATTATCGGTCCATTGGCTGCGTATCGAGGCTGGATCACTTATCTTTTGGGCAATCCGGTGTACGTCGGTCTACCACGCTTGTATCTTGGAAAGGTCCTCCTTTTCGATCTAGGGAAGACCGGTTCTCTCTTGAAGGACGGCAGAATCGCATAGTTCAGGCTCTAGTCCGCTCTAGGAATTTTCGTCGCCGCGCTTGGTTTCTCCCGCGCGGTTTTTTGTTAGTGCACGCCGATCTCGCCACGAAAGGCTGCTTTCAACGGGAAGCCTCAGGAAAAATCAGAAACACTGTGTTTCTGAATTCAGACTCTATAAAGGGTAAATCGAGTCTGAGTTTTGTTTTTAGACCCCCGTCCCAAAAGAAGTAGGCGCCCTGCGCAAGGGCCAAAATTAAATGCTCTGATTATGTTAGACGGGTTAGCGCGGGAACTTAGAAAAGAGTAGAGCGTCTCTCTTTAGAAGAAATATGAACCTGCTGGCGCCGCGAAAAATCAGAAACACTGCGTTTCTGAATACGGACTCTATTATCGGTGAATACAGCACGTGTTTCGTTTTTCCGGTTTCAGGTAGGATGGTGGCGACTTCAAAATTCGCCTATGAAAAACAACGATAGTTCATTCTTCGCCGAGCCGATCGACCACGAAAAGGAAGCTCGTGACAAAATCATCACCGTCGTGTGCCGGCTCTTTCTTTGGATCACCGACGCACCCACTTTGGCGGACCGCGGGCTTCGCGCTTCGGTAGTTCTTTATTGTGTGCGACCGGATCTGATCGACGGGATCACGCTTGAGGAGATCGGCGATCAAGCCGGTTACACCCGGCAGCTCGTGCATCAGCTGGTTCGCCGTTTTCGTCGCCACAGCGGATTTGAGTCATGAAAACCCAGGCGCAGAGATCAGCGGTCGATGAAATCAATCGACTGCACGAGGAAGCCACTCGTTGCGCCGAAGAGTCCGAAAAACTCCTCCACGCCGCTGTCCAAGCGGCGTGGCAGGCCGGCAAGCTCCTCATCAACGAGCAGGGCAGAGTGAAGGAAACGATGGGCGCGGCGTGGGGCGAGTGGCTAGCAAGGTATTTTCGTGGCACCGCGCGAACCGCGCAAAACTACATGGCTCTTGCGCATAGCGTCGCCGACCTGTCTCAACTTAAAGGGCTAAGCCTGCGCCAGGTTTATTTGAGGCTGGGAATTTCTACCGAGCCAAAGTCGCGCGGAAAACATGTTCCCGTGCCGGCGCTCCCGGCCCACGTACGCCTGGTTAATCGACTGCTCTTTGCTCTCGACCCGACCGTGCTCGCGTTTGGCGTAACGCCCGAGCAACGGGACGCATATCGCAGGGATCTTCGTCCACTTTACGATCGGTTGCGCCCCCTTTTTGAGCCTTAATTGCCGCGCTACGCTGCCGATCATATTTGGCGATGAGAGTATCCTCTAAATCGCAAGGTCTGTTTGAGCGGGTGTGTGAAGACGACGATAGTGCAAAGGCGGCAATTTTCCTCCAGCTCTGTCGAGATTGGCCAGCATTGCGCAGTTGGCTTTGGCACGAGTTTGCGAAAGACGAAAGCGTGCGAAATCATTTCGCGCAGACTTTGAAGAAAGGGCCAGAACCGGCCGTCGGCGTCCATTGGCTCGCCGAGTTTTCCGGGATGGCCGGTCCTTGGCGGATTGAGCGCCAGAGAATGATTGAGAAACTCGGTCCCAGGGGACTCCGTCCCTACGGAGGGCGCTCCTACGGAGAAATAACGAAGCTGATTCGGCAGTATCAAGCAGGTGCCCTCGATTTGGGAACCTTCATGCTCGCAAGGGAATGGCTGAATGCCAAAGGAGCAGCTAAAGATTCACTGCGGCTCATGCGCTCCGCAGCCGAATTTGTGGATGCGGTCGTTTCGGGCAAAACCCATTTGCTTAGTCATTTTGAAAAATCACTTCAACTGGTGGCGCTTTTTCACAACAAAGCAAAACGCCGCCAGACGGTGGGGCATGCGAATTGGTGGAAGCTTCAACTTTTGATTTATATACTCCGCAACCCTCGGCCTTCTTATCCAATGCGTGAATTGCGCGTCTATCTGGCCTCAATCGGTCTTGTTATAAATCTCGACGAGATTCGAAGATTTTGCCGGTTAAATGGAATTGAGCGTGATACGCGAGGAGGCCGGCCACGTAGCAAGCGAACGTTTAGAGAATGCCATTAAATCGCGAGCGGAGATGCTATCGCGTGGCTTACGAGGGAACCTTGAGGCCGGACTTAAGGCGTAGGCTCCGTATAAAATGCCATAATATTATGCGCTTACGAATCGTCCTTACGGTGTAATGTCGTTCGGCGGTTTTGACGTGGTTGCTGGAAAAGTAGTGGTGGTCAACATCGGCTAAAATTAACGCGCTGTACCCCAGGCGTATTGTGACAAATAGTAGAATACTAAAAATAGTGCATCCGTGATCACGGTAAGCGACGTCAATTTGTATTTATATAATTTTCGTTAACAGAGAAATACACTACACCTAAGCCAGTGGCTGCCTCTATATCCCAATGGAGTCGATTTTGTTAGATTACGGACGAACGGAAACAAAGTGAGTGAACTCGAGTAAAAAATATTATGTTTTTTATTAACCCAGTCCGTATATTTGTCAAATACCTAGCGCTTACGGTATTTTTTTGGACATTTAATATTAAACCCGCTCTCGCAATTGAGTATTTTTCGTTTTCGGGTCATTTTGATACCGGAAACTTGGCAGGTATTGACGCTTATGGAAGCTATTCCTTTGACGAGGGTACTGAGCAATTACTTTCGTTTACACAGTCGTATAGCGGCTTAGCGACTGTCCATACATTGGCTGATTTTTCGAGCATCACCGCAAGTACTCCTACGACGTTTAGCTTACAGTCACCAATATTACAGATTGCGTTTGGCCCGGGTGATCCTGACGTTCCGAATTCCCGTTCTGATGATGTCAAATGGTACGATTGGTCGGTTTGGAAAGGAATCGATTATCCTCACGTTCCGATGACTGGATCTGCAACGGGTTTGTTTACGGTTGTTCCGGTTCCCGAGCCGGGGACATACGGGCTTTGCTGCTCGTTGGTGCTGCTTTTCGGTGTTGGTTTAAGATATCGAAACAAAAGACTTCGAGACTATGTGCCGTAAGTACCCATATGAAAAGTGAGTTTAAGCGGGGTAATTAGGAGATAAGTTTTTGAAATGGTCACCACGTGAAGAGTATATTGCCGCACCCGTAATAGTCGGCTTGTATTCAAGGAACAGACTTGTTGGTTACGGTGCTAAAAGAACTCAGCCTGAATTGCAGGTCGGTGTGGCAAAGAGGTTGCTTTGGTGTAAACGACCCAATTGACGCGAGCACTCCATCGATGACTGCTCAAATCAATTACGATCAACTCGCCTTAAAGACCGATTACGCCTCCCTGAATAGGAAACTCGAGTCCTTGAAATCACTGGAGGTACCCAAAAGTCGGAAACGTGTAGCCGATCTGCTCAAGCCGCTGTTGGATAATTTACGCGAGCTTCGTGCCAAAGGTTGGACCTATGGTCAATTGGCAAGCCAATTGAATGCTGCAGGACTGCCGATCAAGGAGAGCACGCTGAGGGAGTATTTGTTCGCGCAAGCTAAGCGTGACCGAAAACTGTCGGTCTTGAAAACGTAACTTGAATCACAGCCGGATTTACCCCGGCGAGATAGCGAAGTGTTACTCAAATCCGCTGAGAATCAGCGGATTTTTTTGTGCCCAAATATGGCGGAAATTGGTCAGATTAGGCCTGCGGATCTGAAGGAATAAAACCCCTGACCAGTCGGATCGTTGGCAGAGTTACCGACGATCACATGATCCAGTAAATCAATACAAACTGTTTTCGCAGCTTCCCTCAACTGTCGGGTGACTTGGATGTCAGCGGCGCTCGGAGTTGGATCCCCACTGGGGTGATTGTGCACACATGCTATCGCTGACGCACTATGCCGTATGGATTCTCTGAATACCTCCCTTGGATGTACCAAGCTGTTGGTCGCTGTTCCGGACGTAACCTCTACCCGCTTCATGAGGCGGTTCTTTCGATTAAGGCATACAACCCAGAATTTTTCCACTTCTAGCCCGTTCACGATCGGGGCGAAGTATTCGGCGATCCTTTCTGGTCGGCTTAAGTAAGGCGCGGTTGTCATTTGGCCGGCCATCATTCGCCGTGAAATTTCGGCTATCGCCACCAGTTGCAGTCCTTTGATTTGCCCGATGCCTTTCATTTTTCTGTAGTCGGAAGCGACCCAGGTACTAAGGCCGGCAATCGAACCCGCTTCGGCAATAAGTCCCGAAGCCATTTTGACTGCGAATTCCGGGCTCGTGCCGTTGCCCTGCAAGACCATCGCTAAGAGTTCAACGTCGCTCACTGCGGATACCCCGAAGTTTTCCAGCCGCGCCTGCGGGCGTTCGCCAACTGCCATCGTGAAGCTTTGCTCTAATAATCCACTGCCTAACTCGAATGTGAATTGATTCATTGTGCCAGGCGCACGTGCCTTGCCGTCAGGCCGGATGATGTATCCGGTTGCCGGGGCCCGCTCCGTGCGTCGGCCCAATGGGCCATGGCCAGACACGGAGCTGGCCGCCGAGCGCGGAGCCGTGGTGCTCCTCGCGAGGGGGAAGGCCAGCACCGGGAAGGTGCAGTCGAGCGGGCAGCGAGCGATACCTTGGCGGCCATGGTACAATGGGGCGACCGCGCGGAAGTCGTTCCCGCTTCCCCGAATTTCGGGCCGTGAATCGTTGCACGATCCGCAGGCCGGCCCTACCCTAAGTGGGAAACAGCTGGGTCAGAATCCGAATGCGGATTGGTAGACCACTCGTCACCTTCATCGGTTCTCGGAGCATCGGGGGTGATTGATGCGGCCCAGTCTGTCTGCTTTCCACAGACTCCGTAGCGCAGTCCTGCGGTCCAGTCCGCAAGATACCCGTCTATATCGCGAAAACGGTGAGTCCGTCGCTCATAGGCCGGTCACGCACGTGCCGGCTTCGTGGGATTTTGTTCGGATGCTCCCAGAACCAAAAATGGATGATCGGGCGATGTGTTAACAGCGCCGATCCATGACCCACTGCTTTGTGGATCCCGAAGCATTCCGTGCTCATTGCGAAATCCAGTTGACGCGAGATCTGGGTTATGAACCCAAGTACAATCGTTGCGACACTCGTGGCCGCTGCCGCGTTTCTTAAAAAGACGATTACTGAAGTCTCGGCCCGGGCGATCCAAGATTCCTACAATGGAGTGAAGCGTTACTTGCGCCATAAGCTTGGCGCAGAGTCTTCCGCGGGGAAAGCGTTGGAAATGGCGACCGACAAACCGGATTCCATCGCGAGGAAATCGGTTTTGATCGAAGAGTTGGAGTCATCGGGTCTCCGTGAGGATTCCGAGTTGGATCAACTTGTGGAACAGCTTCGGCTCCGCATGTCGGGCCGCGTGCCGGCCGTCTCTCAGACGGTCCACGTCCCCGGGGATCGCAACAACGTACAAGTGGCAGGCCGGGATATTATCACCACGCTAAAGCATATTCAGCGGAATGTGATTACCCCAGATGAACGTCATCTCAGTCATGAGCAATGTGATGCCCTTCGCCGAATCTTGGGAGAAGTGGCTCGGCGACTCGCTGATGAAAAGGGCGTGCCCAATTACGCGGCGGTCCACAGATTCCTTCAACGTCGGTATTCGGTTCCGTCGTACCTCTTAATCCCAACGGAAAAATTTGAGGATGCTCTTCTTTTCCTAAAGCGAAGTCGCGCGGCGCTCCATTCAAGGTCCCGTCGGACCGCTCCGGTATCGTACGAGAAACAACTTTTTCGTTCGATCTATTCGGCTGCAGGCAAACTCAAATGGAATCCGTCGCGAGTCTGTGGATACGCAGTTGAAATCCTTGGGCTCAGAAAATCTATTGCGTCACTCAAGGAACTCGGACCGTTCCAGCTGAAGACGGTGGCTGAGTCGATCGCGCATGAGGTAGTGAAACGAAGTGAACCGAGATGAAATCATCCAAATCCGTGAGCGTCGGAAAATCGAGGTCTCGATTTTCAAAATGAGTCGCCTCTGGCGACAACCGGCGGCCCGCAAAGCGAAGTCTTGGGAACGCTGAAGAGCGGAGCCCTGTGGCGGCCAGAGCGGGAGTGGCCGAAGTCGGACCAGCGAAGGCCGGCCACGGAGCAGAGTGATGAACGTTCCCATGTCTTCGCTTCACGTGCCGCGATCGCTTTCGCGAAGTCACAAGGGACGGGCCGTTTCCTGGTAAACGACCCGACTCTTGTGAGCGTCGAAAAAGGGCCAATTTCCCGAACCGCTTGCCGGCCCTTTTCTTCGCCGAAGTGCAGCGGCTGCACCGGTTGACGCGCTCTGAAGGATGCGAGTGCAGATTATAGTTACGAAGGTTCGAACCTTACGCGTCAGCGTAAGGGGTAGGGCGTTCGAGATATAACAGCAACACGGCTGTGTTGCATAAATGATAAATCGCTTAGTCGAAAATATACGATGTTAAAACCTAAATTTCAGCTCAATCTGGAGAGAGCGAAAAAGTATTTTGAAGAGCATATGTCGGTGGGCGACTATTATTCGGAGGGACAGCGGGTAGCCGGTCAATGGTTCGGCCTTGGCTCCGAAAAATTAGGTTTGAAGGGCGAAGTGACTAGAGCCGTGTTCTTGGCGCTCTGCGAAGGAAAAAATCCAACTACAGGTGAACGGCTGACCTTGCGACTGAACACGGTGCGAAATGAAAACGGCAGGACAGTGGCCAATCGGCGCATCTATTGTGATTTTGTAATCAGTCCTCCTAAAAGTATTTCGGTTGTGGCGCTGTATCAGGATTCTCGCATCATTAAGTTGCATGATGATGCGGCGGATAAAGCGATGCAGGAACTGGAGAAATACGCGTTAGGTCGGATTCGGAAATCGGACCAGAAAGACAACCGGGTGACCGGCAATGTGGTGGGAGCGAAGCACCGGCACGATACGAGTCGTGAACTCGATCCGCACCTTCACACGCATTATACTTTATTTACGGCCACGTTTGACGCGGTGGAGGACTGCTGGAAAGCGCTTCAGGTGGAGGACATGTTTCGAGCGCAAAAATTTGCGGAGAACGTGTACTATCACGAGCTGACGAAAGGGCTGACCGCCTTAGGTTATGAAATGGAACAAACCGCAAAAGGTCCGGAGATTCGGCAAGTGCCGATTAGTGTCCGAACACTTTTTTCGAAACGTCACCAGCAGATCAACAAGGAGACCAAAAAACAAATCGAGAAAAACGGAGCGCCTGGGAACGTGAATGACCTTCGCGAACAGGTCGCGGTGGACTCTCGCCAGCGGAAAATAAAAGATGCCACCGCGGAACGCCTGCGGCCGGAATGGGAGAAGCAAATGAGTCCAGAAGAGAGGAACGCGATGGACCAGTTGCGGAACGTGACGCCGGTAGAAGGGCAGAAGGCTGACGCTTCGAAAGCGGTTGTTTGGGCGGAAGAACATCTGTTCGAGCGCCGGTCGGTTGTCAAAGACTATGAACTTCTGTCCGCAGCCTTAGCATACGGTCGAGGTCAGAACTTTTCGGTGGAAGAACTCATGCGAGCCATGGACGATCGTAAGTATGAAAAATACAAAGGAACGCGGAAAATCACGACCAAGGAGAATTTAGAATGTGAATTAGAAATCGTGTTCGCCGCTCAGGATGGGAAGCGCAAGTTTTTGCCGCTCAGTAAGGATTATATTCCGGATCAGTCGTTGTCGAAAGAGCAGGCCAGTGCCGTGAAACAGATCTTAAGTAGCCGGGATTTGATTGCCCTTTTTCGTGGAGCGGCGGGGACCGGCAAAAGCTTCACGCTCAAGAAAGTTTACGATGCGATCCTGGCTAGCGGCTACGAGGTGGTGGTTCTCGCACCACAGCGCCAGCAGGTGATCGATCTGGAGAAAAATGGCATGCCGGCGAAGACTGTTGCAGCGCTTTTCGAAGCGCAAAAACTACCTTTAAGTGGAGTCGTGATGGTGGACGAAGCGGGACAGATCGGCGGCAAACAAATGCGTCAATTGATTCGTTTGGTGAAGGCGGCTCAGAGTCGTTTAATTTTGTCCGGTGACACCCGGCAGCATGGAGCAGTGACCGCATCAGACGCACTACGAGCGATTGAAAAGTACGGGGAAATCAGACCTGCGGAGATTGAAACAATTCGTCGTCAGAATCCAAAACTTGCGAAGTCGAAAGCGGAACGTGCCGCGATTAAAACTTATCGTGAGGCCGCAAAACTCGCCGCCAAAGGCGAGGTGCTGAAGTCCTTTCATAGCTTGGACAAGCTGGGTTGGGTCTGCGAATTGCCGGAAGAAGAGCTGCGCGGAGTGCTCGCCACAGAGTATAACGCGGCTTTGGAACGGAAAGAAACGGCGGTCGTCGTGGCTCAAACCTGGAATGAGGTGCGGGCCGTAAACCAAGCGATTCGCGGTGAACTCATCAAATCCAGTAAGCTCACGCGTGGGGAAACGATTTCGAATTACCAAGCAGTCGATAGCACGGAAGCGCAGAAGAAAGATCAGCAGTTTTATAAGGAAGGTCAGTACGTCTACTTTTTGCAGCGCTATGGGCGCTATGCTAAGGGCGAGTTTTGCCCGGTGGTTCGCACAACCGAAAAGGGAATCGTGATTTCGAAAAATGGGCGCGATTCGACCCTAAGTTACCGGTACGCTAACCGGTTAGTTGTGGCGCAAGCTGCGACCCTCGAAGTGGCACCAGGTGAGCGCCTGCAACTGAAATTTAACGGGAAGTCGAAGGAAGGCGTGACACTCTCCAATGGAGAACTCGTCACAGTGAAAAAACTGCTTCCCAATGGAGAACTGGCGGTGGTCGACGAAGGAGGAAAAACGAAGACGCTTCTGCCCTCTCAACGCCTGTTCAATCATGGATACGCGATTACATCCTATGCGTCCCAAGGGAAGACCGCCGATGTGGTTATCATTTCCGACTCCGGCGTGGCCGCGGCGACGAGTGAAAATCAATGGTATGTTGCCATGACACGGGGCCGAAAACGAGCCCTCGTGTTCACTTCCGACAAAGCGCAGTTGCAGAAAAACATTCAGGTGAGCGGTGACCGTGAATTAGCTCTCGAAGCAAAAGTCAGCGAACCGATATCCTCTGAAGGGCTCAAAACGCCCGCATGGGCGGTTCGGGTGTGGGACAATATCCGGCGCGCTCAACAACAATCCGTAAAAAATCATCAAAATAAGAAAAACAAAGGAATCTGTGTATGAGCAGTCTTGCTACACAAATCAAACTACGCAGAGCGGCAACGTCTGAGCGTAAGCAAGGTTGTTATTCAATAAAAGAGGGGATTTCTGCGATCAGAATTAAAGCTGGAACTAAAAATTGGATATTTCCTTGGTTGCACCATGTTTTCTCTTTGAGAGAAGAGGAGGAAATCGAACAGCTATTACTGACTTTCGCGAGCCATGAGGTATCAATCACTGGATATAATCTTGCGATATTAGAAGAGGACATTGCGAACCACCGGGTGGAGAAGTTACGTTATATGCCAGCAAACTACGTTCCAACTTACGGAGAGGAATTAGTTGTCACAAAAATCGAGGTTAAACTGCGAGGTGAAAACGAAGAGAGCCTAAAAATCGAATCGGAGACGCAATATCCGGCAATGAGTGACTGCGGAACGCGTAAAACCGATGGTCCACCATGAACCACCGTTGCGGCTCGTTCTTTATAAACTTGCAGACACATGTGTCTTTCTGGTTGGAGACGCTTTTGCCCTAAGCCAAACGCAAGGTTGTAAAATCACATAAGCGCGATCGGCCCGCCCATTCAGGGCGGTGTCGGGACGTCAACAAAGTGCAACGTGCTGAAGGAACAATGGTGGTTAAACATCCGCTTGGTCCTACTTCAGCACGTGTCTGATGACTGATTCTTTCGTATCCATGCCCCTGCAGTACACGCGATGATGAGGAGGTACTGCTTCATACGCCACGCGGAGCGCTTCCTTCGTCTCTTCCGATGGCGAGGTTGTGTACACAATAAATGCCTCTCTGCAGGCGCGAGCAGTCCTTGCTGCATTGGTTACGCCGGTGGAGGTGGTCGGATTGGATCGGGTGATTGGAATCTTGTTTCGCACCTTATCTTTAATCCGTGAGATGCCCTTGCTCGGTCAAGGCGAACAGCGGCACTCCCCGGTTTACAATCCGAACAAATTTAAACAAAATGTAGGCAAAACCCTGAATTTAGCCCACCGGACGCAATTGTAATTGTCAATAAATGGCGACTCTGAAAGCATTGTCGTCTGGTAATCGTCCATTTGAACAGGCGGGTTAATCTGACCCGGTTTGGAGGGCCGCTGGACCAATCCACTCCATGTTTAAACTCACTGCGTTGCCTTCCTTCGCGTTCTCAACCGCATCCACGCTGTTTGCTGAAGTATCCGGCTTTTGGATTCGTGCCTGTGTCAAGATTTGTCTGCCAGCTCTGATCATTGTTTGCACCGTGCCAACCACTGTCTGGGCGGCTCCTGCCACTCCGACTGGGCTCGCTGCGTCGAGCATCACCGTCACGTCGTTTACATTGAAGTGGACCTCAGTCAGCGGTGCCGCGAGCTACCAAGTTTTTAAAGCAGGTGTCCTTGCTGGTGCCGCGTCGACGAGCTCGTTCAATGTTACAGGTCTGGCCCCGAACACCGCGTATAGCATGACCGTTAAGGCAAAAGATAGTGCAGGAACCCTTTCGGCTGCGAGTACTGCGTTGTCAGTCAAAACCATTGCTGACACTTCTGCTCCGACTACGCCTACCGGATTGATCGCGTCGAACATCGCTGCGGCAAGTTTTACTCTAAAATGGACTACTTCGGCCGATAATGTAGCAGTGGCCGGCTATTTAATTTTCAAGAACGGGACCCAGATTGGTACGACAGCGACCGCAACTTTCAACATCAACGGTCTGACGCCTTCCACTTCCTATTCTATAACTGTCAAAGCCAAGGATGCAACCGGGAACACTTCCGCCGCTAGCACCGCCTTGTCGGTCACAACCGTTGCCGACACCATCGCTCCTACCGTGCCGGTCGGCCTGATCGCGTCGAGCATAGGGCCGACATCATTTGTTTTAAATTGGACTGCTTCGACCGATAACGTAGCAGTGGCTAGCTATTTAATTTTCAAGAACGGGACCCAAGTTGGCACTTCGACAGCCCCAAATTTTAGCGTCAGTGGCCTAACGCCATCCACCGCCTACTCAATGACGGTTAAAGCAAAGGATGCAAAGGGCAATAGCTCGGCTTCCAGCGCTGCTCTTTCGGTTACCACAATAACGGACACTGCAGCGCCAAGTGCTCCCATCGGGCTGATCGCGTCGGCAATTACGTCGACTGCCTTTACGCTCAAGTGGAGTGTCTCGACCGACAATGTTGCCGTAACTCTCTATAATATTTATCTTGGTACCACTTTAATCGGCACATCGACTACCGCCTCGTTTAATGTTACCGGTCTGTCTCCATCGACCACCTACAGCCTGACGGTTAAAGCAAAAGACGCGGCGAATAACCTTTCCCCTGCTAGCGTCGCACTCTCCGTCGTGACGAGCACCGCGCCGGGCACGCCACCGGTGGTCACACTGACCGCGCCGACGATCAATTCGGTCTTTACCTTGCCACATTCTCTCACGCTCACAGGCACTGCCACAGCTACTAATGCGACCGTTACTAAAGTCGAGTTCTTCAACGGCACGACGAAGCTAGGTGAGGGCGTTTCCGCACCTTATCAATGCGCCTGGTCGCCGACTGCAGCTGGCCTCATCAATTTGACTGCGCGGGCGACTGATAGCAACGGCTTGATCGCCACCTCAGCCGCAGTAGCGATTCGACTTCTGCCAAGTCTGCCTTACACCGCCGACTTCGAAGTCGCCGAAGGGTATACCGCGACGTCTCTCAACAATCAACTCGGCTGGTTAGTTCCAACAGGCTCCGCTGCAATCTCCCCAACTGGGGCGATGCACGGAACTCAAAGCGTAACGCTCAACGCGCAGTCTCCGGCCTGCGAAGTCGACCAGGAATTTGGCTCTTTGCCCCCTAACCCTACCATCGTCTACGCGGACCTTTTTGCCAAGCCGGTGGCCGGCGTCGACTATGTAACTTCGACTTTACTCGACGTTGACTCGGCTCGTGTCGCGTTCGTAAAAATTGGCAGCATTGGCCAGTTTGCCGCCTTGGATGGCGACGGTCTGGGTAGTGGCACCTGGAAAAACGTAGGACCCGCCGTCGCACTTGACGTAACGGCCGCCGCGTCTACTTGGCAGCGCATCACCATCCGCCTCAATTATACTACGAGGACCTGGGACATTTACATCAACAGCGCGATGATTGCTGCCGATCTCAAGTTTCGATTAAATACCGCATCATATTTCAGCTGGCTCTCCATGAAAGGCCACACGGCAGCAGCTGTTCAACTAGACGACATTTATGTAGGGGCCTCGAACCCGCTATTTACAGATAGCAACAACAATGGGATCGACGATGCTTGGGAACTTGCTCACAACCTCTCGCTAAATCCGGACAGCCGATATGGCGATCCTGACGGAGATGGATTAAATAATCTTACCGAATTCCTGCTCGGTAGTAATCCCCAAAACTCGGATAACGATGCTAATGGGCTTCCAGATCCCTGGGAACATGCCAATCTCGGCTTTCTGAAATTCTCCGGCTCCGATGACCCTTTCGGGTCTGGTCGAAGTCTTCTTCAGTCGTACCAGCAGGGATTGAATCCGCGGAACACTAACCCAAGCTTATATCAAGACGTCTCGGGTAGCAGTCAAACTCCCGGACCGTATTTGGCTATTCCCATAATTCTACCTGGAATTGATCCCAGCAGTGTCGCCGCATATGCCCAAACGTTATGCTTTAATGACCGAGGCCAAATATTTTACGAAGGGCTGACACAACAATGCTATATCTGGGAAAAAGGCGTGTGGACTAACGCATATCCTCCTGGCGTACAAACTCCATTCCGCGGAAAATCGTCGCTCGGTGGTAATTATGCGCAACGAAGAATTTTAAATAACAGCGGAGAGTTACTCGGCTACGATTCGACTACGCACTACTACGGTATCTATCTAAACGGTCAGTTGGAGAAAAAACTGTGGTATTCCTCCAGCAATTCCGCGGATACCCTGTATAGTGATGTGCTAGTGGAATCAATAAACGACCTTGCCGAGACATCTGGTGAGACGCACGGCTATGCTGCCTGGGTCGGTAATCCCTCGGATATTGTGGGCGACTCACCCATGCTCATCAATAACAGTAATGATCTATTTGCATATTTTTCGAGCATCAATGACTTGGGTGTGAGGTCATCACAAGGTACTGAAACGGTGTTCCCGATTCAGCCAGCTCATGCCACTGCATATCATTTTTTTGATTTAAGCGACAATCAGACTGTTCTAGGGGATGTAAATTACGAAACAATAATAGACGACTTTGGACGCACGAGCAATTGGGGATATAGCTTCGCGTGGAACGCCGCCACCGGTAAAACTATGAATCTTTCGGCAGTTGAGGAGTATTATGAAAGAACCTTTGGCGTTACAGTAAATAATAGAGGCGATATTCATGGCATAGCGCCGGATGAATACGGCATCCCGGGGCCGGTTGTATGGCGCAACGCAATTGAATTTGATCTCAGTCAATTTGTCATTAATACAGGTTCTTTGAAGACGACATTGGAGGCAGCATTGGGAAAGACCTTCTCGTATGATAATATAACGCCAATTAAGATTAATAATCCTGGACAAGTATTGGCTTTATACGACAATCGAATACTTGTTTTGCTTACTCCTATACCATCTCCCTGTATCGACGCTAATCGGGATGGTATAATTCAACCTGTATCCAGTGACTTATCGGATCAAACGACCGAAGGGCATCCATTTCGGTTTTGGACAAATGATGACAATGATACAGAAACAACTACAATTTCTAGTGGATCGTTTCCAAATGTTATAACTACTAGTCAGTTATACGACGGCGAAACGACGCCGGTTAAAACCAAGGACAGTTCAAAAAAACAAATAGTATCGAAAAGAAATCTAGAGGATTTTGCTCGGATGTGGATTCCTGTGTCTGGGCTTCAGGATTCACTTGCTTCTGGTAAGCTCCAGATTGGGCTTAAGTGGAAATCAGGCTATACTGGAAATCCTTCTATTAATATTTATCCTTCCGAGGATGGAAACGGCTCAGATAGCTATTTAAAAGATGAAGCAACCGCCCAGGCACAAATTGTAGGTGTCTATAACAATGCGATTACAGATAAAAATAATCGGCAGACGGTTGATACCACTGACACATTCATTTTTAAGGCAGATTATTGGTCTGGCGCGGTGACCCCATTTAAATGTTTGCTATTCGAGGGGGTAACCGAAGGAAAAGGGCAACTGGTAATTGTTATTTACGACCAAAGCGGCACGGTCCTTGGGGAAGGAGGTGGAATCTGGTTGGAGCTGAAAGACGTCAAGACTATGTATCAACAGTACCAGGCGACCCCCACGACGTTAGACAAGCCTTTTACTGTGCAGGTTCCGTTTGACCCGGAGACCGCTAGCTTTAGGGCAATGCCAGACCGTCCGCTTTTTCAGCCGGCGATTGACGAAGAAAAAAAGGTGTTCGTTATGGTGAATGGATCTAACGAAGAATACCGATATGCCACCAGCGTTGCTGAAACGATTTTTAAGCGGCTTTATTGGGAAGGGTATAAGGGGCGGATAGTTTCGTTTAGGTGGGAAACGCTTCAGGGGCCGCTCGACGGCGGCCTTCCGGCACAATATAATTTAAATGAATGGCTAGCTTGGTCTTGGGGTAAAAGTTTAGCAGATTTCATGGCTAGTAACGAACTACCGTCAGATTATGTCAAAAACCTGGGCTCACACAGCCTAGGGTGTACAGTTGTCGGCGCTGCGCTTAAGCGGGGGATGGTCGCAAATAATATTGTTTTGATGCAAGGTGCAATTCCGGCGGGCTGCTTCGACGCAAGCGGCGGACGTAATGACCCACTTAGTGTTAATGGATATGACCAAATGTGGGTAAGGGAAATCGACAACTACACTCCTGATTTCGCTTCAGAATATGGATACCGTGGTTATGTTACAAATTCTGGACAAGCGACAATTTACAGTTTCTATAACGTCAACGATTACGCTTTATTTGCTGGGCCGCTTCAAGTTTGGGAAGGAAACCAAGAATTGTATAAACCGGATTCATTGCCAGACTTCAATACAGCATATAAATATAGCCGTGATGGCGCATTACCATTAGAAATGCGCGGTCAAATTTATACCAAAATTACTGGCTTTGTGCTACGCTATGCCGCTCTGCCATACGAGTCGATGGCGTTTATTGCGCGGTCAAGGTCAAAGGCACTTGGCGCCAGGCAGGGGGTACGAGGTATTATCGCGGAGAATTATAACATCGGAGCCGGGAGTCTGACAAACCTTGGCGATGAGAGACGAGATCATAGCGGAGAATTTGAACGGCATATCCAGCAATTGCATCCTTTTTACCAGCGCTTAGCAGACATTATAAAGTGAAAACATCAACATTGATAGTGTTGGCATCGGTCGTCTTGTCTTGTGCTATTCTTTGGTTTGGTCGTTGCTCGCCTCTTGTTAGGCCTTCACATTTGGTGAAGACTCCGACCGCAGACCAGATTGCCCGTCCTGAAAAAGATTCTGGATCCAGTTTGGAAGGGACCGCCAGTTCTAAACTTGTTTTTGGGGCGTACCCTCTTTGGAAAGGCGGACCCTCTAAAGGGCTCAATGATCCCAGGTGGGATGTGGTCCGACGTAGGGAAAAGCTAGATCCCACATGGGAAGGAAAAATGGCAATTGAATTTTATGGAAAAGTTGTGGACCAATATGATCGACCTGTGTCGGATGCGAAAGCAAGGTTTAGTTGGACTGACCTTAGTGCCAATGGGTCTTCTCAGCAAATTGTATCTACCGATAGCCGAGGTCTTTTTTCCTTAGCGGGTGTGAAGGGGAAGCACTTAGTTGTAGATATAACGAAGGATGGATACATAACATCGTTGTCCGGAAATCGATTTGGGTTTATGTACTCGGCATTCGGTGACGAACAGTACTATGAGCCTGATCCCACCAATCCGGTCATATTCCGTTTGCATAAGAAGGGGGTTCCGGTCCCGATTATTTATAATGAAAAGGAGATAAAAATATCTGTAAATAATCCTGCGAGAATTAATTTATATGGAACTACTGAAATAGTTATTTTGCTTACATCTAATCAACATCCTGGTGCGGGAAAGTGGAGTGCTACGATTGAGGTCAAAAACGGCGGAATTATGGCGGCGCAAGAGGAATTTATTGTCGAAGCTCCCGATGTTGGTTATCAGCCATATATGGCAATCGATCAATCCACGCCACGGCCACCGACGTGGAGTCTGTATCAAGGCGGGTCGTTTTATATCAAGTTGAAAGATAACTTTGGGCGCCTTGATCTAGAAATGATCCCAGGGAAAGACTGGCTGCGTATTAAAACGTGGATTAACCCGTCAGTGGGGTCCAAAATATTGGAGACCGATTCCAACTTAACTATAAAACGTTAGCTCGGCTACGTGATATGTGAGTGGAAAATTTTGGTTCATGTCGGCGCATTTTACTGGCAAGGTGGATCTCACGTTGGTCGTGTCGGAGATCGTTGTGGCGCATAGAGACGGAAGGCAGTAGGTATCGATGGCGGTGAAATATATTTTTGTTGTTTTATTCCTCTGGTGGCGGTCCCGCAATCGCGGCCGGTCTATGCTTTTTTATAATTACGAATCGGCACGTTTCTTGGGCTACGTCGGTGCAGGTTTTTTTTCACAGTAGCCCCGTTTGTACTTGTTTGAAAAGGGACGCGAAAGTCCGAAGTTGGATTAGGAGAGATGGAGGGGCGATCATTGCCCTCGGAAGCGACTAAGGATTAATGCTGGATCTGTGAATAATTGTGATTCGTGGCTTGGGGCCATCCGCCCGTTTCTTTCAATAAACGCTACTTTCGCAAACGACTCCGCCCTATATCACAGATTAAGCCTCCTCCTTAGAAGGTAACCGAAGTGTCACTGAATGAAATATCTTCGCCGAAAAAAGGATAAAGAGGCGTCCTATGATATAGACTATAAAATTGTGTGTCTGGGCTTACCACAAGATTGTTTGTATGAATGATTTAAGCGACTGAGTCGATGTAGCATAAAACGGCCGTGGAAGGTCTTCATCCTTAGTAGAGAAGTCGCGCGGCGCGCCATCCGCGTATTTTCGCGAAGCAATAAAAAAGCCCGTCCAATGAAGGACGGGCTTAAACCATTTGGGAGCTAAGCTCTACCAAGCGGTTTTGGCGGGAGGGAATTCCATCATGAGCAACCGGCTATTGTTGGCAAGGCGGATTTCACAGCATTATATGAAAAAGCGCGCTCGGAATTCCCATTATTGGTAAATGCATTTACGGAGAGTCTCAACGCTAGTGTTCGAGTGCCACCTTCCCGTCTTTAGCGCCGCGAGTCATCAAACACAAATCCTTGTCTCGCTCTCGTTCCGTGCGTTCCCAGTGACGACTAAACTGTCCGAGTATAATGGTCATTTGTGTGCGCGGGCCCCGCTGCATTTCTATAAATTAATATTATACATTAAATTACATCACTTCGATGTCATTTGATTGCGATGTTTCTTTTGGAACAAAGGAGATCGTTCCTAGATGGGGACATTTGACCAGTTTTTGAGATGGCTGAATACTTCTTTTGTAGGGAAAAGAGAGATTCGTGAAGCGCTTCTAACCTACTCCGTACCGCTACGAAGGCGGGGAGTTCGAAGTACAAGCGCCTGAATTTGACCTCACGCTTTCCGGGAGAGGGGAATGAGTTTCCCTGGTGTTTTCTTTCATAAGTCTATCACAATCGAGATTCCGACGCTGAAATTGCTATGTCGGCGGATTCGATGATCAGCTACCCTCAGTTTCCTGTCTACTAATGGAAGCTCTTCAAATTGCCTGAAAATCACCTGCGGGCCGGCCCTGTGGGGTTCGATCGGCTTTGTGATCAAGCAGACCTCGTTTCCGATTTTTCTCTGACTGATTACAAGCTCGGATCATTATTTTGCAAGCTGGACTCCTCTCCGGCCAGGGAGATCGCCGTCTGCGAAAAATAGGGATGAAAATCAGGAAGGAGGGACAGGATCCGTCCATCCGGTTGGAAGAATTCATGGTTCGCGCCGGGAAACTGTTCGGGATCCAAAGGCACTCGCGCGTGCGGATTGTGGAGCACGACCATGCCTTCGATCCATGACTCTTCGCTAGAGGAAGTAACTTCTTCCGTGAATGACTTCGGATGAGGGCCATCCGGCTTGCCTTCGCGCCGCAACATTCCCGTGCGCGTCATGCGCACTCGGCGACTGCCGAAGCCAGCTAGGAATCCCATCCGGTTAAACTTCAGCAAAGTCCCCTGCGGGTTGAGAAGGACAGCACTAACGTATTCGGAACCAGGAAAGGTGAAAAAACCGGATGGTTCCGCCAAATTCCCCGCACGATGTTCAACGATGCGTTCGATCCGAAGAGCGCCACCATCTATGGTGTGGCGGTAGCCAAACACATATTCAGTCGCGGCAGGCACGATCATGCGCATCGATCCCGGCGCATGAAAATCTTGAATGCCGATCAGAAACGGAACACCGGCCATGAATGGCTCCTGCCAATATGGCGGAGTTCGGCTCAGCTTTCGTGTCAGGCCTTTCGCCAATTTGAAAGGGATGTAGTTTTGAAGATAGTTTGTGAGCTCCGACGCATTGGTGAGTGGAGGGAGGATTCCTGACCGAGGTGGGTTCGCGGTGACTGCCTCGATTCCGATCTTTCCTAAGAGTCCTTGAGCGCAAAAATCAGGAACTGCTGAATTAAGATCGCGAGCGTATCCCAGCTCGACCAGGACGGCATAAAGATACAGCTCCCAAAGCCGGGCATCGAAACCAGTAGTCTGGAATTGCTCGACAAAATTGCCGTCAACATCGGTGTGGTAGCGCATCATCGAACCGATCAATTCAAGTGCTGGAGAGTAACGCTCGTGAGAAGTGAGCAGTTTGAAACTCGGGTGAAGGCGTTCTGAGGAAACAACCGGGGCAAAAAAGTCCACCGGTTGTCCCACTTCATCCCCCTGATAATAACTCTCATCCGGCGCTCGCGCGTGCTGTTCCATTTTCACCAGTAGCTGCGCCCGAGCAGACGCCGCTGTTTCCAAAGAGACTTTCAGATCCAACTCACGAAAGCGTCTTAACCGGTCACGCCCCAGAACTACCCAGCTGAAATCGCCGTCCGTTCGATCACGAAGAAGTACCCCGATCACGCGCTCGTCTGTTGAGCAGTGCCACTCTAGCTCCTCACACAAGATTACCATGTTCGGTTGGCGGGTGTAACCTGCCAATGCATCAAACCGACGTTTGGTCATTAAGATTGTGGCCATTGGAATATAATATCTCAGCACCGCGCCTATGGCTCAATCGCGAAGTCCGCCGCGAGCAGTTCGATGAAGAGAGGGGCGACTGACCTCGAAGTGCGACCCGAAGGGAGTCCGTTGTGATTGGCACGGAGCTAAAAATCCGCGTTGCGAACGGATCCACTCCCACCATCGACTTTCGAATTACGGCGCAGCGCGCAGACTGAATTATTCCCCGGGGGGGACAGATTTAGTCTGCGGCGGAAATCGGCGGCGCTCGATCGCCATCCACTGACGGTGGGTGTGCCCGCCTGAGCCAACGCGCGAGCGACGCCGGAGAACCAGTCTATATAAAAAGTTCTGCGAAATCGTCCTGAAAAAAGGCGGAATCGTACAAGAAATTCTGGTGTGTAATTCGGCAGTATGGAAGCACGGCCTAGCCCTGGTGATTGTGGGTAAGGGCCCCGTTTCTATGATATTACATTGGGTCTTCTTCAGTTTTAGCACGGCGGTCACGTCATTTCTTGTTTTGGCCTACGGTTTAGATGGGCATCTGCCCCTGGTTCTCGCGTTTGCGGGTCTTTCGCTCTGGCAGTTTACCTGCCTACTTCACGCGGCAAAGCCGTCTCCGCCGCCCGCCGTTCTCCAACTCGGAGGCTTTAGCTGGACATTGTCCGATTTTTGCCGGGGTTGGCTGATTACAGGGAAGACTGGGTCAGGCAAAACCGCAGCGGCAATTAATACGATGCTTTGGCAAGTTTCGAAGAACTGCCCTAAATGGGGTGGGGTCTGTATCGACGATAAAGGAGTGTATTGGGAAACGGTGTCTTCGATGTTCACCTCCCTTGGCAGAAAAGAGGATTTGATTCTTCTGCAGGTGCGCCCGGAAAATGCGGGGCCTGAGTGGAAACCACTGCACTGTTTTAATTTCCTCGATAGTCCACACCTTCCTTATTCAGCGAAAGCGAAGCTGATCTGCGACGTTGCCGCCTCGCTTGGCCAGCGTTCCGAACAAAGTTTTTTTAGGACTCAAGCGCAGGTGCAGATAGAGTTTGCGTTCAATGCGCTGGGTCAAGTGGGGCTGCCAGTGACACTCAAAAACGCCTATGAACTTCTTACGTCCGATACCGGGTTCGAGGACGTGATGGAGATGGTTGCGGAGGAAGAACGTCCCGGATGGACCGAGCTGATCGATCACTATACGGACCGCTTCAAAAGTCAGCCGGCCGAGCAACTAGGCGGAGTGAAAACAACCATCGCCAACTACCTAAAACCATTCACGGATCCCGATCTTGCGGAGATTTTTTGTCCCCCGAAATCGAGCTTTGATTTTGACGCGATTGGTGACGGCAAGGTCATTTGCGTATCAATCCCGCAGCGGTATTCTGTTGAGCGGCGTTATATTAATACGCTCCTTAAACTTGCTTTCTACGCCCGCGCCTTGAGGCGATTCGATCAGCCAGCGGAAGAGCGGATTAAAAACAATCTCATGATCTTGTGGGCCGACGAGGCGCAAAAAATTGTGACCGCTGCCGATGATGGAATGAGCGACTACAATGTCATGGACGTTCTTCGGGAAACGAACTCCACGGTGGTCGCAGCGACTCAATCGCACATTTCACTCATTCCCCCGATGGGAGACGAACGAAAGGCCAAGGTGTTTATGGCTAACGCCGTCAATCGCGTCACGTTTTGCGCATCCGATGAGGACTCGGCTAAAATGGCAGCGGATACACTCGGGCGGCGCAAAGCGAAGAAACGCACGGTCAGCCAGTCGGGCGGGAAGCGTTCCACCTCTTGGACCGAAGAAGACAAGTATTATTTTGAGCCGTACGAACTAAGGAAACTGCGCAAGTTCGAGGCGGTGGTGCAGCACTGTGAGGGCGGCTTTCGGCGTATTGTTCTTCCGCCAATGGGGCCGGACGGGAAAAAGGCGTCTTGGTTTTAACCCATGAGCTTCGACTCGGACAAATTTCGAGAGCTAGCGAACGCGCTTCGGGCGGATATTCGAGGTCAAGACCATGCCACCGACCGGGTGGCATCGGTCCTGCGCCGAGGAGAACTGGGCCTCGCTCATCCTCGTCGGCCTCGGGGCTCATTTCTTTTTGTTGGCCCCACTGGCGTGGGAAAAACCGAACTGACGAACGTGTTTACGGCGATCACCTTCGATGGGGCTAAGCCGATTCGCTTCGATATGTCGGAGTATCAAACTCCGCTCTCAGTGGAAAAACTGATTGGAGAAAAAGTGGGTGAAGTGGGGCTTCTCGGTCGGGCACTCCAGCAAAAAACCTTTGGAACGCTTCTCTTCGACGAGATAGAGAAAGCGCATCCGCTCGTATTGGACCTATTCCTACAAATGCTCGAGGACGCGACCATCACTCCGGCCTCCGGCGAGCCGATCAGGCTAAACGATTTCTATATCGTTTTCACGAGTAATATTGGAGCCGCAGAAGCGATGCGGATGGAGTCCGCTCCTTTCTCTTCCATCGAACGCACCGTACTTGCTCGGGTCGCGCAGACTTTGCGGCCCGAACTCGTGGGCCGAATCATTGAAAAAATCGTCTTCTACCGGCTGCCGTTTACTATCCAACGCGAAGTCGCTGAAGCGATGATTTTTGGAGAGATCAAACGCCTCGCCGGCTTGGGCTGGCATATCGTGGTCAGCCCCACTGTGACAGAAATCCTCGTTCGTGAAGGCTATCACAAGACGTGGGGAATGCGACCTATGCGCGGTGTCGTGGAACGTCGCCTTCAAGAAGCGATTGTGGAAGCGAGATTAAAAGGGTTAGGGACCAGGATCCACCTTGAGGCAAACGGGAATACAATTCTCGTATCTCCATTTTAAACATGCCAGTAATCATTGACAGTAGTCCAAACACTTAACGCGGGTGTATGGAAACCCTGATCTTGACGCTTATCCACGGATTTTAATTGCCCACGGTTTTGCAACTGGGGCAGGTTCCATATTGTCTAGCTTCGATATGGATAAGTGGCGCAAGAGAGAGGGAACCTCGGATTTGGGAGAGGGGATCCTGTTCCCGCACGAGGAACAGGGACCAATCATTTTGGGGAAACACGTCAGCGTATTGTGCGGCCGTCGCGACCCAAGAAATTTGCACCGACATGAGCAATTTCAACTGATAGTGACTTTCGACAAATCCGCGGCCGAGATCACATGGGAGAACCAAGGCAGCTTAAATACAACCCGCGTGGTGAGCCGTCAATTTTGTATTATTCCTCCTTACACGAACCACTCCTGCCGATGGACTCGGCATGCGGAAGTGGTGATCTTATATTTAGACTGCGCGGCACTCTCTGAGCACACCCGGCACGCGCCAAACGACGTGGTGTTTGGCGATTTAAAAAAGCTGTGTTTGGGCGATCCTCTCCTATACCCGCTCGCGGACACGCTGCGAAATCTTACTGCCCAGGCCACAAGCGCGGCGGCTTCGTCGCTCGGCCTTACCCTCTGCGCTCGCCTTCTCGATGGCCTTCACAAGCTCCCAGAAATCGTTACGCCAAGCGCCGCCCGCCTCGCGCCGAGCGTTTTGGAAAAAATCTCGGCCTACATCGACGCGAATTTAAAAGACGAAATTACCGTCGATCTTTTGGCGCGGCAAGCGGGGCTGAGCTCGGTCCATTTTGCCCGTCTATTTAAAAATTCCGCAGGCACGACACCGACTCAGTATATTGCCAAACGTCGGGTCGAAAAGGCGCTAGTACTACTGGAAACTGGAGAATTTCGCGTGGCAGAAGCCGCCTGTGAAGTGGGCTTCTACGACCAGAGCCACCTGGACCGCCATTGCCGGAAGTTTTTCGGCCAGCCGCCAAGGCTTTTAATTAAAAGCGCACTCAAGGCATCCTAAGTTTGGGATAAATTCCTCCTTCCGAGAATAAATTCGTCATTTTTCCAAAAAAAAATTGTCCTGATTTTCGTCAAATTCGTCCTTTTTTTGTAAAAACGAGAGGAACATGGAGTCGGTTTTTATGTGCTTTGAGTCGGGTATGGGGCGTTGTTGTTGTTCATGACCAGAGGACAGTAAGAATTGTCGAGAACAAGGCGAGTAAGGTGATTCATATATTTTAAGCCCACTAAATATGTGGTTCACCAAGCCCGCGTATAATCGATAAATCCACTCGAAATAAAAATCGTCCTGATTTTTCTGCCGAATCGTCCAAGAATAATAAAGGCCAAATTCGATAAAAAGGACCCATGCAAAAACCCGCACGGTGCGGGCCGAGCAAAAGTCCTAATGAAGAAAATTATTATTCCCGTAGCTTCGGCTACTTTTTCCGCTCTCACGTCTGTCCCGGCCAAAGCAGCCAGCGTCCCGCTCTTTGCTCAGATCCCAGCGGAGGTTAAAGACTCCTTCGGGTTTGGCCTCGGGCTTCTGTTTATGATCGGCTTTATCTGGGGAGTCGTCAATATATGGGGCGGAGCCGAGAAGATGAAGCGCGGCGATGCCGACGGAAAAATGGGCATTGTATCCGGAATGATTATCGCCGGAGCAGCGACCATCATGGGCGCCTTGTTCGCCATCTTCGGATTGGCCGACGGGGTTTTGACTCCCCGGTTCTAACGTGAACGAACTCCGCATCACCGATACCAACAGCGCCAACGACAGCAAAGGCCGGGCGTTTGGGCTAGAGGGAAACAACTTTCTTTACCTGCTTGTGGCCTTTGTCGTGGCGCTCGGACTTTATATTGTGGTTAACGTCGTACTCCACGTGAGAATGGTCGGGGCGCTGGGAATTGCGATTCCCTTTTTTCTCCTGCCGACCGCGTGGGTGCTCCTCCTTCGCCACAATAAGCCCGAGGGCTACGCGAGCGATCTGATCGACAACTTTATTAACAAGGAGGGCTGGTCGTATTCATCCAGATCCCAGCCCAATTCGCCTCTATGAAGACTTCAGCCCCTAATGGCTTTTTCCTAGGAGATATGATCCTCTTTGGTTCCCTTGAAACCGGTGGATCAATCAGCAAAGGCTATATCATCCAACCGCCGGACCTGCGCGGAGCACATGTCTCGCAGCTGAACGCTTACCAGGACAAGGTCCGCAGCTTTCTCAGCAGTTTGCGCGAGGGCCAATCGGCCCAACTCCAGTTTACCTGCAACAGCGACTACCAGCGCGAACTTACCCGGTATTATAGGAAAAACCAGGAAATCACCCACCCGGAGATAAAACGAAAACGGATGCTCCGTTTTGACGCGTATTGGGAGAGAATGAACGCCCGCAAACTGCGGCGGGAACTCCTCATTATCTTTATTTCAAGTGATATTAAAAGCTACTCCGGCAACGTCAAAACCAAAGACGGCCTGCGCGATCACTACGATAAACTGATTGGCCAATTGCGCACCCAGTACGAGGAAACAACCGAAACCCTGCGCACAATCTTTGGCGCGGATACAACCGTCACTCCAATGGACGATTTGGCTCACTTTGATTATTTTCTAAAATTCCTGAATCCATCGCTGGGGGAACGCTGTGAGATGGATACTTCCCTTCAATTTAATCCCAAATTGTCGATTCAGGAAAACTGCTGGAACTGCGATATTCTCGCCCTTCCTCCCTCGCGGCTGAGTTTCGATGGTCGATACCATGCGGTCTTTGCGCTCAAACGCTGGCCGAGCCGAACCTATCCGGGAATCATCTATCACCTCACCGGTCTCCCGTTTCTCGATTATCAGATCACCGTCAACTTGAACCCGCTGCCTCCCAAACGGGAGGTTGAAAAAGAAGAGAAGGCAATCGAGCGTTTGCGTGGGGAGTACGAGGATAAAGCGCGGCACTCGCTCCTCGTCGCAATTGGGAAAAAAGAAAAAAAGATCGAGTCATTATCGACCGGCTTTATTTGGCCCTTTGAAGTTACTTATATCATACGCGTTTGGGACGATTCCGAACTGGGTTTGGGGGCAAAATGCGGGGCTTTGAAAAATGCGCTCAATACCCTCGGCGGTGCTCAATACTATGAGTGCAGCCTGCCCGCGACTGCGAAAAATCTCTTTTTCGCCTCCTGGCCCGGTTGGACCCGATCCACCTACTGCCACCGGAACCTCTATGCGGAAGATTCTTACCTTGCTGATCTGCTTCCATTTTCGGCTACGTTCACCGGGCACCTGAGCGAAGCGGAAGCAATCTACGATGGCTCGCAAAATAATCTGGTGGGTCTGCGCACCTTCTTGGGTACGCCGCCCACGCCGCAGCACGCGGTTTTAGTTGGTGCAACCGGTGCGGGCAAATCCCGCTTCATGCGGGATTTTCTCGAACAGACCGCTCCGTATTATCACTATACTGCGATCATCGAGGAAGGACTCTCTTACGAGGATTTCACTCGGAGTTTGGGAGAGCGGCCGATCATTCTCCATCCCGACGGGGATCTGACGATCAACTACTTTGATACCGGAGGCATGCCGCTGAACCAGCTACAGATCGCAACCGGCGTTGCTCTGGTCTCCCGCATGATCGGCACCTCAACCGACAGTGATACGCAGCAAATGCGTCAGGCAATGCTGGGTCAGTACATTGGGCAACTCTACCAGGACTGTTTCGAAGACTGGTCCAAACGAAACGGCGATAAACTCCCAGGCATTCAGCGCATGGCCTGCGCGGTTAGTCGCTGGAAAGAAAAACTTGGCACCGGGACGACCACAATCGAAGCGTATGCCGATCTTCGCGACCGCCTGTCGCGAGGGGAGGAGGAGCCGCAGGAATTTGTCGCAAAAATCACTGAAGGGGAAATCACCGGGTTTCTCAAAGCACCCCAAACTGAGCGGGCGGTGATGGCGCTTGCCCATGCTTCGTATTCGAAGGAGGACTACCCGGTTCATTCGAGTCTGGTCGAACTCATGCAGTTCTCCCGGTTCAGTGAGCATAAAAAGGAGCTTGTCGATCACTTGGCGACCCTCCTTTCGGCCTGGTGCTCGCATGGTCAGTATGGACGCCTTTTCGATGGACGGACGAATATTTCCCTGACCGGCCAGATTGCCCACTTTGAATTAGGCTACATCCCGGAACAGGCGCTGGAACTAAAGACCGCTGCGGGCCTGCTGGTCGCCGGCTTCATGCGTCAGCACATCATCTCGCTGCCACGCGATAAGTGGAAGCGGATTATTTATGAGGAATTGGACCGTTTCCGGGAAATTCCCGGGGGTGAAAAAATCGTCTCCGAGTCGTTTGCTCAGCTCCGAAAATTTAGCTGCCAAGCGTCCGCCATTTTCCAGCAAGCGAGCCGGCTAAAGAATTCTCCGCTGCGGCCAGTTATTTTCGGCAACAGTAAACAGTTTTTCCTCATGCGGCAATTCGACCGCGGCGACGTGGACGACATTGCGAAGGACATTAATCTGCCTGAGTCAGTGTGTGCGGCGATCCAGCGCTATCCCATGCCTGAGCAGCAGCCGGAGGGAAAAAAATTCTCAAGCGTGTGCTTTTTCAGCCCGGTGACCGATCCGCCTCTCTGCGGGACCGTGCGTAACATTCAACTGGAGGCAAATTATGTTCAGCAAAAATCAGCTTAAAATAATCGCGGCTTGCGCCCCCCTCATACTGACCGTGTCCGGCTGCACCAGTGTCAGCCGGACCGTCTCGGACGTTGGGCTCTCCAGCCTTGGTGGCGTTGCCGGATACCAACTCTCCGGAGGTAAAATCGGAGGCGCCGCCCTTGGCGCAGCAGCAGGCTACGTTGCCTCAAAGGCGACACAAGCGGAAGTCGCTCGCGAAGTCTCGAAAGCCGAAAAGGACGGCTACGAGCGGGCGATGAACCAAGCGGTAAAGCAGCAATATTGGATTATACAAAATCAACAAAAAGGATCGGAGGGTCCTCGCTATATCCCCGTGCAGGTCCCCGCACAGAAAATAGACGGCGTCCTAACGACTCCCACTGTCCACTATATTAAAATCGAGCCATGAAAAAAACTATTATTCTATTGTCGCTAGTGACCGGTGTCAGCCTGCGTGCCCAGATCCCCGTCACCGACGTGGCGAATCTGATGAACAACGAAGTGGCCCATCTCGAAAACATTGCGAAGTGGGTCGAAAGTATCGAACAGCTAAAAACCCAGATCACACAACTAAAAGAGCAGGTCTCAATTCAGAGCGATCTGCGGAAGTGGGCCGGCAATCCAGGAAGTGCTACCTTGGCGTTGAATACGCTTGGGCTGAACGAGCTGTCGCAGGCTTATGGCAAGTCTAAGGAGGCGATTCTCACCACCACGGCGAGTCTTGAATCGCTCACGAGTACGGACAAAGGTATGTATCGTCCGCTCGCCGTGCTCGATCTCGGTGGCGAGGAAATGAAGTATGATGAGAATACATTTCGGCGCTACTCGATCTTGGACGCGAAAAAAGCTAATGCGGAGGAAGTCGCCGAAACGACTGGTGAGCGGGTGCGGGTCCTGCAAGAAGAAGTAGGCACGACTCTCCTGTCCCTTAACGCCGCGAGTACGGAAGCGGAAACGCAAAAAGAAGCCGCAAAGCTAACCGCCCTTAACGGTCAACTTGCCCAAGTAGAAACGGAGCGGAAACGCAAAGTTGATGAAGTCTTGCTTCAAAAGATTTCGAACGATGCGCGGCTGGAGGAAGAACGGTTGGCAGCGGCGCAAGCCGAGGCCAAAGACGCTTACATCGCGAACCAGAAGGCTAGCGATTACTTCGGCAAAATTCACCTGAAGAAAGTCAGTCCGTAGGTGGAACTGAACTGAGTATAGAACCGCCTGTTTATGGAAATTTATCTTCCAACCTTTGAGTCGCAAATCGTAGCGCTCGTATCCGCTTTTCGCTTCATCGTCTTCGCGATCTTGGTGGCAGGACTTATCACTGCCGTCGTTTCTCAGCGCCTGCAATCCTCTGAGTTATTAGGCTTACTCGCGAGAGCAACCGTGATTGTTGCGGCTATTGCTTACGAGGACGTTTGGTTTCCAAAAGTAGAACAGGTATTTCTCACTGCGGGCAACTATATCAATCCCGGTTTCAGCGATCACCCCACATCCGCGCCTGACCAGATCCGCAAATCCGTCGCGCAAAACCCCAACGACTCAAGCTGGTCGTGGAGAAAGTTGAGCGAATCCCTCTATCAATCCCTAATTACCGCAGGGGCCACGGTTTTTGTCTACCTGGGAACGCTAGTCACGGTGCCCATGCTGATCCTTCAGTATATCTTAAAGTGGCTGCTGTATTTACTGACCCCGTTTGCGCTGGCGATCATGCTTATCCCCCAGTTTCGCGGGCTGGGAGTCCGGTTCATTCAGCAACTCCTCGCAGTTCTTGCGTGGCCGGTCGGGTTTGCGATCACCGATCTGGTGGCGCTTTCTCTCTGGAAGGACTTCACGGCTTCCGTAAATCCATCGGCCGGCGTGATCGAGGCGACCGTCTATGCGCCAGTCCTCGTCATGATGGGAGCGATTCTCGGAACTATAATGATAATTATCGGAATGGTCTCGACCCCGATTGTGATGCAGATGCTTTTTGCGCAAGGGCATGCCTTTAGCGGCGGGTCGGTAAGCGTTGTTTCTATGACACGCCACTCCGCCAGCCTTTTGTCCGCTGAAAATGCCTCGCGCAAGTCGGGCTCTCGGCCCACGGCCGCACCCACCGTGCCCTCCATCCCTCCACCAGCTGCAACCCGCCCAACTATTTGACCTCTATGGAACTCTCGTTACGTGAAACTCAAGTCGACCAAACCCTCCATGTTCCGCCTCGGCATAAGGAGCGGTTCTCTCCAACTCGGCTCTTTGCCGACCACGCCTTTGCGGCTCGGCTTTGGTTCGTTATTGCCTGTGTTGCTTTGAGCCTGTGCATTGCGGAGCCGTATATATATTTAAAAACTCAACACGCCCCAGAACGCGTAGTTGTGCTCGACGGCGCTGGCTCGTTTTCCGTCTCGCCGCTTCTAGGATTCGAGGAGGCGAAGGATCTTCATGAAGCCATGGCCCTTTGGGCCACCCTGGCTTTGTTTTCAAAAAACCCGAAAGCCTTCGATTACCCGGATTTACTTCAGCGGCTCTTTTTGTCTGAGGCGTTTAATAAAGCTCAGAGTGACCGCTCGAAAACTAATCCGGAATTTCTCTTAAAAAATATTCACCAAAAGCCGGAAGTATTTAAAATCGAAATGCTCCGTACCCGAGAAGACCAGGTACTCGTGAAGGTGGAGGGTCAACTGATCCGCACCGGCATATTTGAAGGCCAAAGTTTCACTGAGTCCCCGAAGTTCGTCTTGAATCTCACTCTGGTCCGCAATCCCGACATGCTTGCAAACAAACGTTATCCTCTTGGCGTATGGTCTTTCAATTACACCGTTCAATAAGCGCAGTGCTCGGCGTATTTGCGCTTTCGTTTTCCGCGTCCGCTCAAGGGCCGGCGATTAAAACTTTCCCGCTCGATCCAAGATCGGTCTATGAAATCCCGGTCAGTATCGACGCACCGACTACACTTATGTTTCCCTCGCCCCTAACCGCGATTGAGGGCGCTAACGTCACGACTCGGCCTGAAACACCAGCGTCGGTCCTTCTGTCCTACGTCCCCGGGCGCAATTTTTTTAGCGTCCGTGCGACGGAGGCAAATGCTAAGGCGGCGGTAAATGTAGTTTGGAAAAATCAAACCTTTGTCATTCGTTTTATAAGTGGAGCGCAGCCTTTCGGATCGGTCACGTTTTACGAAGACGACACGGGAATGGTAAATACTGGAGGCTTACATCGGAGGGTAAGCGCGGAATCGCTCATTGGGCTTCTTGATCGAGCGAAAAACTTTGGAGTGCTCTCCGCTCAATATCCGCAAGCCGTTCAGCAAATCGAAAGAGACACGCCCGGCACAATCACGCTGTATAAAGATTTTAAGGTTACGCTTGAAGAGGTGTTTCGTTTCGACCCCGAGGACTCGCTTGTTTTCCGCCTCAAGTTTGAAAACACCAGTGAAAAAGATCTGTTCTATCAGCCGCAGCGGCTTGCCGCCCGGATCGGGGCCTACGTGTATTATGCCTCAGTTTCCGACGCCTCGGGCATCGTTCCCGCAAAAGGGACGACCGTGGGTTATTTTGCTATCACTGGAACTCCCCGAGGTGGCCGCGCCAATCTGAGTGTAAAGAACAGTTTTAATATCATCGTTACCCGCGTGGAGCGGGATGCAAAACTCATCGTTCCTCAATGAAACGTGTACTTGATTTTTTACGGTCCGGTGCTGGTGCCTTAGTTCTCTTTGTCTGTTTTGCCGCCATTGGTGGCGCACTCTTATATCGGAGCCATCTGAGAGAGAAACGTCGAATCGAACAAATGGGCAAGGTGGAGGCGAGTACCCCTCAAGCGAACACCGAGACGGTCACGCGTGAGGGCCAGCTCTTTAATATTGTGAATGCTGTAGCGAAGACGCTGCCATCGCCGGCCGGGACCACTCCCCACGCTGCGGTTCCAAAGGCGCCAGCTGCGCAGGGAGATGCACCGCCCCATAAGACCACCGTGCTCCCGCTCAGTCTATATACGGGTGAGCCAGAGACGGCACTTTCAAAAAACTACGCTCCTTTTGGTCGTATGATCCCGTGCGAAACGATCATTACTCTGGAATCTTCCCAGTTGGATACGCCGGTCATCGCTCTCGTGACTGAAGACGTATGGCACAACGGGAAACTTATTATTCCCGCAGGAACAGAGGTTCACGGGCGAGCTGCAATTGATCGCACGAGAGAGCGCATTTCTGCGTCCGGTAAATGGGTCGTTGTCTGGAGGGACTCCAGTCCCTTCAACGGCACTGAACTTGTGCTCAATGGTATCGCCCTCGACCGAGAGAGAGACGACGTGACCGGCGAATTTGGACTCCACGATGGCTCCGCTGGACTGCGCGGAGAACTCGTCAAGTCGGACAACATGCAGGAGATTAAACTTTTTGCGGCGACATTCTTAAGCGGGATGGCGGGCGGCCTTCAACAGCTTCGAAGTCAAACCACCGCGTCCGGTGATCTTGTTCAGGTCCCAATGGTCTCTGGAAAAAACGCCGCGTTGCAAGGTACAGAGGGTGTCCTCAACGCCTACGCCCGCCAAATTCAGGAGGCCATCACGCGGGACGGTTTCTACGTCCGGATCCCTGCCGGTAAACAGTTTTACCTCTATGTCACTGAAACGATCGACCAGTCGAAGGGCGTCCGAGGTAACGCTCATGACGACGAAATTTGGAAGAACAACCATGAAAACAATAATGATACTACTGCCGCTGGCGCTCGTGGCCGGCTGTGAGACTGCGCCGAAGAGTGCGCAGCCTCTTGCGACAACCCCGCCGATCCTTGCGCCGGTCTCCGGCACCGAACTCGATCAAAAAAATACGGAGAAGATCCGCGTGGGCGAAACCTTGAAGGCGTATCCCTTGGGACGGGTCATTGATCCGGCCGACCCGAATGTGATGCATGAGGCCCACGTTGCCTACCGCAGAGAAGCGGAAGCGTCGTGGGATTTGGAGCCGAACGCTCCAACCGTCGTTCCGTTGGGGCCGGTGCTCGCCGTGGCCGATCCGGCTCAGCATCCCGGCCCGTTGCCGACCGAACTCGAACATAAGGTAGCCGAGCAAAATCAGCTGATGGCTTCGCTCATTGAACAGAACGAGGCGCTAGTCACCCAGCTTGCCAAACTCAACAAAGAGATGGGGGAAATCAAAGCCAATGCCTTTGAGAAAATCCTTGAGGGCGGTAAATAATGGATACAACCAACGCAACCGTGCTCGACCCAATAGCGGCGGCCATTCCATCGCATTTGACAGGGGTCTTTGAACTGACGGAGCGGCGACTTACAGAAATTTACGGAATCAGTCCGGCCGCCCCAGAGTTGATCCGATTCTGGTTAGCCTGCGCTACACCGAGTCGCATTCTAAGCGAATTTGAAGAGGCTATTCTCGATTCTAAACGCGGGATCTTAAAGCCGGTCAAAATAGGATCAATCGATGAAGACAGCCTGTAAACCCTTTGAGCGGTGTTCGCTCATCCAAGGTCAATCGCTACTGGCGACCAGCCGCCTTGCCCAACAATGGCTGGGGAAAAACGGAGGCATATATGCCATCTCTTAAAGAACAAATCGACGCTAAGAAGGCTGAAAAGCCGATGCTCCACCGAAATCCTGAAATCGATGCCAAGCTGGATCGATTCATCCAGGAAAATCTGGGACTTCGCGAATATTACGACCAACTCTCCAAAGGAGAGCTGATTCGAAAACTCATGCTCGGGAAGATGCAGAAGGCTGAATACGCCGAAAGTCGTAATCAGGAGCTCAAAAGCTGGATCGAGCAAAATCCGGAGGTGAAAGCCAAGGTTGAAGAGCGCATTAAGAACGTGCCGAAAGCGAATCGCGAACGCGCATTCATCAATGCAGCGAAAAGAGAGGCCCTAAATCAAACGATGAAAGGGCCTCGACTGAGTCAATAAACTCGGGACTAGCCGAAGCGGCGGGTGTATTTAACACCCGCCGCTTTTTTTTGTCGAATCGTACCTGGAGAGGATTTTTAAATTCAAAACTGGAAACGTTCGATTCTCGGTTCAAAGAACGTTTTGCCAGGTGCGAGTCTACTTCGTGGCCGAGATGATTCGAAGCCGGTCCGGAATATGATCCCTTGGGCGAGTGTTTCTAAAGCCACCTGTCCGGAGTGAGCTCTCGTTCTAAGATGACCCACCCATCTACGTTTTCTTGGCGACGGGTGTGATGTAGTTGAACCGTCTTTATATTATGGGCACTGAGAATCGGGAAGATTTCCCGCCTTCACCGGAAGTTGTACTAAATTGCGCAACGGGTTAGTTGCCTTAATGCCAGTAAGAGGCGACATAATATGGAGACCACGCCTGGACCATAATAAGAAAGTTTTTGTCCGCATTTCAGCAATTCGGGAAAACGTCCACGAAAGTACGAAAATTGTCTGTAAGTATGTCTTCGTCTTCTGGAAGAGAAGTTGTCGCACTTTTCTTCTTGCCCGGTTAACCACCCGAGCGCATCTCCTTCATTACCTTAACGGCCGCTTTCGCGGGGGATATAACGGCATTTCGTCTTAGTCTTCTAAAAAAGGGAATGAGCCGCGGGGGAACTTTTCCATAACATCCTATCGTCATGCCATCGTCCAAGACCGCATCACTGGCTCTTGTTTCCGTTCTAGCTTTCGTCGGATTTTCGACCATCGCAGTTCGCGCCCAAACTACTCCCGCCTCTACAGGTTCAACGCCAGCGAATGCTGATGCCGAGGCGCAGTGGGCTCTCGTGTCGCGGGATATTCCCTTTAGCACCGCCCCTCAATCTACAAATTTGGCGGCGGCAAACCGATCTGTTCAGCAAAAAACGGTAGCGCAACTCTTGGTTGACCAATCAAAACAGGCCAACGACTTTTATACAAAGTATCCTTCTCACCCCAAGGCCCGGCAGGCGAAGAAAATAGAGGCGATTAGCGCCGTGAGAGCTACCCAAGCGGGCGCGGTCGAAGAAGAGCCCCGTGCTTACCGGCTCGGAATGGCTTTCCGCAACGATTCGTCGAACGACGAAAAAGACCGTTTTCAAGTAGCGTCTACCATGGCAGACGCGAGTATCGCTAAAAAGGGAAGTACTTCCGGCGTCAATATTTTAGACGAGTACGAGAAAAAGGCCGACTCGCTCGTCGCAGAATTTCCTAAAAACGGAGACGTCTACCGGATTTACTTTGGCGTCATGCGCTTCTCGCCTCCCGAAAAAGCCAAGGTGGTGGCGCAAAAGATTCTGCTCGCACCGGCCCCGGCCGAGGTAAAGGCGGACACCCAGGCATTTCTCGACCGGATGAACATGGTGGGCCAAAAGGTGCCCCTAGAATTTGTTTCCGTAGACGGGAAAAATTTTAATCTCGCCGATCAAGCCGGTAAAATCGTCATCGCCTATGTTTGGACTGCGCAGAGTCCGTACGCGTCCGTGCTCTTCCAAGCGGTATCCAAAGGGGCAGTACCAGTCGGCGCTACAATGGTTGGCATCAATATTGACCAAGACATTGTTGCGGCTGCCGCCGAGGCCAAAAAAGACAACGCCCCTGGTCTGCAATACTCGGACAAACGTGGCCTAAAAGGTCCTGTGGCCACGCGACTCAAGGTTTTTGACGTGCCGTTTTGCTATGTATTCGGCAAAGACGGACACCTGGTGGGCTTTGGTTCGAGCGACGATCTTCCCAGCTTGATCGCAGCGGCGGGTAAATAAGGCATTCCAATCGCGCTCGAAAGCCCCGCGCTATTTTGCGGGCAGCTGGAGGCGTTAACTTCTGTTGTCATGAAATTCTTTCGCTATTTCTTTGGCGCGTTTGTCGCGTGCGTATTTCCCGCGTTCGCTTTTGGTTTTGGCCTCACCGTCACCGGTCCCACCGGCGAGGTTGCCATAGGGGAACAATATACGATCACGGCAACTTTACAGGTTCGTAATCAGGGGGAGATACCCTCATCGATCACCATCACCCGCGACTCGATGCCCGTAGCGCAGAATTCTAATAATGCTACGCTGAGCTATACCAACCTTGGTGAATCGACCGGCCCTGGATCGGTCATTTACTCCGTTAGAGGCGTTTACCGTAACGGCTCCGTTTATAGTCAAAACTACACGGTTGCAGTCAAGGGACCGTCCAATCACAAGCCCACGGTTTCGTGGGGAACGTTCGCCAACCCGAAAAAGGTTATTTTCGGAACTCAATATAACATCAGCGCGGAAGGGCACGATGAGGACGGAAACCTATCGAGTGTAAACATCTTTTGCAATGGAGAACCCTTCGCCTTTGCGCTGAATCAGCTTCCCGACGGTACCCCTCAAAATTACGGCGCTTGGTCCGGCAATGACACGTCTGCCCCTAGCACATATACGACACTTCATTATTCGGCGATTGCATTTGACAGCGCCGGAGAGCAGTCGGACCCAATCTATTGGGATGTGGATGTGCGGAGTGCCAATGCGCCTATAATCGATTATTACGGATTATCTGTTCCCTACATTAACCAAGTTACAGATATTGTGGTCAACGCCCACGATCCAGACGACGATATAAAAGACTTATCAATAACGGTGTCGGATGTAGATAATCCGGTCGCGCCACAAGCTCCTTCAACTGGACAACATTCTATAAGCTACGTCGGACACAATCATCATAACCCAGGTCCAAATACATCATCCCTCATTTTCTGGATTTTCCTCAGTGATTGGTCCGGCAATGATGGCTCGCGGTACATCCTCGAAGGTATCTCTGTCGATAATCGTTCCGTGGCCGTGCCCACCCTAACGGCGGCCAAAGTGAATGTGGAACTCGGCCAGTCGATCGATCTCGATACCTACGCGAAAGATGACGACAGCAACCTGACGCAACATTTTATCTACTACCGGCTAAAACGTCCCGGCGAGGCTGACTATGGCGATTGGCAGACCATCTCGGCCACTCAATTCGCCAATGGGACCTACGACCATACTTTTGCCGTATCCTGGGCTCCTCCAGAGGTGGGTGATTACGAAGTCAAAGCCTACGACACCGACCCCTATACAGATGGCGCTACCACGGTGCACGTCGTTGCGGTAGCCCCACCCGACACGACCCCACCGGCTCCTCCGACCAACGTGACCGCCGGAACTCCTGAATTTGATACTATTCCGATTAGCTGGACCGCCTCCACCTCGACCGATGTAACCAAATACCTTTTAATCTACGGAACGGTCAACGGGGCTCAGACGACCCTTGAATTGGGCGTCGATATCTCCAGCTATCCCGTCAGACAATTAAGCCCCGGTGTTGCGTATCAGTTCGTCATGAAAGCTCAGGACGGAGCAGGCAACGTGTCCGATCCAAGTAACCAGGTGACAAAGAACGCGGCTAAGCTTGGTCAAACGATCACCTTCAATAATCCAGGAAATCAGGTCTATAATGTCCGTTTTGGTCCAGGCGCGGCTTCCACTTCAGGCTTGCCAATTACCTATACCATTCAAGGACCGGCCTCGGTATCGAACGATAATCAATGGATTACGCCCACTGGGGTGGGCGCGGTCACGGTCACGGCAAGTCAAGCGGGTGATAGTGTTTATAATCCCGCGCAGAGCGTGAGTTGGAGTTTCACCGTCGATAAAGCCACTCAAACAATCACTTTCTACAATCCAGGAACTCACACCTATGGCGATCCGGCCTTCGACTTGGGGGCTAAAGCCAGTTCAGGTCTAGGTATTACCTATACAGTCGAGGGACCGGCGACCCGTCAGGGTTCCATGCTCACCGTAACCGGAGCGGGCACGGTCAAGGTGACCGCTAGCCAGGGCGGAAATGAAAATTATTATTCTGCGTCCCTCTCGCAAACTTTCACTGTCAATCGTGCGGCTCAGACGATTACCTTTGCCGGTCCCGCGAATCATACGTATGGCGATGCTGCTTTCGACTTAGTGGCATCTGCTAGCTCGAATTTGCCCGTCAGTTTCTGTGTGGTCAGTGGACCAGCGATGATATCGGGAGCCAAACTCACGATTAGCGGAGCTGGAACGGTGACAGTAAGAGCATCCCAGGGCGGCGACACCGACCACTATCTGCCCGCAGCTAACGTGGACCGCGCCTTCACCATAAATAAGGCGAACCAGACGATTACTTTTGCCAATCCGGGTAACCAAGTCGCGGGGTCATCGATTTTATTGACTGCGACTGCTTCGTCCAACCTCCCCGTCGCTTTTTCGGTGGACAGTGGTCCTGCGACTGTTTCTGGCGCTACACTGAGCTTGAACGGAACCGGCACTGTAAAGGTGACCGCATCGCAAGGTGGCGACGCGAATTACAACGGAGCGCCCCCCGTTCCACAAAGTTTCATCGTCACCGCCGCGACCCAGCCAGTGGTGAGCATCTCGCCGACAACGGGGACAGTGGCTCTGGGCGGAAGCGTTACCTTCACCGCCTCTGGAGGTGGCTTCGGCGGCTACACTTGGGGTGGCACCGCAGGAGCTACGGGTAATGGAACAAGCACTACAAAAACGGTGCAGTTTAATTCCGTGGGGTCGTACACTGTCACCGTCTCGAGTCCGGGCGACGCGACTCATGGCGCATCGAATGCTGCAACAGCAACTATCACGGTCAGTCTCTCTACTCAGCCGGATGTCTCAATCGCCCCGGCTACGGCCAGCGTCAATATGGGTGCTAGCGTTACCTTTACCGTTTCGGGCGGCGGAGTGGGTGGTTATACGTGGGGCGGAACGGCGGGCGCTACTGGTAGTGGACCGAGCACTACACAAACAATTTCTTTCCTTACTGAAGGGAATTTTACGGTCACAGTCCAAAGTCCGGGCGACAGTTCCACGGGGGCCTCCAATACCGCCATGGCTCAAATCACGGTCACTAAAATCCTAACACCTATCGTGTCTATTTCTCCGTTGACGGCCCAAACGGTCACGGTGGGCGATTCGATTACTTTCTCGTCAACCGCAACGGACGCCGATGCAAATATGACCGACCATAATTTAGATTGGCTCTGTCCTGATGGAAATTGGAACTGGCAGGGGGGGCAAGGAGCAGCGTCCGATGTAGATCCTACCTCCAGTTTTTCGCCGAAAGGGAGCAGCACCCGTACTGTCACACTTACGTTCAATGTTCCTGGCGCGTTCAAGGTGGTGTGGTCCGCGCACGACCCCGCGGGGTGGAGTCAAAGTGCAAGCGTCCAAGTAACCGTTAAACCAGGAGTTGTCCTGTCGGATATTTCCGATACCGACGACGACAACGATGGCGTCCCCGACGCTATTGAGCAGAAATTGGGTATAACTCCGGCCGACGTTCATTTGTACAGCTTGGAGTATGACAAAATCGATCAGCTAAAGAGCGGAGCATTCGGCCAATATATCAAGGACGCCGAGGGTAATATCAAACAGGTGAGAAATTAATTATTTAATTGACGAATGAAAACGTCTTCCAATTTTATACTATATTGCCGGACCCTTGTTGCCGGCTTTTTCCTTGCTTTATCTATTTTTGAGCAGCCGGCATTGGTGGCACAAACTGACGGATTGCCGTGCTGGGGGCCAGCGCCCGATCCCGACCTCTTAGCTTCGTATAATCCGGTTACAGCTGGAGATCAAAACCCAGGAGGCGGAGGCGGGACTCCGGCCCCCGATAATCCCGATTCACCGCTAAATCCTGCGATTGTCAAACTCGCCGCAAGTTTGGACAATGATCCATGGAAGATTTTCGAATGGGTGCGGAACAACATTAGAAACGAATTCAGCCCGGGGCCGCTTCGTGGTCCGTATCTGACGATGCTCGACCAAGCGGGCACAATAGGTGACCAGAATCGCCTTTTGGCCGCGCTTCTAAAGGCAGCTGGCTACTCACCGCTTGCCCGCCCGGGCCTGGTTACAATCCCGCGCACGAGTAGTGGGCTTAACCACGTTGGAGCATATGAATGGCTGGGAGTGTCCGACGACGCGAGCGCATTGGACGTTTTGGGACTACCGAGCACTGCAGCCAAATTTGAAAGTGGCGGACTGGTTGTGAATATGGGCTGCATCGCCTTGAAGTTATCAAATGGTACTGACTTGCAATTTTTTCCAGCTATAAAGTCCTACAACGTCGGCCGTCGTCCGGACATAACATCGTTAACGGGATATACCTTCGACAACTCCATTGCCGCCGCGAAGGCTCGCATTGGTAACGACGTCTACTCATTTGCCATAGATAGAACCGGTTTTAGAAACTATCTTTCCAGTTTAGCCACGACGTGCTCTCAATCTATCCTCAGCTCTTCGACGTGGCGCGATCTAAGCGGAGCCGAACTCGCTCATCTAGGACCTATCGCACGCGAGACACCTAGCGTTGCTTCACGTTCTTCGACTACTTTTCCCGAAGGAGTGATCTTTAACCAGGCCGGAGGAGATATTTCATATACTTTCGATACTGGTGTTGGTTACCCCTTATTTTTGGTTTCCGTCAAGTCTGGTTCCGGCGAAACCATTAATTCTTATATTTATAGTAACGAACTCCTGGGACAGTCTTTGAGCGTGGAATTTGATACGTCTCAGCAGGCGATGATTAAACTCGGCGAAACGGTGAGAACGCGCAGCGCATTCACCAGCACCGATCCGGCGGTGACAGTGACCGTCACCTTGCAGACGCCCGTCTATCAACCGTTCGGTGTCCAAGACAAAGCCACCAGAACGGTTCTCCGGACCAACCCTGTAGCGATCATTTATTCATTTGGTCGATCAGCGGGCCGGCTTGAAAAAAAACTACGAGAAGTTTCGGCCAAAGAGGCTCAAGACCCGAGCAGCGTGACACTAAACGACCGCCTTCAGATTTTAGGACTCCAATATGCTTCCCAGGAAAATGAGTTATGCGCTGTAGCGGCAAGTTCCATTGGCATGAGGTCAAACCGTGGTATCCTGATTGCGTTTGGTTTTATGAAGTTTGGATGTCCTGTGCTAGACATTCAGATCAATCGACTCCGCTTTTCTGGAGCTAGTCCTTCGGCAGTAAGCAGAGCTTCCCAGTATGCTCTGTGGCTCCTTGAAGGTGCCTTGGAAGGAACGGTCATCGAGCAGGTCACAGGAGGCAAATCATTCGGTGCTCCGACCTTGATGGATTACTCCGGTGAAACAACCTTCCTGGTGGATAAAGCCAAATATGCGGACGGTTTTGTGCAATTTCAGCTGACCCACAACGATGACGCAACACTCGGAACGGGGGCGGAGGTGATGATCCAATCTGCGCTCAATAGTGGTAGCAAAGTGCTTCTCTTGCAAGACAGCGCCGTATCATTCAACGGGCAAACCTACGGAGCATTTCTTGTTATAAATGGTGATTTCGTAAACAGTATAATTAACCGCGCAAATGGAGGGGTCGGCGGTAATCCTTTCAGCGGCACTGGGCCCAAGCAGAACTACACTACTGCTGCAACCTTGCCAACTCAAACGCCAATTAGCCAGCCACAGGCGACTTCGCACGATCCGGTTGACCTTACCAACGGGGGATTTTTAAAAGACATTTCTTGTCTAGACGTCGGCGGAGCAGAACCGCTGGGGCTCCACCATGCGATAAATTACAATAGTGCGCGGACTATCGATAACCCCGCCGGCCTAGGCCGGGGATGGACCCATAACTATAATTTGAAGTTAACGTTTCGTCATCCGGTGGACTTTGACTATACGAAGGCGACGGTTGATGAAGTGCTGCCGATTATATTGGGGACGAGAGCAGCGGTGGATGCGATCATCGCTATCGGCTCGGAGGCTAGGGGCTGGGAAATGGCGTGCTCGGCGATGGTTTGGGCAGTCGATCAACAAATAAATAGTAGGGCCGCCGTATCTCTAGGAGATCGTACGGTGGAATTTGTTAAGCGTCCCGACGGCTCCTATGCTGGGCCGGGAAACTTTGCCGCGACCCTGGCCAAACAATCGGACGGATCCCACACCCTCTCTTTCCGTCACGGCAACACCATATCGTTCAGGGGTTCAGATGGAAAATTTACGTCTATCACCGACCCGTTTAGTAATAAATTGTCGGCTAACTATGACGGTTCGGGACGGCTATCGAAAGTAACTGACGCCTATTCGAGGTATTTCACTTACAACTACGACTCTACTGGCCGCCTTTACCGCGTGGATGACAGCACGGGGCGGAGCGTGAGTTATGGACGCGACGGCACCACCTTTACCTACACCGATCCGGAAAATAAAACACAACGCTTTGAAATCGATGCCGAATTTCGAATGACCAAAGTAGTCGACGCTCGCTCCCGAACGGTAGTCGAAAACGACTATGACGACATGGGCCATGTTTCCGAGCAGCGCACCTTTGGTGAAACCGCCCGCAAGACTATAATCGGCATCGCTCCAGGCATGGGCTTCGAGCAAGACGCGAGTGGGGGAACGATATGGACCTACTTCGATGAACGGGGCCGCTGCACGGCGGTCGCAGATGCACTCAATCACCTCGCTACGCGGGAATACGACGGCGCAGATCGATTAGTAACGGCTGTATCGCCCAAAGGCTTCATTACTACGTTCGGCTACGATGCTTACGACGTGCTCACGAGCGTCATGAATCCCGCCGGCGATCAACGCACCATAGAACCAGACGCCCAACACCGGCCGTGGAAGGTCCACGATTACGAAGGCCATGAAACCGTTTTCACCTACACCGCCCAAGACAAGGTAGACACCGTGACTGGTCCTGGTGGAATTGCGGCTTCTTTTAAATATGACTCAAAAGGCCGGCTGTGGAAGGCACATATGGCGGCATACGAGGCAAACGCCTTCGACGTTATTACCTATGATACAAGTGGGAATGTCGATAAGATCACCCGGCCAGGCGGTGGAGTAGAAGACTACACGTTCAATGCTCGAGGCGATTTGCTCGATGTGACTGACCGAAGTTCGGTCAAAACCTCTTTTGAATACAATGCGCGCCGTCAGCCGACCAAGGCCACACAGTGGCTCGGTTCAACCGCGCTTAGTTCTTCCACGGTTTACGACGATGCTGGGGACATCGACTACGTCACTGACGCCGATGGACGCACGACTGACTTGGAATACGATGCGCTTGGGTCTTTGACCGAGGTAAAACAAGGCCCTTCGTCGGGTCAAATCGTCACACTCACCAATAGCTATTCCGATCCGCGCCACCTTTTGACCACCAGTACAGATGGGTTGGGAAATGCCGTGACTTATGGATATTCTGCGACGCAGCAGTTACTCTCGGTAAAGGACCCTCTGGGAAAGATTTCAACCGTGAGCTATGACGACGATGAACGGCCCACGACGACCAAGTCGCCTTTGAGCTTTACAACCATCACTGGCTGGGACCAACGCAGTTTTGTCAACGGCGTCCAAGATGCGGAACAGCAAACAATCGAGGCAGAATACGATAAAGACGGAAGGATAAAGACCCTGTCGAATCGGCTGAATAACTCCTTCACCTGGACTTACGACGATGCTAATCGGCAGTACACGTCGAAAACTCCGCTCGGAAAAACCACTACGGCGATCTTTAACGCCCGAGGTTTGCCCGATTCGGTCCAGCCACCGATCGCGGGAACAAAGACTACGTTCGATACGTATAACAGCGAGGGCTTGTTGACACAGAGCACGGACGGCGTGGGAACCACGACATACACGTATTGGCCGAATGGGCTGCTTAAAAATGTGACTGAAGGCAGCCATACCACCTATCGCGAATACGATAGCGCAAATCGTCTTACTCGGTATGACGACGGCGAGGGTAACTCGATTACCTACGAATACCTAGCTGGCGGCGAATTATCCAAGCTGCATTATCCAGATGGTAAAGTTGTTACATACAACTACGATGACTTTGGACGCCTTTGGCGTGTGACGGATTGGGCCAATCGGGTGACCAAATATACCTACGACAAGGCCAATCGGTTAGTGCGCATTGACCGGCCGAATGGGACCGTTCGCTCCCAGCGGTACGACGCGGCTGGTCAATTGAAGAGAATCACCGATTATAAGTCCGACAGTTCCATATTTTTGTATCAGCAATTTGGATATGACGACAACGGACGAATTACTTCGATGTTTCGTTATCCGACTCCAGCTATCGCGGCTCTACACGAAGACAGTTTTGAATACGACGCCGACAATCGGATCAGCACGTGGAATGGAACCGCACTCACTTTTGATGACAATGGAAACATGACTTCCGGACCAGCCAGAGGCCGGGTCTTGCCTTTTACCTATGATGCTAGAAACCGATTGGTAAACCCGGGTGGACGCACTATTTATCGCTACAATCCTGACGGCTTGCGTGTAGAAACCACAACAGTACAATTTGTCGTCGATCCGAACGCGACTCTGCCGCGGGTGCTTGCCCGCACATCGGGAGGGGTCACGACTTATTATGTATATGGAACCGGTCTGCTGTACGAAGAAACCAACGGAACTACCTCCACTTATCATTTCGACCAAGTAGGAAGCACATTGGCCCTAACCGATGAATCCCAATATGTGACAGCCCAATGGACTTACTCACCCTTCGGCACAATATTGAGTCGGACTGGCAGTTCATCGACACCATTCCAATTTAACGGCGAGGGTGGCGTGCAGACGGACGGCGCGTGGGACGGCTGTTATATGTGCAACCGTTGTTATAGCCCACGATTGATGCGGTTCGTAAACGCAGATCCTATAGGATTCAATGGAGGAATTAATTGGTTTGTTTTCGCGGGTAATAACCCAATCAGTGATTTCGATCCGCTTGGGCTTACCGACCAAAAAAACTCAGGTGGTAAAAGTTGGTGGTCATCGCTGCCAAAGAGCGTTACTGATTTACCGGGTGCTGTTTGGAATCCATCGCATGGGTATTATTTTCTGCTTGATTTTCACGCATTGAAAAACGAGTGGGAAAATGATCCAGTTGGGTCCGCAACTGATGTCGGATTCCAGTACGTTGGATTCAAGCTGTCCGGAGGGTCTATAAGAGGAGCAATTGCAAATGGTATTGCAGGAATACGCTACGGAACGGGATGGTTCGGGAGCAGAATTGGTCCCGCCCAAGTAGATCGACCAATAAGTGCGCGCATGCGTTTAATGGGGAGGACGCCCGATAAATTTTCGAAAACCGGCAGCGTTGTAGTAGAACGAATGCAAGCCGCCGGAACTATAAAAGGAAAGGGCCCGTTACTTCGTGGGAATCCTAACAAGTTAGAGGTCCTTGGCCCCGATAAAAAATGGTACTTTATCGATAAGACCGTCGATATGGCACACAGGGTCGACGCAGTAAGTTGGTGGAACAGAATAGGCCGCTTCTACGGGCCAAGATCCAAAGAGGTCCGAGCATTTATGCTCGACCCTATGAATTACGACCTTATTCCACAATCGTTCAACAGATCCGCAGGTGCATCTCTCGGAGAAGAGTATTTGCCGCCTGCACCGTCTTTTGACGATCCGCATTAAAAGTCCATAATATGAAAGAACTTGATGACAAAATTTACGCCAAAATTAAGGAATATTGCAAATCGGGTGACCAATTAGCTGAGGGTCAGAATTATCGCAGTGCAATTGCGGACTATAACAAGGCTTGGAAACTTGTACCAGAGCCTAAGAATGAATGGAATGCTTCAACGTGGATACTTGCGGCCATTGGGGATTCAAGTTTTTTGGGGGGGTTTTACTCGTCGGCAAAAAGTGCGCTTGAGTATGCTTTAACCTGTCCAGATGGTCTCGGTAATGCGTTTATCCATTTGCGATTGGGGCAAGTGTTGTTTGAGCTTAATGAGCTCGATAAATCTGCTGAGGAATTAATCAGAGCATACATGGGAGATGGAGCCGAAATTTTTCAGTCCGAAGATCCAAAGTATTTCGATTTTCTTCGTACACGGGCCAAGCTCTAAAACATGCTGCCGGTGCTAAATGTGAACGCTCCACTGCTTGTACAAGATTGAGATATATAAGTTAATTAGTAGCCTGGTGACTAACCATGCGGAGTTAGGTCTCTCATGCACTTGGGCGGGTGGAATCGGGTCATTCCATTCAATCACACATCGTCTTGCGGCCATTCGGTGCACCAGAGCGACGACATCTGCGCCTAGCAATAGAGCGGAAGATAGTCGACCTACTTACTCGTCGAGATTCACGGGATTAGTCCCCCAGAGGCGTACCTACCGGCATAAAATCCCGCAGGCGCAGCCGCACGGGCCGGAGTGCGACTTCGATCCAAGCAGCGCCGCGCCCTGAACGCACTATCTGATCAATATTGGAATTCGCGACCTTCCGCTCGGAGAGGGGATATGGGTGTTATAGAATGCTTTCTCTTCGAGCTTTCTTGGAGTAAGCGTAAACGACCGGCCAGGGTCCTCATATACGATGCGCTCGAGGTGGTTTAGTATGGCGTAATGGGAACCATTGAGACATCTTTGATTGAAGCGAAGAAGGACCGGCGTGGTCGTAAGATTACGCCGCGAGCGGAGCGGGAGGCGTTGGTCAAAGAGTATCGCGAAAGTGGCCTCACGCAGCGGGCGTTTGCGGAGAAGGAGCGGATCAATTTCACGACATTCACGTCGTGGGTGCAGGAGTTCAAGGTTGGGAGAAGTACGGCGATCGGGTTTGCCGAGGTGTCATCGCCGTCGAGCGCAACGCCTGCGTCACTGGAGGCGAGGCTGCCGAGCGGAGTGGTGGTGAGTGGACAGGCCGTCGAGGTGGCGCGTTTGCTACAACTGCTCCGATGCTGACGTTTCCGTCCGCGTTGCGGATCTTTCTAGCGGTGGAGCCGGTGGACATGCGTAAGCAATTTAACGGGCTGTGGAGTTTGGCGCAGGAAAAGTTGAACGAGAATCCGCGCAGTGGGGCAGTCTTCGTCTTCGTGAACAAAGACAAGGATCGGCTCAAAATGCTGTACTGGGACGGCACAGGCCCGTGGATCTTTGCGAAACGATTGGAGCGCGGACGCTTCACCTGGCCAGTGGGAAGCGACCCAAAGAAACTATCGCTAGCGCCGGAGGCGTTGACCCTTCTCTTGGCGGGAATCGATCTGAAGGACGGATGTAGAAAAGCGTGGTACGAGCGCTAGAATCGACTGGACAAACCGACCGAATGTATCGAGCGTATGGATACTGATACCGCCGGCCGAAGAACTTTACGCGCAAGTGCTCTCGCTCGAGGGAGAGGTGCGCGACTTGCGCGCGCAGTTGGCGTGGTATCAGCGGCAGGTGTTTGCGGGTGGGCGCAGTGAGAAATTGCCCATGGGGTCTTGTGATCTCGAAGTATCAACATCACCTGCCGCTGTATCGGCTGGAGTCGATGTCGGCCCAGTGAGGCGCGCGGTTAAGCCGCCAGTCGATGGTCGACTGGGTGCGCATCGCGGCTGATTGCGCAGAGCCAATTTATAAACTGATGCTCTCGGAGCTGCTGCGTCGGCAGTATGTGCAATGGCATTGAGCGTCTCCTCTACGGTTGATCGCACCACTTCGCCGAGGTGCATTTCGACCATCTCTCGGTCGATCTGGATGACCTCGCCCAACGGCTTGGTCGACTTCTGCTCAGCGGCTTTTCCCGCGTTCGTCGCTTCTTCGTTCTCAGTCATTTTTTAAGGCTTCGTGTTTTGAGTTACTCCAGTAACCGTCCAAAGCCAGCTCTTCCAAAAATGTGCGAAACATGCCGGACGTTATCAACTCACGTGGGATCACTAGTCGCCGCCGACTTCCAAAACCGACAAGGAAATTGCCTACGTGCTCTCAGCGCTTTTGGTCCAACCGAATCACCTTTTCGCGAGTAGCGGGATCGAGTGGGGGCGAGAAGTACGGCAAAAGCGACGAGACATTAGGGGGAGAGGCACCACTATTTTCTTTGGCATAACTGCGATATGCTTCGGCGCTTCGTTCCGAGAAGCCTTCAACCCAATCGAGAGGGGAGCCGCTGCTCATGCCACCATTCGCGTGGATCTGCACCCGGTTGTCGTAGTCGGGATCGATCGGCGTCTTTTCTCGAATGGCGGGAATAGCGCCGGCTCGCCCAGACTGTACCTTACCCGAGGCAACCAGTTCGTAACGGCGCAGGAGAGATTCATCGACCGGTACGCTAAAATACGGTGCAAGGGCTAGTGTAGCGGGTGGCAGCTCGTTGTTGAACGCCTTCTTGTACTTCGAGAGCGCGTCGTTCATCCGTCGGGCGAAGATCCATCGTGCGTCATTGCGGGCTTTGGCAAGCGCTTCCCGAATGTGTTCGTCTGTGTCCAGCTTTGCGGTCTTTCCAATCAGGAGCCATTCGCGGTCACCGAGAAATTGGAGCTCTGGAATCCGCTGATCGTCTCGCTGCGCAAACAAAAGCTTGATCCGCTTTAATCGCGCCAGCCAAGATTTGATTTCAACCTCCTGCGTTGCGCCTCCTTCATGGTCGTTGGCTGCATAGAGCGTAGCTAGCTCCTGGTGAGCCGATTCCGCCTGCTGATTGAGCCGATCGAGCTCGGCTCGCAGCTGGCTTATCTGAGCGGTCACGGCGTCGAGGGATCTCTGAGTCGCCTCCAACCGTTTACGGGCATCGTGGTTGGTCCAGACACTCGTAGAGCTAATGACCGCAAAAATCACGAGCAGCAGACTAATTTTGATGTAGGGCGCACGAGCCACTTTATTCATGGTCGACGCCCTTCACCGAAATGCTTCTTTAATGTTTCTATGGGCACGGGCCACTTCATATAGGGAAGCAATTCGGCCGGGTCCTTGGCCGATTTGCCCGCATTAGCCAAAGCAAAAGCTTTTCGCGCATTGCTGATGTCTGTTTGTAAGAAGCTGCCAATCGACATCGCGCCCTTGGGACTGATGCGCCAATAACTATCACGCTCTGGATCGATTGGGTACTTGGTTGCTATAACTAGATTTTCCCCGAAAATCTGGGCATCTGATTTCTGTGCAGCGATCACTTCATACCGATCGAGGATAGCCGCGTTGAGCGGAGGATCAAAAAAAGGAATGAGTTGGACAATATTAGTTGGAGCTTGCCCGGCGTTGCCTTCCAAGAACGCGCCCAGTGCCGATCGTATTCGTTCTGCTATTACGTTTTCCGCGCGATTGCGTAGTTTTTTAAACGCGTCTCGAACTTGCGAGTCCGTATCGAGCTGCGCGTCTTTCGCGATAGAAAACCAATCGTCCGCGTCCAACAACTCGAGTTCAGGACTACTCAATTCCGGGCGGTCAACTCGCAGCTGCCGCAGTTGCTCGGCCCGGCTCATCCACGCCCTCATTTCAGCCTCGAGCCGTGCATCTTCAGCCTTGCGCGCGACGGCATCCAGCCCGCGATCAAGTCCTCGCTCCGCGGCCTGCAGCTTGGCCGCCGCCGCGTCCCGTTGTTGTTTTAAGCGCAATAGATCCGCCGACGCGGAGTCCAGGGAGCGCTCTGCCGCTTGCAGAGATTGGCGCGAGAAAAGCATCTCGCGGACCTGAAAAACGGTTACTCCAACTGTCGCCGCTGCAGCGACTGCAAGAATGGTTTTTTGGAAGGTAGTCATAGCAAGCGATCGACCCAGCTCAAGGGTGGTTGCCTTTGCGAGGGCTGCTTTGCCCAGGGTATCTGTCGCAGTCGCAATCGCGGTTCTCAAGGTGTGGGGCGCCACTTGGACAGCGTGCGCTGAAATATCCGCGGTTAAACCGGCAGAGGTCAGCGCGATCCCGCGTCTCATAAAGGTCAAACGCAGGTGCTCGATTGCGCGGCTCACGCGTTTTTGGGCTGTGTCTTCAGAAGTGCCCAGTCGCTCGCCAATTTCTCGCAGGCTTTTATTTTCGAAAAAGCGGAGCAGGAGCGCGGTGCGATCGCTCTCCTTCAGACCTTCAATTGCTTCGTCCAACAACGGCTCCACCTGGGACCAGACCGAGGGTGATGACTTCATAGCGGCTATCTCTAAGGCAGCTTGTTCACGAGTTCTGCGGCGCGACTCGTGTCGAACGACGTCGATCGCGGTGCGTCGCGTCACCGTGGAGAGCCAGGCCACCACGGGCGTGCCCCGCTTGATGCGAGATGCACTTCTGGACAGATCGACGAAAACCGACTGCGCCACCTCCTCTGCAAGTTGAGGCGAGCGCACCTGCCGCAGGGCAGCAGAATACACGAGATCGAGGTAGCGTCGGACCAATTCAGCAAACGCTCGCTCACAGCCATTCACAACATACTGGCTCAGGAGTTCTACGTCATCGGAGTCCATTCACCCTTCTTATCGCCAGCCAACCCGAAATCCGACAGCAAAGACGCTGAATCGTATTAGAAAGAGGTCGCGATTGGTTTTTAAAAAGCGATCTCAAGGGATCAGAGACCAAAGCCGAATAGCCCAAGAGCCGATGTATGGTCGTTGCAGGTTGGACCTCCGCAAGGTGTTGTTACGTGGACGAGAGCCTCACAGCTTGGTGGTGTACTATTTAGTGATCATCAAAAACTGGCGGTAGCCTCCGTTTTTGACGGGGATCCACCGTTTTACCGGCCCTTTAGGGTGTAAGACTGATTCCAGCGACGCGTCGTGAATTTCGGATGTAGGGCCGAAGGCAGAGCAAGTGGAGATGTTGAACGGCTAAATCGATGGACCAAATCTCAGGTCGTTCGAATAAATACCCCGTACTTTTTGCCCTTTGGCTCAATTACTCCCTCGCGGTTTCCACGTTTGTCTTTACCTATATACTGCATCCAGGCACTTCGTGCTTTTCGAGCCTCCTGCTCACAATCCACTTCGACCGTCTTCCCGTTCTCTAGTTGCGCGGCATACCACACGCGGCGCCCGTGCTCCCGAAAGCCACTCGCCAGCATGTTCTTTGGCTTCGGGTCCGTCGCCTTTCGGGCGATTAACAACCAAAAATCTTTCCGCACTTGCCGTATGGAGAGCTTCATTTCGAGGTTCTGCTTCCCACAAAATTTTCGCAAGAGTTTAGAGAACGTAGCGTACTCCTGTTTCCGGTGTATGCCTAACGCCTTACCTTTCGCTAAAAGCTCAACGAAGTAATGCTTACTCAGTGTATAGGGGGAACGCGCCTCCGTATTCGGAAAATCGATATACTTTCCAAACGAGGGATCTGTACGCTCAAAATCTCCATTGGTAAATTGACTGAGGTCTTTGGCGCACATAGAAGGATTGGAAGTTGGTTATAAAAGATTGTCAAAAATATTTCTTTGGCGAAAGAGCTGCTTTATTTCGCTTTGCAGCCGGAAATTTCCACGGTTCTAGCGACGTAAGAGCGCTTTTCCGCTCCCGCTTTGCTCGCTTCTAGTTCCAAGTTCGGCAATTAGAGTTCAAGTTTGGCATAAGCTAGATCCTACTAGGCCAAGCCCGCTTTTATCTATTCGTCATTCGCGTTTATATCGCCGACGTAAAACCCATGCCACCGTGCGACCGTCTGAGACTCCAACAATTCGTCCCAAGATGGTTTCGGCCTAGAAAAAGGACTGGATCAGCGAGAGGATGGCTAACGAGATAAGAGCACCGGCGCGCATAATTTTTATCCCAAGTCGCTCAAGAACCGTTGTCGAGGTAAGTGGGTAAAATTTTCACTCGCCGAGCCGCAGGCAGTGTTCAAAGGAACACTTTGCCTCAGTACCTCAAAATCCGACTTACTGCCCCCTTCCTATTGAAATCGACGGCGGTCGTACCCGCTGGCGCATCGACTTGGTTTTCGGCGGAAAGAATGACAAGGTAGGCATGTTCCTTGCGCACTGTCTGACCAATGGAAACTCGATCACGATCCTTGAAGGGCGCGCCCGCTATATGGAGGGGGCGGTAATGCGCCCAATTTCTGCGCCATCGGGCACCTTGCTGGCTCAGATTTTCAGCAAGCTTGTGCGGCTTGGGCTTGCGGAAGTAGTCACTGATTAGGATCAACGCCTAGGTATAGGCGCCCGTCGAGGATTTCAGCTTGTAGTGAGTCTACAACTACGTCTTTCAAAATCGCGGTAGCCTCGTCCTCCTCCATTTGTGCGACGCTGCGGAATTCACGTTGCTTGTTCTCGATCGCCTCAATGATTCGGCTGGCGATGGGATAAAGTGGAGAGTCCTGGGGCGGAACGTCCATCCGCTAAGGCTACGCACGGGTTTGCATATTTCCAGTTTTTAGCCATGATTTTTGGCATGTGTGGGCGATTCACCGCTAAGAACCCCAACTTGATCAAGAAGCGTTTCGAAGAATTCGACCTACATGGGCCAAGCCTCCCCGCGCGCTACAACATTGGCCCTGCGCAACTTTTGCTTGTGATCGCTGGCGGAGAGGACGGCAAACCAACCACGAAAGAAATGAAATGGGGGCTCGTGCCGTTTTGGGATAAGTCCCAGAAGCCGGAGATTGCCCCGATTAATGCAAAGTCGGAGGAAGTGCTGACCAAGCGGGTATTTTCCCAGTCACTACAGAAGCGACGGTGCCTTGTGCCAGCAGACGGTTTTTACGAATGGAAGAAACTTGGGAACGATCTGAAGGAGCCGCACCATATCCAGCTAAAGGGCGGCGAGCCGTTCTTTTTTGCCGGGATATACGAGTTTGGCGGTGATGGAAAAGCGGATACATTTGCGATTTTGACAACCGCGGCAAACAGCTTGATGAAAGGTATTCACGACCGCATGCCCGTGATTTTACGGGGCGAAGCGACTCGCGCGTGGATCAATGCAGGCCCAATTGTCGAAGAAGAGTTGAGGAGGCTCACAGCCCCATTCTCAGCTTACGAAATGGAAGAATGGGTGGTGCACGAAGCAGTTGGGAATGTGAAGAACGACTGGCCACGACTCGTTGCGCCAGTGCCAGCCGGGGAGATTATTGTTGAGCGTCCCGGCGGCGAACAGCTCAAGTTATTGTGACTCTCCTACGTCACTTAAGGGAGATGCGAGCGGCCGTAATTACCCAGGGGTGTGAGCGAGGAGGAAAACATTTTCGTAAATTGTCGCAATTAACTTGCATTATAATGGATGCTTTGAGAGTCCTTGAAGATGCATATTCGACGGTTGGGAGAATTGTTCTATACGGCAACATTGTTAAATCTCACTTTAGGCGCCTTTCCTCTCTTTGGGCAGTTGGCTCCTCCCCCTTACGTAACAGACTTCGAAGTCTCGTCAGGTATATCCGTGGGGACACTCGATCTTCAAGATGGATGGCAAGTGCCCCATGGTACGGCGATTGTCGGTAGTTCTTCAGTATTCAGCGGCATAGCTTCAGTTGAATTACTCCCCTCGTCACCGCCGACCAAAATTCTCCGTTCGTTCGCACCAGCGACCGGCTTCGACGTTTACTATTTGGACCTGTGGGCTCGCCCAGTTGCATCGCTTAACCCGGAAGATGCCTCCTTAATAGAGCCCGAAGGTGCCAGGGTTTCCGTGCTACGGGTCGACTCCGCAGGACGAGTTATGGCTTGGGACAGCAACGAAGCGGGAGTAGGAACGTGGATTGCTACAGGATGTACATTTGCAGTCGAAGCGACTGGCCAAGCAGCGGATTTTCATAGGTTTACCTTCTGCCTTAATTACCGCGCTAAAAAATGGAATCTGTATGTCGACGGCAAGGTGATAGCTTTTGAACTGGGCCTGTCGGGAAACAGCGCTTCGTATTTTTCTCAATTTCAGTTGTCCTCTACGATTTCTGGATCGACTTTTCTAGACTCACTGTACGTAGGAACCGATAATCCTCTTTTTATAGATTCTGACAACGATGGTTTAGCTGACGACTGGGAGGTAAAATACTTGGGAACGCTAAACTATGGCCCGATGGACGACCCGGGCGGTGTGGGCCGGACGTTGCTCCAATCGTATGAAGGCAACCAGAGTCCGTGGCCGGCGCCTGTAGTGGCGAATGGATTACGGGCGTGGTACCGGGCGGATTTAGGTGTGAGTAAAGACGCGAGTGGAAACGTGAGCCAGTGGGTAGACCTTTCAGGGAATGAGCTGCATACAAGTCAGGTTTCCAATTCGGGTAGACAGCCGCTCTGGCAGAGTGGGGCCCTCAACGGAAATGCGGTGGTGCAGTTTGACGGTAATCACCAAGTGCTGATGACCTCTCGGCCGGTCGATTTGCAGGCAGGAAGCAGCGATGTGACGGTCATAGCCGTCGTCAAGCCGCAGGCAAATCAGACATATCAAAGTACGATCCTCGATTCAGATCATGACGGACGTGGAGGCATTGAGCTTCACCAGGCCGCGAACTGGACCAATCAATTTCAACTATCGTGGCTAGACACCGACTCGCGCGAGC
>Ga0070717_10000130_pt1 | contig 55378 bp, 45 predicted proteins | sample LARL113metaG_FD_71366 | JGI IMG/M metagenome (GOLD analysis project Ga0070717, IMG submission 71366) | Corn, switchgrass and miscanthus rhizosphere microbial communities from Kellogg Biological Station, Michigan, USA - LAR L11-3 metaG | ecosystem: Host-associated > Plants > Roots > Rhizosphere ...
ACAACGGTTCGAAGTACACCCGAGGGTATAAAGAAGAACCGCTCGAGGTGTGGCGCAAGAGTGGCCGCGGCGCAGGCAAAAACCGGGTTGATAGGATAGTCTCACGTCAATTCACGGGCGTGACCGGATGCATCGCACCAAACCTACTACGTGGGAAGTCACACAGAAGCATGGAACAAGCTTCTTGAGTTTTAAATAAGATGAGCCTCTCTGAATTCCAAGTAGCCCATTTTGACCGATACTATGATATTCCCCTTAGGGGTGTGATAAAATATAATGATTCTTGGCTGCCGTTTGCTGCAAAAGTCGATCAGCAGGCATCTGACGAAGCTTGGTTGATAGACATACCAACCAAGCTCCACATTTTTCCCGAAAACGATCAGTTGGGACCGATGTATGAGACAGTCACGAAATGCTTTCGGGAGTGGAATGCAAGGTTTCGGCGGGGTGAAGTCCCTGAAGAGACACATCCATCTAAGACCGATAAAGCGTATAGATCAGTATTAGCTGCCATCGAGCAGGCTTTTCAAGCGATCCAGAATACATCGGAGGTTAGAAGAGGATTTCTTCTCTGTGGAAGAAGGAGTATGGTGTTTTCGGACTAGTCAGTACGGACCGGAGTGACATGTTAGCCGTTTTTATTCTCATTAAACGAGCAGAATTGGCTCGCAGAGGAATATAATAAAAAAGAGTGTGCACCACGGCTGCTCAGGTATGAGGGAGGAGGAAATGAAGATAAAAGCTTGAAAGAGGTTTGGCCCCAGGAACACCCTGAAATTGATAGACACCGCAAGACGAATTCCAGGTTGTCTAAATATTGGAAGATCGTGACCCGCGAAAGAAACAACCATGATTGTCCTCCCTGCAGCTAAGCCACCTGATTGGAAAGGGCACACGCCTCCGTGTAGCTTTGGTGATTTACATCCCAAGGACCGGTTTGGGTTGCCAGTCACTTGGATCGAGAAAGAGGATCCGATCCCCGTTTTTCTAGACCAGTATGTGATTGGGCCGAAAGCCCACGATGCCTACTTAATGGGGGTTCGGTTCGATACATCAAAAATGCTGGTTAACGGACGGCCCGGTGCAGAAGGCTTTTTCCTTCTGTTTCTAGTGGTCGAGTTCATCGCCGCTAATCGGCATGTCTTACATGTGTTGAGACAACATAGAAGCCCGATCTACTCTGTTGCGAGTGACGGCAAAGATTGGGTTTGGGCCTCAGAGGTGAAGAAGGCAGAGAGAGGAAAACTTCTATTAGGCTTCCCTCCAGCCTGGGAGGAAAGCGAAGCGCAGTGGCCCACGGTCGGCGGGAAAACTATGCGTTTTGTAGGTCAACTCAACCTACCGAAAAACGATGTTACGCGCGTTCATCTGACTTGGGATAAGCGGATATATCTATTTTGGCAGTCTATTGCGGAGGCTTCAGAGTTTAAGCTGTTCGCTCAAGACTGTGATCTGCAAACAGCCAAGGAGCACTATACAGGTGAGTAAGCGCTCGTAAGTCGCCAGAAATCACTACATACTAAATGCTTAGGGAGCACAAGCGGACGGCTCGGGTGGACCAGCTCTTGGCCGCAAACGCTGAGATTGCCAGCTGACAGGGACATGCTTCAGCAGGCTGACCGGTGGACAAGGGTCGACTCGAAAAGGCCTCTCTTCCTGCGTTTCATAATAACTTTTCCCTATTGTCACAAAAAGGGTGAGAGGCTCTAACAGCGAATTTAGCACGGTTATTTGTGCTCCCTCGGAGGACGTCCGGGGATCGTTTACGTAGGTCAGGCCCGACCGGCTTGATTCTGAGCTCCCATGAGGCAAGTTCCGCCGACTAGTGAAGCTGGAGAGGTGATGTTGTTGGGAAGTGGGTGCGATGCCGTAGGAGTTCAGCGCTTGGATTCAGATCCCATGCCCCGCCCTTAAGGCATATTTGTACGTATGGGGGCGGTTTGGGCCGTGCGATCCGCTGCGTGAGGATATAAATTGAAGATAGCGTTTTTTTTCTTGCTTGAAAACGTTCACCTCATAACGAATACCGTCGTCTGTTGACTTCGGAAGGGTTAGAGCGGATCACAAGTTTAATATGACTTCTTTTCAGCGGTGGTGACGTTGTGCATTTCTGATTGTTCGTTTGTCACCTTTGATTTGAACGAACAAGGCCCTGATTTGGGTTCCTTAGTATTATCCTAATTATATTTATACATTACAAGATACGCATCGATACAGCTGGGCGTGACTGGGTAGTCGCACCGATCTAGTATTTTATTTTGCATGCTTGAAAAATTGACCTCAGCAGCGCACGCCCTCCGTTTGGGTAAAGGCCGGGGGAGGATTAAACAATAGATTGGAGGCGGGCCGACTGATTTTCTCGTCTCAGGAGAAGTCAGGAGCCTCGCCTGAGGCTGGGTGATAAGGTTGATTGTATCCTTCAAGATCCGATGAATCAGAGCCGCGTGAGTTTCTTGGATTGTTATTGAACGCCAGGCGAGGGGAGTGAGAAATTGTAGAGCCGAAATGGAGGGGATTGGTTCGTCGGTGGAGGGTTTGGAAGTGGAAATTTGAGTGAGTTTCTCGGGAACGATTTACGAATTAAAATTTTTTGGACTTAATAATCATTTAATTTATTCATTTTATGCTAACGACACTGACTCGCAAAATTTTATTTATTGCCGTCATTGGTGCGGCCAATTTTGCCCACGCGCAGACACACCCGGCAATAGATGGGAAAATCCCCGCCCCGGTAGAGGCGATAGCGAAAGGCGTGGATAAGTCGACCAAGCTACAAAAATTTTCGCTTGGGCTAAAGTGGAACGAATCAGGGCGTCAATTTTTGGTACCCATTTCAAATCCGACCGCTGCTCCGATCGATATTATTGGTGTCCAGGCCACCGGCGGGCTTTATGTGTCAAATATCCCGGCGAAAATTCCGGCCAATGGAACGGTTAAAATAACCTTGTTATTGATCACGCGGGAGGGGATGTCGAATACTCACGAAATCGTCAAAGTTTTGACCTCGATTGGCGAGCAAGTCCTGCAAGTAAACCATGATCGAGAGCCCGCTCTTGTTTTTGACCCAAGTGGTCTGCGCTGGAAAGTCGGCGAGGCGAACGCAACAAAAGATGTAGCCGTTACGATCAAGATCCCGGGAATGAAATTAGCGACGGCGCGCTGTTTGGGCGGAGAGAATAAAGCGACCATTGAAGATCTTGGATCGGGGAACTATATTGTCCACGTTATAGCGGGCGATACAGCCAAACCTAACACCTTTCCTGTCTTTTTGGATACCCAGCCCCGGACGCCAGGCGCGGTTGCGGTGGTTCACTGCGAAGTGAAGAACTAGTTCACGATTGATGCCCGACACGTGTATCACTTCCCATGAGTCGTTATTTCGCCTTCCTGGTAATAGCTTTGGGTCTATCGATTCGTCTCTCTGGAGACGTCCTCAATAGTTCGGCCTCGTTTAATTATAGTGGTGGCACTCAAACCTACACCGTCCCCGCCAACACGGATTATTTGGTGATCAAAGTTTGGGGCGCTGGCGGTGGCGAAGGCGTGGGAACGCCGGGAGGCGGAGGCGCATTCGTCAATGCGGTCGCGAATGTTTCCGCAGGGCAGTCTCTCAATGTTGTGGTTGGTGGCGCTGGCAGTGGCTACATGACGGGCGGTTGGCCAGGCGGAGGAACTGCCGCCGGTTTGGGAGGCGCAGGAGGAGGTGGGTATTCTCAGGTCTCTGGATCAGGAATTAATATTATTGCGGGTGCTGGGGGCGGTGGAGGGAATGGCGGCGACTGGGGGAGTGTCGGTGGCGCGGGAGGTGGACAAAGCGGAAGTAATGGCGGAGGAAATGGCGCCACCTACGGCATGGGTGGAACTCAAGATTCAGGAGGAATGGGCGGCACTGGAGACGTCGGCATTGGTTCAGCCGGATCATCTTTGCAGGGAGGCAATTCCAATGTGAATAATTGGTATGTGGGTGGCGGTGGCGGCGGCGGATATTTTGGTGGCGGTGGTGGCGGCACAGGCACTTGGGTTAACGGGGCTGGCGGCGGCGGCGGTGGCTCATCGTACGCTGCTGGAGTCGTTTCTTCGTATTATGAGGGAGGGGCGGGAGCGAGTGCGGGGGGGACCTCAGACGCTGCCTATCCCGGAGGAGGGATTGGGTTCGGGGGAGCAGCGTATACCTACGCTCCGGGCAACCATGGATATGTAGTAATCAATGCATTTAAACGGGAGTCTGCCCCTTCATTACCCCCTTTACCTGCTCAAACCTATTTTCCTGGTCAAAGCGTGTCCTATCTGGTCACCGCGTCGGCGAATCCTCCAGCCACTTTCACCGCGACTGGTCTGCCGCCAGGAATTTCTATCGCGGCGAACGGCGCCATTTCGGGGCACACGCCTGCCAGATTCCCCAACAATCCTGACGCAGTTGGAACTTACAACGCCACGGTTACAGCGACGAATACAGTCGGCACCGCTTCAAGAGGGCAGACTTGGACAATTAGCTCACCGGGTATTACCGCGTCTGCTTCCTATTCTGACTATAGTGCACTGCCCGGAGGTACCGTAACTATCTACTTTTCGGCTCATGCAGATGGGGGGCTCGCCTGGACAGAAAATAAAATGTGGCCGGTTTCTGGGACCGATGCCCTGGATTTTGGCAATAATTATATCAGCGGTACCGACTGCTCCTATAGCCACACCTACACCATCCCTCCCCAAGCTGGTACCTATACTTTGCAAATACGCGTGGTCGACCAGTTTGGTAGTTGGCAGGATTTTTGGTTCCCATTGAATGTCTCTAATCAGCAGCAGACACTTCCCTATTCGACCAACTTCGATCTATTTAATCGGGGTCGAGTTTGGGTTCAGGACAATTGGCTGGAGTGGCAGGGAATAGCGAATGTGGTAACTGATTCGACCCAGAGCGGGCCACAGGCCATTCGCCTCGATGTTTTTTCGCAGCTCACGCGCTTGCAGAAGACGTTCGCTTCGACTGCGAGCCATGTATTTGTCGATTTTTGGGCGCGTCCTGCGGCTGTAGCCCAAGGGTCCTTGATCGACAACTCGTCGATCGTTGAACTTGGAATGGCCCGACTCGGATTCGGCGTTACCGCGGCCGGTCAAGGCAGCATTTTTGTCTACAATGGCAATGGTGCCGGAGCGGGAAGCTGGGTGAATACGGGAAAGACTTTTGCCGTCGACGGAAATGGGCTTTCGACGAGCTGGCTTCATCTCACGAGCGAACTCAATTACGCGACCAACCGTTGGAATGTTTTTCTTAATGGAGTTCCGGCTGCTTCCTATGGAAGTTTATCCAACTCGATCACCTCGTTTTCGAATGTGACGTTCTGGGGTACGAGTTTTTCGAGTTGGTATTTGGATACATTCTCGGTTTCGACCAGCAATCCCTTCGTCTTCTCGTCTCCCGCGACTTGGCCGTCCTCTGCGGCCAGTGCTCTCACCGATGGAAGCTTCACCGTCGCTTGGAATAGTGCCACCTCTCCCTTTTCGCCGGTCACAAGCTATCAAGTGGTGGTGAAGAACGGCGGCACGACCGTGGCCACGATCAATACCACCGGGACGTCGGCCGCAATTTCTGGATTGTACCCAAGTACCAATTACACGGTAGCGGTCTCGGCAACCAATGCGGCGGGTCTTTCGGCGACGAGCGGCGGCCTCAACGTGACTACGCTCGCCGATCAAACGCCGCCAACGGCGCCGGGAGGTTTCGGTCTCAACGGCTCAGTCACAGGAACGACGGTCCCGCTCACTTGGAACTCGTCAACCGACAACGTGGGTGTGGTCGGATATAAAGTTTATCGAGGGACCACTCTCGTCAGTGATCAACCAGGACGGACTTTCACCGACACCGGGCTCGTGATGGGCACGACGTACACCTATACCGTCCAGGCCTATGATGCCAGAAACAACAACTCTTCCGTTGCCACATTTGTAGTCACGACCGGCTACGCCTTGTCTGTGACCAGCGGCAGCCCGGCGAGTCCGTATCTTCTGAACGGGCAAGCCACCACCGTGACCGCGAACGCTCCAGCCAGTGGATACGTTTTCGACCGCTGGACGTTGGCCTCGGGCACAGGCACTTTTGCGGACCAATACAATCCCTCGACCAGTTTCACCCTCGGAGCGCCGGCTAACGTCGCGATCAAGGCCAATTATAAACTGGATCCGAACGGAGACATGGACGGGGATGGGATCAAGAACAGTTGGGAGCAACAATACGGGCTCGATCCATTCAATCCCAACGACGCCTACACCGACCTCGACGGAGACGGTCTGACCAATATCGCCGAATATAATTTAGGCAAAAATCCCACCGTTTATGACGCGGGCACGAGTACCTTGGGGAACACGGTGCCGGCCGGCTGGGCCACGCTGGTGGCGCCGAGTGCAGCGACCGACGCGGTGAATATGACCGCGGGCAAACTCGACGTAGACAAAAACGGCGCAGCCACCTATTCGATTCCGATTGCCTGCACGCCTGGCACGGCCGGGATGGAGCCGAAATTCACCCTCAACTACAGCAGCCAGGGTGGCGCTGGGTTAGCGGGTTTTGGTTGGTCGTTGGGCGGCCTGTCCTCGATCAGCCGCGGCGGACAGACCCGCGTGATCGACGGGCAACCGCGCGGTATAGACTTTAGTTTGGCGGACCGTTTCTACTTGGACGGCCAGCGGCTCATCCTTGTTTCCGGCACTTACGGCCTGGCTGGGTCGGAGTATCGGACGGAAATCGATTCGTTCTCCCGCATCGTAGCTTATGGCAGCGCGGGCAGTGGACCTTCCTGGTTCCGGGTCTGGACCAAGGCAGGACTGGTCATGGATTATGGCCGGGCGGACGACTCGCGTTTTTGCCCTTACCGTTTGGACAACGGGACCTTTGTCGCCAAGTCGGAGGCGCTGAGCTGGGCCTTGAGCCGAGTCTACGACACGGTGGGCAACTACATGGAGTTCGTCTACGATAAGGACGAAGCCTCCGGCACGCAGCTCCTCAACCGGATCAATTACACTGGGCACAGCACGGCGCCGGTGAAGAGCGCATATGCGTCACTACGTTTTGAATACGAGAACCGGACCGACGCGGCTACCGGCTACACTGCGGGAGCCCGGGTTGTATCCAGCAAGCGGTTATCGAAAATCAAATCCTGTTACGGCGAGTCGGTCATGCGGACCTATACTTTAACTTACGTGGAACGGCCCGTGACCGGCCGTTCTATCCTGGCTTCGCTGACTGAGGCCGGCTCGGACGGTAAGACTCTGCCGGCGTTGACCTTCGAGTATACGAATCCCGACGCGGGCTGGAACGATGCTGGCGCCACCTGGGCTCCGCCTGCGGCTCTGGCCAAATTTGATGGGACAAAGGTCAGGACGCTGGGCACGGGTTTTATCGACGTGAACGGCGATGGTCGCCCCGATTTTGTCCAGTATCTTTATAGCGGCCCGAGCAGCCACGGCCATGCTTGGCTAAATACGCCGAACGGTTGGCAATCGGCCGATCAATTTGCTCCACCCTGGCCCTTGGCGTGGGACTATGGCGCGGACCAGCGTACCGACGGCGGGAGCCGCTGGGTCGATTTGAATGGCGATGGCCTGATCGACTTTGTGGTCAGTAATGATGTCGATAATTACGCCTATATTAACAATGGCTCTGGTTTTGACCGCGCTCCGTCGTGGGATCTTCCCGTGCGAATGGCGAACAATCAAAAAACCGACATCGGTCGCCGGTTCCTGGACGTCAATGGCGACGGGCTCCCTGATATTGTTTATTATTACCAATGGTCTGACCCAATCAATCCCCGCGGAGGCGGAGGCACCGTCCACACGGAAAAGGGTTGTTATCTCAACACTGGCTCAGGCTGGGTGTGGTCAGACGCATACACCCCGCAATTTGAGATCTATTCGGGGTCGTTAGGCTCCCAGTTTGTGGATCTCAATGGCGACGGGCTACCCGACCAGGTGATGCACACCTTGGCTGGAGGCGCGGTGCGTAAAATCGCGCTCAATACCGGAACGGGCTGGAATCTCCTGCAAGAGGGGAGCGCTGACTTTAACCGTTACATTCCTCCGGTGCCGATCAACGGCATCACCAACGGGCAGAATATGTCTGTCGGGGCGGAATTCACCGACCTCAACGGCGACGGTTTAGTGGATCTGATCAAACGCTACGGATCGGACAGCACCGCCTATATCAATACCGGGGCAGGTTGGGTGTCGACACCGTCCTACCTTGCACCCGTCGAGATTATGAACAACTGGGAAGGCCGCGGCGTCGCCTTCCTCGATATTAACAACGACGGCTTGCCGGATTTTATCCGGGCGTGGTGGGACACGACTCCCCAGCATGCCACCTATTTGAATACCGCCTCGGGATGGACCTCCACCTCTCAAGACAGTTATAATTTGATTCGTCAGCTGGCCCAGCCCCACCGGTTCAACACCGGGTGCGATTTTGTCGATTTTAACGCGGACGGCGCGGTGGACCAAGTTTGGAATTATCAAGACGACGGATCAGTGGGCGCGCAGGCCAATAAGCGGGTCAATCCTGACCGGCTGACCAAGGTGACCAATGGCTTTGGAGTCAAAGTCGAGATTGGCTTCAAGCCGATCACAGACACGAGCGTTTACACTAAGGCGACCGATCTGACCGGGGTGAATGAATCCGACAAGGTCGCCAATGTGGTGGGTCCGATGTACGTCGTCTCGCAGCTCAAGCACGACGACGGCGCGGGCGGTACATATAATGTGAATTACGTTTATGGCGGCCTGCGTTCGCACCGCGACCGGGGCAGCCTTGGGTTCGCCACCATGCAGGTGACCGACAGCCGCACCGGAATCACGAGTAAGACCTGGTTTAGTCAAAATTATCCGTTCATCGGACAAGTCAGTGCCTCGGAAACCCGCAAGTCGGACAATGGGATCCTCTCCCAGACGATTGTGAGTTATACCGACAAGGGGCTGAACAGCGGAAAGACCCACTTTGTCTTTGCGAACGAGACGATTCAGAAAGGGTACGAACTGGACGGCACCTTGATGACCGAGAGCGATACGACGACGCAATATGACGACTGGGGCAACGCCACCCGACTCGAAGTTGATACGCTCGATGGCTACGACAAAGTCACGGCCAGCACCTATGACAACTGGACCGCGGCGCCGTCCGACACCGACTTGAATGGCTGGCTCCTCGGCCGGCTCAAGCGTTCGACCATCACCGCCACCGCTCCAGACGTTCCGACCCAGGTCCGTGTCTCTGCGTTCGAATATAATTCTTCGACCGGTCTTCTTAATAAAGAGGTGATCGAGCCGGACCGCGCGTCCGATCCGGCCAACTACACCCTCACCACGACGTATTCGTACGACGAGTACGGAAACAAGAAGTCGGCCACGACTTCCGGCGGCGGGTTTACGGACCGAACGGTCAGTACATCCTATGACGACCGAGGACGCTTTCCTTCCAGTAACACCAATGCGCTCAATCAAAGCGAAACCTATGGCTACGACCAAGCCCTCGGGGTCCTGACTTCGACTAAGGGGCCGAATGGTCTCACCACCTCCTGGGAATATGATTCCTTCGGGCGCAAGATCAAAGAAACGCGAGCCGATAATACGGTCACGGTGGTGAATTATAAATGGGCGGGCGCGGGTGCACCCTCCGGAGCAAAGTACTTGATTGAAACCGAAACCACCGGCTCGGGGCCGAGTGCGGTCTTCTATGACAACTTCGGCAGGGCCATCTACAGCTATGGGCTCAACGGGGGACTCTTGGACGGTTCAGTTCGAATCGTGGGGGTGCGCACCGAGTACGACAGCCAGGGCCGGACTTTGCGCACCTCGCAACCCTTCTATTTGGGCGACACGCCGCAGACCGCGGCGGAAACTACGTCCTTCGACGTGCTAGATCGCCCGCTCCAGGTCAAGACGGCCGACGAGGACGTGAGCGGCGGCGGCTTTGTGTACTCAACAATAGAATACGCCGGGCTCACCAGTAAAGCGACCAATCCAAAGGGACAGCGGACGGAGACAACGAAAAATCAGCAGGGCCAAGTGGTCAAAGTGGTCAGCAATGCCGGTGCTGCCTCTGACTCGGTCGAGCGCGGAGAAGTGAACTATGTTTATGACGCCTTTGGCAATCTGACAACCACTCGGGTTCGAAAGACCGATGGTAGTTATGTCAGCACTACACTCACCTATGACCTGCGCGGGCGCAAAACCGCGATGAGCGACCCAGACATGGGGAACTGGAGCTATGGTTATAACGCCCTCGGCGAACTCACGACCCAGACCGATGCAAAGAGCCAGACCGTTACGATGGGCTATGACGCTTTGGGCCGGATGACCAGCCGGGTGGAAGCGGAAGGAACCACCACTTGGACCTACGACACCGCGAGTGGCGCGGGCGTGGGCAAACTTGCCTCAGTGTCCAGTCCGGGTTCGTACTCGGAAACCTACACCTATGACTCACTTGGACGTGCGTCCGCTGTTTCGCGGGTCGTCGATGGCTCGACCTACACCACGAGCCAACAGTATGATGGCAATGGACGACCGACTATCACGACCTATCCGTCAGGATTTAAAGTTAAAAATGTCTATAGTAGCCTGGGTTTCTTAAAAGAGGTGCGCGCGGCTGGTGGTCAGACCAACTTCCTCCACGAGGTGGTGCCAGACCAGGTCTTTTGGCAAGCTGACCGATATTCCTTGGGCGGTCAGATTGACGGCAGTCGCCTCGGCAACGGGCTTACCTACGACCGAGTGGTCAGTAGCGTGACTGGCCGGGTCAAAGCCATCACCTCGGGAATCGGAGCCGGAACGGCCATCCAGTATCACTCCTACAACTACGACGTTTTGGGCAACGTCACCCGCCGGCTCGACAGCGCCACCGGCCGGGATGAAGGCTTTGTCTACGATGGGCTCAACCGCCTCACCGTTCACACCGTGGCGGGCGTGTCGACCGTAACGGAAACCTACGACTCCCTGGGAAATATCACGAATAAGTTGGACGTGGGCGCGTACACTTACGGCGGACCGCGTCCCCACGCAGTGACGAGCGCCGGCGGGTATTCGTGCAGTTATGACGAGGACGGGAACATGCTCACCGATGGCACCCGTACCTACACCTGGACCAGCTTCAATCAGGTCAAGAAAATCACCCAGGGCGGGATTAATACCCAGTTCAGTTTCGGTGCCGGCCACGAGCGTGTGGTCCAGCAGCACAGCAATGGGACGAAGACGATTTATATTGGTTCTCTGTATGAGAAAGTGTCGTCGCCGGGAGGTCTAACCGAAGAGAAACATTATATCTACACGCCGCTCGGCCGCACTGCAGTCCGCTCCGTGCGCAACGACGGGACCGTCGAGACCAGGTACTTTCATCAGGACGGCCTAGGCTCCATCTATGCCGTGACCGATGAATTCGGCCGGGTCGAAAAGCGCTTCACCTTCGACGCCTGGGGTAAGCGGGTGAAGACTGCCGATACCCATACGGGCAGTGGCGGCGCGGTGACACGCGGCTACACCGATCACGAGCAGTTGGACGACTTCGGGCTCGTGCATATGAACGGCCGGATTTATAATCCGACATTAGGTCGGTTTATCAGCGCCGATCCGTTCGTTGAGGATGCGAAGGACAGCCAGGCCTTTAATCGTTATAGCTACGTCTCAAACAATCCGTTGGGTGCAACCGATCCAAGCGGGTACACGAGTTTGAAAGAAGTTTTGCCGGCCATTATTGGGGTAGTAGTCACAGCGGTTGTCATTGTGGCCATTGTCGCGTCCGGTGGCGTCGCCGTTACAGGCGTTTCGAGTTTCTTTTCAGCACTAGGCAGCGGACTTGGGACTTCAGCGGGGATATGGGGCGCGGCCGCCGGGGGCTTCGCTTCTGGCTTTTCAGGGTCACTCTTAAACGGCGGAAGCCTCGGAGATGCCTTCAAGGCGGGCGTGATAAATGGGGCTGTTTCGGCGGCTACTGCTTGGGCTTCACAAAGTATAGGCACGCATTTCGGCGCAGATGATGGCACATTTAGCCAGTGGGCTCAGCGCACTCTCGCTCATGCAACGGTTGGCGGGCTCGCGTCTGAGGCGCAAGGCGGGGAGTTCCGGCATGGCTTTTATTCGTCAGCTGCGTCCAATGGAATCATGCATGCCCCCGGAGTGAATACATTAATGGGCGGCGATAAAGGTGGGTTGTGGATTGCTGCCAGGACGGTCACCGCGGCGACAATTGGCGGAACGGCGTCGGTTATGTCGGGCGGTAAATTTGCCAACGGTGCAGTGACGAGCGCGTTTCAGCAACTATTTAACGGAGAAGCGACAAAAGCGGCTATAAGAGAGGAATACACCCTAGCGCCCACGATTGCCGACACGTGGTCAGTTATAGATAATGAACACGATCTGATGCTCTATATGTATTATGGACACATCATGTCGAAGGAAACGGCGCGTGAGTTCTACAACCAAATGCTGCTTTCGACCGCCGGCGCTTTGGCTGGCGGCGCAGCTGAAGCAGCAATGGAAATGAGTTTTGGTAGCTTGATGGTCGTAGAAAGTGAAATGGCTGGTTCGGCGAGGACTGTAAACATATTGAACGGAACGCAAAATTGCGTCAATTGTGCTCGGGTTATGGAAGCGAGATTAGCCGGAGTTCGAGGGGGCACCGCTGCGCTTAGCGGCCCGCAACCAATCGCAAGTCTCGGAACAAACTGGGTCCGGGTAACCGGCCAGGCTGAAGTAGAACAATTGCTCGCGAACGCTGGCCTTGGTTCTAGGGGAATCGTATTCGGGTCGAACCCCCGTGGCGGGGTTGGGCATGTTTGGAACGTTGCTAATCAGCGGAGCGGTATCAACTTCATTGATGCGCAAGCTGGCACGGGTGGGGCGGGAAACTTTAATACCTTTACCGACTTCTTGTTTTTACGTACTCGTTAACTAGTTATGAACTCTAAGACTGAAGCTGAAGCGCTGGTACGAAATGAACTTCGGAAGATAGAAACTGCTGAACTGCCGTTTGATATCGATGAATCAAAAACCATAGAAAAGGAATTTGGTTGGGTCTTTTTCTATAACTCAGCTCGATACCTTCGGAGCAAAGAGATTATCTACCAGCTTGCTGGAAACGGCCCGATATTCTTCAATAAGATGACCGGTGCCATAACAGTATCGGGGGCAAGCAAACCAATTGATGTACTGATCGAGGAGTACGAACGACAAACAATGTAATCAGCTTTGCATTCTCATCACTTAATCGACGAATCTCCGCCTGAAGCTCAGCAACATAAGGAACGGACGCTTCAGGAGGGCCGCCCTGCTGGGCGGCCCTCCTGAACTCTTGGGCTCATTGATAAAATAACGACGGTCGGATCCCTAGCTCTGCTCCCATCTTGGCCGCGCTGCAGCCACTCTGGCGCCACATCTCCAGCGCTTCTTCTTTATACTCTCGAGTGTACTTAGAACCGTTGTGTGACGGTTTCTGGATTTGGGTCTTCATTCTTTCCTTTCTTTTGACCTTAACCCTCTGTCCGTCAAATCGGGGCAACCTCAGGCCTCGCCCTGCACCTTTTAACTGAACCTTGAAACGGTATCGGCCTCTTCACGTCAGCGCGGATACTCCTGCCTTGGCGACATCTGCAGACTGCGGAGGAAACCCCGTCTCTCGACGTCCTAGACCAGCCGCTGGTAGTGTACATGAAATGGTGGATGGCCAGGTCTTCTGGCAGGCCGATCGATATGCCCTTACGGGCGAGGTCGACGGCAGCCGCCTAGGCAACGGTCGCATTTACCACCGAGTGGTCAGCAGCGCAACTGGTCGCAGTTGCTCCTTTAACCGGGCGCATGGCGAGTAAGAATCTGACAAATGGCGAGGGGTGAGGCCTTGTCTGAGAAGGCGACGATTGACAGCGCCGGATGTTGATCGCCGTGTACGGGTATGGATTCGGTGATTTATTTAGAGGACGATCGCGGCGACCCGCCACTATGGTCGGGTCGTAAGCCTGGAGAAAGTACGATGTTCTCCATTAATGGCCTCTATTCGAAGTGGAATGAGGTCGTACTTTTTGTTGATAAAAATAACCTAAATATTAGCGGTTCGATATCCCTTTTCGCGGGATATACTTTCCCGTGTGCAGCTGGTTCGACGATTATTGCGGTGCATGATTTGTGGTATCATCTCGTTTGGGATAAGGTATTTGAAAATATTGCTAGATACGGTCGTTTTGAATGGCTGGATAACTCGGGCGGAGGTTTTAAGTACAAGGTTTATATGGTTCGGGATAATATATTTGTCCAGAACTCGCGTTCTAGTGACGTATACGAAAGAGAGATAAGTGCTTTTCTGGTGCAGTGGCGTAGGCGGCGGGACGAAATAATATCATTTAAATCCAAGCTTTATGAGCAACTGATTGCGTTGCGCGGAGGAGAGATTTCTGGGTCACTTGCTACAGGAATGTGGGTGACGCCGCCTGGTTATTTGCCGTCCGAGTTAAGTGACCCGGCTTGATGGCGTCGCTATATAGGCGCACTCAGGCATGGAAACATCCGCATGGTGGCAAGATGTCCTACGAAGATTTTAATAACTCCTTAAGCCAGGGCTAAGCTCTTCCGCAATAGGATAGTGTGATTCGGGAGAAACGACGCGCGGCGGGATTATACAAAAGGGGGCAACCCGAATGGCACTAAGTTGAGGGCACTTTTCGTCAAAATCTCAGGTGACGATGGGTCTCATTTCGTGTAATTGTTAGGCCAGCTCGATCCTACCGCCTAAGTGCCGGTCGGAAAACAGCTTTTAACTCGAGCGAGCTGGCCTTGTTCGTCGCTACTTGGCCGCGGGCAACGGTGCGTTTTTGGCTATCTTTTAAGGAGATATTTTATAGCAAGAAGCTATGGCTTATTAGTCTTTATTCGCCTACGCCACACTACGATTCCTAAAAGACCGACGGCGCTGGCAATACCATAAGAGGACGACTCGGGAACAGCAGAGTCGCGGACCAAATAAAGACCAATAACCGGATCAGGATAGATAAACGTCGCTTTGTAGGTGTCGGTGCTGTACCATGATTGACCATTGGCTAAATAGTAAGTGGTGAGCCTTCCTTCCCCGAGGGGGGATCCCTCTTCGGTCATGTTCAAAAAGCCGAATGTGTAGTTTCCCAGGCCAATAAAGGGGACACCTGGCGGAGGAGAAATAGCTCTCGGTACCGAGCCGATTAAGGACTGAAGGTGCGCGGCCGCGTTCAATAGCGCTGTGTTCGATGAAGCGCTGGTCAGAGGAACGCCTCCGTCAGCAAGTAAAGTCTTAAACTCTAAATCCGTGGCGAGCCGAAATCCCGCAAAAGGACCTCCGCTGGAGGTTAATGCTTCTGCCTCCGTGCCCACGTGCCCAGCGGTTGCTGTGATATCCAGCCACTCCAGCTGCGTGTGGGAATCGAAGGTGAGAAGACTGTCTCCCGCCGTTTTATAGTCGAGCGGCACCAAGTCCGCTCGTAGTCCAGAATGCAGGGCGGTCAACGCCCAGGTCAGTACCGCCGCCTTATATATTAATTTCATATTAAATGAAGCGGACGGACGTTTAACCCTTAGTTTGCAAAGGGAAAGTTTTTTCAACAAGTGACGTTCAGATTATCTGAACCGCTCGTCTCGTCGTCCTCGCAGTGGGCTATGTTGGAATGACTTGGGAGTAGACTGGGCTTGCCGGGGTCTCTGGCCTCGCCCTCGAGAGATAAAACCTAGCTCGGCCTGCGTGGAGGTGGTGCTCTATTTCGGGCCTTGCGCACAAGGCGACAGTCTGGGGGTGGGGTGGGCGGATCGAGATGCTCCTTCTCAATTCAGCAGGCTCCTGAATAAAACTTCGCGAGAAAGGGGTGAAACAACGGTTTGATCCTTCGGAAGAACTAGGTGCCAGAACAGAAGATTATAATTGAACGCTTTGGTTTATGAAATCCTTGTTATCCCCGAAAAACGTAGTGCACGGGCTGCTCGTGGTGAGTGCCTTTGTCGGTGGTCTTACTCTGTCTCTTTCTGCGGCTCCGAGTTTGGATGTGCGCAAGCCGCCGGTGCTTTCCGGCGCTGACCCGTTCACGGGGCCGGGTGCGGTGGATCCAGCAGCTAAACTGGGGCAGTGGTTTCGGCCGGTAAGCGGTGGGGCGCCGCAGGTACGGAGTCATGAATTTCATGATAATGCCCAGGGGCAGGGTGGTGGGGTGTTCGGCACGAGGGCGATTTATGGCGCGGTGGCTGGAATCGCTTATCTGGCCGGTCCCGGCACCGCGATCATCGGCTTCAAAGTAAACGCCGTGGTGCGCAACGATACCGATAGCGTCTCCGGGGGTTGGCAGCCGGGGGCCAACTCGCATGGCGAACAGCGGGCCGCCTCCCCGCCTTATAAGGGAACACTTTATCGACCGATTCTCGTGACGGAGTTTGCGTTGACCAGCAATGCACTCTTCCCCGCTGGTCCCATCGCGGGGACGCCTTATACACTTTCTCCCGGCCCGCGGATTGTCGCGGTCAATCATGATATGGTTGCTTGGTATTGTTTCAGCAACACCGTGGTCGCGGGCAATTATTATGTACCCGGTTGGCAACTACCGACCATTCCGCTCCACGCGGCCGCGACGGTTGGGTTGCAGTTCCGGGTTCTGGATGGCGGGCTGCTTCCCACCGATCCGCGTTACACCGTGGTGGTGAACTCTGTCAGTACCGGTGCAGACATTTTATCCAATCGCACGACTTCGCTTAAGATCAGCAATTGGGTGGAGCGGCTCTTTACCGACACCGGCGCTCCTTACTACACCTTCGCCCGTTCCAGTGATGCCGGGGTATTTCATCTCACGGCGGCCGGGTTGTAACCTGGATATTCGCTATCTACGGCCGAATATGTGGAAGCATTTGTGTCCAGCTTCCGGTATTTGATTCCGCATTACAGGCAGGGCGACAACGTCTGAGCGAGCCGGGTTTTATTTTCGACGCTGCAATCTTTCGAACGGTTGACGGCGTCGAACCGGATGTGCGCTAGAGCCAAGCCACGGCTCGCCAGGACGTGTCGCCCACCTTTGAAGCCCTTTCGCCCGCTCGGGGCAGGCGCAGGCGCGAAGTAGAGAGTGAGTTGATGAAAGATCGAGCCGTCGCTGTGCTCGGGGCGGGTTGAACCGATGTAGGCAGAGCGCGGTGAGAATGCCGCAAACGCGTTCGAGTCAGCGCCTCGCCTCATGCTCCAACCATTTCTAAACAAAACTCGCAAAAGCTCCGGCAAACTTTGCCTTTGAGGGTTCTTCCTCGGCCGGTTTAAGGGAGGGGAGCCTTATCAAGATAATGTTAGGAAAACTTTTAGCGACTGGCCGATAGTCACTTAGGAGTGAGCCGCCGGTACTGGCACTCGCTTTGCATTCTGGGGTGAACTCACCCCATGTCCGACGAAGGCTCATCCGACAAAACAGAAGCGCCGAGCGAGAAGAAGCTCCATGATGCGTTGTCGCGTGGGCAATTTCCAAAATCGCAGGAGGTGGGGATCGTTCTGATGTTGGTCGCGGCTTTGGGTTCTTTTTCGATGACGATGTCGACCGCGGCGCATGATGTCGCGGCGCTCGCTTCCAATATTTTCGGCAGTCTGGGCACGATTCGACTGCAGCTCGACACCGTTCCGATGCAGCTGGGCGAAGTCCTGCTGGTGAGCGGAAAAGTTCTCTTGCCGATCATCGGGGCCAGCGTGCTCGCGGCCCTTTTGGGCGGTGGTTTGCAGACTGGTTTTAATCTCACGCCCGAAGCCATCGGTCTGAAATTCGAGGTGTTTGATATCGCCGCGGGTTTTCAGCGGGTGATCTCGAAAAACAGTTTCGTGCACGCGGGGGTCGATCTTCTCAAAACCATCGCGATTGCCCTGGCGCTCTGGAGTGCGGCGAAGACTTTGGTCGCCGACCCGATTTTTTCGACGCCGATCGAGGTGGCTTATCTCGGGGTCTATCTGAGTCGAACGACGAATGCGTTTCTCAGTCGACTGATCCTGGCCTTAGGGATCATCGCGGCGATTAGCTACTGGTATGAATTTTTGAAAAGTCGGAAGGACATGATGATGTCGCGCCACGATATCAAAGACGAGGCCAAGCAGAGTTCCGGCGATCCGGCGGTTAAGGGTGCGATGCGTCGCATGGCCCGTCGTCTCATGCAAAGACAGATGTTGGCCCAGGTCGCGGTGGCCGACGTGGTCGTGACCAATCCGACCCACTATGCCGTCGCGCTCCGCTACGAGCGCGGTCGCGACCAGGCTCCGGTGGTTTTGGCGAAAGGCGAAAATCGGTTCGCTCAGCGCATCAAAGCAGTCGCGGCGGAACATGGCGTTCCGACGATCGAGAACAAACCGGTGGCGCGGATGTTGTATGCTCTCGGGCGGGTGGGGGAAGTGATCCCGAGCGAACTCTATCAGGCCGTGGCCGAGATCCTGGCCCTGGTGTATCGAACTCACCGATACTATTTCTACCGGCTGAAGTCCCGCCGCGCCGAATCGGCAAGCGCGAGTTCCACCGCCAAGAGCAAGACGCCCTCGGCCGCGAATGCGACCCGTCAGGTCTCCCATCTTTCTGATGCTGCGTAACCCCACGGTGCCCCGACCGTTGATTAAACTTTGAAAATGACTCCCGCCACCGTACCTCCCGCCACTTTCCCCATCACGCCGCTCAACGGCTTGATGAAGCGGGCAGACTTGATCTTCACCTTCGCTCTCTTCGGCACGGTGATGCTGCTGGTGGTGCCGGTGCCGGCGTTTGTCTTGGATGTGCTTCTCGCGTTGAGCATCGGACTCTCGCTCTTGGTTTTGTTGGTCATCATCTATGTGAAGGAGCCGCCCGAGTTCTCCGGTTTTCCCACCATTCTCCTCGGGCTCACCCTTTATCGACTCGCGCTCAACATTTGTTCGACCCGCCTGATTCTCACCCAAGGCCACGCGGGTAACATCATCGAGTCGTTCGGCCACTTTGTCATTCAGGGCAACTACATCGTCGGTTTTGTTGTATTTCTTATCCTGATACTGATCAACTTCGTGGTCATCACGAAGGGCGCGGGCCGCATCGCCGAAGTGAGCGCGCGGTTCACCTTGGACGCGTTGCCCGGCAAACAGATGGCGATCGATGCGGAGTTGAACGCTGGCATCATCGACGAACAGTCGGCTACGGCGCGTCGGTTGAAGATTCAGAAAGAAGCGGACTTCTATGGGTCGATGGACGGAGCGAGCAAGTTCGTCCGCGGAGACGCGGTGGCGGGGATTTTGATCACGCTGGTGAACATCATCGGTGGTTTCGCCATCGGCGTGTTTCAGATGGATCTCTCCCTCGCCGAGTCGCTCCAGAAATTCACGCTTTTGTCGATCGGTGACGGTTTGGTCGCGCAGGTGCCCGCGCTGATCATCTCGGTCGCGGCCGGTCTCTTGGTCACCCGCGCTTCGGAGAACACCAACCTCGGCACTCAAGTCGGGCGTCAGCTGGTGCGGTATCCGCGCGCGATCGGAATTGCCGCGGGGATGATGGGCGTTTTCGGACTGATGCCGGGCATGCCGCTGATTCCATTTTTCCTCTTGGGCGGAATGGCTGGCTACACCGCGTGGCTATTAAAGAAACAGCTTCCGCCTGAAGCGCCGGAAGGCGCCGCCGCACCCGCATCCGCCGGAGGCAAGGGCAAGAACGCGGCCGCCGCGGGTGCGAAAGACGCGCCGGGCGTGCCTGCCACCACCAAAGCGGGGGCTGAAGATCTGCGGCGCTTGATCGAAACGGATGTCTTTGCGATCGAGATTGGATACGGGCTTTTGCCCCTGGCCGATGTTTCAAAAGGCGGCGATTTGCTTTCGCGCGTCACCGGGGTCCGAAAGACGTTGGCGCGCGAAAAAGGCATTCTCGTTCCGCCAGTTTCTGTCCGCGACAACCTCGAACTCGAGGCCAACGACTATCGTTTTCTCCTCCGTGGAAAAGCGATCGCGAAGGGCACGGTCATGCCGGGCCGCTGGATGGCGATGAACGTTTCCGGCAGCACGGTGCGCTTGCGCGGCGTGCCGACGCGCGAACCGGTTTTCAACCTCGAAGCGACCTGGATCGGGGAGGACGAAAAGAAAACCGCCGAGCTGAATGGATACACCGTGGTGGATCCGTCGTCGGTCATGATCACTCACCTTTCCGAGATGCTCAAATCCGTTGCCCACTTGTTGCTCGGGCGCCAGGACGTCCAGACGCTGCTCGACCACGTCAAGGAAACGCATCCGGCGCTGGTGGCCGAACTGCTGCCCGACTTGGTCAGCCTCGGCATCATTCAACGCGTATTGCAGAACCTGTTACGCGAAAGCATTTCGATTCTCAACCTGCCGCTGGTCTTGGAGTGCATCGGCGATTTCGCGTCGATCACCAAGAGCCCGGACGATCTGGCGGAGCTGGTGCGACGCCGGCTCGGATTGTATTTTGTGCCTGAATACGAGTGCCGCCCCGGGGTGATCAAGGCCCTGACGCTCGATCCTCGCCTGGAGCAGTTCATTGGGACGAAGGTGCACCGCACCGCGAGCGACATCGGTTTGGCCCTCGATCCGGCCACCGGTCATCACTTGCTCAACGAGCTCAACCAGCGTTCCGCCGATCTGATCCAGCAAGGCCTGCCCGCCGCGTTGGTCGTATCGGCCGAGATCCGCCTGCCGATCAAGCGGTTCTTCGAGCCCTCCGTGCCACGTCTGGTCGTGTTGTCTTTCCAGGAATTGCCCGCCTCGACCGAAGTGGAAAACGCCGGTTTCATTTCCCTGCCGCCTCACCTCAATCGTATTGAAGCACGCCCTACACTCCCCACCGCGGTCGCGGCCTGAGATGAAAAGCGTGATTGTTTTCTTCTCCCCTAGCGACCTTGGATCGGCCCGGCCCTCGGGCCGCCCCGCTTCCTTCCGTCCTTCGTCTTTTTCCCCATGCCTGACCTAGCCGCACCGCTCAAACCTGGCGCCACTTACAAATTCGTGGTGCGTACCCCGGAAGAGGCGGTGCAGACCATCCGCGACCGCTTGGGCGAGAACGCCAAGGTGCTTTCGGTCCGCCAAGTTCCTGGCCAGGGCCTGGGAGGGATCTTCGGTAAACCCAGATTGGAGGTCGTGGCCCAAGTGGCGGAAGCCGAGCCTCCACCGCGGCCCAACGGCCTCGGGGTGAGCGACGAACCTGCCTTACCGGCTAATTTTGCCGGGTCCTCCACGCCCCCGCTCGGAATCCCGGCGGTTGGCAGCGAGCCGGCCTACGCCCGAGCGGCGGGACAGCCTGGGTTGGGTCGGACTGCGGCTGCTCGCGATAAGATGCCGCGTCTGCCGGATTTGCTCCGCCGCTCTGGGTTTTCCGAGACCATGCTCAACCGGCTGCAAGCCATTCCGGGGTTGGCCGGACAGGAGGAGCGTCCTCTTCACCATGCGCTGGTCGAAGTCGGTCAACACCTCCGCCTGCAAGCGGGCAAGCGCCGCGCGCGTCCGTTGCCGGCGCGTACTGCTTTTTTGGGTACAGCGGGGGTGGGGCGAACCACCGCGTTGTGTAAGTGGCTGGCCCTCGAGGTCTTTACCCGCCAGCGAGCCGGCCGAGTGCTGAAAGCGGAATTCGATCGCCCCAATCCGGCCGAAGGCTTGGCCGTGTTTTGTGAGGCCCTGGGTCTTTCGCTTGAATACTACGCGCCCGAGACTTCTGAGCTGCCCTCGACCTTCGGCGGAGCGGCGGGAGAATTTCTTTATGCCGACCTGCCGGGTCTGTCGCTGCGCTCGGCGGCGGAGAACGCGGACATTGCCAAGTTCCTGGAGCGGGAGAAATTTGCCGGGCGCGTCCTGGTCTTAAACGCCGCTTACGATCTGGCGATGCTGCGCCGGGCCTATGCCGCCGGAAGCGATTTAGGGGCGACACACGTCGTTTTCACCCACCTCGACGAACTGGAGCACTGGGGAAGGCTCTGGGATTTCCTGCTCGAAGGGGAGTTGGTCCCTCTCTTCCTGGCTACGGGCCCTAGTTTAACCGGTGACTGTGAAGAAGATCCGGTTGCGGCAGTGATCCGGAAAACCTTGCCGGGTGCCTAAATGAAAACGATTTACCGCCGACACGCGTTTTTTTCCTCCGATCACGCTCAGGTTCAGCCCTGCTTGATGGAGGGCGCGGCTCCTGGGGCTAGTTTTAAAATCGATCAATCCTTATAAGTTGTTATGCGCGCGATCTTTCTATTTGGAGGTTTTGTGGGTTTTGTGGCGGTGGTGATTTCCGGGCTGCAGGCCGGCCGCTCGGGTGACCGCATCTTGATCGATGCTTCTCTTGCCTGTCTGGGCTCTGCGCTGCTCTTTCGCTGGTTCTGGTCTAGGATTCTTATCGCATTGACCGACATGGTGAAGCGCAAGAATGCTCTCCGCGAAGCAGCCAAGGAGGCGGAGGCCGCGGCCAATGCGACTCCGGTTGCAGCTGTTAAAACTAAGTAAAGCTGCAGGGAAACCGGCAAAAAGCGCCGTTAAAAGGGTAGCTGCGTACCTCCGCAGGTCGGCCCGTGGGGCCGAAGTGCCCCTAAATCGCTCCGAGACGCCCCTGGATAGGCAATCTTTGCCGCAGGAAGGCCCCGCTAGATCCTTCTCGGGAGACTTTAGGCGAAAGTTTCAGAATAAAAAGACTGAAGCTCTTGGAGGAAAGAACGTTAGGGATGACTCAAAACGGTTGGCATCATCCATGCAATTGAGGTTCCACACAATGCTCACCGTCACCCACCACGCCGAATCCGACCAGAGTCTTTTCTCTGCCTCGGCCTTATTCGGGTGCGACGGCAAGTAACAACCCCAACTCGATCAACTGCCTGCTGCTATGAAATCCGCATCCTCTGCTCTCGCTGTCGACGCTTCCGCTGCTCCTGCTCCCGCTTCCACTCCTGCCACGGCGAACGCTTGGCGGATTTATCAAGGCGCTCAGTCCGAGACGATCGACGAGAAAGAGCTGATCGAACGTTATCTGCCGCTGGTGCGCAATGTCGTCGACCGGATCAAGCTGAACCTCCCTCCGCATGTCGACGTCGAGGATCTTTATAGTGTTGGAGTCACTGGCCTGATTGCCGCGGTTCGCAAGTACGATCCGGCGCAGGGCCACACGTTCGCAGGCTACGCCACGACGCGTATCCGTGGAGCAATACTGGATGAGCTTCGCCGTCTCGACTGGTGCCCTCGCCGCGCTCGTGCGAAGGCGAAGAAGTTGAAGGAATCGATCAATGAGCTCGAACAAAAGCTCGGCCGCGCCGCGACTGAAGAAGAAGTTCGGGTCAACCTCGGTCTGAGCCACAAAGAATACGCGAAGTGGATGGAAGAGGCGAAGCCGGTGTGTTTTGTCGCGATCGATCAGACCGCGGAAAACGAAGACTCGGAAGGCGCCTCGCTCCACGAGCTGATCGCCGATGAATCCGATGTTTCAGTACGCGACCGCATCGAGAAAGACGAGCTGATGCAGCTCGTCGCGACTCGCATCTCGGAACTCCCCGAGATTCCGAAGAAAATTTTGGCGATGTATTATTTTGAAAATATGCGCCTCGCGGAAATCGCGGCGGTTTTCAATCTGACCGAATCTCGCATCTGCCAGATTCACGCTCAGACCGTGCTGGGACTGCGCGCTTATGTTTCGCGCATGCGGAATCGATGAGGCTTTGTTTCGGTCTCGAGACCGCTCTCGAGTGGTTTGATTGCGCCCCGTTTTGAGTGATCAGGGATGCGTAAGCCAGTGACCGTCACAATCCTTTTACTGCCGTCGGGCTAAAGAGAAGGCCTCGTCGAGCCGTTAGGGGGAAACACCCGGTCTTATCCATGCTGATCCTCGTCGGAGCTTTTATCGTTTTAGCCGCCACCCTCGGTGGGTTCATGCTGGCGGGAGGCAACCCGCTGGTGCTGCTCCACGTTTCGGAATTCGTGGTCATCCTCGGCATCGCCCTCGGCGTGTTGATCATCGCGAGCCCCGGCCACGTGATCAAGGAACTCGTCCACAAGATGAAAGGCGCGATGTTCGGTAAGTCGTCGGGGAAAAAAGAATATTTCGACCTGCTCAAGATGCTCTACGAAATTTTCATGGTGGGCCGACGGAATGGGCTGATCGCGCTGGAGGAACACGTCATGACGCCCGATTCGAGCAGCATTTTCAAAAAGTATCCGGGTTTCACTACACAACACGAGCGAATGCAATTCCTGCTGAACGGACTCAAGCCCGTGATCGACGGCAAAATCAAACCCGACCAGCTCGAGAGTTTGATGAACGCTGAACTCGATGCGAAGAGTGAGGAGGCCGATCACCCGGTGCATCTTCTCCAGCTCGTCGGCGACTCGCTGCCTGGGATCGGAATTGTCGCCGCGGTGCTCGGTATTATCAATACGATGTCTGCGATCGCCGATGGCCCCGAGGTGGTCGGAGAGCGCGTGGCTGCTGCCCTAACCGGAACGCTGCTCGGGATCTTCGTGGCCTACGGCTTCATCAACCCGTTGGCGAACCGCCTCAAATTTAACAACGCTTCCGATCAGATGTACCTGAAGTGTATCTTGTCGGCCGTGGCCGGATTCGCCAAGGGATTGGCGCCGCTCACCGCGGTCGAGGTGGCTCGACGTTCGTTGGACAGCGGCGTCCAGCCGGCGGCCGAGGAACTCGAGACCACGCTCAAAGCAATGCCCGCGCCGGGCAAGTAGTGCCAAAAGGCCTACAAAACTGTTCGCGTCACTGAGGTACTTCTCCGATGGCCAAGAAAAAAGATGCCCACCATGGAGGAGCTTGGAAAGTGGCCTTCGCCGATTTCATGACCGCGATGATGGCGTTGTTCATGGTGCTCTGGATCTCCGCCCAGGATGAAAAGATCCTGATCTCGGCATCCCGTTATTTTCAGACTCCTTTCAATTCGCCGATGGATTCCACCTCGGGTATTCTTCCGTTCGATACGAACAAGCCGACTAAGTCGCAGAACGACGACACCCACACCGACTCGCCCCAGTCCAGCGCCCGCGACGTGGACCTGCAGTTCCTCAATTCCCTGGCCAAGGATTTTTTCCGGATGCTCCACGTCGACGAAGACCTGGCCGACCGGCCGATTGATATCGAGGTGACGAGCGACGGCTTGAAAGTCACGCTTTACGATCGAGCGCGCCGTCCGCTCTTTGCGGAAAACAGCGCCGAGTTTACCGAATGGGGACGCTTCGTCATGCAGAGTCTCGCCTGGTTGATCGACCGTCATCAGTTCCGTGTCGTGATCGAGGGCCACACTCGCAAGGGCCTGACCTTCACCAAGGAAGATTATAGCCCGTGGGAACTCTCCTCCGACCGGGCGAACGCTTCCAGACGAGCCATCACATTTTACGCGGTGGACAATTCTCTGATCGAGCGTGTATCCGGCTACGCGGATACACGACCGCTTCCCTCCCAACCTCCGCAATCCGAAAGCAATCAACGCGTCACGCTCAGCCTGACCATGCTGCGTGCACACGGCTCGGAAAAAACTCATCCGAAGGCCGCGGCCAAAGCGGTCAAAACCGACCACGCGGAATCCAGCGGCGAATCGTTGCACGCCTCCGTGTTGCCGAAATCATGAAACCTTTTCTCTCCGGCCGAGCCCAGACCACGACGCCTGCCCTCCAGCCCCTTTCGTCTCCCGTGGTCAAAGACGGCGGGGCTCGCATTGGCAGTCACAACCATTTGTCGACCGGAGTCCTCGGCAAAGATTCGGAAAGCGCTCCGACAATCGAGTGCGTGAAGCAAGGCGACAAAGTCGTCCGCTTGATCGTGACCTGCAGCTGCGGCGAACGGATCGAGATCGATTGTTTGTATCCAGGAATGGGATAACCGCGGCCTTCGTCTACCCGAGGGCCAGCGCGACGATCCCCGCGACCATCGCGGCCGCCGCCCACACGCGTCGCCGGGCATCGGCTTCTTTCAAAAAACGCGCGCCGAAAAACATCCCGATCAGGATGCTGATTTCGCGCGCCGGCGCCACGTAGCTCACGGGAGTGAACTGCATGGCGGTCAAGATGAGCACGTAGCCCACCGGAGAAGCGCCGGCCATGATGAAGGCATTGGCCCGGTGCTCGCGCCACTCCCGCGCCACTTCACCGCGGCGGCGCCAAGCGAAGGGCGCGAGCAAGATCAGTTGGGTGAGCGCGGTGCCCGCGTCGTAGATCAGCGGCGCAATCATCAGGTGACCGACGCCCCGTTTGTCCCAGAGGGTGTAGGCGGCGATGAATACACCGGACGTGATCCCATAAATCGCGGCGCGCCGAGCAGCCTGCGTGGCGTTTTTGGGATGCAGGGGATCGTTGAACGCGCGAAACCATTGATGTCCCCCGGCCAGCCAGAAGATCGAGCCGACGATCACGAGGGCGCCGAGCAACGCGACGGCCGAGGGGCGCTCGCCGAAAATCAGGATTGCGCCGAGCGCGGAGAGGAGGGGACCGGTGCCTCGCGCGAGCGGGTAGATGAGGGAAAAGTCACCGCTCCGATAACCGCGTTGAAGGAAGAGCGAATACCCGGTTTTCAGAATCCCACTGACGAAAATGGCCACAAGGGCGATGGGGGGCAGGGACGGGTGCTTGAAATACCAATACACCGCGATGACCGGAATGTACCCAGCGTTGATCAACAGCCCGACAAGGTAGACGAAGGGCAGGCCGCCGCCCGCGCGCTTCGCCCAGTAATTCCAGGTCGCGTGCAGCACCGCGGCCACCAGGACGATGAGGATGGCGGCAGGTGTCATGGCTCGAATGAACCCGCACTGTGGCCGAGGAGCCGAGATTTTTCTGTATTCACGCGGCGTTACGTTTAACCAAGAACGATGGAGAACCGGCAACTGATGTGGCGCGAGCTGCGACCCACCCTGACGTTGGCCTTGCCGATCATCATTGGGCAAATCAGCCAGATGGCGATGAACCTGACGGACAGCGCGATGATTGGCCGTGTCGGCACGGTGCCACTCGCAGGTGCCGCCTTTGCGGGAAATCTTTTCGGCCTGTTCTATATCCTCGGCATCGGGCTGCTGCTTCCCGTGGCCGTGTTGGTGGCGCGAGCCCGCGGCGCGAAAAAACCGGAGGAGTGCGGGCAATTGCTTCGACACGGCTTGGTCCTGGCGACGCTTTTCGGCGGCGCCGAGGTGGTGGTGATGGCCGTTTTGGGGACGCAGCTGGAGCGTTTTGGCCAGGCTCCCGAAGTTGTCGCGGTCGCGGGCCCCTTCTACTTCATCATCGCGCTCTCGCTCCTGCCCGTCCTGCTCTTCCAAGCCCTCCGGCAATTCGCCGAATCGATGGGGCGGCCGTGGGTTCCGATGATGATCATGACCGCAGGCGTGTTGCTCAATGCCGGCTTGAACTGGCTTTTGATTTACGGCCATGGCGGCTTTCCGGCCCTCGGACTCACCGGCGCGGGCTACTCCACCCTCATTTCGCGCACGCTCGGCGCCGTCGTATTGGCCTTCTGGTTACGTCAAGATCGAGCGATTCGCCCGGCGTGGCCCGCGCGCTGGCGGGAGACGCTGTCCCGGTCGCGCTTTGAAGCCATGCTCCGCCTCGGACTGCCCGCTTCGGGCCAACTGCTTTTCGAGAGCTGCGCCTTCACCGCGGCCTCGATCATGATTGGCTGGCTCGGCGCGGTCTCCCTGGCCGCGCATCAAATCGCCATCAGCTGCGCGGCCATGACCTTCATGTTCACCTTAGGCCTGGCCACGGCGGCGAGCATGCGCATCGGCCAGGCCGCCGGGGCGCACGAGCCGGAACGACTCCGGCCGATTGGTTTTGGCGCACTCGCCGCTGGGCTCGGCTTCATGAGTGTGTTCGCGATCGGTTTTGCTTTTGGCGGGAACTGGCTGGCGGCGCAGTTCGTTAATGACACCGCGGTGATCGGGCTGGCGGGAAAACTTTTGGTCGTGGCTGCGTTCTTTCAGCTCTTCGACGGCGCGCAAGTCATCGGGGCCGGTATCCTCCGCGGCCTGACGGACGTGCGCGTGCCGACCGCCATCACCTGCGTGGCTTATTGGCTGATCGCGTTGCCTGGAGGCTACTGGTTCGGCGTTCACCGAGGCAACGGAGCGGTGGGGGTGTGGATCGCGCTGGCCGCGGGCCTGGCCTTCGCCGGAATTTTTCTCGCGGCACGGTTCGCCTTTTTGACCAGGCGCCGCGTGTAATAAAACTGATGATACGGAGCAGAAGCGCTTTCGCTTCCGTTAGCCTCTCCTCCGGGTGAGCTGCCTTCGACTTGGCTTATCGCGGGCGCCTGACTCTGGGCTCGATCACGACACCAACCGCGCCTTCACCTCGGCCAAGCTCAGGCCGTCGATCTGGAGCAGCTTCTGTCGGGATTTTTCGCCCTGGAGCAACCGGACGTTCCGTCGTGGAATCCCCAATACATCGGCGAGGAATTCGCACAGCTCCTCGTTGGCTCGACCTTCGAGCGCGGGGGCGTGCACTTTGATTTTCAACGCGTCGCCCAGCCAGCCGGCGACTTGATTTCGAGGTGCGTTGGGAACCGCTTTAATCGCGAGCCGGCATGCGCGGGCCGGCGACGACGCGCTCATGCCAGGGCTTCGGCGAGCGCGGCGATGATGTCTTCCGCCGGCTCGCAGCCGATGGAGAGGCGCAGCAACTCGGGATTGAGGCCGTTGGCCTTCAGGGTTTCACGACCGGTCTCGGAAGTGATCAGATCGTAGTGCGCGAGATAGATGAAGGGACAAATCAGGGTTTGCTTCATCCCGAAACTTGGGCCCTTGGCCAGCCTGAGCCGGTCGTAGAAGGCAGCGAGGGGCCCATCGACCACGAAAGAAATCATGCTACCGATCGACTCTGGGGTGCGGGCAATCCGTAAGTAGTTGCCGCGGCATGACGGCTGACGGGACCAGTAGAGTTCTTTGATTTTCCGATGATTGCGGAGGAACTCGACCACCACCGGGGCAGTGCGATTGATCTGGTTGATCACGCTTTCATAGTCGCCGATCTCGGTCGCGAGACGGGCCACGTCGCGCGAGTAAACCGGCTCCAGTTCTCCGGGAAACCGACGGCGTAATTCCAGCGCGTAGTCGGTTTTTGGATTCACCACCACTGCCCCCATCAGCACGTCGCCCTCGCTCGCGGCGTATTTGGTCAGGCTGATGACCGCGACGTCGCAGTGGGGCAGCACATCGATGTTGAGCGGCGAGGCCACGGTCGGATCGACGATCAGGATGGCGTCGTGAGCGCGGCAGAGTTCATAAAGGGCGGGAAGATCGGGCGTCTGGATCAGCGGATTGGTGGGCACCTCCGTGATCACGCCGGCGATTTCGTGACCGCGCTCGGCGAAGAGCGCGCGGATGGCGCCCAGGTCAAGCACGTCGCGCAAGTGAATGTAGTGGTCGGCCGGGACGTGAGTGAACTTCTGGAGGATCGCGATGGTATCCAAATAGAGCCAACCGAGTTGGACCCAGACCCGGCGCCCGCGAGGCCGTTGGAGCGATTCCGTGACGCGGAAGGCGGAATAGATGGCGTTCATCCCGCTGTTCGCGAGGAAAACATCCTCGGCCGAGGCATGCTGGAAGGCGCGGGAAACGGCGCCCTTAATCCGGGCGGCGGGGTAACCGTCGAACGTGGGTTCGACTTCCTCGGCAATCAGCTCGTTGACCCGCACGAGGTAGTCTTCCGCTTCCCGCGAGGACAGCAGCATGCCGGTGTGTTGGAGGAACGTTTTCGCCCGCGCGAAGGTTTCGGCGCTTTCGGGAAAGGCGACGCCGGTCAGCGTGTTCTTCGCGATCGTCTGTGCGCCCGGGACGTTGAGCCATTGGCGGAGCAATTCCGCGGCGCGGGCGGAGGAGGTGAGCCAGAGCTGATGTTTTTCCAGGCCCACGGTCTTGAGCAGATGCGCGGCCGCCCTCTTGAGAAACGGATGCTGCACGAAGCGCGGATAACCCGACGTCAGTTGCTGGACGATTTCCGGATGCTTTTCCTCGTAGCCGATCACCGCCCGCATGGTCGGCAGGCTACACGAAACACCGTGCAAGCTGGCGGGAATGCGTTGGCCGAGAGGAATGGGCGTGAAGACAGACATGATGAAGCTCGCGAGGCTTAAGGGACGGTTCTCGCGGCGCAAGGCAGTGTTGTCGATGGCTCACACAACAGTCTGGCTTGCCCGACGGCACACAGGCCCAGAGATTCGGGGAAATGAAACTGGTTTCCTGGAACGTGAATGGCGTCCGCGCCGCGCTGAAGAAAGGCCTGCTCGAATTTATGGAGAAAGCCGATGCCGACATCATCTGCTTCCAAGAAGCCAAGGCGCACCCGGGCGACGTTCAACACATTGCCTGGCCGCTCGGCTACGAGGTGTTCTGGAATCCGGCGACGAAGAAAGGCTACAGCGGAACTGTGACCTTCTCGCGGGTGAAACCCAAGCAGATGACCCTAGGCATTGGGCTGCCCGCTCACGATGGCGAGGGACGGGTGCTCACGACGGAGTTCGCCGATTTTTTCCTCTTAAACGTATACCAGCCGAATTCACAACGCGGGCTGACTCGTCTGGATTATCGGGTGAAAGAATGGGACCCGGCCTTCCTCGCCTACGTGAAAAAACTGGAGAAGAAGAAGCCGGTGGTTTTCTGCGGCGACTTAAACGTGGCGCACACTGAAATCGATCTGGCCAACCCGAAATCGAACCGACGAAACGCGGGCTTCACGGACGAAGAACGGGCCAACTTCACCCACCTCCTCAGTCAGGGCTATGTGGATACATTTCGCGAATTCGAGAAAGGCCCCAAGCTCTACACCTGGTGGAGTCAGATGGCGAACTGCCGAGCGCGGAACATCGGGTGGCGAGTCGATTATTTCGTCGCCAGCGAAAAACTGAAGCCGGCCCTGAAATCGGCGAGCATCATGCCTGAGGTGATGGGAAGCGATCACTGCCCCATCGGCCTCGAGCTGAGTTGAAGACCGCGTTCAGTGGCAACCGGGGGCGTGTTTACCCTGTACCGAGGCAAGCCGTCGAATCGTGCTGTCCGATATCGGCCTCAAGAGTTGAGATTGCCGAAGGGACGGACGCGCCTAGGGTGAAGTCGCCATGAAATTTTTGCTCAAGCTCGGGATCGGCTTGGTGGCGCTGGTCTTGGTGCTGGTCGGGGTCGCTTATCTTCTCCCGCGGGAGTACCGCGTGCAACGCTCGCTTCACATTCAAGCCACCGCTGAAACCGTTTATTCCTACACCGGAGACTTGCGGCGGTGGAAGGAGTGGGGCGTTTGGTTCGAGCGCGATCCGAAGATGAAAATCGAGTATTCAGAAAAGACCGACCAGGTCGGCAGCTGGAGCGCGTGGGAGTCGAAAGGGCAAAAAGGGAAGATGACGCTGACCCGGCTGCAACGGCCGACGCAGGTCGCTTACCGCCTCGAGTTTCCCGATATGGGCATGAGCTCACTGGGCTTGGTCGAAATTGTGCCGGATGCCGGCGGGGTGAACGTCACCCTCTCGGACGAAGGCGATCTTGGACTCAATCCGATCAATCGCTGGTTCGGCCTTTTCCTCGACCGCATGATCGGACCGGATTTCGAAGCGGGCCTGGCGAAACTGAAGCAGGTGACCGAAAAAGCGTCGTGAACCTGCGATGGGCGAGTTTGGATCGGTGTAACCGCTTTGGGACTACGACGTGCTGCCGACAGGGGAGCCAACCGCGGTTATGATGTCTGAAGACCGTCGAGCGCTTAAAGACCTTTTGCTCCGTGAGCCCCGCTGGACCCTGGCGGTCGCGGAGAGTTTGACCTGCGGACAACTGCAGGCGGCGATCGGCGCGATCTCCGGAGCGTCGGCTTTTTTTGCCGGCGGCCTGACCGCGTATTCGTTGGACCAAAAAGTCCGGCAGCTGGGCGTCGACCGTGCGGTGGCTGAGCCGGTCAACAGCGTCTCGGCCGAGGTGGCCGAGCAGATGGCTCGCGGGGTGACGCGTTTATTTGGGACCACCTTGGGCGCCGCGACCACCGGTTACGCGGAGTCCTCGCTTGCGGAAGGCGTGAATCAGCCGTTTGCTTGGTGGGCGATTTATCATCAGGGAGCGGGGGCAAACCAGGTCCGCGCCGGGCGAGTGGAATTTTCGCCCGAGACGAAACGCGTCGAGGTCCAAGCCGGAGTAGCGGCGGCCGTGGTGGAGGCGCTGGTTAAATATCTCAGAGAAGTCCGGGCTTAAAGCGGGAGCATGGGAGGCGAACCTTCGGTGGCTCTACATTTTGAGCGGATGCCTCTCCGGCCCTGTATTCATCGAATCGAGACAATCCTCTTTTGCTGAATGGAGCGGTCCCCACCGACGACGGCCGGGACGCCGGACGCTCCGACAAAAAAAGCGCGCCGATGAGGGCGCGCTTGTGGTTGGAAAGTGAATGCGTCGAGCTTAGGGGGCGAGCTGTTTGACGTAATCTATCAGAGGCTGAACTTCGGCCGGAACGGGTTTCACAAAATTGCCGTAGAGCAACTCCGGCATGGTGAACGCGGTTTGATAGAATTTGCGGTTGGCGTCGTCATCCCGAGTGAGAAAACCCGCTTTGACCGTCGCTCCCGCGAACACGCCCTTGGTTTTGGTGTAGACCAACACCGGTGTGGCGAGGATTTCCTTGTTCACGCTTTCCATCTCGGTCCAGCGCGGTCCCATCGCGGCTTTTGCGTCGACCCCGATATTGAAACGACCCTCGAAAAGACGGCGGGGCGTTTCGTCGTCGGTCAGGACAAACACGGTTTCGATCGCGCTTCCGCCGACCTGCAATCCGAGGCTGGCTTCGCCGGCGTCGATCATCACCGGAATGCTCCAAGTCTGGTCGGGCCGCTTCACCATGATGACGCCGTAGCCGCCGGTGACGCCGAAAATGAAACCGGCTTTAAACTGATTGATGATGACCAGGCCCCGGGCGCGTTGAAGCACCGGCGTGGGGATCGCATAGGCCGGATTGGCCATGAACTCCCGCAGAATCGCTTCGCACGATTCGATGTGCTTCACGTATCCAGAACGCTGATCGGCGTGGAGAGACGGAGCGGTGAGCGCAAGAAGCGCGGCCAGTCCAAGGAGGAGAAACTTCTTCATAGCGAGTTGGGTTTGGGTCGGACTATGCACGCGTCCAAGAGCTTGGAAAGCGCGGAGTGGGGTTCGTTCCGGTTTCCAGTTCAGCCGAGCCCCCGCGTTTCGAGTTCATCTTCGTCCCAGCCGAAGTAGTGGCCGAGCTCGTGCAGGTAGGTGAGACGCACCTCCTCACGAAAAATATCCCAGTCGCCCTCGGCCTCATCGAAAATACTTTCGACGAAAAGCAGGATGTGCGTCGGCACGCCATTGCCCAGCCCCTGCTCGACCGAATGCGGTTCTCCGACGAAAAGGCCGAGAATGTCGGGGTCGAATTCCTCCTGGAGAATCTCCGGGGTGGGCCAGTCGTAAAAGATCACCGGCACCTTTTCCGCCAACCCGCGGAGTTCGCTGGGCAGCCGTCGTTGAATTTTGGCGACGATCCCCTCGGCTTCAGAAATCAAGCGAGCGAGTGTCATTTTTTTATTGAAAATAGGTAAATTGTCTATTTTATTTTACTGAAGGGCGGGAGCTCTCACGACTCTGTTGCCTGAATTCATCACAACAATACCTATGAAATTGAATCGTACTACCATCGCCTGCGCGCTCTTGAGCGGCCTGGGCATGTTTTCCCTGGCTCGGGCGGAAATGCCGAGCTCGGTCGACGGCGCGGCTGAACCTGCGGCCGTTCATACCAAGAAAGCTCGGACTCGTTTGGAAAATCTGACGGAGAAGCTGCATTTGACGGATACGCAGATCCTTCAAGTCAGCGCCATCATCAAGGATCAGCAGGCGGCCGAAGCAGCCTTAAAAGCGGACACGACTGCCTCTGCGGACGTGAAGAAAGCAAAGCGCCGGGAAATCAAAGACGCGCACAACACGCAAATCCGCGCCCTGCTCAAGCCCGAGCAGCAACGCGCGTTTGATCAGGCCATCCTGCCGGCCTTCAGCAGAAAGAAGAGCTAAGCCAAAAGGCCGAGTTTCAGTCGTAACCCGCCGCTCCTTCGTGGGCGGCGGTTTTCTTTTTCGACAGGCGGAAGGCGCTTCCGCAGCGTGGCGGTGAATGAGCACACGCAAGATCGTCGTCGTCGGTGGAGGAGCCGCAGGCTACTTCGCGGCGATCACCTGTGCCGAAGCGGCGCCGGAAACCGAGGTGGTGATTCTGGAGGCGACGGCCCACCCGCTCGCCAAGGTCAAGGTCTCGGGCGGCGGCCGATGCAACGTGACGCATGCCTGTTTCGAGCCGCGCGAACTCGTGAAACGTTATCCGCGAGGCTCGCGCGAGCTCCTGGGGCCTTTTCACCAATGGCAGCCTCGCGACACCGTGGCTTGGTTTGAGCGCCGCGGGGTCGCGCTCAAAACCGAGGAGGATGGTCGGATGTTTCCTACCACGGACAGCAGTCAGACGATCATCGACTGTCTTCAAACCGCGGCGGCAAACGCCGGGGTGGACCTGCGGACGCGCTGTGGTTTGGTGACGGCGGAGCGAACCGCAGCCGGTGGATTTCGGCTCGAGCTCACCGCGGGAGAAACGCTGGAGTGCGATGCGCTCTTGCTCGCCACCGGGGGGAATCGCTCATCGGCCGGTTTCGCCGTGGCCGAAAAAATGGGGCACACGGTGGAGCCGCTGGCGCCGTCGCTCTTCACTTTCCACGTCGCCGATCCACGACTCCAGGATTTATCCGGTATCGCCGTGGCTGATACGGTGGCGAGTGTCGCGGGGTCGAAGTTGAGCGAACGCGGCCCGACCTTGATCACACACTGGGGGCTGAGCGGGCCGGCCATCCTTCGGCTTTCCGCCTGGGGCGCGCGAGAGCTGCAGGCGCGCGAGTACCGTTTCCCCCTCGTGCTGAATTGGGCCGGAGGACGCAGCGTGGAACAGGTTCGCGCCGATCTGGTACAGCTGCGCGCGACGTATCCACGCCGCCAGATCGGGACGAACGGCGGCTTCGGCATTCCCCTGCGCCTCTGGGAGCGGCTGGTGGTCGCGGCGGGACTGAAACTGGACACGATCTGGACGTCGGTTTCGAACGCGCTGCTCGGCAATTTGGCCGCGCAACTGGCCGCGGGCGAATTCACGGTCAGTGGAAAGAGCATGAACAAGGAGGAGTTCGTCACCTGCGGCGGAATTCGCCTCGGCGAAATCGATTTTAAAACCATGCAGAGCCGGCGTTGCCCGGGTTTGTTTTTCGCCGGAGAGGTGTTGGACATCGACGGCATCACCGGCGGGTTTAATTTCCAGGCGGCCTGGACCACCGGCTACCTGGCCGGGCGCGCGCTGGCCGCTTTTTCCCTTGTAGGCCGCGCTTGAGAGCGGAAGGTCTCTCGGACCTGCGATGATGTCTTACTGGCAACTCCTGCTTCTCATCCTGCCCGTCTTTGGGCTGATTGGCATCGGCGTCGCGCTCCGTCGAGCCGGGTGGATGACCGCGGAGGCGGATACGAGTTTGTTGAAGATGGTGGTCAGCTGTTTTTATCCCTGCCTCGTATTCGAAAGCGTGGTGAACAATGCCGCGCTGCGCAATCCGACCAATCTCGCGTTTGCGCCCTTGATCGGCTTCACCGCCATGACCGCTGGCATTTTGACCGCGTTGTACGTGGGACGCGCGCTCGGTCTGACCCGAGGCCATGGCCTCCGGACCTTCGCGTTTGCCACCGGTATCAACAATTATGGATACATCCCGATTCTGCTCATGAGCAGCCTTTTTCCCTCGGATGGCTTGGGCGTGCTCCTGGTCCACAACGTGGGATGCGAGGCGGCGATCTGGACGGTGGGTATCCTGGTCGTCTCGGGGGTGTCGCTTCGCGAGGGCTGGCGCAAGCTGATCAACGCCCCGGTGATCGCGCTGCTGGTCGGCGTGTCTGGAAATCTGATGAACGTCGGGCCACGCGTTCCCCATGTAGTGATGGATATCCTACATCAGTGCGCCGTCTGTTGTATTCCGCTCGGTTTGATTCTGATCGGCGCGACCCTGGACCAGTACCTGGCGCGCCCGAAAGAGCTCTTCGACCCGCGTGTATCCATTTCCGCCACACTGCTGCGCCTCGGCGCGTTTCCCGTCGGACTGCTCCTGGTGGCGAAGTATCTGCCTTGCTCGATCGAATTAAAACACGTCCTGATCCTCCAAGCCGCGATGCCCGCGGGCATTCTGCCGATTGTGATCGCCAAACATTACGGCGGACATCCGCTCACCGCGGTCCGAGTCGTAATCGGGACCACCGCAGTCGGTATTTTTCTTATCCCGCTCTGGCTCCGAGTCGGGATCGCCTGGATCCTTTGACTAAGGCCGGCTGAATTCGAATCCGAGCCGAAGCGATCCACGTGAACGAATCGGAAGCCTTTGTTGTATTCAGACCCTGAATTCGCCGGGCTTCGTGGTCGTGCGGAGTCGAAGCCCGCGGCCCGCAAATCGCTTAGGATTTCCCTGGCGCGGGCACGTCCTTGGGTTTGGAGTGGTCCCAGTTTTCAGAGGCGTCGCGGACGAGCTGTTGGAGGAGCGGGAAACGGATTTCTCCGTAGTTCAGGGCGTAGCGCAGTTGCCCGTCCTTGAAAATCCAGGTGGTCGGGATCCAGTCGATCGGTTGCCCGAGGAAACGATTCATCCGCTCTTCTTTCTTGCGCGAGCCGTTGGGGTGGACGAACAGCTGAAAATTAGGCTGATCGCCGACGCCATGCTTCATCAATTCGGCGCGACCGTCCTCGGGATTCCAGACCGTGACGAAGACGACATTGATCTCGTGATTGACGGAGAGAAAGTCGCGCCAGCCGTTCTTGGCCAATTCGGCCTGGCAGTTCGAGCACCACGGGGCCCAAAGGTGAACGACCGTCACGCGCGGTCCGGCGGCGATATCCGCCACCTGCTTCTCGACTGGTATCCAGCCGTCGGATTCGGCGGCCCCGAGGACCGCAACAAGCATGAGGTTCAGCGCGAGGATAAAACGTTTCATCGCGCGTAAAGTAGCAGGTCGGCGCGGCATTGCCAGTGCCGCGCGCGTCTACCGCGGAGAAACGAGCTCAACCTCCAGCGCCCAGCTTGTTATTGAACGTTGAAATTGATCGGAATCAGCATGTGGCATCGGACGGGCATGCCATCCTTGGTCGCGGGCTTGAATTTCCATTGTTTCACCGCGTTCAAGGCGGGGTCCTCGAATTCCGATCGACTCGCTCTTTTGACTGAGCACTCGACCACATTGCCCAATTCATCGATCACGACTTTCACTGCGACTTCTCCCGTGACGCCTTTGCGGCGAAGTTCGATGGGATAAACCGGAGGAGGGGTTTTCACCGGCACCGGGCGTGTATCCAAAAGAGACATATCTTCACCACGGAGCGGGATTCGACTTAAAAAAATCAAAGCCCCGCTGAGAAGCAGAGCGCAGAGATGAAGGTGTTGTTTCATGACAAAGGAACCAGCCTGCCGAAACCTAGGATAGCTATGACTTTGAGTGGGAGTTAAGTCACGTGAAGCAAATTGCAGGCGAGTTCCATCCCTATTTATTGTCATGTGAGGAACTTAGAAATAGTATGTGTGCGCAAACAAACGGACATGTCTTCATTTTTATTCCCATGTTCTTTCCACTTGCCCGGGGCCGGTAGAACGCTGCTATGACGACCTTTTCTCATGGAGCTGCCCAACCCCGATCACGTGCTCCGCATCACCGCGGAACTCGGTTTAAAAGTTCATCAAGTTGCCGCCACTGCGCAACTTCTCAAAGAGGGCGCAACCGTCCCCTTCATCGCCCGTTACCGCAAGGAGGCCACCGGAGAGCTCGATGAAGTCGCGGTGACTGCGATCCGCGATCGGATGGAGCAGATGGCCGCCTTGGACGAGAGGCGCGCCGCGATTCTGGCTTCCTTGAAGGAACGCAATCTTTTGACCGATGCGTTGGCCAAGGCGATCGCCGGGGCCGAGACGTTGACCGCGCTGGAGGACCTTTATCTGCCGTTTCGTCCGAAAAAACGGACTCGAGCCACCATCGCGAAGGAAAAAGGTTTGGAGCCCTTGGCCGACGCGCTTTTTGCGCAGGATCCGGCCACGGACGTGAGCGCGTTGGCCGCGGCGTATGTGGGCCGCGAATACGTGGCGGACGATGGCAAGAACCAGCAATCGAAAATTGGCAGTGCGGAAGAAGCATTGGCCGGAGCGCGCGACATCATCGCCGAGCGCGTGAGCGACGACGCCCCGGCTCGGGCCAAACTCCGGACGCTTTTTCAGCAGCGTGCGGTCGTGTCCTCGAAGGTCATCACGGGCAAAGAGGTGGAAGGCGCGAAATTCAAAGACTATTTCGAGTGGAGCGAGCCGCTGGCCAAGGCGCCGAGTCACCGCGTGCTCGCGATGCGCCGGGGCGAGAAAGAATTGATTTTGATGATGCGTATCACGGTCGAGGAGACCGCCGCGCTGGCCGAGATCGAACCGCTCTTTGTCAAAGCGCCGAGCTCCGGATCGCCCACGCCCAAGACCGCTTCCGATCATGTTCGCCTCGCGGTGCAGGATGCCTTCAAGCGCCTGCTCGCCCCCGCGATGGAAACGGAGATGCGCCTCGAAACCAAAAAACGCGCGGACGAGACCGCGATCAAGGTATTCGCGGATAACCTACGCGAACTCTTGCTCGCCTCGCCGCTCGGCCAGAAAAATGTCATGGCGGTGGATCCGGGTTTCCGCACCGGCTGCAAAGTCGTGATCCTCGATCGCCAAGGGAAACTGCTGCACAACGACGTAGTTTATCCCGACCAGGGCACAGCGAAGACCGCCGAGGCGAAGGAAAAGTTGGCCGGCTTCGTGAAGTTTTTCCAAATCGAAGCGATCGCGATCGGCAACGGTACCGCGGGCCGTGAGACGGAGACGTTTATCCGTTCTCTCGATCTGCCGCCCACCATCCCGATCGTGATGGTCAACGAATCGGGCGCGTCGATTTACTCCGCCAGCGAAGTGGCTCGGGAAGAATTTCCGACCCACGATTTGACCGTGCGCGGGGCTGTATCCATCGGGCGGAGACTGATGGATCCTCTGGCCGAGCTGGTGAAACTCGATCCCAAGAGCATCGGGGTGGGGCAATACCAGCACGACGTGGAGCAGAACGCGTTGAAGCGCTCGCTCGACGACACGGTGGTGTCCTGCGTGAACGGCGTCGGCGTCGAGCTGAACACGGCCTCGAAACAGCTGCTGAGTTACGTGTCGGGCCTGAACAGCGCGATCGCCGGGAACATCGTCGCCCACCGCAATGAGAAGGGACCTTTCAAGTCTCGCGCCGAATTGCTCGGCGTGGCGCGTCTCGGGCCGAAAGCCTTCGAACAAGCCGCTGGTTTCTTGCGCGTCCGCGATGGCGCGCATCCGCTCGATGGTTCGGCGGTTCACCCCGAGAGCTATCCCGTGGTCGAGAAAATGGCAGCCGATCTCGGTGTCACGGTGGGCGATCTTTTGCGGGACGCGAATCTCCGCAAAAAGATCAAACTCGAGGCCTATGTGACGGACAAGGTGGGGCTCCCCACGCTGACCGACATCATGGCTGAGTTGGCCAAACCGGGCCGCGATCCACGCCAGAAGTTCGAGGCTTTCTCCTTCACTGAAGGCGTGAACAAGCCGGAAGATTTGAAGCTCGGGATGAAGTTGCCCGGCATCGTGACCAACGTCACTGCGTTCGGTGCTTTCGTGGATATCGGCGTGCACCAAGACGGCTTGGTCCACGTCAGCCAATTGGCGGACAATTTCGTGAAGGACCCCGCCGAAGTGGTGAAGGTGTCGCAGCGGGTTAACGTGACCGTGACGGAAATCGATCTGCCACGCGGCCGGATCAGCCTGTCGATGCGGAGCAAACCCGAGATCGGGGGGAAAAGTCAGGGCGCGGCTGGCGGACAACGCACCTCGCCTGGTGGCAGTGGTGGACCGCGTTCCGGACCTGGAGGTGGCGGCGGTTTCGGAGGCGGCCGGCCCGCGCAATCGAATCAATCGCTCGGGGGCGATTGGTTCAGCGCCGCTTTGAAGAAGAAAAAGTAGAGGAGCCGCTTAGGCCCGGTTTCCAATGTAGGCGGGGTGCCCTCACCCCGCACGTCCTTCGGATCCCAGACGCGGCTGCGCCGTCGCGGGGTGGGGGCACCCCGCCTACAGCGGGTCGATTTTGGGTTCGGTGAAAATCAGAGCTGGCGGTCCTCACCCGCTTCTAAATTCCAACGTCTTCGCCTGCTCGAAAAACAAAAAAGCGCGCTATGTGCGCGCTAGGTTTTTTCCTGCCAGCCTTTGGGCAAATGACCTCAGAAAAGGGTCAACGCCCGAGCGCTTTCGATCACAATCCAGGCACCCCCGGCGGCGACGCAAAGACCAAAGAACAACTTCAAGCGTTTACGGAAACGAAGGCGGCTCTCGTAGCGATCCGTTCCCCCGTATGTATTCAGATTTCCGTTCTCCGAAAAAAAACTGACAAACTGCGCATTTCTCAGACGCGTGGTCCGGATGCGGCTGTTATCGACCCGACCCATCCGGATCGCGGGACGATGAAACCAGCTCTTGATGATACGCAGCATGATATGGGGATAGACGTAACACCTGAGATTTAGTTCGTTTTTTCAAACGGAAATCTGCACGTTTAAAGGCTTTTCACGCTTTTTTCCCAGGCGCCATGCATCATTTCCACTACGTCGGACAAAATCTGCACTGTGAGTCAGTCGACCTCGCGGCGGTCGCTCAATTGTATGGAACTCCCACCTACGTTTACAGTGCGGCTACCATCGCGGATAATATCACTCGGTTAGCCAAGGGCTTGGCCGGAGTGGACCTGCAGATCTGTTATGCGATGAAGGCGAACTCGAACCTCGCGCTTTTGAAGCACTTCGCGAATTTAGGAGCGGGTTTCGATTTGGTCAGCGCGGGGGAAATTCGGCGCGTCTTGGCCGCCGGGGCCGAGGTGAAAAAAAGCGTTTTTGCCGGGGTCGGAAAAACCGAAGCTGAAATCCAACTCGCGCTCGAAGCGGGAATTTTCGCCTTCCATGTCGAGAGCGAGCCCGAACTGGCCCGGATCAATCACATCGCCGGTAAACTGGGTGTAAAGGCGCCGATCGCAATTCGGGTAAACCCGGACGTCGATGCTCATACGCACGCCAAAATCACCACGGGGAAGAGTGAGAACAAGTTCGGCATCCCGCTGAAATTCGCCTCTGCGGCCTACGAGGCGGCGACCAAGTTCAAGAACATCGCGATCAAGGGCGTGCAGATGCACATCGGTTCCCAGCTGACCGATGTCGCTCCGTTTGTCGAAGCGGTCACGAAGGTCACTCCTTTTGTGGAGGAACTGAAGGCCAAGTATGGCATCACCTATTTCTCGATCGGCGGAGGGATCGGCATTGTCTATCGCGACGCTCTGGCCAGTGGGCAACGCGCCTGGTGGGACGCTCAGCCAGAGGAGAAGCGTCCGATCACTCCGGAGGTCTACGGCGCCGCGCTCCTCCCGTTGCTCAAGCCGCTCGGGTTGAAAATCCTTTTGGAGCCTGGTCGTTTTCTGGTCGGCAACGCTGGTGTCCTGCTCTCGCGCGTCGAGTACCTGAAGCGCGGCCAAGGCCGCAACTTCCTCATCCTCGATGCAGCGATGAACGACTTGGTTCGTCCCGCGATGTACGACAGTTACCACGAGATCGTGCCTCTCCATCGCGACACCACCCGACGCGCGCTGGTGGCGGACGTCGTCGGGCCGATCTGCGAAAGCGGCGACTGCTTCGCCAAGGAACGCCAGCTTCAGGAAGTAGGGGAAGGTGAATACGTCGCCTTCATGAGTGCTGGAGCTTATGGATACGCCATGTCGAGTCGGTACAACACCCGCTCGATGCCCGCCGAAATCCTGGTCAAAGGATCGACCTTCGAATTGGTGAACGCGCGCGAGTCGTTCGACGCGATTGTAGCCAACGAACGCATACCTGCTTTTTTGAAATAAGTTGAGGCGCGGTCGTTTTGGACCGCGCCATCCCGCTTTGCCTTCGCTCCGCGTCCTTCCCATCCGCCGTTGAAAACCACCACCTACACGCTGCGAAAACTGAAAGGGCAGCGGCCGATTGTCGCCGTGACGGCCTACGATGCCATCACCGCGCGGTATGCCAGTGAGGCGGGAGTGGACATCCTCTTGGTCGGCGACTCGGTCGGCAATACGATGCTCGGTTTCGAGACGACGGTCCCCGTCACGCTCGACATGATCGCCCATCACACCGCGGCTGTGGCGCGGGTGAAGCCCGAGGCGTTGGTCGTGGCGGATGTGCCATTCGCCGAGGCGCACTTTGGTTTTGAGCGCGTCCTTCTGGCCTGTCAGCGCCTGATGCAGCAAGCGGGGGCGGAAGCGGTGAAGATTGAGGGCGGCGCCGATCTCGCTCCCCAAATCGCGCGTCTGGTCGAAGCCGGGGTTCCGGTCTGGAGCCACGTCGGGCTGAAACCCCAACAGGTGCATTCACTCGGTCGATACAAGAAATTCGGGGCCAACGAAGCGGAGGCCGAGTCGATCCTGGCCGACGCGCGCGCGCTGGAAAAAGCCGGAGCCTTCGCCTTGCTCGTTGAAATGGTCGAACCGTCCCTCGCGAAAAAACTGAGCGAGACGCTGAAGATTCCGGTGATCGGGATCGGCGCCGGTCCTCACTGCGACGGACAGATTTTGGTCAGCACCGATCTCCTTGGGATGACACCTGGCTACGTTCCCAGCTTCGCCCGCGCGTTCGCTCAAGTAGGAGAGCAGTTCAAGCAAGGTTTCGCGGCGTACGCGGAAGCGGTGCGGACGAAGAAATTTCCCTGACGACGAGGGAGCGCGGCGGCTTCGGAGATGGGACACAGAGCGCACGGAGCGCCGACACCGAGGTCACGGAGGAGCGATCAAAAAGTGGAGAGTTTGAACCCAGGCCGGTTACTCCTAGCGCCGAATGGTTCTAGTCCCCCGGCCTCTCTTTCCGCCGTCCGTGCTCTCTGTGTACCTAGATCGACTGAGCCTCTCTGGCCATCCATCGACCGCCGGCATTGATTTGTGCCGAATCCTCTCCATTCGTGGAGGCCGCTGCTCATGAATTTCGCCGTTCTCGGAGCCGGTGCCTGGGGTACCGCGTTCGCCATCCACCTCAGCCGGCTCAACCACACGGTCACTTTGGTGCCCCGCCGGTTCGAACACTCGCTCGCGCTGTCGTCCTCTCGCGAAAATACCGATTATCTCCCGGGCCAATCCCTGCCGCTGAGCTTGCAGATTGGATACGAACTCATCCCGGTGTTGATGGAAACCGAAGTGGTCCTGCTCGCCGCGCCCGCGCAAGCGTTGCGCGAGACCTGCCAGCGGCTTCGCGAAAGTCTGGGCCTGGCGACGCAGCTGCGGCTGGTGGTCAGTCTTTCCAAGGGCCTCGAACTCGGCACCCACCTACGCACCACTGAGATCATTGCCGACCTGCTGCCTGGATACGGCGTCGGCGTGCTGACCGGCCCGACCCATGCCGGGGAAGTGGGCCGAGGCCTGCCCGCCGCCATGGTTTTGGCCGTCCCGCGTATCGACAAATTCGTGACAGAAGCCCAGGCCGCGCTGAGCTCTCCCCGGATGCGGGTCTACACCACCGACGATGTCGCGGGGGCGGAATTCGGAGGCTGTCTGAAAAACGTTTATGCGATTGCCGCGGGCTGCTGCGACGGTCTGCGGTTGGGCGACAACACCAAGGCGGCGCTGATCACGCGCGCCCTGGCGGAAATGGTCCGCGTAGGCCAGGCGCTCGGGGCCAAAGCGGAAACCTTTTATGGCTTGAGCGGAGCGGGCGATCTGATGGCGACCTGTTATGGAGGCTGGAGCCGCAACCGCGATTTCGGTCAGAAGATCGGCGAGGGCCTAACCCTTTCGGCCATCCTGGCCGGTCGCAAAACCGTGGTCGAAGGATATAAGACCACCGCGGCCTTCAAAGAACTGTGCGAGAAGAAGGGCATCGAGGCGCCGATTCTCGGCGAGGTGTATCGAATTTTATATGACGGCAAACGCCCGGCCGATGCCCTCGGCGCGTTGATGACCCGGGAGCTGAAACGCGAGACGCGCTGAGGCGGCGGGACCGTTTAGATCCTTAGGACACAGAGAGCACCGAATTCGGACACAGAGAACACGGAGGAAATTCCGTTAAACGGATATCCAGCGTGCTCGCACGGTAGGCTGGAAATAAAACCAGCCTACTCGGAAAAGGATGAGAATTGATATCAGGCGTCTGGCGCGTTGAGCAGATCAATCACTCGGTGAACTCATTGTCAGAGCTCTGTGTGCTAACCGCTTGTTGCCTCGTCCATCCTCACCGCTCAATGCCCCAAACCGGCGGCGTGTTCTTGGATGTACTCCTGTTTGAGGCCCAATTTTTCCGGAGCGTGGAGCACGAGCATCTTCATGCGCACGTCCGCCGGCACCTCGCGGCTGGTGGCTTTTGAAACCACCACCATCAGCCCGATGGCTAGAGGAACGGTCCAGATGGCCGGCTGTTCACAGAGGATACGGAGCAGGGGATGATGGGCCCAAAATGGATTAAGCGGCGCGAAGGGGGCGAAGACTTTTCCCATCGGGCCTTTGTCCAGCGCGAGCGTGCTGGCGTTGGTCAACGCGGCGGAGACCAAGGCGCAGACGCCGCCCACCAGCATCCCGGTCGCCGCGCCCTTCATCGTCATGCCGCGCCACCACACGCTCATGAAAAGAAGCGGGAAGTAGCTCGCCGCCGCGATGGCGAAGGCCTGGCCGACCATGAAATTGATTTCCAGCTGTTCGACGCAGCAGCCTAGTAGCACGGCGACGCCGCCAATCAAAACCGCGCACCATTTGAAGGTGCGCATGCGCTGATCCGCCGTGGCCTTGGGGCGAAGGATGCGGCCGTAGATATCGTGGGCCAAGGCGCCGGTCATCGAAACGAGCAGCCCGCTGAAGGTGCTCATGAAGGCGGCAAACGCTCCGGCGCAGGTGATGCCGCTCAGCACGCTGCCCAAAATGCCGCCCTGCCCATTGAGGATGCGGGGGAGCTCGAGCACAATCTTGTCAGTTCCCTTGGATCCAGTTCCTGAATACAGCTCGGGCAGCAAATCGCGCCCGAGGGTACCGAAGATCGGCGGGAAAACGTAAAAGATCCCGATCAGGACCATGACCCACATGGTGGTCCGCTTGGCTGCTCCACCGTCCGGATTGGTGTAGAAACGGACCAAGATGTGAGGCAGGCCGGCCGTGCCGCAAACCAGCGCGATGATCAGTGAGTAGGTGTAGAGCAGCGAATACGGACGACCCTCTTCGGTGCTCAAACCGGCCGCCTTCGCCGCCTTGGTGGTCAAAGGACCGAACGGCGAAATCCACGCGGTGTCCGCGGGCGCTTTCGCGACGAGCGGTTTGCGTTCGACGGTTTGGACCTGCGCGGCCGGCTCATTTGCGGCGGAAGGCGAGACAGTGCGCCCGTCGTTCGCCCCGAGATGAGCGCCGTAAAATCCGTAGACCGACATCAAGACAAAGACCGGCACGCTGATCGCGAACATCTTGATCCAATACTGAAACGCCTGGACGAGGGTGATGCCCTTCATTCCGCCGAGCGCGACGTTCAAGGTGATGACTGCGCCGACCAGAACGACGCCGCCCCAGTACGGCATGCCGGGAAAGATGTAGGCCAGGGTGGTGCCGGCGCCCTTCATCTGCGGCATGGTGTAGAAGAAGCCGATGAAGAGGACGAAGCAGACCGCGATCTTGCGGAAAAGCGGTGAATCAAAACGGCCTTCGGCGAAATCCGGAATGGTGTAGGCGCCGAAGCGGCGCAGCGGTCCGGCGATGAAGAGGAGGAGAAAAAGGTATCCACAGGCGTAACACACCGGATACCACAGCGCGTCGTAACCGGAGGACATCACCATGCCCGCGATGCCCATGAACGACGCGGCGGAAAGGTACTCGCCGGAGATGGCGGAGGCGTTCCAACCGACGGATACAGAGCGCCCGGCGACGAAGAAGTCGCTCGCGGTTTTCGAGGTCTTGGCCGAGCGGAAACCCATCCAGATTGTCACTACAACGGTGATGAGCGAGAAGGTGAGAATCCACGGATCCACACCCTCGAGCAAGGCGAGCGGCAGCAGAGAGGAAGCGATCATGAGGAGCGGGAGTTCGAACGGACCTCTTCCACCTCGGCTTCTTCCAGACCCATCGAGCGCCGGATAAAAATCCAGGCGATCACCCAGACGGCGGGGAAAAAGAGGACCCCGAGCACGAGCCAGGTCAGGGTGAAGCCCGCGACGCGCGTGGCCATGAGTTGAGGATTGAGGTAGTTCGCAATGGGCATTCCGAGCAGCACGATGAGGAATGCGGCACCGCAACCAATGGACAGCTTGAGCTGCCGGCGCATGAGCGAACTCAAGAAAGCTTCGCTATGCACGCGATCGTTATGAGACGGGGCGGAGGGCGGCATGGAGGCGGGAGATTGCAATCCGTCGGGTCGGTCGCAAGCCCAGAGAAAACAAGAGGATGGCGTGATCGGATTCTATAAGCTCGATCGCAGAGCGGGCGGAAGAGGGATTCCTCTGGCTACGGGAGGGGGCGAAATGCTTCGAAGCGCTTGCGCGTTTTTTCTTTGCCCCAGTTTTTTCCCCGCGGTGCGGGAGATCAATGGCCTCTGGAGGAATACGAAAACTAGACCGTGCTGGTGCGCGCCAGATTGAACGCTCGACCAATGCGCGGCGAATCGCCATCCGCTGATCCATGACCCGAGTCCAACTCCACCGTGCGCGCCGACTCCTCTGTGCTCTGCAGGACCACATCCGTGATTCCCTGGTGAAAGCGCGTGGCGTCTCGTCAAAAGGTTTTGCCGAGGTCGCGGCGGTGACGACGGCGGACACGATTTACCAGATCGATAAAGTCAGCGAGGAGGCGATCCTGACTTGGTTCGAGGAGCATTGGCCGCGATCCTGGCCGGTCGAGTTGGTGATGGAAGGGCTCGAGGGGGAGGTGACCACCTTTCCCTCAGGTACCCGCGCCGCGGATACGCGGTGGAAGTGTATCATCGATCCGATCGACGGCACGCGCGGCATCATGTACGACAAGCGACCGGCTTGGAGTTTGGCCGGCTTGGCGGTGCAGCGCGGCCCCAAAACCAATCTCGCCGACATCGTGGTTGCGGCAATGACCGAGCTGCCCACGAGCAAACAATGGCGGGCGGACCAGATCAGCGCGGTCCGAGGCGCCGGTAAACGCGGAGTCCGCGCCGAATGGGTCGACGTGCGGGACGGGAGCCGCGGACACTTGGCGCTGCAGCCTTCGGGCGCGCAGGATTTTCAACATGGGTTTTCTTCTCTCGCCCGTTTTTTCCCCGACGGCAAAGCCCTGCTCGCTTCGTTGGAGGAGGCGCTCTGGGCGGAGCTTCACCGCGACGTGCCGGCGGGCTCGCCGCTGATTTTCGACGATCAGTATATTTCCACCGGTGGGCAGCTCTACGAAATCCTGGCGGGACACGACCGCTTTGTAGGCGATATCCGGCCGATGGCTTTCGCGAAGCTGGGCCTTGATTCCGCGCTGGTCTGTCACCCTTACGATATCTGCACCGAACTGATTTTGACCGAGGCGGGAGGGATCGTGGAGGCACCGCTGGGAGGCCCGGTGAAGGCGGTGTTGGATACCACCTCACCCGTCAGCTGGGTCGCGTTTGCCAATCAGACCCTCGCAAAAAAAATGCGTCCAGTATTGAGACGATTGATACGCGAGAGGCTGGCCTAGACTCGAAAAGGACGGGCTGTCCGTCCTGCCTTCACACCTTCACGCCTTTCGCCACGGTTCCGCCGTTGACCCAACTGCCGCTGATCAGCGTGGCTCTGGGGAAATCCGGGAGGCCGATTTCGTTGTTGTGAACCATGCCGACCAGCATGTCCATGGCCGCTTCGCCCGTCTGGTCGTTGTGCTGATCCATGCCCGCCCATTCTTTGCTGTCGCGACGCCGCTCGAGTTGAATCAGGCCAATATCGGCGGGGACCTTCAACCCCGCTTGTTCGACCCAACCGCGGACCGCGTTATAGAGCGTGAAGAGACAATCGGGCTTGTGCCGGAGGAGCCAGGTGGTGAAGAGACGGAGATCGTTGCGGGCGTCCTCCACTTGATAAAAACCCGGCAACCGATCTTTTGCTGGCAGGGTTTGCTGACTGATCCACATGCCCGAGCTGAATCGCCCTTCGACCAGGCGATCAATCCGTTCGTCGACCACGAGCGCAGGCCGATTGTAACCCAAGAGCCGCGCCTGCTCGAAGGCTTGAATGACGAGGGCGTGGTGATCGACGCAGCAGAAGGGCAGGGTGGGATTGCGGGTACGCACGCCGGTGATGACGCAGGCGTGCTTCGTCCAAGTGGAGGCGAAGCGTTCGGGCAGTTGGTTCTCCTTCATCAACCCGACGATCAATGCTCCGCGAATCCCACGCGCGCGCAGGATGCGATCGAGGCGTTCGCCGTTCAGCTCGGGGTCGTGCAGCCAAAATTCGTCGAGTTTATAGCCGTGAAATTCCGCTCGGCGGCGGCAGCCCTCGACGTAAACCGGGACGGTGGGGTGCCGGGTGAAAGCCTGAGCGTCCTGGTTGGCGTTGAGCAAGGCCAAGGTGCGCCGGTAACCCGCCGGATGGGCCTTGCGCAGTTCCGTCATGAGCTGGGCGACCACCGGATTCTTGGAGTAGCCGAGCGACTCGGCGATCCGCGCGATGCGTTTCCGTGTGGCCAGCGGGATCTGCGGGTCGTGGCGCAGCGCCAAAGAAACCGTGTTCTTCGAGACGCCGGCCCGCTCGGCGATGGTGGACATGGTCACGCGTTGCACAAAGGCATGACTGTAATGTGAGAGGCCAATTTACGAGTCCGAAACGTATTTGGGAAGATCCTCGCTGAGTCGCCGGCACGGTCAGCCAGGGTTTTGCTTTCCCTCGTTCGTTGCTTGGGTCACTGCGCTCTCTTTGACTTTCCCCCTGCTCGTAGCGTATCCACGAGTTGAATCGCCTCTCACTGCTTTACCCTGCTATGAAATCCCTCCCTTTTTTTTGTGCGCTCCTTCTGGCCGGCCTCACCTGTCTGGTGGGTTGTAAGAGAAAAGAATCGTCTGCCGGAGCGAGCTCCGAGCCCGCCGGTGCGACCGAAAAGATAAAGATCGGGTTTCTGGTCAAACAACCGGAAGAGCCCTGGTTTCAATACGAGTGGCGCGGTGCGGACAAAGCGGGTGCGCAAGACGGTTTTGAGACGATCAAGCTCGGCGTGGCCGATGGGGAAAAAGTGATGGCGGCGATCGACAACATCGCGGTGGCGGGCGCAAAGGGTTTTGTCATTTGCACACCCGAAGTGCAGCTCGGACCGACCATCATGAGTCGGGCGAAACAGAAGGGATTAAAAGTCATCACGGTGGACGACCAGTTTGTCTCCGGGGGGAAAATCATGGGCGACGTGCCTTATGTCGGCATGTCCGCCAGCCAAATCGGGCAGGCGCAGGGCGAGGCCTTGTTCGCCGAGATGAAAAAGCGCGGCTGGTCGTTGAACGAGGTTGGTGTCTGCGCGGTGACGTTTGAAGAACTGGATACGGCGCGCGAACGGACCTCGAGCTCGATCGCCGCGCTCAAAGCGGCGGGATTTCCCGAGGCGCAAATCTTCAAGGCCCCGCAAAAAACCACCGACATCCCGGGAAGCTTTGATGCCGCGAGCATCCTGCTCACGCAAAAACCGGACGTGAAAAAATGGCTGATTCTGGGCATGAACGACAGTGCGGTGATGGGAGCGGTCCGCGCCGTGGAAGCGCGTGGTTTCGGACCGGATACAGCGATCGGGATCGGGATCAACGGCACTGATTGCATCGACGAGCTGCGCAAACCGAAACCCACCGCTTTTTTTGGGTCCATGCTGGTTTCGGCGCCCTACGAAGGCTTCACCTCGGCTGAACTGCTCTACAAATGGATCAAAGACGGGGTGCAGCCCCCGATGGATACACGCACCAAGGGAATTTTGATCACGCGGGAAAATTTCGAGGCGATTTTGAAGCGAGAGGGCATTCTCTAAAAGTTCACGCTGGAAGCGGATAGTCGAAGCCCCCGGCTGGTTCGGGGCGATTCAATGCAATAAATCTGAAGGCACGGAATACACCGAGCTGTGACACAGAAGACACAGAGTAAAATTCTACCTCCGTGACTTCTGTGCCCGCGCTCTGTGCTCTCCGTGGCCAAAGAAATTTTCCGTCACCTGCTCCATGTATCTAGAATTTAAAGACGTCACTAAAACCTATCCGGGCGTCGCGGCGTTGCAGGGGGTTTCCTTTGGAGTGAAGGAGGGCTCGATTCACGCCTTACTTGGGGAGAACGGCGCCGGAAAATCCACTCTGCTTAAGACGCTGAGCGGGGCGCATCGACCGACCTCCGGCAGCCTGGAGATCGGCGGAAAGCCCCACGTTTTTCAATCCACCGCCGAAGCCTTGGCCGCCGGCGTGGCGGTGATTTACCAAGAGCTTCACCTCGTCCCCCAGATGAGCGTGGCGGAGAATATTTACCTGGGCCATCTGCCGAATAAGGGCGGCGTGGTGAAGCTCAAAAAGTTGAGAGAAGATGCGGCGACGCAGCTGCGCCGTCTCGGCGAGGAGATTGATCCGGATCGGCCTCTCTCCGCTTTGCCGATTGGACAGCGCCAGATGGTGGAAATCGCCAAAGCTTTGACCCGTGGGGCCAAGGTCATCGCCTTCGATGAACCGACGAGCAGCCTGTCGGCGCGGGAGATCGATCGGTTGTTTGGCGTGATTCAGGACCTGAAGCGCCAGGGTTGCGCCATCCTCTATGTCAGCCACCGGATGGAGGAAATTTTTCGCCTGGGCGACGCCTGCACCGTCCTCCGCGACGGCCGGCATGTGCGGACCTACGAGACGCTGCAAGGGATCACCTCGGATCAACTGGTCAAGGACATGGTGGGCCGCAACATCTCTGATGTATTTGGTTACCGGTTACGCGAGCTAGGCGACACCGCCCTGGAGGCGAATGCGGTCCTCGGCCGCGGCTTGAGCGCCCCGGTGTCCTTGTCTGTCCGGCGCGGCGAAATTCTTGGGCTCTTCGGCCTGATCGGCGCAGGGCGCACCGAGTTGCTCAAACTGCTTTTTGGTGCAGAAAAACGCCAGGGCGGGACCGTCCGTATCCACGGCGTGGAGATCGCAATCCATCAGCCGGCCGACGCGATCCGCGCCGGGCTGGTTTACTGCACCGAAGACCGGAAGCGGGAAGGCATCGTGCCGGTCCTTTCCGTGATGGAGAACTGCAATCTCAGCGCGCGCCGCCATCACCTGCGTTTTGGGGCGGTGATCGATGAACGCTGGGAGCGGGAGAATGCGCAGCGCCAAACCGAGGCGATGCGGGTGAAGACGCCGTCTCTACGCCAGTTGATCAAACATCTCTCCGGTGGAAATCAGCAAAAGGTGATTCTCGGACGTTGGTTGTCCGAGTCGGTCAAGGTGTTGATGCTCGATGAGCCCACGCGCGGCATCGACGTCGGGGCCAAAAGCGAAATTTATAATATCATGTACCGTGTGGCAGACCAGGGCGTTGGGGTCATCGTCGTTTCGAGCGATCTTCCGGAAGTGCTGGGCGTATCCGACCGCGTGGCGGTGATGCGCCAGGGGCGGATCTCCGCTTGGTTCACTCGGCAAGAGGCCACGCCCGAGCGCGTATTGGCCGCGGCCCTACCGATCGAGGAAGGCAAAGTGGCCTGAGGCCCGAAACGACTCATGCGCTCCGCCAAACCTTCTGGTTCCTTTTCCGCCGTGCTCGATCGAGCCGGCATGCTGCTGATCCTGGTCGGGTTGATCGTGGTCTGCGCGCTTGCGGTTCCCGGCTTCCGCAGTCCGGGCAACGTAATGAATATCCTGTTACAAGTGTCGACTGTCGGGATGGTGGCTTCGACCATGCTCTTTTGTCTGGCCTCGGGGAATTTCGATCTGTCGGTGGGCACCCTGATTCCTGCCGGCGCCGTGCTCTGCGCCTTGGTCTTGAAGCACACCGACCAGTTGGCCTTGGCGGTCGGCGCCGCGCTCGCTTTCGGCCTCTTCGTCGGGCTGGTCAACGGAACCGTTGTCGCGAAGTTTAAGATCAATCCGCTGATCACAACCCTCTCCACCATGATGATGGTCCGAGGCGCCGCCTTTGTTTTTGCCGACGGAAAATCGATTGGAATCAATAACAGCGGACTGCTCGATTTCGCCAACGCGGCGTTCCCCGTGATCTACCGGCCGGGGTCGGACAATGTGTTGTTTCAGGTCACCGCCCCGGTTTGGGTCTGTTTCGCCTTATTTGGCATTTTTGGTTTTCTTTTGAAACGGACCACCTTCGGGCGCAACACGCTCGCGATCGGCGGCAATGAAGATGCCGCTCGCCTGGCCGGTATCGCGGTGGATCGAGTCAAGATCGCGATTTTCGCGGCTCAAGGCGTCGTCGCATGTCTCGCCGGCGTTTTGCTCGCGGCGCGCCTCGGAATCGGAGACCCGAAGATCGCGCAGGGAAGCGAGCTCTCGATCATCGCCGCCTGCGTTCTCGGCGGAGTTTCCCTCTCCGGCGGGGTCGGCCGGATGAGCTTCGTCATCGCCGGCGTGTTCATCATGGGCATCGTGGAAAACGCGATGAATTTGATGAACATCGATTGGCCGTATCAATACATCGTGCGCGGAGCGATTTTACTCAGCGCGGTGCTCTTCGACCAGGCGAGACAGAGGAGGAACTGATTCTGAAGACTCCAAACCCCAAAGCTCCAGACCCTAAAAATCAGCGCGCTCCGCGCAGATTTTTTTGGCACTTGGGATTTGGCGTTTGGAGTTTTCCCTCGAGCGTCGATTGTACTGTCAAGTAACCCGGCCGTTTACCGGTACCCTCTGGAACAGGAGACTTTCGCGGTGTTTACCCTCGGAATTGATTACGGCACAAACTCGGTCCGCTGCCTCGTCGTGCGCTGCGCGGATGGCGCTGAACTAGGCACCGCGGTCGTCGATTATCCCAGTGGAAAGCAGGGCATCCTGCTCGATCCGAAAGACCATCACCTCGCGCGGCAACACCCCGGCGATTATCTTTTTGGACTCGAGAAGAGCGTCAAAGCCGCGCTCGCCGCCGCGAAGAAGAAGCGGGGCTTCGACCCGGGCAAGGTGATCGGTATCGGTGTCGACACTACGGGCTCGAGTCCCATTCCGGTCGACGCCCAAAACCGTCCTCTCGCCCTGGATCGCAAGTGGAGCAAGAATTTGGCCGCCCAGTGCTGGCTCTGGAAGGATCACACCAGCTGGCGCGAGGCCGCGCGTATCACGGAACTGGCGACACAGCATCGTCCGCACTACATCGCGAAGTGCGGCAATACCTATTCTTCCGAGTGGTGGTGGTCTAAGATCTGGCACTGCCTCGCCGTTGCGCCCGAAGTGTTCAAGGCCGCTTACTCCTGGGTCGAGCTGGCCGATTGGGTTCCCTCCGTCCTAGCCGGGGTGACCGATCCCAAACAGGTCAAACGCGGAATTTGTGCCGCGGGCCACAAGGCCCTTTACGCCGACGAGTGGGGCGGCCTGCCGGATAAAGAGTTTCTGGAGATGTTGGACCCGAAGCTGGCCGACCTGCGCGACCGGCTCTACGACCAGGCCTACGACGCCACCGAGCCGGCGGGTTCCTTGAGCGCGGATTGGGCGAAGAAACTCGGCCTGCCCGCGGGGATCCCTATCGCGATCGGCGAGTTTGACGTGCACTACGGCGCGATCGGTTGTGGCGTGCGCGAGGGCACCTTGGTCAAGGTGATCGGCACCTCCACCTGCGACTGTGGTGTGGTGTCGGCTGAGAAGCCCGTGCCTGATATTCCCGGCATCTGTGGCATCGTCCCAGGCGCGATCCTCCCCGGTTTCTATGGCATCGAGGCCGGACAATCCGCGGTCGGCGACATTTTCAAATGGTGGGTCGAGGTCGTTTGCGAAGGTGACGGAGCGCTCCACGCCAAGTTGACCAAGGACGCGGCGAAACAGAAACCCGGCCAAGCGGGTTTGCTCGCCCTCGATTGGAACAACGGCAACCGCACTATCCTGGTCGATCAGTTGCTCTCCGGCCTCTTGCTCGGCCAGACGCTCTACACCACCCGGGCGGAGATTTATCGCGCTTTGATCGAGGCGACCGCTTTTGGCGCGCGGGCGATCATCGAGCGCATCCGGGAATACGGCGTGCCCATCGATCGCGTGGTCTGCGCGGGTGGGATCGCGGAAAAAAATCCGTTGCTCATGCAGATCTACGCCGACGTGACCGGTTGCACCATGCAGGTCGCGGGCTCGAGCCAGGCCTGTGCGCTCGGTTCGGCGGTTTCCGCGGCTGTGCTGGCCGGGGTTTTCGAAACCTTTGCCGAGGCCCAGGCGGCCATGACTTCGATCCAACCGAAACAGTACAAGCCGAATCCGGAGAACCAGAAAGTCTACGAGCAGCTTTATTGCTTGTATCGACAACTTCATGACAGCCTGGGCGGCTTGAACAAGGCCGCGGACCTGTCGCGGGTCATGAAGGACCTCCTGGAAATCAAACACGCGCAGCGCGGGTGACACCGCGCGACGGGTTCTCGCATCGGCTCCCCTTTATTTTCGTTCCTCCCTTTTTCCTCTCCATGATCGCTCTTGCTACTCCTGAAATCTGGTTCGTCTGCGGCTCGCAGCACCTCTACGGTCCCGCTGCGCTCAATCAAGTCGCGGCCAACGCGCGACAAGTTGCCGAGGGGCTCGCGGCGTCGAAAAAGATCCCGCTCAAGGTGGTCTTCAAGGCGCTGCTGACCACGCCGGACGAGATCAACAATCTTTGCATCGAGGCCAACACGAGCGCGAACTGCGCGGGCCTGATCCTCTGGATGCACACGTTTTCGCCTTCGAAAATGTGGATCCGTGGACTGAATACACTGCGCAAGCCCTTCGCGCACCTCCACACCCAGTTCAACCGCGATCTGCCCTGGAGCACGATCGACATGGATTTCATGAACCTGAATCAAGCGGCGCACGGCGACCGCGAGGCCGGGTTCATCCACACCCGCATGCGTCTCGGGCGCAAGGTGGTGGTGGGGCATTGGTCCGATCCGGAGGTGCAGGATCGCCTCGGCGCCTGGGCGCGCGCGGCGCGGGCCTGGCACGATCTGCAGGGCGCGAAGATCGCCCGCTTCGGCGACAACATGCGCCAGGTCGCGGTGACGGACGGAGACAAAGTTTCCGCGGAGATGAAGTTTGGCTTTGCGACCAACGGTTATGGTATCGGTGATCTGGTGACGCGAGTGAATGCCGCGAGCGAGGCGGACGTCGCGAAGTTGGCCGCTGAATACGAAGAGCGCTACGCTGTGGTTCCGGAGCTGCGGAAAGGCGGAGCGCGCCACGAATCGCTGCGTTACGCCGCGCGTTTGGAGGCTGGCCTGCGCAGTTTCCTCGAGG